>ERZ773192.12-NODE-12-length-186812-cov-113.136370_pt1 | contig 186812 bp, 177 predicted proteins | sample MGYA00581010_ERZ773192 | MGnify/ENA primary metagenome ERZ773192 (study PRJEB29015, sample SAMEA2737741) | human gut metagenome | biome: human gut; feature: human-associated habitat; material: faeces | place: China | collected 2012 ...
CACCAGACGTTATCTGGCATCCTGCCCTGTGAAGCCCGGACTTTCCTCACCTGCATAAAGCAGCCGCGATCGTCTATCTTACTTACACCTGTTCGATTATAGCTGTTCCTGATCAAAAAAGCAAGGGAAATATCAACCGGGAACCGTGTAAACTATTCAGAACCACATTCGCAAAATCGCATCTCACGATGCTTACTTTTTGCTCATGTGGTTACTTCGTCATATCGAATCGGGCATATTCTTACGAATGCGAGCATTCGACGTATATGTCCGATTCGCATGACTCTGAATAGTTTACACGTTGAAGCAGCTACCTCCCACAAATTCTCTGCACAGAGAATTGTTGGGAAGGCTTTCACTGGTCACACCCAGGAAATATTCCAGGAACTTCAGAAGTCTCTTGGCCTCGTAATATTCCGGTTCGCCCTTGTCGATCTGGAACAGCAGCGGCTCTGCGAACTGCTTCAATACCGCCAGTTCATAGATCAATACGGAATTGAACATCGCATCCGCATCCTCCTGAAACGGGAAAATATTCTGCTCCTCGCCCCGGCGGACAGATCCCCACATGTCAATCGTCTGTCTGGCTCCTGCGCCTCTGGTTCTGGCATCCCTTATCATACGACGCAGTAGTCTGCCGTCCGTAGTGGGAATCCGGTTATGTTCATCAATATTGATATTGGTCAGGGCGCTGATATATATCTTATATTTGCTTTCCTCGGGAAGTGCATAGGAGGTCTTCTCATTCAGTCCGTGGATTCCTTCAATGACCAGGATATCATCCTTTCCCAGCTGTTTGAAATTGCCCTTATATTCCCGCTTTCCGGTCTTGAAGTTAAAGGAAGGCAGCTCCACACGCTCACCGGCTAACAATCTGCACATGTCGTCATTGAACTGCTTTACATCAATCGCTTCCAGACATTCGAAATTGTAATCACCGTTCTCATCCCTTGGTGTGAATTCTCTGTTCACGAAATAGTCATCCAGTGCAATGGGGTGAGGTGTTTTCCCCAGGGTCTTCAACTGAATGGATAATCTGTGGGAAAAACTGGTCTTACCGGAAGAAGAAGGTCCGGCGATCATGACAAATTTCACACCGCCCCTGTCTACGATGCTTTTGGCGATCTCGCCGATCTTACGCTCCTGCTGCGCTTCCTGTACCAGGATCAGTTCACTCAGCGACCCACGGCAGATCTGATCATTCAGATCACCCACAGTCTCAATACCGATCTCCTTCCCCCATTCCTCAGATTCTTTCAACGTCCGGAATAACAGCTTTCTCTCTTGAAACGGCTTAACATGCGTGGGATCTTTTTTATCCGGCAGCAACAGCATAAATCCATCCTCATACGCTATGACGTCGAACCACTTTACATAGCCGGCATTGGGCAGCATGTAGCCGTAATAATAATCGTAATAACCGTCCATTTCATAAATATTTACGAAGGATCCTCTGCGGTAACGGAACAGCTTTTCCTTATCCTTCATCCCCTCTCTTCGAAACAGTTCCATGGCATTATCCAGGGAATAAGATTTCTTCAGAAAAGGTGTCTTTGCCTCCACCAGCTCCCGCATCCGGTTACGGATCTTTGCAGCATTTTCTTCTGTCGCATTGATCTTCCCTTTGGGAGAGATGTAGGAGCCGTTCCCGATAGCAAACTCTACACGACAATTCTGTACCGTTTCTCTTCCGAACACATCAAATACTGCTTTCAAAAAAAGCATGGTGGCAGAGCGGACGTAGGTCTTATTCCCCACGTCGTCTTTCAATGTAAAAAAAGTGATCTCACAATCTCTCGTCAGCTTTTTGAACAGTTCTCTGATCTTGCCGTCTCTTGCTGCCAATGCGATCAGATTGTCATACTCCTTCTGGTAATCATTGGCTACATCTTCGTAGGTAGCCCCCTGGGGATATTGTCTCTCTTCACCGTTTATCTTCACTGTGATCATTTTTCTCACCCTGTCCTTTTGTAATCTCCTTTTGCAGGTATTATTGTCTAAATGCAATCCGGTTCCTTACCATTATCGTACCACTCCAGTGCCCGGGTAAGCAGCGCAGTCTCCTCTGCGATCTCCTGCCTGCGCCACATCGTTTTGGGATTCGCTGCATCTGCTTCCTGCTCCAGCCGCTTCGCGATCTTTCTATGTTCCGCAAGCTGCCATTCTACATAATTCAAAAGCAGCGGACACTTACGGTACAACAGTATCGGACCAAGCTGCCCAGCCAGTCCGGATGCAGCGTCATCCGCTTTCCAGGACTCTCGCACCTGTGATCTCACCGCATCTTCCGACATCTCGCCCAGCCAGCGCACTTTCATCATAAAATAATATTTTCCTTCTTCGTAGATGATATTCTCATCCATCAGAAGATATCCCTCTTCCATCAGAAATGTCCGAAAATGCGGGATCTCCGACTGGGGCTGTAAGATCAGTTCCCGAAACTCTTTCGCCTGTTCTCTTCCTTCGGTAAGAATCTTCTCCATGAGAGGCCCACCCATGCCGGCGCAGATCATCCCGGCAGCCTCTCCGGTCTTCAGGCTGTGCAGACCGTCAGAAAGTCTTGTCTCTATCCTGTCCTCCAGTCCGTACTCCCTGATATGCTCTCTGGCATGTTCTAACGGTCCGGACCTTACATCCATGGCGATCACTCTCGGGGAAATGCCCTTCTGCACCAGATAGACAGATACAAAACCATGGTCACACCCCACATCTGTTATCACAGTGCCGGGAGTGACCATGTCTGTTAATGCCTGCATTCGATTAGATAATATGATCTCCGCCATTAATCCAGATAATCCTTCAGCTTGCGGCTGCGGCTGGGATGACGCAGTTTACGCAAGGCCTTGGCCTCGATCTGACGAATACGTTCACGGGTAACGTTAAATTCCTTACCTACTTCTTCCAACGTACGTGCGCGTCCGTCATCCAGTCCGAAACGAAGACGCAGTACCTTCTGCTCTCTCTCTGTCAGAGTACCCAGTACTTCCACCAGCTGTTCCTTCAATAACGTAAACGCTGCCGCATCGGAAGGCACCGGTACATTATCATCCTGGATGAAATCGCCCAGGTGGCTGTCTTCCTCTTCACCGATAGGTGTCTCTAAGGATACCGGCTCCTGGCTGATCTTTAAGATCTCACGCACTCTGTCTACCGGCATATTCATCTCCGCTGCGATCTCTTCGGGGGTCGGTTCTCTTCCCAACTCCTGCAGCAGCTGTCTGCTCACGCGGATCAGTTTGTTGATCGTCTCCACCATGTGCACGGGAATACGGATGGTTCTCGCCTGATCTGCGATCGCTCTGGTGATTGCCTGACGGATCCACCAGGTTGCATAGGTAGAGAACTTATATCCCTTACGGTAATCGAATTTTTCCACTGCCTTGATCAGCCCCAGGTTACCTTCCTGGATCAGATCCAGGAACAACATTCCACGGCCCACATATCTTTTGGCAATGCTGACCACCAGACGTAAGTTAGCCTCTGCCAGGCGCTTTTTTGCCTCCTGGTCACCCTCTTCCATCCTCTGTGCCAGTTCGATCTCTTCCTCCGCACTTAACAGGGGAACTTTACCGATCTCTTTCAGATACATACGTACGGGATCTTCGATGCTGACACCTTCCGGTACGGACAAGTCGATATTTTCCACATCCACTTCATCCTCATCGGTCAGAATGATCTCCTCATCGTCCACATCATCGTCATCGGTAATACGCAATACATCCACGTTATTCTGGTCCAGATATTCCAGAACCTTCTCCATCTGTTCCTCTTCCAGAGGCATGTCCGCAAAGAAGTCACTGATTTCCTGATACTCCAGCACATTCTTTTTCTTTTTCGCCATATTCAGGAGTTCTTTTACCTTCTCCGCAAATTTTGCCTGTGTGTTTTCATCCATTTTCGTGGTTCCATCCTTTCATTGCCATTATTTATAGCCATATTTCGTATCTTTTATAACTATTCGAAAGCCTAAATCCCATTATTCCAGGGAAATATGCGTCCTTTGTAATTCTTCCAGGGCTTTTTTTCCTTCTACCGCCTGTTTCACGGCATTGACATCCGTCCCCAGCTTTGCCATATAGTATTGATAGCTGTTTTTCTTCACTGCCAGCAGAATATCATGGAAAGCTCTCTCCCTCTCCTGGCGGGTGGACAGCTCGGGGAGCGTGGTATGGAACAGCTCCGCAGCCTCCCTCTGTTCTTCCTCGTCTTCAAACATACTGATGATCCCTGCAGGCTGGAACTGATCTCTGTCCAGTTCATCGAACAGCCTCTCCGCTACTTTCCGGTACAGTTCCTCGGTGAAATCCTCCGGGGAAATATATTTCCTTACGATCCGGTACAGTGACGGATCATCGCTGATCCAGGTGATCAGAAGTCGTTGGGACCTGCGCCCATTCTCGGCGGGATCCTTTTTCTGTACACCGCTTCTCGGTCGTTCCAAAGGTCTTGCCAGTCCCGTCTGCGACGCAATCCCAACTACCATTTTGCGCAGATTGTCCGGACGGATCATGTATTTTTCCGCAATTGCCTGCAGATAATTTTCTCTTTCCAGATCTTCCGAGAATTCACACAGCTTCTGTGCAATCTCCCGGTGGAACTTTGTCCTCTGCTCCGGATCGCTCTGATCATACTGTTCGCTTAAGATACGGATCTCAAAATAAAAGCTGTTCTCCGCCTGATCGATCCGTTCCTGAAAAGCTTCTTTTCCGAGATTCTTGATGAATTCATCCGGGTCTTTATACGGTCGCATATTGATGACCTTGCCGGTAAGTCCGGCCTCTCTCAGGATCCCGATCCCCCGCAGTGCTGCTTTCGTTCCGGCACCGTCGCTATCGTATGCGAGGAGAATATTCTCCGCATAGCGGTGCAGGAGATTCGCCTGCTCTACCGTAAATGCCGTTCCCAGAGATGCCACCGCCTGTGTGAATCCTGCCTGGTGCATGGCAATGACATCCATATATCCCTCGCACAGGATAATGTTGCCCGTCCTGGCGGTCCTTGCGAAATTCAGTCCGTAGAGGTTACGTCTCTTATCGAAGATCATGGTCTCCGGGGAATTCAGGTACTTCGGTTCGCCGTCTCCCATGACCCTGCCTCCGAAGCCGATCACCCGGTGGTTAATATCCTGTATCGGGAACATCACCCGGTTCCAAAACTGACTTCTGAGTCCTCTCTGTTCCGAGAACATCGCAAGTCCGGAATCTTTGATCTCTTCATCGGTAAAGCCTTTTTTACGCAGATACTGGACTACCTGCTCGCCGTTTTTCCCGGCGTAGCCCAGTCCGAAATGATGCATGGTCTCGTCGGTCAGCTTTCGTTCCGTCAGATAACGCATTCCCACTTCTCCGTGAGGACTGCGCAGCATATAATAAAAATATCTGGCTGCCTCCTTATTGACCTCCAGCAGCCGCATCCGCTTGCCGGCCTTTTTCTTCTGTTCTGGTGTCTCTTCCACTTCCGGCAGTTTCACTCCCGCACGATCTGCCAGGATCTTGACTGCCTCCGGAAAAGTATCGTTTTCATACTTCATAAGAAATGTATATACATTTCCGCTGGCATGGCATCCGAAGCAGTAATACATCTGCTTATTCGAAGACACCGAAAAAGAAGGTGTTTTCTCATTATGAAAAGGACAGCAGCCCCAATAGTTGCTTCCTTTTTTTTTCAATGTCACATAACCGGAAATAACATCCACGATGTCATTCCTGGCTCTGACTTCTTCTACCAGTTCTTCAGGGTAATACACTCTTTTTACTCCGTTTTATTGTAATACACTATCGCTGCCAGGATTTCGGTATGTAGATGTCTTCATAGACCGCTATGGCAAAGCGGTCCGTCATGGCTCCCACATAGTCACAGACTACCTTCTCTCTCGGCTCTCCGACAGAGAGGAGATTCAGGTATTCCTCCGGCAGATCATCCAGATGTTTCAGGAAATGTTGATATAACGTCTCCATCAGCATCTCCGCCTTTCCCTCTTCACTTTTGGCGATGGGATTTTTATAGACTCTCTCAAACATGAACTGTCGGATCTTCGTCATGGCTTCCGCCACCGGTTCCGACATCAGGATATCATCCTTGTCCATACTGTTGGTTACAATATCATGAATAAAGTGATCCAGTCTCTCAGTGGGGCTGCTGCCGATCACTTCACAGATCTCCTTCGGGACATCTGCCTCCGTGAGAATTCCTCCCCGGATGGCATCATCCATATCATGATGAATATAGGCGATCTTATCGGAAAGTCTGACGATCTTGCCTTCCAATGTATGAGGCTTGCCAATGGTCTGATGGTTCCGGATACCGTCACGTACTTCATACGTCAGATTCAGTCCCTTACCGTCCTTTTCCAGAATATCCACGGTACGGACACTCTGCTCTGCATGCTCGAATCCAAACGGACAGACTCTGTTCAGAGCCCGCTCTCCCGCATGTCCGAACGGTGTATGTCCCAGATCATGCCCCAGTGCAATTGCCTCCACCAGATCCTCGTTCAGCTTCAGAGCCTTTGCTATGGTTCTGGCTGTCTGGGATACCTCCAGTGTATGCGTCAGTCTGGTCCGATAGTGGTCTCCCTCCGGTGTCAGAAACACCTGTGTTTTATCCTTCAGTCTGCGGAATGCCTTGCAGTGGATAATACGGTCTCTGTCCCGTTGAAATACCGGCCGGATATCACACTGTTCCTCAGGCTTCAACCGTCCCTTTGAATTTACACTCAGGGATGCGTACGGACTTAAATAATCCTTTTCCCATTGTTCCAAGCTTTCTCTGATCGTCATAGTTCCTCCTGCCCCTACTTCTAATATTCTGTGCCTGTCCGGAAAATCCTTTTCCCGGGTTCAAAATTTTTAACTAAATTTTGAACCTGGCTATCTGCACACAGAATAAATGAATTCCGCACTTTTATCCATGGCCTCATTGGCCCTTTTGAAGGGTGACATCTGAAAGACATGCCACATCCCGGGGAAACGATCCATATGAGCGGACACGCCGGCCTTGATCAGGTTCTTGTAGAGCCGCAGAGAATCGTCTAATAATATCTCATTCTCTCCAACCTGAATGTAGACGGGCGGGAATCCGCGGAAATCGCCATACAGCGGAGAAATATAAGGATCCGTCAGGTCTCTGTCGGGAGCATAGGCTTTCGTCATGCGGTCGATGTATTCTCTGTCCAGTACAGGATCCACTTCCGCCTTGGTCTGGAACGTCTTGCCTTCGCCGGTGAGATCCGTCCAGGGGGACATCAGTACGATGCCTCTCGGAAGCAGACGCTCCTGCTCCTTTAATTTCAGCACCAGGGACAGTGCCAGATTACCGCCGGCAGAATCTCCTGTAACGATGACGTCTCTCGCTCCGTAGCCCAAAAGCATCAGATAATTCCAGGCCTTCATGGCATCCTCCGTGGCTGCCGGGTAAGGATGCTCCGGAGCCAGCCGGTAATCAAAGCACAACACATCCATAGAAGTGCCCGATGCCAGTTTGGAGGTCAGAGTTCTGGCATAGATGCTGCTGCCGGTGGAATATCCTCCTCCATGACAATGCAGGATCACATACTTTTTCATATGTGCACGATTCACGCTGACCCATTCCGCATCCATTCCCTCAATATCCACCGGGCGGTATTGAATCTCCTTACTGTTCCCCAACAGTTCTCCGATATGATCCTGGGATTGTCTGTGCTTTTCCAGATCCGGGTTTTCCACCAGTCCATGTGCCCTGCGGATCAGCTGCATTAGATTCTGATTGTTCTTTTCACTGTTTTTTCCTACCAGTGCCATAAATTCCTCCTGTTAAAAATGAAGCCGTCTGCGTACTGCATTGCGCAGTCTTCTCCGGGACAAAAGTGTCGCGATCGTAATGTCCACGATCACACAGATCGTCAGCACGATCGCCGACCACCGAAGTTCAATGCCAAGTCCCAGGAAACGGTCGATAAGAATTTCCAGTCCCACACACAATACTGCTACTCCGGAGATCAGGTATAGAGCTCCCGTAAGGAATGACATCGGAAGCTTACGGATACAAAAAATCACCGCTTCTACCACCGCTATGACAAGCAGCACCACCGGAATGCCCAATCCATAAAACCAGCCACTCTGTCCCGTCAGATAGGTCAGCAGATACAGATACACGATCACCGCCACACCGTCTAACAGAATCGACAGATAAACAGGCTGTCCCGTATAGATGACTACAGGGATCATGATCACCCACAATACCAGGAATACTCCGATCACCGCAAGGGACCATAGACTGCTCCGGAATACAAGTGCGTTCAAAAGTCCGCAGGTCACTGCCGTTGCCAGTACGATCACAGTCAGCAGTACCCCCAGATCTTTTCTTTTTACTACTTCCACCTGACCTTTTTCCTTCGGAAAAGGAGACGGCTGCGTAGACGGTTCCGGTGCTTTCGGATTATAGACCGGAGTATCGCACAGCGGACACTTTGTTGCCGAAGCATCCAGTTCCACACCACAATTCACACAATATGACATAATTGCTTCCTTTCTCTCTGTCAAAGCGATTTATCGATTACTTTCTATTTTTACATGAATGCCATCCTGTACCAGCTTGCGGAAAAACAGCCGCTCTACATCAGTCTCTGCAATACTGCTGGCAAAATTGATCGTAAGAATATCCTCAAAACTGGCAATGGCGCAGTTCGTTCTCGTGGAAAAAGGCTGTCCCATATAAATATCAAAGCGTTCAATATATGGCTTCATAGTCTCCGGGACCTTCAGAGCTCCCATGTTGGTCAGGCCTGCCGAAGAGTTTTTATCCTGGATCTTCGTATAGAACTGCCGAACCACCAGATCCTTGATAAACAGCGGTACAATGCGGATGAAAGGATTCCTCTGGGTCTCCGCGTTCGTAGTGATATCGCCCCGCAGCAGCTTTTCATTCAGATAATAGCGCATGTAGTTATGCACCTGCGTCACAATTTCTTCGAAAGTGTACTCTCCCAGTCTGGGGTCGATCCCCGGGTAGATCATGGTGATAAAATTCCTCAGGGTCCTGGATGGGAAAAAGCGGCGCAGGTTCACCGGCATGGCAATTTTTACCGGTCGGAGCTTCAAATGCCATTCACTCTCCTGCTTCTGCATCAGGGCATAGAGCAGAACCGAATTCAGATATTCGGTAATGGTAGCATTATAGCTTTTCGCTACCTGCATCACCTCCGACACCGACATAATGCCGTCTATAATGTTCAGCGTATAGAAAGGTTCCTTCGTCCCCCTGACACGATAAGTCTTCTCTCCCGGCCTGGGTGGACAGACTTTGGCGTTGGCATATTTCATATAAGCATCTTCCAGCTCTCCCGGGTCCGGGATCCCCAGAATGTCCAATACGAACCCTCCATTTTCAATCTCTGAATGTCCCTTCAGACGCAGATAAGTGGCTGTCAGTGTCTGCAGCACACACATTCCGCCGGTGCCGTCTCCCAGACTGTGATGCGCCTCCAGTGCGATCCTGTTACGATAGTAATAGATTCTTACCAGATACCGGTTATTGCCTTTAAAATGCATGGGCTGGCAGGGGTTCTTTACATCCTCCTGCACAAAAGGGCCGGGTCTGTCATTCGGTTCCAGATATCGCCAGAATACACCCTTCCGAATTGCCGCTTTATACGTCGGAAAACGAGGCATCGTCAGATTCACCGCCCGCTGCAGTATTTCCGGGTCTATATCTTCTTTTAACAGCACAGACAATCGATACACGGAAGAGAAATCTCTCCTCTGCAATGTAGGATATACGATCGCCGACAAGTCCAGTTTGTACCAATCCTTGTGTACCTTCTGTATTTGGTCTGTCTTCATTCTGTCTCACCTTCTTAATTCTAGTATAACGGTTTCTAAATAACTACACCATTCACGTAGAATATTTTTCTGAGAGTGCAGGATAAAAAACGTAGGCGTAGCGGGCTACGCTGAGGATTTTTAGCCTGTGCTATCGGGAAAATAGGCAAGTGATATGGGGTAGTTAATTTAAAACTGTTATACTAGATACAGCAAAATTCTATATACAACAAAGGCGGCAACCTTTCGGTCACCGCCATGTGATGCAGAAAGAGGGACTTGAACCCTCATGGTATCACTACCACACGGACCTGAACCGTGCGCGTCTGCCAATTCCGCCATTTCTGCGAACAAGATGTATCTTACAGTATTTGTTTCAAAATGTCAACACTATTTTTCAAATAATTTAAAAAACTTTCGGATATGATCGTAGCCCGAAAAATAAAAGCGGCGATCTTATGATCACCGCTCATGTGATGCAGAAAGAGGGACTTGAACCCTCATGGTATCACTACCACACGGACCTGAACCGTGCGCGTCTGCCAATTCCGCCATTTCTGCGAACAAGTGTATCTTACAACACTTGTCGGTAAATGTCAATATTATTTTTCAAATAATTTAAAAAATATATAAAATAGCGAATATATTACATATAAGAGTTGAACAGGTTGCCTGCATTATAAAGGCCGGTATATCCTGCGCTTCCGGTGTACAGACTGCTTCTGGCAGATGCATGATCTGCTGCGAAATTGATCATGGAGCTCTGTGCGGATACACGGTAGCCGTAGGAACCATTTCCCTGAAACAGACTCTTTACCGTAGACATATCCGCTTTCATAAAAGTATCCTTATCCAGGGATAAGGTACCGTCATTTTTCATAGTGATACCGATCTTCGCCAGCTGCTTACTGTTGGCAATGGTAGTATTCCCCAGAGATTCCGTGCGGTTGTTGACTGTGGTATCACTCACATCATCCACAGCAGCCATCACGCTATTGTAATTTGTCACAAAGCTGTTCACCGCACTGTAGATTGCGTCAGTGTCGTACCCCTTGGTAGTACTCTCCACACCATTCTCATCTTTGGTAGTGATATCCTTCTGGGTGAACAGATCCTTTTTACCGGTCGCTAACAATGCATCTGCGGATTCCTTCAGAGCATCTGTCGTGGTCTCTACCTTCGCCAGCGCCTTCTTCGCAGTATCTGTCGCGGTATCTTTCTTCGTAATGGTGGAAGCTGCGGTCTTGCTATCGCCTCTGTCCTTGGCATAGTATGCCTTCATCAGCTTCCCGTAGCTGCCGTTCTTAATACTTGCATAATCTGCCAGCCAGTTGCCGCTTACCGCATTGGATGCAGAGGAACTCAGTCCGGAAAACAGAAAAGAATAATTCGTTTTTGCCTGAATATTAATACTCATCACAGTCACCTCCGTGTTAACTGTTTTGAATCAGCCTTTTGGTCATAAGCTCTTTGCTACTAATTACAGTATACTACTTACTTCGGATGATTCCAAGATTTATTAACGCTTTTTTTGATCGGTTTTTGAAAAACATCCCATTAATCCAGTATTTTTTCCAGCATAGTCACCCGATTGAAGGGGAAAGAGAAATAATAGCCGTCCGCGAAGTCCTCCGTCATGATGATCACTTCTTTTGCTAACTGTACGCCGGCCTGTTCTCCCTCTTCTCTGGTCATATCCGCACGGTATCTCGCCAGCACTTCGTCCGTCACATCGATGCCAGCCATCTCATTTTTCATAAATGTGGCATTTTTAAGGCTCACAAACGGCATGATGCCACAGAGTATCCTGGCTCCGGTCTCCTCTTTGATCCGGCGCACTCTATCCGCGCTCTCCTTCGTGGATATTGGCTGCGTCAGGAAAAATGTGGCTCCTGCCGCCATTTTCTTCTTCACTCTGCCGATCTCCACTTCCAGATTCCGTCTGCCCTGATTGATGGCACCGCCGTAGCTTACCGGTGCCTGTGCAAACTGCTCTTCGTTCATGTCCGCAAGGATCTGCATGAGACCTACGGAGTCAAAATTGAACACACTCTTTACCGTGGTACGCACCATGGAGGGGATCGGGTCACCGGTGATCACAAGGAAATTGTGAATCCCATTGATATAAGCTCCTAATAGCTGGGAGCGCATAGCGATGGCATTTTTATCACGACAGCAGATATGAGGCATGACACACATACCGGTCTCCCGTGCTACCTTTTCCGCCATGAGAATAGAATCCGCTCTGGTACGTCCCGAGGGAGAATCCGGAAAAGTCAGTACATCCACACCGCTTCTCTGCAACAGATGTGCGGCATCCATCAGTTTTTCATCGTCAATACCCGCAGGGGGTGCCAGTTCGACGGCGATTAGTTTCTTCCCGCCTTCTGCTTCCTTTATATGGTAAAAAGAGTGATCCTCTGTGCCAGCCTGTTTTTTCTCCGGTTCTGCCTTTTCCTGTGTCTGCGGATACTGGGTAAAGTCCAGCTTTCCCGCAAGATCTGAGATATATTCCGGTGTCGTACCGCAACAGCCGCCTGCCATATCCACACCAAGAGCTATCATCTGCTGCATTCTGTCTACAAAATATTCTCTGTTATCCCCGGTGAAGATCATGCGTCCGGTGACCATCTGCGGGTAACCGGCATTCGGAAGGGCTGTGAGGAATTTATCTGCGGGCTTATAAAGTGTCTGCAGGATCCGGTACATATGAGAAGGACCCACGCCGCAGTTAAAGCCCACGGCATCGATCTCTTTTATCGCTCCCGCTCTCTGCAACAGCTTTCTGGCACTTAAGCCTGCATTGCTGTAACCGAACTGGTTCACAGAGAATTGTACCGTAATAAATGCCTGTTCCCCGATCATTTTGATCGCAGGCAGGAGTTCTTCCATCTCGGAAAAAGTTTCAAAGACAAAAAAGTCCACGCCTTCTTCCAGAAAAATGCGGCAGATCTCTTCGTATTCGCGGCATAAAGTATCCTTCTGTGCCAGCACATCACAAGGGATCTGTCCGATATCTCCGGCGATATAGACTTCTTTCGTCTCACCGGTGCGTGCTCTCCACGCAGCCACCGCCTCCCTCGCCAGGCGTACGCCGCTTCGCAGAGTCTCCTCGATCTGTTCTTTGGACCTATCCATGCAGAAGCTGTTGGCTGCGAAGGTGTTGGTACGTAGAATCTGCGCTCCCGCTTCGAGGTACTCCGTATGAATCTCCCTCACCCGTTCCGGGGCTTCCAGATTCGCCAGCTCCGGCAGCTGTTTCGTATCGTATTTTCCTCCGTAATAGGTCCCGAAGGCTCCGTCAAAGAGAAGCTTTTTCTGTTGGATCCTTTCACGGATCTGCTCTTTGGTATGTTTTGTATTGCCCATTATTGTTTCCTTTGTCCTGTCAATTTCTTCCCTATTCCTTTTAAAAACGAGCAGGTCTGCTCTCGCAAGCCTGCTCGTTTCTTAGCATACCATATTATTTTCCGGAAAAACAGTAGCAAATTTAATGATTACATTAACTTGCGGAACAATGCGGTCAGATCCTCTACACTTGCATCCTTGGGGTTACCGGGTGCGCAGGCATCTGCATGTGCGGACTCTGCCAGGAAAGGAAGATCTTCTTCCTTCAGTGCTTCCAGCTTGGAAGGAATACCAACATCCTCAGACAGCTTACGGACAGCATCTACAGCAGCCTTACGGTAGGTAGCCTGATCCATCTGATCTACACCTTCCACACCCATAGCACGGGCGATCTCACGATACTTTTCACCGGTGCAGTCAGCATTATATTCCATAACGATAGGAAGCATCATTGCGCAGGCAACACCATGAGGGGTATCATAGACAGCACCCAGGGTATGTGCCATGGAATGAGCGATACCGAGTCCTACGTTGGAGAAGCCCATACCGGCAATGTACTGACCCAGAGCCATGCCTTCGCGGCCTTCCTTAGTGTTAGCTACCGCGCCGCGCAGGGACTTGGAAATGATCTCGATGGCTTTCAGATGGAACATATCGGTCATCTCCCAGGCTGCCTTGGTGGTGTAACCTTCGATTGCATGGGTCAGTGCATCCATACCGGTGGAAGCGGTCAGACCCTTAGGCATAGAAGACATCATCTCGGGATCTACCACAGCAATGATAGGCATATCATGAGGGTCTACACATACGAACTTACGCTTGCGCTCTACATCGGTGATAACGTAGTTGATGGTAACCTCTGCTGCAGTACCTGCTGTGGTGGGCACTGCGATAATGGGAACGCAGGGCTTCCTGGTAGGTGCTACGCCCTCCAGGCTGCGTACATCTTCGAATTCAGGGTTGGCAATGATGATGCCGATGGCTTTGGAGGTATCCATGGAGGAGCCGCCGCCGATGGCGATGATATAGTCTGCGCCGGATGCCTTGAAAGCAGCCACACCGTTTTTCACATTGTCAATGGTGGGGTTCGCCTTAATATCGGAATAAATTTCATAAGCAAGACCTTCCTTGTCCAGCAGATCGGTTACCTTTCCGGTCACACCGAACTTGATCAGATCCGGATCGGAACATACGAATGCTTTCTGAAAAGCATGAGCCTTTGCTTCGGTTACGATTTCTGCGATTGCTCCTGCACCGTGATAAGATGTCTGGTTGAGCATAATTCTGTTTGCCATGATACATAATCTCCTTTCGACATAAAAACGATCTTATTGATAATTTTATTCTAACTGTAAACATCGCATAAAGAAAGTGACAGTTTTCCCCGACTGTCACTTTTTACAGAAATTTCATATTTTGTCCATTACTTTTGTTAATTTTTCACAAATTTTTTTGGTTATTTTTACTCAACGTAATACGCCTAACTGCTGAAATAATTCTGTCACCGGTGCCGGAAATGCACTTACTAGCAGCGCCGCCATCTGCTCCGGGGTTTTCTCCTTCGGAGCGAAGATCCATTCCACGGTCATATCAATGGAACCTTTGCAATAGAGCCGCAGTGGGAATAAAATATTCTCTTCGGGCTGTCTGCCGGTCTTACGTCTGATCAGTTGTGTATAGAAATCCAGGATCAGTTCGTAGTCATGTTCCCTCAGGGAATTGTGATCGTCCGAGCGGAATGCTCCCGCGAAAAAGACTCTCTCCTTCTGAATAAATTCAAACTTTCTGGTTAAACCTTCGTATACGGTAAGCCCATCCCCCATCTGTGCAAAAGATTCCAGTAAGAGCTTATCAAAATACCAGTTGATCAGGTCGTATTTGTCCTGGAAGTTCCGATAAAAAGTCTGTCTCGTCACACCGCAGGTCTGCACGATCTGTGTCACGGTCATGGCATCGGTGCCGGAAGCCGCCATACACTTTTTTGCTGCTTCCGCCAGGCGGTATTTTGTTTTATCCGCTGAAGTTTCTTTTGTATTCATTTCGTCTTACCTCTAATCTACTACCGTTCCTGGCGTTACATAGCTTTCCGGTAATTCCGCTTCCAGAAAAGCTGCAGCATCCCTGACGCAGTCCAGGCATTCTCTCTTCACCACACCGTCGGTAATGCCCTTTAATTCCTTACAGATCACTGTCCCGTTCTGTTCCTTGAAACGGTTGATGATCTTCCGGGAGCCCTGCATTGTCCGCTGCGGATTCTTGTTGATCAGTCCCAGAATATTGACCGCACCGATGACGGCTCCACAGGTAGCTTCCATGCTGCCACCAACGCCTGCCGCGAAGCCCTGGGTAAGATTCCTCACTGTCTCCTCGTCAATTCCCGCCAGATCACAGTACGTGCACGCCACTGCCTGCGCACAGTTGTAACCACACATTTTTCTCTCTGCTGCCTGTTCCACTCTTGATTCCATAATTGTTGTCCCTTTTCGTTTGTATTTTCCGATAGCCGTCTATGCCATATTTCTTATTGATTATTATAGCAGAAATTAAAAAATGGTAAAAGGAAAATAATACTCATTATTCCAAACTGTTTTAAGTGTATAAAAAATTCCTACAAATTTTAAAATCATGTTGACATTGCCGTGGGAAGATGTTATTATCATTCTTGCGTGATGCGAGATGATTATTATTTTGTATCGCTATGCGGAAGTGTCGGAATTGGCAGACGAGCAAGACTAAGGATCTTGTGGTAGCAATACCGTGTGGGTTCAAGTCCCATCTTCCGCATTCATTAATAAAGTGGGAAGCCTGATAATTCAAGGCTTCCTTTTTTTTGTTTGTAGCCAGTTTTGGGGGGACAGTTGGTTTACAAAATCAATTTATACCCATTATATCATGATTCGCACCTACGGTGCTTACCGTTGCTTCGCAACGATCATGATCAAATTCGCCGTTCGCCAATTATGCAAGCATATTGGCTTACTTGCGCTCATTATATCATGTATTTTTGTGTTTCGGTTACAAACAAAACGATGTCATAGCATTAAATACTGCCTTGGAAAATACACAAATCCGGCATTAGGATTGAAATGTCTTTAGATAGTCATTGAACATATGTTCTATTTATGTTATAATATGCTTGTATAGTCGAACAGAAAGCGGATGCGATTTTCCGATTGTTGAATGCCCTCTGGTTCACAAAGGAGGGATGCCCATGGATACGATGGAAGTACTTACTCTATTGTTAGTTGTCTTTGCAGCTTTATCTTACATTGACAGACATGGTGATAATAATAACAAAAAGAAATAGCATCCTCTACCCTCGCAAAGTTTAGGATGCTATTCTCAATCTAACAACTGAGGGCAAATCGGAATTTTCACTTCCGACCACCTTTCTAAATAGATTATACAACAAGAGGGACTGAGAAATCAATCCCTCTTGTCTTTATTCTTCAATTGCATCAGACATTCCTCTTCTCTCTAATTCACCGGCAACAAAATATTCTCCGGAATTTCCAATATTAACATTTGTATCGTTTCCCATAGCAGATCTCCATTCGTAGCTATCTATTTGAAGCGAGGTCCCTCAGTATTCCTTCGTAATCTCTCCCTCAATCCCATACATCGTCTTAAATGTCTCAAGGTCTTCCGCCCGGCGGATCAGCATGACTTCTTCAAATTTTCCCGTGTGGATATCCTTGAATCCTGCCACCTGTTCACCGTTGCAGATACTGGCTTTGATGATGGGTTTTTGATTGCTTCTGTCGTAAGTCTTCTTTTCGGTTCTCTTAGAAAATAATCCCATTACACGACCCTCTCTTGTACTCCCTTGTCCGTCTCTTCAGATCCTTTATACTTATACAAACTGCTTTCCTATGGAATATAAGTCTTTACGGTTTCCTTCAGCGCCACTTTTATCAGCTGCTCGAAGGACTGTGCAAACCTCTCGTCATCCTCTTCTGTTCGCTTCTTCGGACCTTTTAAATGATTTTTATGAGAAGCTCTTCTTGCCTTTTTATTCAGATGTCGTTCCATGAGCATCTGGTCGATGTTCTCATCCGTGTACCATTTACCGGACTGGTGGATGGCGTAGGCACTCTTGCCCAGCGCCATGGCTGCCACACCATAGTCCTGAGTTACCACGATATCACCCCTGCGACAGAGACTGATCAGCTTATAATCCACTGCATCTGCCCCTGCTCCTACGACCACCACCTCGCTGTAACCGGAAGTCAGCACATGGTTGGTGTCACACAGAAGTGTCACCGGAATCTGATACTTCCGTGCTGTTTTTTCCACAATGTCCACCACCGGACAGGCATCCGCATCCACATAAATATGCATAAATAAGTTCCCCACCGCCTTTCCTGTACTTAAAATTATAGCGGCTTTATCCTATGTTTACAAGTTACTTTCCTGTGGTATTCGACTATTGAATGTCAGGCGGAGCACTACTCCGCCAGATACATCTTCAGGCTTCCTTCCACAGCATCCATGGCTTCCTCCACACTCGCCTGCCCGTTTAAGTATGCTAGTAAGCTCTCGGTCAGGGAGGTCTCGATCTGAGTATCTTCCTTAAGGCACAGGGTGGCTGCCTTGCACAGCTCCATCAGATGGTTAGCGGTCTCCACAGAGTAGGCTTTGATGGCGAATTCCACGCTGCTGCCGTCGATATCATAGGTGGTATAGGCTTCCGCCATGCTGCGGTCTGCTGCTGCCTGCGTCTCCAACGCTTTTGCATTGACAGGGAATCCCTCATAGGTATCCACGCTCTGTAATTCTTCGGACAGGGCAAAACGCAGGAAGTCTTTTGCAGTCTCCACATGCTCACTCCGGCTGTTGATTCCAATGACCATCTTCGGATAAAATGCATTTTCCATAGATACCACATTGGCATTCAAAAGCTCCGCCACTGCATAAGGCATCATTGCCTCATTAAAGCCGTCGGTCTCCTGAAGTACCAGCTTCACATCAGACCCCAGATCCCAGATATTCGCTGCACGGCCTTCTTTTCTGGAAGGCAGGATACCGCAGTTATCCGCAATCTTCTTCAAATCTTCCAGCCAGGGACGTAAGGTATCACGATTCACCTGACGGTTCTGTAAAATATCATCCACGATCAACGGATAGAACGCTTCCACCAGTTCGCCACAGGTACGGTCTCCCATATAGCTCTCCGTCTTTCCGGATACCGCCTTTGCAATAGCGTCCATGCTGCTCATTTCCTCCGGCTGCACATCCCTGCCGACAGCTAACAATAATCCGAATTGCAGCGGCACCGCATACCGTCTTCCATCCGCCTCTTCATAGGCTGTTGTGATGTTGGAAAGCAGGGTTCCGTCCTCTTCCATGGGCTGCAATATCTCTTGCAGATTAAACAGCAAGCCCTTAGAGGCATATGTGTCCAGTTTCAGATGATCCATCACCATGAGATCCGGTCCGTTGCCGGAGGTCAGGGAAGTGTTCAGATCCTGATAGATCTGCTGATAATCAGCATTTCCGCTGTATTTATCTGTCATGGAGATTGCCGCATCCACATGGATCAGTATCTCCGGATGCTGCTTATGATACTGCACCGCAGCCTGCTGTAAAAAGAAGCTCTCCTCCACGGTATACAGCGTCAGTTCTTCGGTCACCTCTGTCACCGCATCGGGATCATATCGATAAATCATTATTTTATCCCCGCTCTCACTTCCAAACCACGCGTATACACTGCCGTCCGACAGCGCCACAATATCTCTGCACCACTGATCCGACAGAGAAAAACCGGTATCGATTCCCTGAAGCAGCTTCTGCCAGTTGGTATCGCCCACGTTGCAGCGGAAGAATCCGTCTGCATCCGCCGCATAGACTGTGCCGTCCTCCAGTACACTGAAATAAGCAGAGCTATAGCTGTCCTGGGAAAAGGGAATCACTCCCTTAGCTTTTGCCCCGCTATTTCCATCCAGCTGCATCTGTAACAATCCGTTCACAGAGCCCTGTTCATCTGCCTGTGCCAGATACAACGTGTCTCCCACAGCGCTGACCCACTTATTATCCGCCAGAGTTCCGCTATCGATCAGACTGTCGCTCTCCTGACTGCTTACCAGACTTCCGTCCTGTGCCAGTACAACATCCAGGGAAAAATAAGACAGTCCCACTAACAATCCGTCCTCCGTCATTGTCACATACTGTGGCGTATCATAGAACCGATAGCCATCCATATCCATAGGCTCCAGCCACTTCTGTGGTGTAATATCCAGCGCACTGCCGTCCGCTTCCTTCCACAGATGTGCGGAAGAGTTCTCCTCGTCCCGGTAACAGTTACCGTACAGGTACTGATTCCCCTCCGCATCCTGTAACAGTGTAAAACTGTCACTACTCTCCAGATTCTTTCCCTCGGGAAGCACCTTCAGCCAGTCCTTCGTCACTTCCGTCAGAGTATCTCCTTCTCCCAGCTTCCATTCCTCCAGAGTGGTCTGTCCTTCCGATCCTCCTGCCACGAGAAAATGTAATTCATCACCCGAACGGAAGATCTGGCTGATATTTTTGTCCTTCCATTCCTCCGGAAGTGAGAGTTCCGTCTCTACATATCGTCCTTTCTTCACTTCATCAGGTGACGCTGCAATCTGCTGATCGTTCTTATTCCCACACCCGGTGAACAGTCCCATGACGATCGCCATACAGGTTGCCAGTGCGATTCCTTTTTGCATGTTATTGTTATTCAAATAGTTTCTGTTTTGCATCTTTCTCTCCCATTCTGCTGTGTCGTTTCACAACTTTTTCTTACAGGAAAAGTATAGCGGTTTCTTTTTTAAGATAACAGCAGGCACGGTTTAAGATGCCTTTACTATATGATTAAGATTTTCTTAACGCAAAACGGAACCGGCACAAGCACCGATTCCGTCTTCTCCGGGAACCATTTAGGAATTCAATATCTTCATAAATTCTTCTCCGGTAATGGTCTCTTTTTCATATAAATACTGAGACAGTTCATCCAGTTTAGCACGATTTTCCATCAGGATCTGTCCTGCCTTCTCATGCTGCTTCTTCACCAGTTCCACCACTTCCTTATCGATGGCAGTCTGGGTCTCCATGGAACAGGTCAGGGAGGAATCTCCACCCAGATACTGGTTCGTCACAGTCTCCATGGCTACCATGTCAAAATCTTTGCTCATACCGTAGCGGGTGATCATGCCTCTGGCAAGCTTGGTAGCCTGTTCGATATCGTTGGAAGCTCCGGTGGTCACAGACCCGAAGGCGATCTCTTCCGCGGCACGTCCGCCGGTCAGTGTGGCGATCTTATTCTCCATCTCTTCCTTGCTCATCAGATAATGATTGCCTTCCTCTTCCACCTGCATGGTATAACCCAGTGCTCCGGAAGTACGGGGCACAATGGTGATCTTCTGTACCGGTGCGGAATTGGTCTGCTTCGCTGCCACCAGTGCATGTCCGATCTCATGGTATGCCACGATCCGCTTTTCCTTATCTGTAAGGATGGCATTCTTTTTCTGATAACCGGCAATGACTACTTCAATACTCTCTTCTAAGTCTGCCTGGGTTGCGAACTTACGTCCATCTCTGACTGCCCGGAGAGCTGCCTCATTGACGATATTGGCAAGCTCCGCACCGGAAGCGCCGGATGCCATACGGGCGATTTTATTGAAGTCTACGTTATCTGCGACTTTGATCTTGCGGGCATGCACTTTCAAGATTTCTTCTCTTCCTTTCAGGTCGGGAAGCTCTACCGGCACCCGTCTGTCAAAACGTCCGGGACGTAACAGTGCGGGATCCAGACTCTCCGGACGGTTAGTGGCCGCCAAGATGATGACACCGTTGTTGCCTTCGAAGCCATCCATCTCTGTTAACAGCTGGTTCAGTGTCTGTTCTCTCTCATCGTTACCGCCCACCTGTCCGTCACGTTTTTTACCGATGGCATCGATCTCATCGATAAATACAATACAGGGAGCCTTTTCCTTCGCCTGTTTGAACAGGTCTCTGACCTTGGAGGCACCCATACCTACGAACATCTCCACGAATTCCGAACCTGACATGGAGAAAAAGGGAACATTGGCTTCTCCGGCTACTGCCTTGGCTAACATCGTCTTACCGGTTCCGGGAGGGCCTACTAAGAGGATACCCTTCGGCATGGAAGCACCGATCTCTTTGTATTTGTCGGGGTCATGCAGGTATTCCACGATCTCTGTCAGATTTTCCTTCGCCTCATCCTCTCCTGCCACATCGGTGAACTTGATACCGTTGGAAGACTTCACATAGACCTTCGCATTGCTCTTGCCCATGCCTCCCATGCCGAACATCATGGAGTCGCCGCCGGCTTTTTTCGCCATCTGACGGTACATCAATTGTCCGAAGCCAATAATGATGATCAAAGGCAGCAGCCAGCTGATCAGAAAGCTTAAAATCGGCGATGCTTCCTCCACGATCTCACTGGAGAATTTTGCCCCGCTGTCATACAGTCTCTGCGTTCTGTCCGGATCATCCATCAGACCGGTCTTGTAGATGGTCTTGTCATCTTTTGCCGTGAATACGATCTGATTGTCCTGGACCTGTACCTCATCGATCTGTTTATCATAAGTCATCTGCATAAAAGTGTTGTAATCCACTTCCTTCACTGCCCGCTGTACGATCTGCGGTACCAGAAGACTGTTGATCAGCATGATCGCCACCAACGCGATCAGATAGTAAAAGATAAACGGTTTTTTATTAGGTTGTTTTACTTCCTGCATATAGGATTCCTTCCTCATTCTTGTAAGATGGTCTAAAACTGTTGTAATAAAACAATCATAGCTATTTTGTGCCGGACAATCAATATTTAATCTGTTACCTTATTCTAAAAAAAGAATAAACTTCAGCGTGAAAAAGGCTACGTTTTCTCAGATTTGTTTCTTTTCCTTCTCCCTAAAAAGAGAGACAATGAGACTATGATAAAGGAGGGAGAGATGATGCGTCATGATTCGGGTAAAGTGTTGAGCCCTATATTGAAATATCTTTTGAAATTACTGTTTGTCTGCCTGTTGCTGGGCATTCTGTATTATAGCTTCAAGGATTCCATGGAAGATATGATCACAGAGCTTTCCAAAGTCTCCCCGCAGGTCATCCTTGTTCTATTCCTCAGTGTGATTCTCTATCACCTCTGCGAAGGGCACATCACCTGGCTGATCGTGCATAAAACACACCCGGAATATCCCCGCCTGAAGGGATTCTGTAATGCTTTCTACTGCTCTTTCTATAAGACAGCCACTCTGGGCAACGGTTCCGGCATCGCAGGAATCTATTACCTGAACAAAGCCGGTATCCCGGTTCCCAATGCCACCGGCATGTACTTTTTCCAATATATTGTCCACAAGGTCTCTATGGCAGTCTATAGTCTGCTATTGTTTTTGGCAACCTATGGATTTATTCATGCTTCATTTGCCGATTATCAATGTTATATCCTGCTGGGATTTGCAGGTGTCTGTGTGATCGCAGGAGTTCTGTTAGCAGTGGCTACCGTTCCCTGGATGCAGACTGCCTGTAATCTGCTGGCCAACCACCTCCGTACAAAGCATCCCTCCTGGGAGAAAAAACTCACCGGCGCCGGTCATAAGCTTGCCCTGCTACAGGCGGAAAGCCGGTCTCTGTTACAGGATCCAATATTGCTGCTTCGCCTGTTCCTGTGTAATGTATTAAAGTTCACTACCTGGTATATCATCCCCTGGATCGTGTTCTGCAATTCTCTTGGGGGAGAATACGGCGATCTGCCTTTTTCTTTCCTGCAATGTTTTGCTCTGACCTCTCTCAGCCAGTCGCTGGCGGGTGTCATCCCCACCCCGGCGGGGATCGGATCCGTAGAAGCTGTCTTTACATTGCTGTTCCGGCGTCTCCTGCCGGAGGCCAAAGCCCTGTCTGCCGTGCTTCTCTACCGGTTCACCACCATGCTGTTACCCTGTGCCATTGGTGCCTTTTTCGTACTGGGTGAGAGGATTGTCTCCTTACACAGGAAAAAGAGAACGGCAGACTAATATACTTTCCTAAAATCTCCACGCAAAACAAGCCACAACACAGTATTCTGTGTCGTGGCCCTTATTATGTTCCGTTATTATAAAAAATGATAAGTATTACTTTTTCTGCAGAAAATCAGGAATCTTCAGAGATTTCTCTTCTACAGAGCTTCTGATATCTGTAGGCTTATGAATACCGGGCACCGGCTGTATGGGTCTCGGAGCCTGTCCTCCCTGTCCCTGGGATGTCGTAGGAGCGGTAGACTGTATATTCATTCCCTTCAGAGAACTGGGAGTCATATGGGAAGCAGGCTGTCTGAAAGCAACACCGCCGCCCAGACGATTCTGTACCACACTGTTGGCCTTATCTTCCAGACCGGTAGCGATCACGGTGATCGTACAGCTATCGGACTTGGACTCATCGTACATAGCTCCGAAGATGATATTGACATCATCTCCTGCCAGTTCCTGTACATAGCTTGCTGCATCGGATGCATCTGCCAGAGTGATATCTCCGGAGATATTGATAATGACATGGGTTGCACCGGAAATGGTAGTCTCCAGAAGGGGACTCTCTACTGCCATCTTCACAGCTTCCATTGCCTTATCATCGCCCTTGCCCTCACCGATACCGATGTGAGCAATACCCTTGTCCTTCATAACGGTCTGTACATCTGCAAAGTCCAGATTAATGACAGCGGGAACATTGATCAGATCTGTGATTCCCTGTACTGCCTGCTGCAGAACTTCATCTGCCTTCTTCAAAGCTTCCGGCATTGTGGTACGTCTGTCCACGATCTCCAGCAGCTTATCATTGGGTATCACAATCAGGGTATCCACGTTCTCTTTGATACGCTCGATACCATTTAAAGCATTTACCATACGTGCCTTTGCCTCAAAACGGAAAGGCTTCGTCACAACACCGACGGTTAAAATGCCCATTTCCTTTGCCAGCTTGGCCACCACCGGAGCTGCTCCGGTTCCGGTACCGCCACCCATACCACAGGTTACGAATACCATATCTGCACCCTTCAGAGCTGCGGAAATCTCCTCCGTACTCTCTTCAGCTGCCTTCTCACCAATCTCGGGCTTGGCTCCCGCACCGAGTCCCTTGGTCAGCTTCTCACCGATCTGTAATAACTTCGGAGCTTTGCAGAGCTGCAATGCCTGCTTATCGGTATTCACCCCGATAAAATCCACTCCGGTAATTTTCTCATCCACCATTCTATTTACAGCGTTATTTCCCGCGCCGCCTACACCGACTACGATGATCTTGGCAGCTGTATCCGCGTCATTCGTCTTAATCTCCAGCAAGGTTAGTTCCTCCTTTTAACCTTTTTCAACTTCACATAGACTATCATATAATCATTTTACAAATTTAGCAACCTATTTTTTCAAAATGTTTCACAAATGTTTCACGCATCCGGCTTGAACGTAAATTTCCCTTTTCCTTCCTCATAATTTTCCATCTGCAGTGTTCCGCTTTTCCCTTCCAGTTGCTCCAAAAATCCCGGCAACAGCTGCAGCTTGTCCTCTAAATGGCTGTGATCACTGCCCATGGCTACTTTGATCTGTCCGAAGTAGATGGTGATCTCTCCGGAAGAATGAAAATAAATCTTGTCCGCAGTCAGCTGATATTTATTCAGAAGCTTTGTCATGTCCATGATCCCGGCAAACACTTCCGGATTCTCCACCGGAAGCTGTTCTCCCAGGACGATATGATTAAAAGCCAGTCCTGTGATCTGCGGTACTCCCTGGGTCCGGATCCCGGAGCTCTCCACCACGTAACCATCCTTGTCAAAATACATATAAGTATCCAGATATTTCACGTATCCTGCCAGTGCCTTTTCATACACTGTGATTTTAATGGTATCCGGAGCCAGAATCGATACGTTCATGACATCCACAAAGGGAACATCCTGAATTCCTCTGTCACGGTACTTCAGCGACAGATACAGGGAATTATTCCCCAGCGGTCCCGACATCACGATCTTTTTGATCTCATCCTCTGTATAATGCACATTGCCCTCCACATATACAGTACGGACTGTATATACGGAGTGCAATGCGAAAATGCCTCCGCCCAATATGAGCAGCAAAGCGCTTATGATCACTATTTTTCTGATAACGGTACTTCGGTCTCTATACACTGGTAATACGTGCTCCTAATTCTCTGAAATCTCTGCAGATATTTTCATATCCGCGTTCTATAAAATGTTGTCCCGTCACGAAGCTCTCACCCTCCGCCGCAAGTCCTGCTAAAACCAGTGCTGCCCCACCGCGAAGTTCACAGGCGTCCAGCTGCTCTCCATGAAGGTGTTCCACTCCGGTGATCACCGCGTGCCGTCCGTCTTTTAAGACAATCTGTGCACCCATAAGGTTTAAGGGTTCTGCAATTCGAAAACGGTTCTCGAAAATATTCTCTTCAATATAACTGATTCCCTCTGCCATGGTCAGTACCGCCATCGCCGCCGACTGCAGATCTGTGGGGAATTCCGGGTACGGTCCGGTCTGCAGATGCCCGATACTCTTGGGTCTCACCGGTGCCTGTACGAACAATCCCTCTTCGGAGACGGTACATTGTGCCCCCATTCTCTCCGCAGCCACAGTCACTGCTTCCATCTGGCTCCAGGGTGCCTGATTTAACAGTACACTCCCGCCGCAGCCGATACAGCCAAACAGATACGTTCCTGCCACGATCCGGTCCGTCGGAACTGTATACCGGGTTCCGTGAAGATCTCCGCCGCCATGGATGATAAGTTCAGGACTTCCCATCCCTTCGATCGAAGCCCCACATGCCGTCAGAAATTCACAAAGTGCAATCACTTCCGGCTCTCTGGCTGCACCGGTGATCACAGTATCTCCGGTGGCTTTTACCGCTGCCAGCAAAATATTCTCCGTGGCGCCAACGCTTGGGAATTTCAGTGTAATCTGGGCACCGTGCAGTTTTTTTGCCCGTGCGGACAAAAGTCCGTCCTCTTCGAGGAATTCAACACCCATCTGTTCCAGTGCATGAATATGCAGATCAATGGGTCTGTCGCCGATGACACATCCTCCCGGATGTTCCATGGTCACATAACCGCATTTGCCGAGCAATGCTCCCAGCAGACACAGCGATGAGCGCATACCGGTAATGGCTTCTCCGCGCATTCTTCTTGCCTCTGCTCTCTCACAGGGCAGGTCATCTCTGCCTCCCGGCTGTACCCGGATCCCATTCTCCTGCCAGTGTACCATACATCCCAGTTCCCGTAACAGATGTACGAACCGATGCACATCCTCAATCCTCGGGCAATTCTGAATATATGATACTTCATTGGTAAGAAGCGTTGCTGCCAAAATCGGGAGTGCCGCATTTTTAGACCCTTGTATGCGTACCTTTCCCTGTAGCGGCATGCCGCCCTGTATGCGGATTCCCTTCATACAGCACCATCCCCATTACATAAGATATTCTTATCTTATGCCCCGGGATGCGGTTTCGTACCATGTCTTCTATAGTTCTTTTAACTGGATCCTCCGGGCCACACTTAAGACCAGCCCGATCTCCGCCAAAAGGAACAGCGCCGAAGAACCACCGTAACTGATAAACGGCAGGGAGATTCCGGTATTCGGAATGGAGTTAGTCACAACCGCAATGTTCAGGATCGCCTGGATCGCGATGTGTCCCATAACCCCCACTACCAGCATGGCGCCGAACAGGTCCGGTGCATTGTTGGCAATGACCATCATCCGCCACAACAGCATAATGAACATCAGAATAATGGCAACCGCTCCAAACAATCCCAGTTCCTCACAGATAATGGAGAAGATCATATCGTTCTGTGCCTCAGGCAGGAAGCTTAACTTCTGCATGCTCTGTCCCAGTCCCTTGCCCCAGATGCCACCGCTTCCGATGGCATACAGTGCCTGTAATGTCTGGAATCCTTTGTCCTGCGCCTGACTCTCCGGATTCAGCCACGCCTGGATTCTCGCCAGACGGAACTTGCCACCGATCTTATCTCCCATCTGTACTACCACAAATACCAGCAATGCCGCTGTTGCCACCACGCTTAATCCCATGATGACGAATTTTTTGTAATCAGGACTTGCCACGAATACCATCAGCACCGCAATACCCATAATAATGATGGCAGAACTTAAGTTATCCGTAATGAGATATACACATGCTGCGATTGGCAGTGGTGCGCCCATCATAATGAAAAAGCCTTTCATGGTACGCACGCTTTTTCCCATCTTGCACACCAGACTTGCCAGGAACAGGATCATACACAATTTAGCTACCTCAGCCGGCTGCAGATTGAAGCCCGTATGGGGAATACCGATCCATCTTGTAGCACCGTGGGAGCTGATGCCGAGTGGAGTCTTCACCAGGAAGATCAGGATCATCGACACCACATATCCCAGCATAGCGAACCGTTCCCAGAAATGATACGGGATATTAGCAATGATGATCATTCCCACCAGACCGATGATATTGGCAACCAGCTGTTTCTTCATATAAAAGGCTGCATCTCCATAGGTATCATAAGCCTCATAGGAACTGGCGGAATAGATCATGATCAGACCAAATCCCAGTAAAAACAGCACAATAAAAAGCAGGCTGTAGTCAAAAAAGTATTCCGATTGTTGTTTCTTTTTACGCCTTCTGCGAGCTTCTGCCATGCCTGCTTTTACTCCTTATTTCTATTTCTATAACATTATTGCTTTTTATTACTTTTTAATCTGCCAGTCCACGGACATATTCCTTGAAAAGCTGTCCTCTGACCTCATAGTTCGGGAACATGCCCCAGCTTGCACAGGCCGGAGACAGAAGAACCGCATCTCCCGGTTCTGCCAGTTCCGTACACAGCTTCAGGCATTCCTCATAAGTATCCGCGAAACGGATCTTATCGAAGCCATGCTTTCTGGCACACTCGGCAATCTTCTCTCTCGTCTGTCCGATGAGGACGAGGCATTTTACCTTGCCGTCAAAGCTGTCGATCCACTCGTCATATTCGCTCTGCTTGTCATAACCTCCGCCGATGAGAACCGTAGGCCTGCTCATGGCTTTGATGCCCTGAATAGCGGCATCGGGATTGGTTCCCTTGGAATCGTTGTAATAATCCACACCGCCCTTGGTGGCTACGAACTCAATTCTGTGCTCCACTGCGTGGAAACCGCGGATCACCGTAAGAATCGTCTCCATGGGTACCTGCATACCCTCTGCGATGGCAATGGCTGCCATAACATTTTCCACATTGCACAGGCCTACCAGATTCATATCTTTATGAATATCCATCAGCTCGTGTTCTTCACCGTTTACGCTCTTGATGATCTTGTCACCACGCAGAAAATAACCGTTTTCCAGTTCCTGATGGGAGGAAAACAATACCGGAGTGGCAGGGCATCTTCCTGCGAAGTCTCTGGTGTAATCATTGTCATAATTCAGTACGCAGATATCTGCCTTCGTCTGCTGGGAAGCCACTGCTTCCTTAGCTGCCACATAGGCTTCCATGGTATGATGTCTGTTCAGGTGATCCGGTGTGATATTCAGGATCGCCGATACCACCGGATGGAATGTATGTATGGTCTCTAACTGGAAAGAACTGATCTCTCCCACAGTAACACTGTCCTTCGAAGTCTTATCTGCTTCCAGGGTATAGGGATTACCGATGTTACCCACCACGAAAGTCTTATCCTTACCGAAATGTGCCTTCATGATCTCACCGGTGAGTGTGGTGGTGGTCGTCTTACCATTGGTACCGGTAATGGCGACCACTCTGCCCTGCTCCGCAAGAAATCCCAGTTCGATCTCTCCCAGAATCTGAACACCTCTGTCTCTCATACGGTTCACCAGCGGAATATCCGTAGGTACCCCGGGGCTTAATACTGCTGCCTGAATACTCAGCTCCACATTTTCAGGAAGTTCTCCGGCGATGCAGACCGCCCGGCTTCCCTCCGGAAGCTTTGCCTTCAGATCTTCCCCTGTCAATTTATCACTGCTGTCATACAGAACCACGTCTGCATGGTTTTTCTCCAATAATACTGCTGCACCGATCCCGCTGATGCCGGAGCCGATGACCAGACATTTTTGTCCTTCTAACATTTTCCTACCATACCTTTCTGTACTTTCTGTAAAAGTCCATCAGTTCATTATAACGCATTCGCGGCGAATGGGGAAGAGAAAAATAGAAGCCCTCCAACATATATATGTCAGAGAGCTCCGGTTCATTCCGTTATTTCTGTAATTTTATAACACCTATTCCGGGTTCCCCGCCTATGTTCTGTTCCACGATCACATAGGGACCTCTCATTCCGTAAACATAATCAAATACCGGTTCCAGCCGCTCTTCCCCGTGAAGTCCCATCAATCCGTATTTTCTGACTGTCATCCGGTCGTCGATATATACATACCCGGGGATTGCGTCGTATTCCTTATTATATTCCGTCACACTAATAAAAAAGCGTGAGTCCCCGGAGAAGATCATCTCTCCCTTCGTATCCATAATACAGTACAATCCCTTGGATACAAAAGCCATGCCGTCATGGAATTCCCCTGCCAGTACTCTTCTGCCTTCCGTCGCTTCATAGGGGTAAAAATCAATCTGGATTTCTCCTTTTGTATCAATGTATGCCCACTGCTCTCCTTTTCCGTTGTGATCCGCATCCTTCACCGCGGCGAGTCCCTCGCTGAAATCCCCCACTTCATCGTATTGGCACGGGATCACACATTGCCCTGCTTCGTCAACAAAACCCCATTTTCCGTCTTTTTGAACTGCGGCATACCCTTCCGAATAATATCTGGCAGCATCGTTAGGAATATTGTTGTACTTGCAGGATGTGACCAATATCTCCTTCTCCAGATCCCACACTCCCCATTTGTCGCTCCCATTCTGTACAGCAACCATGTTGTCATTCACAAAACGAATATCTTCGTATTGTCCCAGTTCCAATACCCATGACCATTGCAGGCTTCCCACGTCTCCATTATCAAGAAATTCTTTGTATATGGCTTCCATATTTTCATTTTTCAAAGCGCATCCGGTCAATGTATTCATCAGAAAAATAATTGCCGCCATGCACAGATATCTTTTTTTCATAGGATTGTTGTCCCTTCCGTTTTTTTACAGAATAGCACAACATTACATCAAAGTTGCATCATAACAAAAAGACCCCCGGGAACCGTTATCTGTTCCCGGGGATCTTTCGTCTGTCATTGTTTACGCTTCTACGATCAGGTATCTGCCGTCTCCGATATCGAAGACTTCATCGGCTTCCAGAATCTCATCATCCACAGCGCCGTCCACGTCCATGCCGGCTTCATCGAAATACTCGATGACATCATCCACGGAATCTACCACGACTGCCATGCACTCTTCCAGAAAATCTTCTGCTTCATCCAGAGTCTCTGCCACGGCTTCCGGAAAAAGCTGGAGCTGTTTGTCCAGGAAGCATTCCAGTACCGCATCATCATATTCACGCATACTATTACCTCCAAATTCTTACGAAAATGTCTTATTTATTCTCATCATAATATGGATATGTAGTTACGTCAATTAGTAATTCGATGTGGATGTAAATTGAGAGTTTACGCGAGCATTGAGCCGCGCATAGGCATAGTTAAAGACAGCGATGGGCGCTTGCGCACAAATCGCTGTCTTTACTTATGCCGTGATGCGGCGAACGCCGCGATATGAAATAAGATTGGCAGCGCCTTTTGCTGACAATCTTATGAATAGCGTGGCTCATTGCGGAAAACTGCCAATAAATGTGGAGCGCCCTTTGCGACACATTTATGAATTGGGGGCATGGCTCGTAACGTAGGATTGCCGTAGACCGGACAAGTTCCGCCTGTACCCATTCTTTTGCCTCAGTGTGGGCACAGGAGATAGGATCAAGCTTCTCTGTGCCCTTCTTCTGCCTCAACGTGGGCACAGGAGATAGGATCAAGCTTCTTCTGTACCCTTCTTTTGCCTCAGTGTGAATAGTTTGAGGGTATGAGAAGCTTGTTTGGTTGCTGATACCCACACTATGAAAAGTTTGAGGGTATGGGAAGCTTGTTTTATTGCTGATACCCACGCTGTGGAAAGTTTGAGGGTATGAGAAGCTTGTTTGGTTGCTGATACCCACGCTGTGGAAAGTTTGAGGGTATGAGAAGCTTGTTTGGTTGCTGATACCCACGCTGAGAAAAGTTTGTGGGTATGAGAAGCTTGTTTTATTGCTGATACCCACGCTGAGAAAAGTTTGTGGGTATGAGAAGCTTGTTTTATTGCTGATACCCACACTGAGAAAAAAAGTTTGTGGGTATGAGAAGCTTGTTTTGTTGCTGATACCCAAATTGTGAAAACCGGAAGGTATAACAAGGGAATTATATATTCCAGAAGGCCTGCGGCAGGCGTTCGCCGCATCACGGCAAAAGTAAAAACCGTGATTTGTGAGCAAGCTCCCAATCACGGTTCTTATTTTGCCTATGCGTGGCTATGCTTTCGTAACTCTCAATTATTCGCAATACTTCAGCAGATCCAGCGGCTGCGCGATAATAGCGTCGGCATGCCCCTCTTCCAATTCCGCACGGTCACGGAAACCCCAGAGGACACCTACAGTGAAGGCGCCTGCCGCCTTGCCGGTCTTCATGTCTGTGGCGGTATCTCCCATGTAGAGTACTTCGTCTGCGGTGAGACCGAACCGGTCTAAGATCCGGAAGACTCCGGCGGGATCGGGTTTGATGGGCACGCCGTCCACCTGTCCCTGCACCACATCAAAATAGTCCTTGCCAAACAGGCTCTCGATGACATCCAAGGTGGCATGGTGGGGCTTGTTGGAAAGTACCGCGATCTTCATACCACGTTTTTTCAACTCTTCCAGCAGCTTGGGGATTCCTTCATAGGGCTTCACCTGATACATACAGTTTGCCTGGAAGATCTCCCTGTATCTGGCATAGGCTGCCTCAAAATGGGTAAGTTCCGTATCGCCACCCTTGATCAGTGCCCGCTTTACCAGATTGGCGGCACCGTCTCCCACAAAATATTTATAATCCTGTACAGAGAAGGGGCCATAGCCGAATTCCGCCATGGTCTTGTCTCCGCTGTATTTCATGCTCATGATAGAATCGGATAAGGTTCCATCCAGATCAAAAATTACTGCTTTCTTCATTCTGTTCTCCTATACTAATCTCAATCCATGCAGTTCCTGATAGACTCTTCCCACGGGAAGCCCTACCACATTATTGTAATCGCCTTCGATACCGCGGATATATCTGGCGCAGAATCCTTGAATGCCATAGGCCCCCGCCTTGTCCATCGGATCCCCGGTAGCCACATATTCCCGGATTTGTGCATCGGTCATAGGATAAAAATGCACTGTGGTCTTCTCATGGAAAGTCAGCGTCTTCCTCTCACCGTTTTCCTCATAGAGGATCGTCACGCCTGTGTATACCTCATGTCCTCTGCCCTGAAGCATAGTAAGCATGGCTGCCGCAGCTTCCGTATCCGCAGGCTTACCCAGGATCTTACCGTCGCAGGCGACCACGGTATCGGCTCCCAGCACAATGATATCTGTTATAGTAGCTTCTCCACTTGTCTGTTCCGGATCGCAGACACCATAGCCTTCATGCATTCGGTCGGCACTGTTATCCGGAGCCTGACAGACACCACTTACCGCAAGCTTCTCCCACACCGCTTCCGCCTTCTGCGCTGACAGTTCTTCCACCACTTTCGCAGGCTCTGTGGATGTGATCTTTTCCTCGGTCTCACTGACCACTACATCGAAATCCAGTCCGATCTGTGTCAGAAGCTCCCGCCTCCTGGGGGAGGCAGATGCCAGTATGATCTTCTTATTCATGATGTGTCTCCGGGATAAAAGTTCTGCTTTCGATGGCAGATTCTCCCGCAGCCTCCTTTGCTTTTTGAATGGCCTCCAGGCAGAAAGCATCCTGGGAGTTGAACAGCTGCTTTCCTCTCTTGTCCTGCTTCTCATAGCTGCCATCCGGCTGTAAGATCGAAGCCTTCACATTATCCTTCAGCTGACTGTTCAGGATATGTAGCAATTCCTCCTTCAGCTCCGGGCGATCTACCGGGAAGAGGATCTCCACACGACGCTCCAGATTACGGGGCATCCAGTCGGCACTTCCACAGTAGATCTCATAATGATCATCATTTGCAAAATAGAAAATGCGGCTGTGCTCCAGGAAATTACCGACGATGGAGCGGACACTGATATTCTCGCTGACACCCGGGATACCCACCTTCAGGCAGCAGATACCTCGAACGATCAGTTCGATCTTCACACCTGCCGCACTTGCCTCATACAGAGCACGGATAATATCCTTATCGCAGAGAGAGTTCATTTTCGCAATGATATGGGCATTCTTGCCCTCCAGCGCATAATTTTTCTCCCGCTCGATCAGATGCAGGAACTTATCCTTCAGCCATAACGGTGCCAATGCCAGTTTGTTCCAGAACAACGGCTCGGAATAACCGGACAGCATGTTAAACACTGCCGTGGCATCCTCTCCGATGCGTTCCGCACAGGTCAGCATTCCCACATCCGTATACAGCTTTGCCGTAGCATCATTATAGTTACCGGTACCCAGATGCACGTATCTGCGGATGCCGTCCTCTTCTCTGCGAACTACAAGTGTGATCTTGGAATGGGTCTTTAATCCCACCAGTCCGTAAATAACGTGGCAGCCTGCCTTTTCCAGCATTCTCGCCCAGACAATATTGTTCTCTTCATCGAAACGGGCTTTCAGTTCCACCAGAACCGTAACCTGCTTACCGTTCTCCGCCGCCTGTGCCAGCGCCGCTATGATCGGAGAATTGCCGCTGACACGATACAACGTCTGCTTGATGGCCAGTACTTCCGGGTCTCTCGCCGCCTGACGGATGAAATCCACCACCGGCGTAAAGCTCTGGAACGGATGATGTAACAGAATATCACCCTTGCGGATCTCCTCGAAAATATTACAGCCTGCGGGAAGTGCCGGCGACTGCTGAGGTTCATACTTCGGCGTCTTTAAATGGTCAAAACCATCCAGTCCGTAGATTTTCATCAGTACCGTCAGATCTAAGGGGCCGTCGATCTCATAAATATTCTGTGTCTCAATGTTGAGTTCCTTTTTAATGATCTTCAGCAGCCGTTTATCCATACCGCTTTCCACTTCCAGGCGGATGGCTTCGCCCCACTGACGCTTCTTTAACTGCTTCTCGATCTCTTTTAACAGATCTGCTGCCTCATCCTCGTCAATGCTTAAGTCCGCATTACGCATGATCCGGAAAGGATGTGCACAGACAATATCATAATTCAGGAACAGTTTATCCATGTTCCGTTCGATGATCTCTTCTAACAGAATGATCTTGCAGTTCTTGCCCTTGGACGGGATCCGCACTACACGGCTTAAGACGCTGGGTACCTGTACGGTGGCGAATTCCAGTTCCTCGTCGCTGTTTTTCTTCCGCACCATGGCTCCGATGTTCAGAGACTTGTTGCGGATCAGCGGAAACGGTCTGGAAGAATCCACTGCCATGGGGGTCAATACGGGATACACATTTTCCTGAAAATACTGATCCACATACACAGCTTCCTCCGCTGTCAGCTGTTCATGCTCTCTGATGATATGCAGACCGTTTTTCTCCAAAAGAGGGAGTAAGGAACGGTTATAAGTGGAATATTGCAGATCCACCAGTTCATGGATTGCCACATGCAGCGCTTTTAGCTGCTCTGTGGGAGTCATGCCGGCGATATCCTTTTTGGTATAGCCCGCATTTTCCATATCCTTTAAGGATGCCACCCGGATCATGAAAAATTCATCCAGGTTAGATGCTGTAATGCTTAAAAATTTCAACCGTTCAAACAGAGGGATGTTTTTATCCCTGGCTTCATTCAACACTCTGTGGTCAAAAAGCACCCAGCTGAGTTCCCGGTTGGTATAATACTTGGGATCACTGAAATTGATTTCCATATCGTCCTGCTGCCTCCCTTAAAATTTCTTCTTCTGCCGGATCACCGGTGTGATGCTGTATACTTCTTTGAAAAATTCCGTGTTCGTCTGGAAGAATCCTCTTTCCAAAGTAATATCTTCCTGGCTATCTATTTTCAGGATCAGTTCGTTATCCTGCAATGTGGCCTTCACACCCTTCATTTTCTGTTTGTGGCTGCGGTCCAGACTGTTGGCCAGTCGTAATATAGCTGTCAGTTTCGCTACCGTTAAATAGCTCTCCTTATCCAGTCCCTGGGGACGATCCTGTGCCTGCCCGTAATACACGAAATTACTGTGATTAAAACGCACCACATTAGCTACGATCTCACGCTCCATATGGGAAAGTCCGATCATCTCCGTCGCCATGATAATATCATAGGACGCTTCTCCGATATTGATCATGCTGATATATTTTCCACAGTCATGCAAGATTGCAGCCAGGCGCAGATACAAACGCTCTCTCTGGCCCATGCCGTGGACTTTTTTCATACTGTCAAAAATCGTGGTGGTGATATGTTCCAGGGTATCCGCTCTCCTGGTACTACCGTTGTAGCGTTTGCTGATATTCATTGCGCAGGCGATAATATCCTCCGCAAAATCATGCTCTCCCCGGAGTAATTTATTCTGCTCCGCATATTCATAAGCGATACCATCGCACAATGTGACACCCGGTGCCCAGATCAGCGCCGCTCCCATCAGCTCGGCAATGCGTTTGGTCAGGACCGTACTGATATACACAAGAGGGACTTTTTCCTCCGCAATATCCATCCGCTTTGCAAGCTCCGTGGTTCCTCTGGTCCGAAGTGCCTCCATCAGCTGGTAAAACGCCTTACTGTCCACCATGGCATTTCCGTCTCCCCGCTCATGTGCCTTCCGCACTGCCCAGGGTGACAGATAATCATCCACGATAATGATATTTTTGATCTCACGATCCTTAAGATACAGCTTTTTATAATCATCCAGCTGTGCTGTAGCCAGTTCGTCCACCAGCTGCTCCATCTGGGTACTGCCCGCATTCAGATGATTCAACAGCTCCTGTAAACGTAATACACCAAGGCGTAAGTTCTGGGTCGATACCAGAGTATCCTTGTCAAACAGGGAGATCTGAATACTTCCGCCTCCAATGTCCAAAATCGCCGTCTTCTCCTCGATGATCCTGCGGAACGTCTCCCCTTTGGAGGCAATCGACTTGTAATCCAGGAATCTCTGCTCGGAGTTGCTTAAGATCTCTACCCTGATGCCGGTACGCTGCTCGATCTGATCCTGCAGGATCAGGGTATTCTCCGTCTCACGGATGGCACTGGTGCCGTATGCCTTATAAGCGATCACTTTATAAGATTCCATGATCTGTGCGAATTCTTTCAGGGTATGGCACAGATCATCCATTTTTTCATTGCTGATCTTCCCATTGGCATAGGTATCCGATCCCAGATCGATTCTCTGACGGATACAGTCGATCTCCCGCATGGTATTTTTCCCCGAAAAATCAAATATTTTCATGGTGAGTTCGAAACTGCCCACATCGATGGCAGCGAAAGTTTTTACACTCATAGGGTTCCTCACTTTCCTAACAGGTAATCAATGAACTGCTGGGCACTTCTTCCGGACAATCCGCCGTGGGACAGTTCCCATTTATTAGCCTCCAGTAAAAGTTCCTCTTCCGGCATCTCCACATGATAACGCTCCGCCAGTGTCTTTACGATATTCTGGAATTCCTTTTTATTGGGAGCGCCGAAGTAAATAGTCACGCCGAAACGATATACCAGCGACAGCTTCTCCTGTACGGTATCACTGGTGTGCATATCCTCGCGGGTCTCCTCTTTGTCGCTGTAATTCTCACGGATGAGGTGGCGACGGTTGGATGTCGCATAGATCAGAACATTCTCCGGCTTTTTCTCCAGTCCGCCCTCGATGACCGCCTTGAGGTATTTGTACTCGATCTCAAATTCCTCAAAGCTTAGGTCATCCATGTAAATAATGAATTTATAATTGCGATTCTTAATCTGACTGATGACCGCATTCAGATCCTGGAACTGATGCTTGTAGACTTCGATGATCCGCAGTCCCCTGTCATAATATTCATTGGCAATCGCTTTGATGCTTGAGGATTTACCGGTGCCCGCATCGCCAAACAGCAGACAGTTGTTGGCCTTTTTTCCATTCACAAATGCCTCTGTGTTGTCCACCAGCTTTTTCTTGGGAAGCTCGTAGCCTACCAGATCATCCAGCTTCACGTGGGCAATATTTAAAATCGGAACGATATGTACTCCTTCCTCATCATGGGTGATACGGAAAGACTTGTGCAGGCCAAATTTACCGACACCGTATTCTTTATAGAACTGGGTCAGTGTGGATTTCATATCTTCTGCGGTTCCGTCTGCGCAGAACTTCTCCGCCAGCTCACAGATTCTGGCGCAGATCCGTTTATTATAAACCTTGCTCTCCTGCATGCTGCTGGCATAATTTTCTATTAAGGAAAATTCCGGTACCTTAAGTATCTCCATCATGGGAGCAAAATCAAAATCATAGAATTCCTTGAAAATGCAGATATCATGCAGCGCCGCATCGTTGATGGAGCCGGCAATCTCTCCGCGGATCTCACAGCCGCAGCTGTAGCTGTTTTCGTTGTTCACCAAAAGATTTGCCAGGTAACAGTGCCACAGATTCCCATGAAATCCGTAATTACCCGCCAGGTCGATCAGGTCATGGATACACTCGTAAAACAGTGCCGCCATGTCCTCTGTATTGTAATATTCATCATCGTAATGGGACATGAGAAATGCCATGTCATACAGCAGTTCCCCATCCTCAAAATCACGATATACGATCAGTTCTTTTTCTCTCATATGTCTAACCTTCTTGTCTTATGTTTTAACTGTTCAGAGCCATGTAACGATTATCGAATGGTCGTCGGATGCTTGTATTCGTAATACTTAGTAATTGCCCAGGATCTTCATGCTGCGGGCTTCTTCCCGAAGTCCCCGCAGTGCGTTTTTCACTGCGCTGTCCGCAAGGTTCCCCTCAAAATCAATGAAGAAACGATACTCCCAGTTCCGGTCGGGAATGGGGCGGCTCTCGATCTTGGTCATGTTCAGATTGTTGTAAATAAAATGGGACAGAATGTGATACAGGGATCCGCTCTCGTGGGGAATCTCCAGGCACAGACTGATCTTGTTGGCATTTTTACGGAAGATCTTCTGGTTCGTCACAATGATGAAACGGGTGGAATTGCTGTCGGAATCATTGATCCCTTTTTTCAGAATTTCCAGTCCGTAGGTCTCTCCCGCATATTCGCTGGCGATGGCTGCCTGGGTTTTATCCTTTTCCTTCGCTACTTTTAAGGCTGCGAAAGCGTTGTTCTGCATACTGATCTGCTGCCAGTCATGCTCCGCCAGATATCTGGCACTCTGCATCAGGGACTGGGGATGGGAATAGACTCTTTTGATCTCTTCCATCTTCGTCCCGGGCAGTGCCAGCAGACAATGCTCAATGGGAATGACCTGCTCTCCTACGATATAATTCTCGAATTCTACCAGCAGATCATAGATCTCATTCACGATTCCGGCGGTGGAATTTTCAATGGGAAGTACCGCGAAATCCGCGCTGCCTTCATCAATGGCACTCATGGCATCCCGGAAGGTTTCCACATGGAAGGCATTGACATTTTCCCCGAAAAATCTGCGCATGGCAGCCTGGGAATAAGATCCCTCCGCTCCCTGGTAGACCACTCTGGCACAGTCGGTTTCCAGTTCTTCCACGCCGATAAAAGGAAGCCTTCCTTCACTTCCGTGGGCGGCTAACAGCTGGTACTGAAGTTTCCGGCTCATGGACATGATCTGTTCAAACAGTTCTTCCACGCCGTGGCTGTTGAAATCGTTGTGGGTCAGTGCCTTGACACCGGCGATCTTCTCCTGCTCACGCTGCTTGTCGAATACTTTTTTCCCCGTCTCTATTTTATATTCCGCCACCTGTCTGCTGACATCCATGCGCTTCTCATAGAGATTTACGATCTGTCTGTCAATGGTGTCGATCTGTTGTCTTAACTGTGATAAATCCATGCTGTTCTCCTTAACTTAACTGATATCTGCGAATTGCTCCGCTGCAATGCAGCTCCCGCAATTCTCAAACATTCGGAATCCGCTGATTCCAAATGTAACTATTCAGAATAGTTACATTCTATCTCACTTTTTCCTTGTTCGCAAGCAAGAAGCACGGTATAATATTAGATATTACACAAACTTTACATTCCATCTTGTTGGAAAGAAGGTTAACACATGAAAGATAAAAAAACATTGTTGATTTTAATTCCTTTTCTTCTGTTCGTACTCATCGTCGGCGCACTTGCCATCCTGGGCGACCGGATCCCCGACAATCCCCCGGAGACGATAGGCAATACCGCCGGGAATCTGAACAATTCCGGTTACTTCTGTGAGTACGACGGGAAAGTTTATTTTGCCAATGCTTATGACAGCAACACCCTATACTCCATGGATCCTTCGGAACAGAATATCAAAAAACTGGGCAATGCTTCCGTGAAAAATATTCTGGCCGGGGGAAAATATCTTTACTACTACCAGACCGGAGCTTCCGGGGATGCCGGTATCGGTGCCCTGCGCACCGTTCGTTCCTTTAACCGCTGTAAATTAAACGGTACGGATGTGACCGGACTTACCAGAGATCCCATCGTTTCCGCCCAGCTGGTGGGAAGTAACCTCTACATCATGACCTCAGGCGACAACGGACCTTTATTTTACCGCATGGGAATCGACAAATCCAACAAAACGGATCTGGCAGATTACGAGATCAATCCCGCCTGTGCCGTGAACGGTACCATCTATTACAACGGTACTCAGGAAAATCATTATCTCTATGCGCTGAATACCTCGACGGACAGCATCTCCACTCTATGGGACGGCAATCTGTGGTACCCTATTGCACAGGGTGACTATATCTACTATATGGATGTGGAAAATAATTACAGACTCTGCCGTTATTCCCTCTCACGGAACGAAGTGGAAGTTCTGACCGAAGAACGGATTGACTGCTTCAATGTAGGATACGGCTATGTATACTATCAGGTGAACGGCGGAGAGGCATGCCTGAAATGCATGCGGGATGATGGCAGCGATTCCTGGGTCATTGCAGAGGGCAATTATACTGCCATCCATATGACTTCCCAGTATGTTTACTTCCAGATGTTCGGAGAGACTTCCACCTGGTATCATTCTCCGCTCGGAAGTCAGAGTTACAGTGGATTCGATGGTGCCAGGGAAGCTGCACTAAACGCATTCAAAAAATAATTGTATTACCGGACAGCAAGAGCCGCAGACATTCCGCCTGCGGCTCTTATTTTTCGTTCCTGTTGCAAATTATTTTCAGCCTTCTTCGATATGATTCAGACCCTGATTCAGGATCGTGATGATATGGTCATCTGCCAACGCATAAAAAATCGTCTTGCCATCTCTGCGGTTTTTCACCAGATCCATCTGCTTCAATACCCGCAGCTGATGAGAAATAGCAGACTGGGACATGCCCAGCAGCGTGGCAATATCATACACACACATCTCAGAGCACAACAGTACCGACAAAATTTTTAATCTCGTTGCATCTCCAAACACTTTGAAAAACTCTGCCAGATCCTGAAGTTCCTCTTCCGGCGGCATCTTCTCATCGATCTGTCTTATGGTCTCCGGATCAGCGGAGAGGTAACTATTCTTCTCTTCCATCGTAATCTCCATTATCATTGCTGTATCAGCGGATGCCTGCCGCACCTGCTGTTATCTACGGTTGACTATATTTACTATACACTATTTCTGAGAATTCGACAAATGGAAATATTGCTGCATCCCCTCTGTCATGGTAATCGTCCCCGCATGGTCGATGAACAGTCCTTCCGCATCATATTTTTCCAAAAGCTTCTGCCCTTCCTCTGATCCTAATACAAAGCAGGCAGTAGACAGAGCATCACTTAAAAATCCGTCCTTTGTCACGATGGTAACTCCCGCCACATCGCTGCGCGCCGGGGAGCCGGTCCGGGGATCCAATATATGATGATATCTGACACCATCCACTTCCACGTACCGCTCGTAATCTCCAGAGGTGGATACACAGTACCCGCCAGCCAGCGTCAGCACTCCCACACTTTGCGAAGGATCCTGCGGATCTGTCACCGCAATCTGCCAGGCTCCGCCCTCCGGCTTGCTTCCGTAGGTTAAAATGCTGCCTCCCACAGAGATCACAGCACCGCTTACCTTAGGATGTTCCTCCAGGGTCTTACGGATCTCATCCAGTGCCACCCCTTTTCCCACTGCTCCGAGATCTATCTGCATTCCCGCCGGAATACTCACCGCCGTACTGTCCGTCCGTTGTTCCAATATCATCTGCTGCCAGCCTGCCAAAGTGCGTGCCTGTTCTATTTCCTCCCGCTCCGGAAGTTCATAGTCCTGCGGGTCATCTGCTGCCGCCCAGGTATCAATGTCCCACAGTCGGCTGAGCTTACCGATGCTCACATCGAAAGCCCCACCTGTCTGTTCCGAGATCTGCAGGCATCGTTTCAGCCAGCCTGCCATCGCGGCGGAGACCTGTATCGGTCCCTTCCCGGCAGTTGCATTGATCTTCGCCACTTCCGCACTATCCAACCGCCAGGAAAGTTCCTGTTGTTCCAGGTCGTTTAGTTTCTGCAATACAACCTCCGTTACCTTTTCATCTGTTTTTCCGTTCGTTGCAGTCGGGGAATTTCCGGTCACGTAAACGGTCTGGGAGATCACGGTTCCCATGGCGGTATCTATGCTTTTTTCGCATTTGGTCTGCTGTCCGCAGCCTCCCAGAAAAAGTGCCGGGATCATTGCAAAAAGCGTTGCCAGGCGCACCGCCCACGGCATTTTCAAATACTTCTTCATTTTTTACATTCCTTTTGCTATACTGTTCTCATCGAAAGGAGTTCCTTATTCCTATGAATGCTTCCATGAATGATCGAAAAAAAGCAGTTCTCCTTGCAGCAGTTCTGCTTGTAATAGCCATCCTTTGCGGAATCCGGATCTATGCGGTTTCCCACAGTTCCACCGGAAACGGTCAGGCGCTCTATGCTGATATTTATCAAAGCGGTGAATTACTTGAGACCATCCGTCTGGACACAGTGACTGACGAATATACCTTTGAAGTTCCGGGAGAGGGTGGCGCCTCGAACACCGTCTGCGTCCGTCCGGGCAGCATCGCCATTATCTCTGCCAATTGTCCGGATCAGATCTGTGTGCATCAGGGATTTATCAGCACCTCACTGCTTCCCATCACCTGTCTGCCCAACCGGCTGGTGATCCGGGTCAGGGAAGAGGCTGTCTGTTTGGATGACACGACGCTCGTCCCGGACGGCGTGACCTATTGATAGAAGATCCTTTTGCCTGCACCGCGTTTATGAATTGCAAAAACACGGAGATGATACGGAGATGATTATGAAACCACCCTTAGCTACCAAAAAACTAACGACGCTTTCCCTGCTCTCTGCCATTGCGCTGGCGCTGTATGCCGTGGAAAGCGCTCTGCCCCCCATTGTTCCGATCCCCGGCATTAAGCTGGGGCTTGCCAATATAATAACACTTGTTGTTCTATGGAAATATTCCGCAAAAGATGCTTTTTTCGTGCTTCTGGTGCGGATTCTTTTAGCGACCCTGTTCTTCGGTCAGGCCATCAGTCTCCTGTACAGCCTCTCCGGCGGTCTCCTGTGCCTTCTGGCAATGGTATTTGTGCAACGGCTGTTGCATGGACATTATCTGTTCCTTGCAAGTATGACCGGCGCTGTTTTTCATAATCTGGGGCAGATCGGTGTTGCGTTTTTACTGACTTCTGTTCCTGCTGTGCTGGTCTATCTGCCGTTTTTACTGTTAAGCGGTCTGGTGACCGGTCTGTTCATCGGTCTCTGTGCCCGTTTTACGCTTCGTTTCCTTCCGTAAGATCCACAGGGAGCTCCGACAACATCTGTGTTACAGTCTTGTGCGTAATGGGATGACGGAAATTCGGTGCCAGCTCACTCAAAGGCTTCAGTACAAAATAACGATTCTCCATATCTATATGCGGAATCACCAGATCCTCGGAAGCATACACCAGATCATCATAGAAGATAATATCCAGATCCAGTGTCCGTGGACCCCAGTGAAGCTTACGTTCTCTTCCCTCCATCTGCTCAATACGGTGCAGCTCCTGTAATAATTCTTCCGGTGCAAGCAGCGTCCGGATCTCAAACATTCCATTTACGAAATTATCCTGCTCTACGACGCCATAAGGTAGTGTCTCCAACAGCTCCGACACCTTTTCCACTCTGATGTCTTTGTTCTTCTGAAGCTGTCCCAAAGCCTGCGCGATATGCTCTCTGCTGTCTCCCATATTGGAACCCACGGCAATATAGGCTTCATGCCATTCCCTGTGAATCGCCACAGATACACTGCCAAAGGGTAATGGGATCGGAGCCTCGGGCTTGCGGATCTCCAGATCCAGTCCCTGTACCAGCGGAAAATGCTGTAATACTTCGTAAGCAGTCCGCTCCGCCACCGTTTCGATCAATTGAAAAGTATGCTGCTGCATGAACTCCGTGATAAACTGACAGACCTCTCCGTAATTGGTGGAGAGACTTAAGTCATCCGCCAGTCCTGCCGGACGGGTATTCGTATATAACGTGGCATTCACATAAAAATGCTGTCCTTTTTCATTTTCTTCCGGATATACGCCGTGATGCGCGTATACTTCCAATTCTTCGATACGGATCTGGTCCTCATAAGTGCCTTTTTTCATTTGCCGACTCCGCCTTTCCCAACGCTTCTTCGCAAAATATCATTTGCTGCTATTTAAAATGGCTTCACACATTTTAATGGTGCGGACATTTTCCTTCACATCATGCACACGGACGAACATGCATCCCTTCTGCACACCGAACATGGTGGTCACAAGCGTCCCCTCTACTCTCTCTGTCACCGGCAGATCCAGTGTCAGTCCGATCACGGATTTGCGGCTGCATCCTAAAAGCAACGGATAACCGAACATATTCAGTTCTTCCAGACAGTTGATGATCTCCAGATTGTTCTCATAGGTCTTGCCGAAGCCCACCCCGGGGTCTAAGATGATCTTCTCATCCGCGATGCCTGCCGCTTCCGCCAAATGGATCGTGTCCGCCAGATCCGCTGCCACATCCTGCATGAAATCCCGATAATCCGCTTCTTTACGGTTATGCATCAGACAACAGGGCAGACCGCTCTTCGCAATGACCTCTGCCATACGATTATCATATTTCAAGCCCCAGATATCATTGATGAGATTCGCCCCCGCACGGATTCCCGCCTCTGCCACACCGCTTTTGTAGGTGTCCAGGGAAATGGGAATGTCAAAATTTGCCTTCACCGACTCGATCATGGGTACGACTCTGGCAATCTCCTCCTCATCAGATAACAGGGTATAACCCCACGGTCTGGTGGATTCTCCGCCGATATCCACAATATCCATCCCCTCAGCGATCATTTCTTCCACATGCTTCAATGCCCGGTCTCTGTCATTCCACTTTCCTCCGTCGGAAAAAGAATCCGGGGTCACATTCAGGATTCCCATTACATAAGTATGTCCTTTAGTCTGAAACTCTCTGTTGCCAATCTTCATTTGTCTTCTCCCCACGTTTTTTAAATATTATTTATGATATTCCCGACACCAATTAATACTTAATGGTCAGGTTCTTCTTGCCGTCTTTCCAGTTGCAGTCCTTCTCCGCATCGCACGCAAAGCAGGCACGGCTTGCCTTATCCGCCCGATACAGGATGCCATTTAGATTCTTCTCCTTCGCTACCTCAGGATCCCGGTGTCTGGAGATTGCCGTTACAATAACACCCGTTTCTTCATCATCGAATCCACAAGTCTTCAGAATCTCCGGTGCGATCCGGGCACTGGCCTGCTCATGCGGAATGCCATTCTCGTACTGTTCATGTTTCCCACAATCGTGGAGCAGTGCCGCCGCATAGATCCATTCCCGGTTGATCTTAAGTCCTTCCTCCAGCGCTATGATCGTACCGATCCTGGCTACATCCAGAAAATGCACCATACCATGACGGCAGAAGCGTCTGTCTGCTTCTGCCGCATTGTTTCGTCCTAAATGGTATAAAAACAAATCATGATTTAATATTTTATCAATTCTATCCATTGGAGTCTCCATCATTTCATCCCGGTCGCTTAGCAGCTTTCTTCCGCATCCGTAATCTCTACCGGTTCACCAGCTGTAAAAATCTGTCCTGCAATTCCTTATTCTCCGCAAAGACTCCCCTTGTCACCATGGTAATGGTCTGACTGCCGGGCTTTTTGATCCCGCGCATGGTCATGCACATATGCTCCGCTTCCAACATTACCATAACTCCCTGAGGCGCCAAATATTTCATAATGTCATCGGCGATCTGTGCCGTCATGCGCTCCTGGATCTGTAATCTTCTGGCATATACCTCCACAGTCCTGGCAAGCTTACTCAGCCCCACAACCTTGCCATCGGGGATATACGCAACATGCGCTTTGCCGTAAAAAGGCATCAGATGATGCTCACACATAGAATAGAAGGTAATATCCTTCTCCAGTACCATCTCGTTATTGTCTACGGAGAAGACCTTCGACAGATGCTCTCCCGCATCCTGATCCATACCGCCGCAGATCTCTTCATACATCCTGCCGATCCGCTCCGGTGTCTCCTTCAGTCCTTCTCTATCGGTATCTTCCCCGATTCCTTCCAGTAAAAGCTTTATTGCTTCCTGTACTTTCTTCTGATCTACCATTTTCACCGCTTCGCTTTCCGTTTATTCCCAGCTGTCTTTCTCTTCTCCATGAGCTTCAGGATTCTTCCCAGATAAGAGAGAGAGCCGAAGCACAATATCACATCATCCCGTCCTGCCAGCAGGTGACTAAGCTCCACTGCCTCTTCCAGGCTGTCCACCGCCGTCACATTAGGGTGTACCTTTGCCACCTCTGTTGCCAGATCATAGGCATGCATGGCTCTGGGATTGTCCGGAGGTGTCACCGTGAGAATCTGATCCGCATACTTCTCTGTCAGTGCGATCACGCGGTCCACTTCCTTATCCTTTAACATTCCCATTATATAGATAATTCTTTTATTTGTAAAATAGAATTCTATGGAATCCGCAAGTTTTGCGGCTGCATCCTCGTTATGTGCACCGTCTACTATAAATAACGGGTGTTCTTCCAGTATTTGTAATCGCCCGTTCCAGGCAGTCTCCCTCAGGCCTTTCCGAATTGCAGTCTCTTTGATCTCATAACCACATTTTTCCAAAGCCTGCACCGCTTCCAGCGCCAGCACAGCATTTGCCACCTGGAATTTCCCCGCAAGGGTGATCTCCAGCTTTTTATAATTTCCATAATCGAAGGTCTGCTTTTTCAGTCCGTATTTCACATGTTTTACATTTGCTACATCTGCGATGGTCAGTATACAGCCAAGCGCTGCCGCCGTCTGCTCCACAACCTTTTGTGCCGCTTCTTTTTGCCGCATGGAGACCACCTGACATCCCGACTTACAGATTCCGGTCTTGTGTGTTGCGATCTCCTCCAGACTGTTACCTAAGAATTTCATATGATCCATACCGATGGAAGCCAGTACCGCCACCTGCGTGGTCGTGATCAGATTTGTAGCATCCTCCCTGCCGCCCATACCGGTCTCCAGTACGACGATATCACACTGTTTTTCCCGGAAATACCAAAAAGCCAGTGCCGTCTCGATCTCAAAGGGCGTCGGATGATGGAAGCCGTCACTTACCATTGCATCACAATGCTTTTTTATGATCTCCAGTCCTTCACACAGATCCTTATGCGTGATCTTCTGCTTTCCGATCTGGATTTTTTCACAATATTCAATAATAACAGGTGATATATATTTACCAACGCGGTATCCGGCCGCCTGTAAGATGCTGGAAATATAAGCAAGTGTGGATCCTTTTCCGTTGGTTCCCGCAATATGCACAAATTTCAATTCCTCCTGCGGATTTCCCAGTCTTCTGCACAATTCCCGGATGCTGTCCAGCCCCGGAACGATGCCGTAAGTTCCCACTTTTTCCATATATTCCATTGCTTCCTGATAGTTCATGGCAATCTCTCCCGTATCATACGCCCAAAATTTCATATACTATGTCCATGAAAATGACAAAATCCATCGCAAACTCTTTTAAAACCTTCGGCAGGAGCTTTCTCCTGTGCGGACTGTGTGGCTGGTGCATGGAGATCCTGTTCACAGCACTGCACTCCCTTCGGCGCAGGGATCTGCGTCTTACCGGTAATACTTCCCTGTGGATGTTCCCTATCTACGGCTCCGCCTGCCTGCTTGCACCCTTCAAACGGCTTTTTGCGCACCTGCACATCAGTCGTCCCAGGCGTGGGCTGTTCTATATGGCAATGATCTTCACCGTGGAATATCTCAGTGGGCGCCTACTGTGGAAGCATGGTCTCTGCCCCTGGGATTACGGCAAAAGCCGTTTCCACATCCACCGGATCATCCGGCTGGACTATGCTCCCTGGTGGTTCCTGGCAGGACTGTTTTTTGAAAAGATCCTGCCCTGAGCCGTTTTACAGCATTACTATTACTGCATTGCTTCCGCCAGCATCCGTTCTTCATGAGCCTTTTTGTCCCGCACCATCTTCTTCATAAGGAAATGATAAGCGATCCAGAGGAAAATACCTGCGGTCAGCCAGGCTGAGGCATTGGCAAAGCACACACCCACATAACTCATCAGATGCGCTGCCGCAAAAGCCACGATACCACGGCTCAGCAGTTCCACCACACCGCCCATCATGGGCATGAAGCCAAAGCCACAGCCCTGCAGCGCATTTCGGAAGATAAATATCATTCCCAGCGGAATGAAGAACATGCCACAGATCGTAATATACGTTCTGGCATAGCCGCATACCATCTCAACCTGTTCGGAGATGAACAGCGGTACAATATAAGGAAGCGCTATATATACCAGTCCGTAGACAAGCACCGCATAGACACCGGACATGATATTGGCAGCTTTCACGCCCTTACGGATCCGGTCCAGATCATTGATGCCGCGGTTCTGCGCACAGTAAGTTGCCATAGTCACACCCATTGCAGCAAACGGCTGTGTCACCAGCTGTTCCACCTTGCAGGAGACAGAATAAGATGCCACCACGGTAGAACCCAGCAAATTCAGTGCTGCCTGTACCAGGATAGTACCGATAGCTGTAATGGAAAACTGTAGTGCCATGGGAATTCCCACGGTCAGCTGATTTTTCACACACTGACTTTCCAGTCTGCAATGCTCCGGACGGATATGCAGTGTAGGTACGCTCTTAATAATATAAATCAGACACAGTACACCGGATAATCCCTGAGAAATGATAGTCGCATAAGCTACACCGCCCACTCCCATATGACCGTAAACGATCAGTACATAGTCCAGGACAATATTCGTCACCGAAGCGATCACCAGCAATACTAACGGCACCACACTGTTGCCGATGGCACGCAGGATACTGGACAACAGGTTATACAATACATTGCAGGCAATTCCCGCACAGATGATCATAATGTATTCCTTCGTCATATCGAAAATATCTTCCGGAGTATTCATCACCCGAAGCAGACTGTCCATGCCGGTCATACTGACTGCCGTCATCACGATTGTCACGATCACCGACAGGATGGCTGCGCTTCCGATACTTTTGCGCATACCCTCCCGGTCCCCGGCTCCGAAGCGTTGTGCCGTCAGCACAGTAAATCCGGTGGTCAGTCCCTGGGTAAATCCCAAGATCAGGAAGCTTACTGACCCGGTGGCTCCTACTGCCGCCAATGCATCTACACCTACGAACCGACCCACGATAATGGTATCCACCATGCTGTATAGCTGTTGAAAAATATTACCTATGATAATTGGAATGATAAATTTTGTAATCAGCTTAGCAGGGCTGCCCTTCGTCATATCAAGTTCCATAAATCTCTTCTCCCGAAAAAACAGGACCCCGGAAGGTCCCGTCTCTTATACTAATGTATACTTGTTTCTTCTATTACTGTAAGTCGTCAATATCCCCCATCTCTCCGGAACCGATATCCAGCATATTCACAGTTCTGCGCTTCAATCTGGCTTCCTCCGACTCCTTCAAAATAAACTCCTTGATCGCTTTGGAATTGCGGATATGCTCGATCAACAGTTTTGGATGAGTGGTATCACCGGTATAACAGACAATGGTGCCAAGTCCTACCATTCTCTCCCAGATACTTGCCGTATGCTCCACATCCTGTACCTTGTACATATAGCAGTCATTCTCTACCTTGGTGAACACACCCGTATCCACAGTGATCATATCCTCTTTGATCACATACCTGGTAAAAGTAAAAGGTAATCCCAAAAATAACCAGCGCTTCTTTTCCACAAATTCTACAGACATAATGCCCTCCTTTTATTGCCTGGTCCGATATTCCACAGCCGCTGTAACGTACAGTAGAACCGTCTTTTACACAACCGGCTTCATCGATATAGTTCTCTTTGCCTCATTATATGATATCCTATCCGGGAATGCAAAACCTTTCTATCATATCCACACAAATTTTATATATTTTTTCACTTTTTCCTGCTTGATTCTACCCTTCAGAAATGCTATTATATTACAAATGCAAAAATACAGGAGGATAAACAATGACCGCAAAAGAATGTATCACAGGCCGCAGAAGTATCCGTCAGTATACGGAGCAGCCGGTATCTCATGAGCTTCTGGCTCAGATCGTAGAGACAGCTTCTTATGCTCCCAGCTGGAAGCATACGCAAATCGTTCGTTATATCGCTGTGGAAGGCGAAAAGAAAGCGAAACTGGCAGCATGTACTTCCTCCTTCCCGGGTAATGGTAAGATCATGGAGAATGCTCCCATGGTCGTTGCAGTATCCGTGATCAAGGGCAGAAGCGGTTTCGAGAGAGACGGCTCCTTCACTACCGCCAGAGGCGATGCATGGCAGATGTTCGATGCCGGTGTTGCCAGCGAAGCCTTTTGCCTGGCTGCTTACGAGCAGGGCCTTGGCACTGTGATCATGGGTATTTTCGATCAGCAGGAAGCTGCTGATCTCCTTGAGATTCCTGAAAATCAGGATCTGATCGCACTGATCCCCATCGGTTATCCCGCAGAAGCACCCGTTGCTCCCAAACGGAAATCCGTAACGGATCTGTTATCTTATCAACAGTAATTTTAAAGTCGAAGAGTTTTTCCTCTTCGACTTTTTTCTGGTCAGGGTATGAACTGTCCGCTTCCTGCGGGTCCCGTTACTACCCGCATCATAAGAAAAGCGCTGTCTTCTTATGATGTCGCATACACAAGTGAGCACGGATTCTCCTATTCCGTACAGTCACTGTGTCGAAAATAGCAGCGCAGAAATGAGGAAATGAAAAAATGAGACACTTGATGAACCCACTTGACTTCTCTGTTGAGGAACTGGACAAGCTGTTCGCTCTGGCAGACGACATTGAGAAGGATCCCGCCAAATACGCCCACAAATGTGACGGCAAGATCCTCGCCACCTGCTTCTACGAGCCCAGCACACGCACACGCTTAAGCTTTGAATCCGCCATGACCCGTTTAGGCGGCAGAGTGATCGGTTTCTCCGATGCTTCCTGCTCTTCCGCATCCAAGGGAGAAAGTGTATCCGATACCATCCGCATCATCTCCTGCTATGCGGACATCTGCGCTATGCGTCATCCCAAGGAAGGCGCTCCCATGGTAGCCGCAGAGAAATCCCTGATCCCCGTGATCAATGCCGGTGACGGTGGACATCAGCATCCCACCCAGACACTGACCGACCTGCAGACCATCCGCAGCCTCCACGGCGATCTGAATCATTTTACCATCGGCCTGTGCGGTGACCTGAAATTCGGTCGTACCGTACACTCCCTGATCAACGCACTGGTGCGATACGAAGGCATCAAATTCATCTTCATCTCTCCCGAAGAACTGAAGATCCCCGATTATGTCACCGACATGCTCCGCGAGAAAGGCATTCCTTTCCAGGAAGTTATCCGTCTCGAAGATGTGATGCCGGAACTGGATCTCTTATACATGACCCGTGTGCAGAAGGAACGCTTCTTCAACGAAGAGGATTATGTCCGTCTGAAGGATTTCTATGTACTGACCAAGGAAAAAATGGAACTGGCGAAGCCTGATATGCTGGTGCTGCATCCCCTTCCCAGAGTCAATGAGATCTCCGTGGAGATTGATGACGATCCCAGAGCCGCCTATTTCAAACAGGCACAGTTCGGTGTCTATGTCCGTATGGCTCTGATCCTGACTTTGCTGGGTCTGGCATAATTTCATTCCATACGAATTCATTTATTATCTGTACACTCGACAGCAAACTTTTTTGTCACGTGTACCCCGTGTGGAATCGAACAACCGCAAAATATTAATAAATGTGAATCTTCCATAAAAAGGAACGCGACTCACAGATATTTGTACCTGCACCGGGCTCAAATGTCCGGAAATCCGCAGGTTACGGAAAGGCATGGTTATTCATATGTTAAATGTAGGAAAAATCGAAGAGGGCTTCGTCCTCGATCATATCAAAGCCGGAAAAAGTCTCTCTATCTATGAGCATCTTCAGCTGGATAAGTTAGACTGCACTGTGGCTATCATCAAAAACGCTCGCAGCGGAAAAATGGGCAAAAAGGACATTCTGAAAGTAGAATGTGACATCGATATGCTGGATCTGGATGTACTGGCATTCATCGACCACAACATCACCGTCAACGTCATCAAAAACGGTGAGATTGTAGAGAAGAAGGAACTGGTACTTCCCAAACAAATCAAAAACGTCATCAAATGCCGCAACCCCAGATGCATCACTTCCATCGAGCAGGGACTGCCCCACGTATTTGTCCTCTCCGATGAGAAAAAAGAGATCTACCGCTGCAAATACTGCGAAGAGAAATACAGCGAAAGCTAAGAACCTTATACAACAAATGCCCTATCAGCAGCCGCTGGTGGGGCATTTTTACAATACTTATTCCGCATCATCCTCTGTTTTCTTTTCACTATCTTCCTGCTTCTGCATATACATTATTTCTAACCTTACCTGAATTGGCAGTAATAGCAGAAAACCAATTAATCCATATAAAATTCCATTTAATGCAATTGAAATGGAAATACTTAATCCTGTAAAAAGAAGTGTTCCTTCCCCCATAGGTTGAATTGCCATAAAGCTGATACAGCTTTCGAGGAATCCCATTCCCAAAAATGTGATTTTCGCAAGCTTTATCGCTGATTTTGCCTGAAACAATTGTTTTATTGATACTGATTTCTTTTTTCCAAAAATAATCCGAAAGGAATCAAAAAAGGGTAGTCCCAAATTTGTCCCCAGCAAAAATAGAGTAGTAGCCAAAAACATACTCAAGAATGTAGGCATATCCACAAAAAGCATATTCATACCGATTCCCATATTGGTAATTACAGAATATAAAACAACGAATAAAAAAATTATCACAGTTATCCCAAAAGCCAATAATGAACTTCGACTTTTCTTTTTGCTATTTTCTGTTTCCTGTAAAAGATTCATCATATTGACTTCAGCTTTTTCAGTGTAACCGTTTTCCAACAAATGTTCACCTGACAGGAACTCATTAATACTAATTTTCAGAATGTGGCATAACGGAACAATCAATGCCAGCTCCGGCATTCCTTTGCCACATTCCCATTTGGATATTGTTTTGTTACTGACACCAATCGCATCCGCCAATTGTTGTTGCGTCATTCCATGCTCTTTTCTTAATGTAGAAATGAATACCCCAATCTTTTCCTGGTCCATTGCTGTTCCTCCCGTAAAACTATAAAAATACGATTTTCATGACTGTATTTTACAATTTTATAGCTATGAGGACAACTTTTCCTTCGTAGACACCAGTCTATCTATCGTAGATTTTCATTGTATATAACTTCTTTCTGCGTATTTCAACAATCTTATCTACACATTATCTGCGACATAAAATGTGGGAGCCGGCATATTTTCCCACTCTGTTAACGTAATATTTCCTTTTGCAATTTCCGTTGCTTCCAATAATCCTTGCTTGGTTTCATCAAAACAGTTACTCATAATTTTTCCTCCATAGTCTATTGCGTTCCTCTTTATTTTACTTAGTCTCATTCAGTATCAAATCTCGTTCAATTCCCTTTCCATTCATCATCAATCATGATTCCACTGACAAAGTACTTTTCTAAAATCCATCATTTACATTTCCATAACGCCATAGGATGATTTCGTAATCGCTCAATAATCTCTGTATTCTCAAAGAGTAACTCCGGTTTATATTCCTTTGCCATAAACCTTTCCATATAATCCATTTCTGCTTCCGTCGGTTTCATAAGCGATGCTATGTACTCCTTCGCCTGTTGTTTCTTCCCTTCAAGATTGAACTTATCTCTCACAGCCAAAACAGGGAACAAATCAGATTTTATTTTTGAAAAAGCAATGCTATCTATAGCAGATGTATCAAAGTTTTTGTTAACTTTATTTGCTGAAATCGTTGCGTAGAAAATGATGCATTTCCTAAACATATTCTCCGCATCCGAAAATAATTTCATATCAGCCATATTGCAAAAGTCATACAAATCCCTTGCAGCAGCTCTGCTTATCAGAGCATTGGTTTTTGCCGCAAAAATCTCCATAGCTGCAACCGTTCTGACCTTTATCGGCTCTCCGAAAGCATCCGTCACAACTAATCTGTCTTCTGAGGAAAACACGTGCGTTCTCAAAGAATAATTAATCTCAATTTTGATCATATCCCTGTTGCCGGCGGCATTCACGTAGTTATAATGGAATGCGTCCAGACTGTGGCTAAATCTTGAAGCTTCGGAAAGAGAATATCCTTGCTCTGACATATATTTCTTCAGAATTTCAGTCAATCGCTCTCTTTCGTCTATTGTCTCTTCTCTAGTCAGATTCGGAACAAAATCCAGATCTATATCAACGGACAATCTTGGAAGATTAAAAACTGTTAGATTTATTGCCGTTCCCCCTTTGAGCATCAGGTGTTCGTACATATATTCGTGCGTATTCAGAAATTCAAGAATTGTTCTCAAGCGAAGAACCTTCTCAAAAGTATCGCGGTTAAATCCATATTCATGGGCTTTTACATCAAGCTCCCTTCTGTTATATTGTGGCATTTTCTATCTCTCCGTTCTTCATTTGTTTAATATTTTTTGGGTATACCAGTTTCCATTCACCTGAATATCCGGGTTCACTTATACCGTTTGTCAGATATCTCTTTGAATTTCCACTCCTGTCTTTACATATCTTTATAAAAGCATCACTTACGCCCAGCTCCTTCTGGTATTCGCTAAGAATAAAACCTGTCTTCTGATATAAAAAGGCACTGTCATATCCAGCCAGATAAGTTAACATTTTAGTCTCATCAATACTGTTCACAGATACTACACATGAAATTACCTCTTCCAGTCCGGCGATGAGATTAAGATCCTTTATAGAATCTGCTATCGTTCGCTCCTTATCTGTAACTCTCACGCCACCACTAAACTCCGGACAAACGATACCTTCTTTTATCGGCCCTTTGATATAACGATATGTGTATCCATCAAATTCAAAATCATGAAAACGTGTCTCAGAGCCAACATAAACCTCATAGAAGACCTGATCGACAATTCCATAATACTCAAAGGCAGTATGGTGGGATACATAAGAAGATGGTGTGATAGCACTGGCAATCTGAAATTTGTTCGCTACCGGTCCTCCATTTTCCCCGCTGACACACGTGTATAATTTGTTTCGAATTTTTAATACCATATTCTCTTTCAAAAGTTTTTCCAATGCCGCTCGTGCTGTCCGTTCACTTGAATATAGGGCATTTACTTCTTTCATGGAAAACACCGGGTATTGTAGCAATTCATAATACAGATTCATATTCTCACTCCATATAGTTAATATTTTGTCTAATTTTACTATTTTTCATGTCATCTTTATACATATTATTAACATATCAATATGGAGTATCTTTGTCAAGTTTAATATTTGTATCTTTTTACTTTATTTCAGGGTAGTATCGTACTTATTCTAAACTAATAGTATTATTACCGTCAGACTCACACCAGTCGGTATGTCTCACAATAAAAATCATACCCTTTTGTTTCCCCTGTTTTATCCTTTTTCCACCGTTTTTTGACAATCTACACCTCCCATCCAAGGCACTTATAATGCGGAAAAATATTTCTGTCGGTAATTGCGCAGGATCTCTGCAAAATTGACAACCGATATCAGCCTACGCTGACAATAGATTTTTATAAGAAATGTTTATGGAAGAAGTATATCCTATATCTTCTGTTTTGGCAAGAAAAAACTCACCTGCATGTTACCACACAGGTGAGTCCTTTTTATCCATATTAACTATTCATCACCCCATTCGCAAAATCGCATCTACGATGCTTTCCTGAATAACATGCTTACATGTTATTTGCTCATGGTGGTTACTTCGCCATATTAATATCACCAAATATTCTTATGAATGCAAGCATTCAACGAATATTAGGTAATATTATCTGGCTCTGAAAAGTTACATTATCTCTGTACACGTCCGGAAGCGTCGCCGCCAGCCAGGGTCTCAACTTCTTTTCTGGATACCAGGTTGAAGTCGCCGGGGATGGTGTGCTTCAGAGCGGATGCAGCTACACCGTACTCAAGAGCATCCTTGAAGTTCTTGCCATCCAGCATACCGCAGATCACACCGCCTGCGAATGAGTCGCCGCCGCCTACACGGTCAACGATGGGATGGATGCTATACTCTTTGGAGTGATAGAACTCCTTTGTATCTCTGGAGTAGATGCAAGCAGACCAGCCGTTATCGGAAGCGGAATGGCTTACACGCAGAGAGGATACGCAGTACTCGAAGTTGAACTTGTCAACCATCTGCTCGAAGATGGACTTGTAACCAGCCAGCTCCAGCTCACCGCTGGTAACATCGGTATCGCCGGGCTTGAAGCCAAGTACCAGCTCAGCATCTTCTTCGTTACCGATACATACATCAACGTACTTCATCAGGTTGGTCATAACCTTCTGAGCCTTCTCGGAGCTCCACAGCTTCTTACGGAAGTTCAGGTCTACGGATACCTTTACACCGTGCTTCTTAGCAGCGATCAGAGCCTTCTCGGTCAGCTCTGCTGCAGCGTCGGATACAGCGGGGGTAATACCGGTGAAGTGGAACCAGTCAGCGCCTTCGAAGATCTCATCGAAGTTGAAGTCTGCCTCGGTTGCGGTAGAGATAGAGGAATGTGCTCTATCGTATACAACCTTGGAAGGTCTCATGGAAGAACCGCTCTCCAGGTAGTAGATACCCAGTCTCTCACCGCATCTTGCGATGTGCTTGGTCTCTACGTTGTACTTTCTCAGAGCTGCTACTGCGCACTCACCGATCTCGTTGTCAGGAACTGCAGTAACGAACTCAGCGTCATGACCGTAGTTAGCCAGAGATACTGCTACGTTAGCTTCACCGCCGCCGTAGTTTACATCGAACTCGTCTGCCTGGATAAATTTCTCATTGTTGGGGGTGGACAGTCTCAGCATGATCTCACCCATGGTAATTACTTTTGCCATTTTGGTATATTCCTTTCTCACTAAAAATTGTCTATTATCTCCGGTTGGATGGCTGCATATTCCATCACGGACCCGCTCTCGCTTCGGCCCTCCCGTAGCGGTACATAAGATGCTAAAATACAGCATCTAAGTACCGACGGTCGGTTAGAGTCCGTGTCGGAACACGCAACCGTCCAACCTGATTGTTCTAAATCCTATTCTTATTTCTGTACCAGATGAACTGCAAATCCGCCGATCTCTTCCTTCAGGTAGATAGCCTTCAGGTTGCCCTTGGCATCTCTCTTAGCGGACTCTTCATTGAACTCAACACCCAGAACAGTGCTCAGGTAGTTGACAGCTCTCTCGATGTAGTTGGTCTTAACAGCGATGTGGCCGTTCTTTCCCAGGTAAGGAGTCTTCATAACTTCCAGAGCAGAGCCTGCGAATACGGAGCTGTTGCCAACCTTAGCGGGCATACCGAAGATGAATGCGAAACGGTTCGCAGCCTTAACAGCCTCTTCCTCGTTCTCTGCATTGACACCAACGTGAGCCAGTTCGAAGCCCAGCATGGTCTGTACTGCTTCTCTGGTCAGCTGCTCGATCTTGTCCCACTCACCGGCATTGATCAGGTCACCGGGAACCATCCAGGAACCACCGCAAGCGATGATCTTGGGGAAGTCAAGGTAGGAAGTCAGGTTCTTAGCGTTTACGCCACCGGTAGGCATGAACTTCATGTTTACATAAGGAGCTGCCATAGCCTTGATTTTAGCCAGACCGCCGGACTGCTCAGCAGGGAAGAACTTAACTACATCCAGGCCAAGCTCGATAGCCTGCTCGATGTCGCTGGGGCTGGAAGTACCGGGAGTGATAGGAACGTTCTTCTCTACACAATACTTAACGGTTCTGGGATTTAAGCCGGGGCTTACGATGAACTTAGCGCCTGCTGCTACTGCTGCGTCAACCTGCTCTGCATTCAGAACGGTACCTGCACCAACACACATGTTGGGGAAGTTGTCGGTCATGATCTTGATAGCTTCTGCTGCTGCGCTGGTACGGAAGGTAACCTCTGCACAGGGAAGTCCACCTGCGCAAAGTGCCTTTGCCAGAGGAAGTGCATCTGCTGCGTTGTCAATTTTTACAACCGGTACGATACCGATTTTGCTGATTTGCTCTAATACTGCGTTCATAAATAACACCTTTCTGTCTTATAGACTAATAGTTATGTGAAAAATCTTCGCAGGAGATCCTGCCGAAAATATTTCTGCAAAATTAAGCCAGTAATTTTATGCCAATACTTCCTTCACTGCCTCAGCGATCTTGTCGCACTTGCAGTTTGCGAAGAAATACTCTTTAAATTTGGCACCGGATAAAGCACCCTTTACCAGTTCACGATCCAGATTCTTCAGGATGGTCACCATATCGGTATGAGTTACTTCCTTTACCTGATCCAGGATCTTCTTGTTGCGCTGCTCAGGAACCACTCTCTCAGGGGGATATCCACCGCCGCCGGGAGCACAGAACAGTTTTTCAAAGGTATACTGTAAATTCAGCTCACCGCCCCAGCCGAAGTTCTCAGCAAAAGGAAGTGCTACACAGTTACCGTCGTTTACCTGTGAAAACAGGTAAGCATCCAGAGGGGACTCAATATGTCCGCATAAAACCTTAGGGAAGGAATTGCATGCAAGCATGGCACCTTCGCCGGTTCCGCATCCGGTGATCACGAAATCCGCTGCACCAGAGTTCAAAAGAACTGCTGCCAGAATACCATTCTGTACGTAGGTCAGGGAATTGGGATCCTCTGCGCCACACATACCGTAGTTGAATACTTCATGACCCATGGGCTCTACTACTTTTTTAAGAGTAGCACAGATCATTTCATTCTTGGCAGCCTGACTGTTTTCATTGATCAAAGCTATCTTCATGAGATACTCCTTTTCTAATCTAAACGCCACAACAGTCAGCCGCCGAAATTCTTCTGCGACTGACCTGGTGTGGGTAATTTATTTTGTTTTCCTTTTGCACAGGCTCTATTCCGGCTGTTTGCCGATGTAAGCAAGGATACCGCCATCTACATAGAGGATGTGTCCATTGACTGCATTGGATGCCTCAGAAGCAAGGAATACAGCGGGACCGGTCAGCTCTTCGGGCTTTAACCATCTGTTAGCAGGGGTCTTAGCGCAGATGAACTGGTCGAAAGGATGTCTGCTGCCATCGGGCTGAGTCTCACGAAGAGGAGCCGTCTGAGGAGTCTCGATGTAACCGGGTCCAAGGCCGTTACACTGAATGTTGTACTGGCCGTACTCGGAGCAGATGTTCTTGGTCAGCATCTTTAAGCCGCCCTTAGCTGCTGCATATGCAGATACAGTCTCACGACCCAGCTCGGACATCATGGAACAGATGTTGATGATCTTACCATGACCCTTCTTGATCATTGCAGGGATAACTGCTTTCGATACGATGAAAGGTGCATTCAGGTCTACGTCGATCACCTGACGGAACTGATCTGCGGTCATCTCGGTCATAGGAATTCTCTTGATGATGCCTGCGTTGTTAACCAGGATATCGATGGTGCCTACTTCCTTCTCGATCTGAGCTACCATAGCATTAACTGCTTCTTCGTTGGTAACGTCACATACATAGCCGTGAGCCTTGATGCCTTTCCCAGCGTATGCAGCGATTCCCTTGTCTACCAGCTCCTGCTTGATATCGTTGAAGCAGATGGTAGCGCCGCACTCAGCATATGCGGAAGCGATAGCGAAGCCAATACCGTAAGATGCGCCGGTAACCAGTGCAACCTTACCTTCCAGTGAGAAATTAGTGAATTCAGACATTGTTTTTTCTCCTTTTCTTTATAAAAACTGTTATTTTAGTTACATTTCCACAAGGATCTTATTTCAGATCTCTGTTGTCGACACCGTCCATGTCATCAAAGTCCTGATTCTCGCCGACCATACCCCAGATAAAGGTGTATGCTCTGGAACCGCATCCGGAATGGATGGACCAGCTGGGGGAGATGACTGCCTCTTCGTTACGCATTACGATGTGGCGGGTCTCATCGGGTTCTCCCATAAAGTGCATTACAAATGCATCCTCGGGAATATCAAAATACAGATATACTTCCATACGTCTGTCATGTGTATGACAGGGCATGGTATTCCATACACTGCCGGGCTCTAACTTCGTCATACCCATCTCCAACTGACAGCTCTCTACCTGTCCTGGAAGGATATATTTGCAGATAACTCTGTGGTTGGCATCCTCCAGAGTACCCAGCTCTACTTTATTCTCATCCTTTACAATGACTACACCCTCTTCGGGAGTACCCTCCGGCTTGATCAGCACGGTCGGATAAGTCTTATGTGCGGGAGCGGAATTCAGATAAAATTTAGCGGGCTGCTTCTCATCCTCACTTGCGAAAATGATCTCCTTGGAGCCCATTCCTATGTACATAGCTTCCTTGTAGCCCACCTTGTACACTTTGCCATCAACGGTAATCATACCTGCTCCACCGATATTGATCACACCCAGTTCTCTTCTCTGGCAGAAATATTCTGCACGGAGTTCATCTCCGGCGGTCAGAGTGATAGGGCTTACAGGAACTGCTGCTCCTGTAATGATTCTGTCGATGTGGCTGTACACCAGCTTGATCTCACCGGGTACAAACAGATTCTGGATCAGAAACTCTTCTCTCAGACGCTCTGTGGTGTAATGCTTCACATCTCTTGGTGATACTGCTGTTCTAAGTTCCACCTTACGCCTCTCTTTCCTCAACGGGCGGCCTGCATGCCGCTATTGAATGTTACCTTTTTATGAAAGCACTTACATTATAACATATCATTGTAACTATTTCCAACACCTTTTTACACATTTTTATAAAATTTATAAAAATGCGGAAGGGCTGTAAATGCTTTTCTCTTTTGTATGACTTAAGTATACTCGAAAAAATTCTCAATGTCTTTTCATTTTTTAGTCTAAACATTGCAAATTTTGAACTTTTGATGTTTAATAGAAATATCGAGAGAGAGGAACACATGAAAATGAAAGAACTTACTTCTTGTAAAACAGCCATAGAAAATTGTAAAGTCTCAGGGACCTTTGCCATTGCCCACTTATATAAAGAAGAAAAAGCCATGGACATGCACATCCATGACTGCTATGAGATCTATTATTCCATCTGCGGCGGCAAACAGTTCCTGATCGACAATTGTTTCTATACGATTGCCCCGGGGGATCTCTTTATCATCAATCAGTATGAAAGTCACAAGCTGACCCAAATCGACAATTCCGTCCATGAGCGGATCGTCCTGTCGGTAGCGCCGGACTTCATGAAACAGCTTTCCACAGAGCAGACAGATCTGAGCTTCTGTTTCACCCACCGCAGTACCCCTTTTTCCCATAAGCTGTCATTAAATAAGGAACAACAGAAGCGATTTCTCTATTATATCAACAAAATCACCTCTGCGGAGGGCTTCGCCCATGACATTACGGAATATGCCGCTTTCATGGAACTGATGGTCATGCTCAACACTCTGTTCGTCAGGAACACGGAACAGACCTCCACCGGAGAAAACACCGCAGATGCCACGGAATACAATGACAGCTCCTACCGCTACAACCATCAGGTGGACGATATTTTAACCTTCATCAACCAGAATATCTCCCAGCCCATTACCATAGAACAGTTAGCCGGACAGTTTTACTTAAGTGAATCCTATATCTGCAGGATCTTCAAATCCGCCACCGGCACCACGATCAACAAATACATCACCGCCCGCCGCATCAGTATCGCCAAAGCCGTATTGAACGAAAACGGTAATGTCATGGAAGCCTTCGAACGCAGTGGTTTCACAGACTACAGCAATTTTTTCAAAGCTTTCACCAAAGCCGTGGGCATCTCCCCGAAAAAATACGCAAGCCTGAGTGTCAGTTAAACTGCTGACTCTCAGGCTCTTTTTGACAACTCTTAATCATTCGGTCTCTGATAAAATCTTCCCGCCAGGTTCTCCGTGCGGATCATATTGACGAAGGCCTGAGGATCGGTCTTACGCACCGTATTCACGACCTTATTCACTTCATCGCGTCCTACCACGGAGTACAGCACATCACATTCCTGTTTGGAATAACAGCCCTCTCCCTTGATCAGTGTGGCATCATGGTGCGTGATCTCCGCAATGGCTTCGTAGACATCCTCCGGTCGTTTGGTCACGATGATCAGTGTCTGCTTCTGATACCGCTTGTACAATATATGCAGTACCTGGGTGGAGGTGTACTGGAAAATAATGGAATACAGCGCCTTGTCCCATCCGAACAGTGCTCCGGCAATCCCAAGGATCACCACATTTCCGGCGAAAATATAATTCCAGGAGTCAATGCCGTATTTCTCCGACAGGAAAATTGCGATAAAATCCGTACCTCCGCTGGTGGCATTGGCAAACAGGCACAGACTGATAGCTAATGCATTGATCAATCCACCGAAGATAGAGATCAGCAGAATATCCTCCGTCATGGGAAATGACGGCACAATATCTGTCAGGATACCACTCACCACGATCATCAGACAGGAATAACCGGTAAATTTTTTTCCGATAAATTTGAAACTGATGATAGCCGGAATCGCATTCAGGATAAAATTGATCACCGAGAAGGGCGGCTCCCAGTGCCACAGCAGCGCACTGATCTCCTGTATCAGACGAGTCAGACCGTTGAATCCACCGGGGATCAGTCCTCCGGTGCGGACAAAGCTTTTTAAATTCACAGCCATAATAAGGGATCCCGCCAGGATCAGGCAGGTACGCCGCAAGGTATCACAAACACTCTTCTTCGTCATAATTCGCTCCTTCTTACATCCTTCCTGCCTCTTCCTTCACAGGACCTTCCTCTGTGTGCGTTTTCTCCGCATTCCCGTTTTCCATTGTTTCGTCTGCTGCCTTTTGCGAAAGCTCATTCTCCGCACAGTCTTTCCTTTTCCTGTCACACCTCTGGCACAGCACGTATCCCAACAGGATCAGTACACTTCCCGCGCTTACTAAAATACCGATATTCCGTCCTTCCGGTACATAGTGCATCTGTATCGTATGCTCTCCCGCTTCCAGATCAAATGCCATGAGGGCATCTCCGAACTGCTCAGGCTCCGCATTTTCTCCATCGATCTGCACCGTCCAGCCCTCCTCATAAGGCACGGACAGGATCAGTCTGCCGGCTTCTTCCAGACTTAAGGTTCCGGAAATATGAGTGCTGTCCATCGCTACATTTTCAAGATGTTCTTTTGACAATATCTCCACTGCCTGTGCCAGCACTTCTTCGTTCAGTACATAGGCTTCCGCCGATACCTTCTGCGTCTCATCCGCATCATCCCCATTGGTCAGCGTCACGCGCTCTCCCTCCAACAGATATCCCAGATACAGAATGGATCCGTCCTTCAGATCACTGTAATCCTGCGTCTCCAGCGTTCCCCCAAGCACCTGCACCTTTTTCGTCCCTGTGGCATTGATCCTCGCGTAATAGTAGCCTGCCCGGTCCGCCGTAATACATACATTATCTCCGCTAGTCTCACTGGTCGCCCGGTCCAGTAAGGGCTCTGCGATTCCCAGATCCTCGGTCAGCTGATTCTGCACTCTCACACCGGTGCTGATCTCGTCCGTAACATTCCAGCCCGTCGGTGCCACATAGCCAAAGGGCAGCGTATATTTACAATGATATAAATAAACATCTCCACTGTTATTCACGATCTCATACAGACCGTTTTCGTATTTATCCGATCCGCCGAACATGTAATCCACATTCAGGAGTGCCGAAACGAAAGCTGTCGCTCCATCGAAGCCGTAATAAACCTTACTGTGGCGCATGCCAAGTTTCTTATACAGATCCATGACCCGGGAATTCATGGTAGAGGAAAATACCGAAGCCGTAGGGTACCCGGTCAGGGTTCCGTCATTTTTCGTCTTGCGGGTAAACTTCTCGATACGGAAGAAGTCATTCCCCTCCTGGTCCCGCGCCAGGGTGTACAACGCCTTATAATCCTCCTGGTCTCCCAGATAAGCACTTCGTCCGGTAGTGCCCAGACTTGTATTAAATGTATTGATGCTCAGCTCCGCCACTATGCACGCCAGCACCAGAATCCCCAGCACCTGCCTCGTCAGTTCGCTCTTCCTTGTCCGATACAGATACAGGATCACCCCGTAGATCGTAACGAACACCAGCGTCAGCACTTCAATACCCGTGTCGAAATCCTCGCTCTCCACGAATTTTTCACAGGCAAGTAAAAATATCACCGCCGCCAGATACCCATAGATGATCTGCCTGGGAGAAGTGCCTTCCACATTCCGGAAAGCATCGTAGCACATGACAAGGATCAGAAAAATATATAGAAAAGACTGTCTCGCCGGCAGGGAATCCGGATAATTCAGACCGTGCCATAAAAAATCCAGGACATTGGTTCCGAAGCTGAGCAGCAAAAATCCCGCCAGTGCCAGATTGCAGAACCGTTTTCTCACCGATATTTTTTCATTCAGTGCATACATGGGCACCAGTAAAAATACTGCCACACCACAGTAAATGTTCGGCCAGTGTTCCAGTCCCCTCTCCGTGGTCACGCACAGGCAGTGTCTTGCCAGCATATCAAACACGGAAAAATAGGACTCCAGCGTAGCGGGGAAATCCGAATTGCCAAAATCCGTCCGTAAGATAGCGCAGACCTCCGGAATCAGCAGTACTGCAGCCAGCCCTCCTGCCAGCAGCGATGCAAATGCAAATCTTCCGATCCTGCAAAATACCGTTTTTACTTTTTGGCTCTGTCCTTCCGTCATGGTATAATATTCCGTGATCAGCAGCATTCCGAAATACAGCACCAGGAAGATACAGATCATAATGGAAATATAGTAATTGGTCAGGATGCAAAGCCCCAGAGTCACAGTGTACATGATCCATCTGCCCTCTCTGGCCAGCCGCTCCGCTCCCAAAAGGATCAGAGGTAACAGGATCAGGCAGTCCAGCCACATCACATTCCAGTTATAGGCTGCCAGATAGCCGGACAGGGCATAACAGGTGGAAAAAAGGATCACCGCCGGATCCTCCTTGCCAAACGTCTTCCGCAGATAAATACTGAACGTAAGTCCCATAAGACCGATCCGCAGGATCACGAGATAACTCATGAATTCCATGATCAGACTCTCCGGAAGCAAAAATACCAGCCAGTTAAAAGGACTTGCCACATAATAGACATATAATGCCAGAAAATTCGATCCGATCCCCACGTTGTAAGAATAAGACAGTCCCTCTCCCGCTTTGATCTTGTGTACGAATTCACTTAAAAAAGGCATATACTGATGGTACATGTCGGAGAACAGAAAACTCCGGTCACCAAAAGGATATATGCCCCGTATGATAAAAAGAACCAGCATAATAAATGCAGGCACAAAGAACGCAAGCACAGAGATTCCTCTCTGCGTCCTGCGTTCTGCACTTATTGCTGTCGTCTTGTTGCCATTCATCTTAGTCTTCTCCGTGATCTCTAATGTTTTACCTTTCGTAATCAAACAGCAGATAATACTCCAGGCTCCGGTAATCGTTCAATGCTTCCCCACATTGCTTCACCGTCGTAAGAGTGCCGTCCGCCTCTCTCACACCTGCTGCACTGATCACCGGGTATTCCTTCCGAAGCCCGGTCAGACTGCTCTGCAGGGCAGGCAGTGGCAGATCACAGTTCTCCAGCACATCCATTGCCAGATAATTAGCACTGGTCTCTCCGTCCGTCTGCTCCTCGATGTCAAAGTTGCTCCAGATCACATAAGGTACTTTATATTTTAACAGATTTTCCTCGTCTGTTAAAGTCTCCGGATTCACTTTATTATTTCTTAAGATCGGATTGCTCACATAAGTCGTAGGCTGATGATCCCCGAAGAATACGATCATGGTATCCTCATCCGCCTGAGAAAAATAATCGATCAGACCCTGCAGAGCGGAATCCGTCTGTTTTACCAGAGACAGATACATGGACAATGCTTTGGAGTCAATTCCATCCACGGTAATATCCGGGGTAAAGTTATGGAATTCCTCTTCGTAACCGCTGTGGTTCTGCATGGTTACGTTAAAGACAAACAGAGGCTCTCCCTCTTTTTTATTCTCATACAGTTCGATGATCTTGGCAAAACTACTCTCATCGGAGATATAATTACGGATCCGTTTCGGATTCGTGAAATCATCCTGGGATAAAAACTCATCAAAACCAAGTAACGGATAGACTCTGTCTCTGTCCCAGCCGCTGGCATAATACGGATGGATCGCCACGGTATGATAGTCCAGCTCCTTCAGGTAGGATGCCAGAGACGGCGTCTCTTTCTGCACATACTGCTGGTAAGCCACACTGCCCTGGGGCAGGAATCCGATGGTATTGCCTGTGAGGAATTCGAACTCCGTATTGGCAGTATTTCCACCCAGCACGGAAACATTCAGATAACCGGTTCTGGTATTCTCCGCGCCCTGCTGTAATCTGTGAATAAAGGGCATATAGTCCTCGTTGGTGGTGAAATCGCCTCTCACCGCCAGATCAGAAAAGGCCTCATCCATGATGACAATGATATTCGGGCGCTTCACGCTCTCCGGATCTTCCACGGCTGCCGTAAGCCCTGCGGAATCCTGTCCTGCCTGTGTATACTTACTGCCGGTCTCCTCCGGAGAATATCCTGACGGCTTCTCCACATCCATATACTCCAGTTCCATCAGGAATGCCACGATATTGCCGTCTCTTTTGTTCATGACGGTAGGGGTAAACAGCTTATCATACAGACCAAAGTTTCTCACAAAACTCTCACTCTGCACCATACCGGTATAGCCGTAGATCAATGCCATACTAAGCAGTATGAGTGCCGCTCTTTTCGCCACTCTCGCCGGAGTCTTCATATGAAAACGGCTCTCGATCAACAGCAATATCAGAAATCCTATAATGACCAACACCGTGCTGCCCTTCAGTGTATAGTTAAAATTCCCTGCCACACTGGCAGCCGTACCGATGGAATAAATATCCCATGGCATAATAGGTGCTGACCGGAAATTCAACACATAATAATTCGCCAGACCCGCCGCCATGAAAAATGCTGTCTGCAGCATCAGAGCAACCCGGACATATTTAACGATTCCGAATAACAGAAGCGCGGTCAGTACATAAAACGCCATGTTCAATATCTGTGTCTTGAAATGCATCGTTGTGAAAGGATTGTGGGTATACATTTCAAACAGATAAAATGTCACCAGCGGACATACCGCAAGTGCTATGCAGGAAGGAAGCTTCTCTCTGGTGATTCCTATTTTTCGAACGCAGTGACGCAAAAAGCCTGCAATGGCAGCTGCGACACTTCGTATTGATTTTTTCTGTAAATAATCCATCGCTTAATTCTCCTTACGATTCTGAAGAGATTTTATCGCAATGACAGAAAAATAACAATTTCCGAATTGCACACATTTGCTAACATTACAGGCTTATTTTTGTTACTTTTTACATATGTTTTACGTATTACTACTTGACTTCGTATTTTCCGGCTTCTTTCAGGCGCAGCATTGCTCTCGCCATGGATGCCTGGGATACATGATACTCCTGGATACTCTGCTTCTGACGTAGCTGTTCCTGCGCACGCTCCAGGGCAGCCTCCGCACGGACTCTGTCGATATCCTCCGGGCGTTCTGCCGTATCCACCAGCATGATCACACGGTTATGAGAAATGTAGACACAGCCCACACCGACTACGGCTTTGGTCCAGTCATCCTCCTCTTTTTCCTTGAAGCGTACTTCGCCCTCTCTCGTAGCAATGACCATATCCTCGTGGTGAGACATAATGGCCTGCTCACCGTCCAGAGCCGGTACGATAATAATGCCGCATTTTCCATCGAAAAATACTTTATCACTGGCAATGACCTTCAAACTAAAGGTGTTCATATGCACACCGCCTTTCCTTACTGTGCCATGAGCTTCTTAGCCTTTTCCACTGCCTCATCAATGGTACCTACATTGAAGAATGCAGCTTCCGGATACTCATCCATCTCACCGTCGATGATCGCACGGAATCCGCGGATAGTCTCCTTCACAGGCACATACTTACCGGGTACACCGGTGAAGTTCTCTGCCACATGGAAGGGCTGGGACAGGAAACGCTGGATCTTACGGGCACGATATACGGTTACCTTATCCTCATCGGACAGTTCCTCCATACCCAGGATGGCGATGATATCCTGCAGTTCCTTGTACTTCTGCAGCATTGCCTGCACCTGGCGTGCAGTCTCATAATGCTCCTTACCTACCACATCCTCTTCCAGGATACGGGAAGTGGATTCCAGAGGATCCACTGCGGGGTAAATACCCTGTTCCACGATCTTACGGGACAGAACGGTGGTGGCATCCAGATGTGCGAACGTAGTCGCGGGTGCGGGGTCAGTCAGGTCATCCGCAGGCACGTAAACAGCCTGAACGGAAGTGACACTACCCTTGTTCGTGGAAGCGATACGTTCCTGTAACTCACCGACCTCGGTAGCCAGTGTGGGCTGATATCCTACTGCGGAAGGCATACGGCCTAACAGTGCGGATACCTCACTACCTGCCTGCACAAAACGGAAGATGTTATCAATGAACAGCAGCACATTCTGATGCTCTTCATCACGGAAATACTCTGCCATGGTCAGTCCTGTCTCGGCGACACGCATACGTGCTCCGGGGGGCTCATTCATCTGACCGAAGACTAGCGCGGTTTTCTCTAATACTCCGGACTCCTTCATCTCACTCCACAGATCATTACCCTCACGGGAACGCTCGCCGACACCGGTGAAAATAGAATAGCCACCGTGCTCCGTAGCAATATTTCGGATCAGCTCCTGGATCAGCACAGTCTTGCCGACACCGGCACCACCGAACAGACCGATCTTACCACCCTTTGCATAGGGTGCCAGCAGATCGATGACTTTAATACCGGTCTCCAGCATCTCTACGACCGGGCTCTGCTCTTCGAAGGAAGGCGGATCTCTGTGGATGACCCAATGCTCCTCTCCCTCCAGGGATTCTCCACCATCGATGGTCTCTCCCAATACGTTGAACAATCTTCCCAGTGTCTTTTTACCTACCGGAACCTGGATTCCTTTACCGGTAGCAATAACATCCATATCCTTGCAGAGTCCTTCACTGGCACCTAACATAATACAGCGGACGGTATTGTTGCCGATATGCTGTGCCACTTCCATGACCAGACGTTTACCTTCGCTGTATACTTCCAGAGCATCCTTGATAAAAGGAAGGTCATTGTTCTCGAACTCTACGTCTACAACAGGTCCCATGACCTGAACGATCTTACCATGATTTTTTTCACTTACGTTACTCAATTGCTCAGGACCTCCTTTCTTGCCTTTTTCTTCTTTTTCTGAGCCTTGGCACCGGCAATGACCTCAGTGATCTCCTGTGTGATCATAGCCTGCCGTACCCGGTTGTACTGAATGGACAGATCATGGATCATGGCGGATGCATTTTTATTTGCAGCCTCCATGGCCATCATTCTGGCGTTCTGTTCACTGCAGAACGATTCTACCAATGCGCCGTATACATATCCCATGACAAAATCGGGAACAATGTTATCAAGCACCGCCTTCGGGGACGGTGTCATGACAAGCGGCTCCTGATACATACTCAGATCCTGTCCGTCTCTGGTAATAAACCGTTCTTTTATGATAGGTAACAGACGCATCATCTGCGGTTCGGTTGTCACGCTGTTTACCATATTGGTATAAATAATATATACCTCATCCAGCTGCTCTGCCTGAAACTGCTCCAGGATCGTCTCCGTAATGATCCGGGCACGATGCAGGGTCGGGTTCTGTGCAGTATAATGAAACTGCTCTGCCACCTCGATGCCTCTGTGTCCGAAATACTGACGTCCCAGCTCACCCACGACAAACAGCTTATATTTTCCTGTCTGTCCGGCTTTCTGCATCTGCTCTTCCGCCATCTTCAGTACATTATGGTTATAGGCTCCGGCCAGTCCCTTATCTGCGGTGACTACTACCAGTCCCGTAGTCTTCTCCCCGGCCGGTTTGTCCTTACGCTCATCGAAGTACTTATTGTCGATCTCCGGTAAGTGACGGACGATTCTGCTGACCATAGTCTGCAGAGTATAGAAGTAAGGCTCCGTCTCTTCCAGATTCTTCTTGGCTTTCCGAAGCTTTGTGGAAGAGATCATATACATGGCATTGGTGATCTTCATAGTATCCTGAATGCTTTTCATACGACTTTGTATTTCTCGCGTATTTGCCATGTTAACCTCCTATATTACTATCACTGTTTGCAAATATTATTTTTGCAAAAATTCCTTTTTAAATTCCTCAGCTGCATCGCAGATCTGCTTATTCAGCTCGTCATCCAGAGCCTTGGTGGTCTCTAACTGACGAACGATGTCACTGTGCTGCTCCTTCATGTAACTTAAGAACTGCATCTGGAAATCCTTCACATGATCTACAGGCACGTCCAGCATTACTCTGCCGTTGGCTGCACACAGGGTCATAACCTGCTCTGCCATGCTTAAAGGTCTGCACAGAGGCTGCTTTAACAGCTCCATCAATACATGACCGTGCTGTAACTGCTCCTTGGTGGCATTGTCCAGATCGGATGCAAACTGTGTGAACACTTCCATCTCACGGAACTGTGCTAGGTCGATACGGATACTTCCGGCTGCCTTCTTCATTGCCTTGGTCTGTGCGGCACCGCCGACACGGGATACAGACAGACCGACATTGACTGCGGGTCTCATACCGGAGAAGAACAGATCACTCTCCAGGAAAATCTGACCGTCCGTGATGGAGATAACGTTGGTCGGAATGTATGCGGATACATCGCCTGCCTGAGTCTCGATGATCGGCAGTGCGGTAATGGAACCGCCGCCCTTGTCTGCGCTCAGTCTTGCGGAACGCTCCAGCAGTCTGGAATGTAAATAGAATACGTCTCCGGGATATGCCTCACGTCCGGGAGAACGCTCCAGTAACAGGGACAGTGCACGGTAAGCTACCGCATGCTTGGACAGATCATCATATACGATGAGGACATCCTTGCCCTGATACATGAAATACTCAGCCAGTGCCGTACCGGAATAAGGTGCGATGTACTGCAGGGGTGCAGGATCGCTGGCGGTTGCGGATACGATAATAGTGTAATCCATGGCATCGTTCTTCTTCAGGGTTCCTACCAGCTTTGCAATGGTGGATGCCTTCTGACCGATGGCTACATAGATACATACCACATCCTTACCCTTCTGGTTCAGGATGGCGTCGATGGCGATGGAGGTCTTACCGGTCTGACGGTCACCGATGATCAGCTCACGCTGTCCACGACCGATGGGGAACATGGAATCGATTGCCAGAATACCGGTCTCCATCGGTACACCTACGGACTGTCTGTCCACGATGGAAGGAGCAGGCTGCTCGATGGGACGATACCCCTCTTCCTTAATGGGACCTGCGCCATCGATGGGTGCTCCCAGAGCATCCACGATCCTGCCCTTGAATCCGTCACCTACGGGGATACCGGCTCTCTTGCCGGTACGAACGACTCTGGTACCCTCACGGATCTCAGTATCATGACCGAACAGGATACATCCGATCTCATCCCTGCGGACATCCTGTACCATTCCCTTGACACCGGAATCAAAGATAACGATCTCACCGTACTCAGCATGGTCGATACCATTGACATTGGCGATACCGTCACCTACCCAACTGACGGAACCGATCTCATGCTCCTGTGCCTGCAGGTGGAAATCTTCGATCTCACCCTTCAGGATAGAGATGATCCCCTGCTCGCTGGCAGTCTTACCTACCTGGGAAAGCTTGTCCGCGAACTGCTTCATACGGCCATTGGTACTCCAGTCATAGACTTCGTTACCGGCACGGATGATGAAACCGCCGCCTAAAGCCGGGTCTTCCTTCGTCTCGAAGACCATATCGTCTCTGTGATATTTCTTCTGTACAAAATCACGGATATTCTGTAACTGCTCCTCTGTCGGTGCTGTCACATAGGACAGGGTCACAACGAACTCACCCTTTTTCTCGGGAGAGAGTTCTCTATACGCAGTGCAGATATCATCCCACAGATAGATATCTCCGTTATCACACAGGACCTTCAGGAAATCTCTGATCTGTAAGGGAAATACTTTTTCTATTACATTGTGCTTGGCAGACAGTGCCACGGCAGGAGATTCGAAATCCAGTTTCACCTGCGGTACGGCTTTAAAGATATCGCCTGTCTGACCTACAATGTCTCCGGGGATATTCAGTTCACGCAATCTTTTTGCGTATTCTAAAGCTGTACTAATCAATCTCTTCACCTGTCTTTGCTATAAATTGGTTGTAAAGTTCTCTGTCTGAATCTGCATTCTGTTTGGCTGCCACCAGCTTTGCAGTAGCTTCCACTACCAGACCGGCGATCTGCTCCTGTGCCTGTTCAATACGCTTCTGCTCTTCCAGTGCGGCATTTTTATCGGCATTGTCCAGGATCTTTTTTGCTTCGGTCTGGGCATCTGCCACGATACGGTCATACTCGTTGCTGGCCTTGCCTCTTGCCTCGTTCAGGATGCCTTCCTTTTCTGCCTGGACACCGCTTAAGGATGCCTCGTACTTTGTTTTAAGTTCATCAGCACTATCCTGTGCGGCTTTTGCATCTGCATATTGCTTATCGATCTCTGCCTGTCTTGCATCCAGGATCTTGTGGATGGGCTTGATCAGGAAGATCTTCACAATGGCAAATATGATCAACAGATTCAGGATGGTCCATACAATATTAATATCTAATCTCAGCATGTGCTTTCATCCTTTCTTACGTCGTTATACCGTTCCTTATGCCATGAATAAGATGATCAGGATACCGATAACGAATCCGTAAATAGCGGTTGCCTCTGCCAGCGCACCACCTAACAGTAAGATCTTGGTGATCTTGCTCTCTGCTTCCGGCTGTCTTGCCACAGCCTCTGCTGCCTTACTTGTTGCGATACCGATACCGATACCTGCTCCGATACATGCCAGTGCTGCAATACCTGCTCCAATAGCTATCATAATGAATCCTCCTAGTTTTAAAAAATGTTGTTAGTGAATAGTTACTTATTCAATGGCTTCCTTAATGTACATAGATGTCAGGAATACGAATACATATGCCTGGATCAGTCCATCAAAAATATCAAAGTAAAAGCTGAAGGGTACCGGCAATGCTACCGGAACCAGAAGCTTCAACAGCTCCATGATAACGAATGCTCCCAAAACGTTACCAAACAATCGCATACACAAAGACAGGGGCTTAATGAACACCTCCAGGATGTTGATAGGTGTTACGATCGCGATAGGCTCAGTGAAGCTCTTGATCCATCCGCCCACGCCTTTTTTGCGGATGCCTGCTGCTTCCACCAGGATGATACTCATCAGTGCCAGTGCCGCCGTTACGTTCAGATCCTTGGTAGGGGGCTTCATGCCGAACAATCCGATGATATTGGATATGCCCAGGTATAACAGTACACTTACCAGATACGGTACATACCGTTTCCCTTCCTCTCCGATCATTCCCGTAACAATGCCTTCCAGCTTCGTCACGATTGTCTCTGCCACCAGCTGTCGTCTGCTGACATTGTGTACTTTGAGGTTGCTTGTAAGGATAATCGACAAGATCAGAATGACTGCCATGACTACCCATGTGATCACTACCGATTCCGCAATATCCAGCTGTGCTCCGCCGATCAGTGGAAGACCTGCCGGAAGCTTGATCGAAAACGCCGTATCACAGTTCAGTTCTTTGAGCAGTTCTGATGCCAATTCCTCCATAATACCACTTCCTTTCCGTAAACATCCCTGAAGGAGTTTCCACTCCCTCATGGTCGTTGCTATTTTACTCCTATTTATAAAAAAGCGTAAGATACATTTTTGCTAATTTGTCCTATGCAAAAATCAAAAGTTATGGCATATATTAACTATAAAAAAATGAGGTATCAGAAAATTATATGACAAAATTAGTCATTTTGGGACGTAAGAATCAGACGGGCAATTACGAGACCTTTTTTCGGAAGCTTCCCGCCAGAACCGTGACAACCTTAGTTCCCGGGGAAGTCATCTCCTGCGACGCTCTGATCCTGCCGGGCGGCGGAGATATCACTCCTGCTTTTTTCGGTGAAAAAAACAAAGGTTCCCGCACTGTTGACACCGAACTGGACATCCTGCAATTCCAGGCTCTCGACATAGCGATCGCCGCCGGAATCCCTGTCATCGGGATCTGCAAGGGCATGCAGGTCATCAATGTTGCCTTCGGGGGCACAATTCTGCAGGATATGCCCTTAGATCAACTACATAGTATGCCTGCTGGTGATGCCTTCCATTCCTCCATTATGACGGAGGATTCCCGTCTTTTCAAGTATTTTCCTGCCAAAATGCGCGTCAACAGTGCCCACCACCAACGAATCGACCGCTTAGGTCAGCACCTTAAGATCATCCAGGTCTGCCCTGACGATGGCTGCCCCGAAGCTTTGGAGCATGACGAGCTGCCGATTCTTGGGTTACAATGGCATCCGGAGAGGCTGCCGGATCCGGCCGGACTTCCTCTGCTTTCCCTGCTCGCTTCGTATTTTTAAATCTGTGTCGTGTTTTTTTGGTGGCTGTCAGTTCTTCCTTCACCTTGCACCTGGCTATCTCAAACAGCGAACGAATAATCCCACGCAGCATCTCGGCTGTCTGATCGTCCACTTCCTTCAATGCGGTAACTACCGCATTCATACTCTTTTTCCAATCTGCGGTAAATGTGATCAGATCGTCCGCCTGTGATGCGGAGATCACCTGATAAAGTGTGTCTACAAAGGTACGGACCTGCTCCTCGTTCAGGGACAGGATCCATTCATTTAAAGCATCATTCATGATCCTCTGGCTCTCATAGATATCGCCTACATCCACGAAATGATCATCCTTCACCAGCCAGGAGAAAGGATCATGCTGCAGCAGACCGTGGCTTTTACTTTCCACTACGCGGTAATGAATATCCCTCTCGAAGATCATCCCGATCATAGAAGAATGCGGAAGCAGCTTTACCACCTTGTCTTCTATCGCATTGTAATGACATTCCTTCAGCACCTCCGGCCGGAATCCCGGTCCGTCCAGACTGTATATCTTCTGGATCCGCTTCTGCACAAAGGGCGCACATTTCATGGCACTGTACACCGCCAGGTTTCCACCCTTGGAATGTCCTCCGATGTAAAATGGCTGGTGCAGCCATCCAGTGACCATATTTACATATTTGACACTGTATTCCTGCCCCGGTACCGGATTCAGGAATGCCATATTAAAGTCTTCCTTCCACCCCACAATAGTCTCATCCGTGCCGCGGAATGCCAAAAACAGCGTTCCGTCATCCAGGATAAAGGTAATCGCAGAGAACTGGGTCTCCCACTCCTTTTCCACCAGGTTAATATAACAATTCAGCTTCATATTCTGGAAGCGTCTGCCGCTAAGCAGCCCTTCAAACAGTGCCCGGTTCTCCTTTTCAAAACGCACATCTCCGAACAGCTGATCCACATCCGGCCGTTTGGCGATCTCCTGCAGCGTCACGGAAGGACCGTTGTGACGCACGTCACTGACCATTCCGTCGAACTTCAGATAAGAAAGCTGGCATAAGGCCAGACTGTCCACATCATTCAGAGGTTTTTCGCGAAATGGAATATCTCCGTATTTTTTTAAATATTCTATGACTGTTCCCACCATATACCGCTCCTTTCCGCGAGGAACTTTCCTTGCGTATTTTTCCGGATTGTGTTACGTTTTATACTGTCAGTAGAAAACATTAAGAAGGTGATCTGCCATGTCCACGAATCATTCCAAACAATTTTCCAGAGATTGCATGGTGCAGGCTTTGATACAGCTGCTTCAGACAAAATCTCTGTCCAATATTACCATTTCAGAGCTGACCGAGCGGGCCGGAGTCTCCCGTATGACTTATTACCGCAATTACAACTCCATGGACGAGATCTTCATCAGTTATCTGAAGGATCTGGTAGATGCCTACCGTCAGGATGTCGCTGCCTGGCCGGATAAAGGCAATTATAGCGACTACCGCAATATGCTGCACTGCTATGAATACTTTGATCATTACAGAGAATTCATTGCCTGCCTGGTGAACACAGGACTGGGGCATCTGCTGCTGCAGGCCCTGGACAGTTATATCCTTGATACCTATTATACGGAAGATAAAGGCCGGGATTTCTATTACACGCTTCGTGCGTTCTCCGGTTCCCTCTACAATATCTACGTCACCTGGATCATGGAAAATTCCATGGAATCCGCTGAAGAGATCGTATCCATTATCTGTCAGATCTATTCCTGATCATGATAACAATCAGCAAAGGACTGCGCAAAAATACGCAGTCCCTTTTTATTTTTATCTCTGATCCAACGGAACATATTCCAGTTCCTGCATCACGCTCTTATAAGCGGGACGGATGATCTTATCCATATTGATCAATTCTTCAATACGATGCGCGCTCCATCCAACAATTCTTGCAATGGCAAAAATCGGTGTATATAACTCCAGTGGAATCTCCAGCATGCTGTATACGAATCCGCTGTAAAAATCAACATTAGCGCTGACGCCCTTATAGATTCTGGACTTCTGGGAGATGACCTCCGGTGCCATCCGTTCGATCATGGAATACAACGCGAAATCTTTATCCCTGCCCTTGGCTACTGCCAGCTTTTCTACGAAGCTTTTAAATACCTGAGCTCTGGGATCAGACAGGGAATAGACGGCATGCCCCATACCATAGATCAGTCCCTTGCCGTCAAAGGCTTCCTTGTTCAGAATCTTGTTCAGATAAGCTCTTACCGCATCCTCATCGGTCCAGTCGGACACATGGGCTTCGATATCCCGCATCATCTCTACGACCTTGATATTGGCACCACCGTGCTTGGGTCCCTTCAGAGAAGAAAGCGCTGCTGCCACTACGGAATATGTATCGGATCCGGAAGAGGTTACGACTCTGGTAGTGAAGGTGGAGTTATTACCGCCGCCATGCTCCATATGCAGCACCAGTGCGGTATCCAGTACTTTGGCCTCCAGTTCGGTATATTGTTTGTCGGGACGAAGCATCATCAGCAGATTCTCTGCTGTGGAAAGCTTCTTCTGCGGACGATGTATGTACATACTCTCATCATTGGAATAGTGATTATATGCATGGTAGCCGTAGACTGCCAGCATAGGGAACACAGCGATCAGTCCCAGACACTGTCTTAATACATTTTCAATGGAAGTATCGCTGCAATTTTTATCATAGGAAGCCAGTGTCAGAACACTCCTGGTCAGGGAATTCATGATGTCACTGCTGGGAGCTTTCATGATGACATCTCTGGTGAAGTTGGTTGGTAAGGTTCTGCTGGATGCCAGAATATCGTTAAAATGCTTCAGTTCGTCGCGATTCGGCAGCTTACCGAACAAAAGTAAATAAGCCACCTCTTCAAATCCGAAATGATCCCCGCGGAATCCGTTGACCAGTTCGATACAATCATAACCGCGATACCATAGCTTACCTTCACAGGGTATCTTTTTGCCATCCTCCATTTTGAAGGATTCGATCCGTGAAATATTGGTAAGACCTGCGACTACGCCATTACCGTTCTTATCACGCAATCCCCTCTGCACGCCGTATTCGTCGAACATCTGCGGTTCCAATCTATCTGCCGCTCTGCACAGACCGGCATGTTCCAACATATACTCTTCGTTTTTCTTCATCCAAATACCTTCCTTTCCCTCACATCATATATACTTATCTATCATAACTTTTCAGAAACTACCATGTCAATTAAGAAAGTATAAAATATTCTTTGTATTCTCTTTGATCTTCTCAGACAGCTCAGCATATTTAATGAGTTCTTCCTCTGTGAAGCCGGCGAATCTGGCAGCATCATAATCCCTCTGTGCCATCTCCAGTTCTTTCATAACGGCATCCGCTGCCGGAAGAATCGTCACGGCGATCCTGCCTCCCCGTTCCTTCCGCTTCGTTTCTGCCATCTCCGCTGTTTTCGTTTTATTTTTTCCGGTCGTCTTATCTTTTTTGGATGGCTTGGGTTCCTTCACCTCTTCTACTTTCAGGAATCCCTTCATGGTCAGTCGCTGCAATCCGCTGGTCAGATTCGTCCGGGTGATTCCGGCGAAATCCGCCAGTTCCCGTCTGCTGTCCCATTCGTGCTTTTCACACAGACACAAAAGCAGACGCACATCCATGACCTTCAGATCTCCTTTTAACGCCACCGGCTCCAGATAATGTTCTAATAACTTTCTCTTACGGTAATCCTCTCCTGCAGGTCCTTCCGCCTGCAAGATCTCTGTATTGACAAAGACTCTCTCGTCTCCCAGCTTCTTGGAACCGGGCAGGATCGAAGGCGGAACGGTGCCGTCCCCCGCAGCATCGATAAAAAAACGGTATACCTGCAGACGGTTCTTCTCATAATCTTCCTCTTCCAGAACATGTTTGTAGAAGTTATTGTAGTACTCAAATACATTCAGCTTCATCTTCACAGTCTTCGAGATATTAATGCCCTGACTGGCAAGAGAGCCTTTCCTCTTCACATAATAATAAATGGGCGCATGCAGGGCATAGAATACTTTCGCATAGCGGATATATTCCAGATTGAACATAAAATCCTCACACCAGCTGATATCCGTATCCATGCGTAGCTTATGCTCTTCCACAATATCCCTACGGTACAGCTTGTTCCACAACACACCGTAATAAAAATCCGCCGGATTCTCCATCATATGTGCTGCGAACTCTTCTCTGGTGAGCACGCCCTCCTCTTCGATGTCTCCCTTGGGGGACAGACGCTCTCCCACCACGCGGTAAAAGTCAGAAATGACCATGTCACAGCCGTACTCCTCCGCTGCCCGCACGAACAGTCTGGTGGCATCCGGTGTGATCCAGTCGTCACTGTCGAGGAACTGCAGATATTTTCCCCGGGCACGGTCAAGCGCCCGGTTTCTGCTGTCAGAGACTCCGGTGTTCTCCTTTTGGATCACAATGACTCTGGGATCTTGGTCTCCGTACTCTTCACAAATATCGCCGGAAGCATCCGTACTGCCATCATTGACCAGCAGCAGTTCATAATCCGTATATTCCTGGTTCAAAATGCTGTCGACACAGCGTCGTAAATAGTTCTCCGCATTGTATATCGGAACAATGATGCTTACCATTGGCCGCATAAGTTCATCCTCTCCAAAAATTACTTCATAAACAATTTCTTCGCTTTTCAAGCTTACGAAATCTTGATCAGTTCATAATCTCTGCTGCCGATGCCGATCTTCTCCGCATGCTCCAGGCAGGTCTTGTACTCCGCATTGGGAGTGGTATTTTCAAAATGATCATGATGATCGCAGAATCCCTCTTTTGCCATGGCATCCGTCAGCTGGCTGTTCGGCAGCGGTGTCTGCTTCAGACAGGCATCCACACAGGCCTGATCCAGCGCCAGTGGATCAAAGGATGCAAACATACCGATATTGGGCAGAATAGGAGCATCGTTTTCGCAGTGGCAGTCACAGTTCGGAGACACATCCACTACCAGAGAGAGATGGAAATTCGGTCTGCCGTCCACGACAGCCTTCGCATATTCTGCCATGCGGCAGTTAAAATCCTTCGTTGCCGCATCATAGCCGCTGTGGATCGCATCAAAATTGCAGGCACCAATGCAGCGTCCGCAACCCAGACACTTCTCATGATCAATGTGCATCTTATGTGTGGTCTCATCATATACCAGTCCATCATTGGCACATTCCTTCATGCAGCGCTTACAGCCCCGGCACAGACTCTCGTCGATCTCCGGCTTGCCCTGCGCATGCTGCTCCATTTTGCCCGCTCTGGAGCCGCAGCCCATACCGATGTTTTTAATAGCACCGCCAAACCCCGCCGTCTCATGTCCTTTGAAATGATTCAGGGAAATAAACACATCCGCATCCATGATGGCACGACCGATCTTCGCATTCTTCACATATTCGCCGCCTTCTACCGGTACCTCGATGTCATCCGTTCCCTTGAGTCCATCGCCAATGATCACGGGACATCCCACCGTCAGAGGCGTGAAACCATTCTCCCAGGCACAATACATATGCTCGATGGCATTCTTACGGCTGCCGGGATACAGGGTGTTGCAGTCGGTCAGAAAAGGCACACCGCCCAGCTCCTTTACCACATCCGCTACCGCTTTCGCATAATTCGGACGTAAGAAACCCAGGTTGCCCAGCTCTCCAAAGTGCAGCTTGATAGCAACAAATTTGTGATCCATATCAATATTCTGAATTCCCGCCGCCTTCATCAGACGCTTTAGCTTACTGGGAAGCCCCTCTCCCAGACGGGTCCTGAAATCTGTAAAATATACCTTTGATTTTTCCATTGTTTTATCCTCCGTGCAAAAAAGATACTACGATTATAACATATCTTTTCCGCTTTTTGAGAATTTTTTTGCATTCTCCACGAAGCGCTCCGCGAACTCCGGGCAGGATGGATAATAGAGGTGGGGAAAACCGTACCAGTGATTCTCTCCCACGTGGATGCAGGGATAATTTCGTCCGGTGGAGGGTTTGGTAGCGATGCAGTCTGCGCCGTTGTCTTCACTGTCATAATAGTGGAATTCGTGGGCACGGATGCGGCTGCCACGAGGCATAAAATGTCCGCTGTTCTCTTCCAGTTCAATGTATCCGAAGCGCACCAGGTGTCCGGTGTCGAAGCATTTACCGGGCAGGACTCCGGCCATGGGATAGGAATGTCCTTCCCGGTCCGTCAGGGTCGTATGCAGGTATAGAAAACCGCCGCACTCTGCCACCGTGGGCAGGCCGTCTGTGACTGCCTTCCGGATCGCTGTGCGCATGGTATCATTCTCGCTTAACTGTCCGGCATACAGTTCCGGATATCCACCGCCCAGTAACAATCCGTGAATGTTTTCCGGTAAGTTTCTGTCATGCAGCGGGGAAAAATACACCGGTTCCGCGCCCGCCTGTTTCAGCAGACGCAGGTTCTCTTCGTAATAAAAACAAAAAGCTTCATCCCGGGCTACAGCGATCCTCGGGTGCATTGCTTCGCTGGTTTCTACGGAATCCTCCACTACCGTCTCTTCCTCCAACAGCTCCGCTTCCTCTGCGATCTGCAACAGTTTTGAAATGTCTGCGGTCTCCCGTAATCTCTCTGCTGTCATACGGATCTGTCCCTGCAAGTCTTCCAGTTCTCCCGGCATGCACAGACCTAAATGTCTGCTGGCGATCTGCAGGTCCTTATTTTCCGGAAAATACCCCAGTACCGCAATGCCCAGTTCCTCTTCTGCCAAGGGCTTCAGTATCTCATAATAGGCTGCGGACATCCGGTTGAAGATCACGCCACGGATCAGATGTGCCTTATCGTAAGCCAGGAATCCGGCAATCAGAGGGATTACCGATCTCCCCATGCCTTTTGCATCCACCACCAGCAGGATGGGGGTCTGCGTCACCTTTGCCAGATGATAGGAGGAGCCTTCCTCCCGGATGCCGCCCAGCCCGTCATACAATCCCATAACACCTTCCATGACCACAAGCTCGTCTTCTCTGCGATCCTTCAAAAACAGCTTATGGGTGCCCTCTTCTCCGGTAAAAAAGGTATCCAGATTCCGAGAGGGCACCCCCAGCACCTGTCTGTGGAACATTGGATCAATATAATCCGGGCCGCATTTACAGGAAGAAATATCCTCACCGTTTTCTTTAAAAATCTGCAATAATCCACAGGTGATCGTAGTCTTGCCGCTGCCGCTCTTCGGTGCAGCGATCATGATACGGCGTATCTTCTTTTTCTGTGCTCCGGTCATCTCTGTACTTCTCCATTCTTACCGTTTCCGGTCTCCCCTGCGTTTTGTTTTGTTTTCTTCGTGTTATCCATAGGATCCGTTCCTGTCTCCCGGAACGTAAACGAGCAGATCCACACCGGATTTTCCGCCTGGAGCAGATGATAGCTTGAAAGCTTCTTCACCCGGCTTACCTGCATCTGCAGGATCTCCTCTTCCTCCATCGGAAAAGTATCCAGCACTTCCTTAAGTTCTGCAATGGTCTCCATGCTGATGGCATTGATCACAATACGCATATGGGGATTCTTCCGGTACAAGACCTGTAAAATATCCAGCAATCTGCCGCCGCTGCCTCCGATAAAGGCATGGGTCGGCACTGGTAATTCTTCCAGTCCTTCCGGTGCCGGGGCTTCAATGATCTGTATATTATCCATGCGAAAATGCTCTCTGTTCTTTCGAAGCAGTTCCACCGCCTCCGGCTTTCTCTCAATGGCATAGACCTGCACTCCTCCGGGCACCCCGGCAATCTCTATGGCGACGGATCCGGTGCCGCTGCCGATGTCATAGACCACGGCGTTTTGTGTCAGGTTCAGCTTGCAGATGCTGACCTCGCGGACTTCTTCTTTTGTCATTGGAGTTTTCGCATCCCGCAGAAAACAGGTATCGGCTCTTCCATGGGTCAGGCGTTCCGGTTGCCAGTGAGGATTGCGGATCAGGCAGGTATACAGCCCTTCCTCCGTAATCTCCTCACACTGCCCCGGGGGCAGGATCCGGATGCTTTCCTCCGGATAGGACAGCTGATATCCTACGATCACTTCACAGTCTGTCAGTCCCGCTTCTGCAAGCAAATGTCCGATCTTGCGGATGTCCTCACTTCCTGAGGTCAGTAAAAATACCTTTTCATGGCTCTCCACCGTTGCCGAAAGCCGGTTCAGTTTCTTGCCGTGCATGCTCAAAATGGCCGCATCTTCATAACTTTCTCCCACTCGGGCCGCCAGTGTGGCCACGGAAGAAATTCCCGGCAGGATCCGTACTCCTGCGTTCAACGCTCCTGCGGCAACGGCTTCCTGCAATGCCACATATAGCTTCCTGCATCCGCTGTAGAATCCGGTATCCCCGGAAAAAAGGACCGTTACCCGAAGGGGATCTTTCTGTGCTGTAAGACCGTTTTTCTGTAATTGCTCCAGATACGGCAGAATCTGCTCCGTCATGTAGTAGGGTCTTTTTTCGATTTTAGCAGAATATCTTTCGATCATGCGCTCCGCACCCAGCAGGATATCCGCAGTCTCGATCGCATGCTGCACTTCTTGTGTCTGACCGTCTTTACTGCCCATGCCGATTCCGGCGAGGCAGATCTCCATGCTGCCCTGCCCGGAGAGCTTACAGTCACAGAGCTGTTCCAGTTTTCCACAGATTTCCGCAAAAGAATACGTATCTACAGCCTTCTTGACAGGCTGTATCACATACACCGGGATCCCCAGAATTTTCGCAGCTTCCAGTTTCTCCTGATACCCTCCGGTGCGTCCGCTGTTTTTCGTGACCATGTGATGGATATCGTATTGCTTCAGGATAGCAGCGTTCATCTCTGTGGAAAAAGGTCCCTGCAATGCCAGGATCTGTCTGCCTTTGATTCCCTGCTCCATGCACAGTTCCAGGCTCTCTCTGCCCGGAAGGATGCGCACATACAGGCGGTCATGGAGTCTTCCGGAGGCACAATACGTCGGCAGTTCCTTGCTCCCTGTGGTCAGCAGAATATTGCCCTCTGTATTCTCCAGCGCTTTGGCACAGTCAGCATTGCTTTCAAAATACCGGATACTTACGGCAGGATTCTCTGCTTCCGGAGTCTCCGAAATTTCCCGTTCCAGACGCAGGTAAATGGAAGACTGTGTTTTCACAGCGTCCCGTATGTTCTCTGTAACGACCTGGGCATAAGGGTGGGTGGCATCCACTACGATCTCATAACCCTCGTTACGCAGAAATTCTTCCATCTGCTGCCGGTCCATTCTGCCACGGTGAAGAGATACGAGTGGCTGCCCCTTTGTCCCTGCCGCCTCCGCATCCGTCTGTTCCCGCATCACGATCTCACCATATTCCGTTGCCACGCATACGGTATGCGCGATTCCGGCATCTGCCAGGATTTCCGACAGCCGCCGTCCTTCTGTGGTTCCCGCAAAAATTACTATTTTTTTCATCCTGCTCTCCTCCCAAAGAGAACTTAATGTATGTTATTCTCCACATGATATCCGCGCTTTGTGATCAACTTGTCCCCCAGGATCTCCGTCTCGGAATTGCCGATAAATACCGTGGTGAACATATTGACTTCCCTATCCCTTAATTCCCGCAGCGTACAGGTCACCGCCCGGGTGCCTTCTCTGCCGATGTTTTCCACATAGCCGCAGGGGTGCTCCCCTTCTATGGTTTCCAGTAAAATATCACAGGCTCTTTGCAGATAATCCTTTCGCCTGTGGCTGGAAGGGTTGTAAATTGCCATGGCAAAATCTCCCATTGCTGCCGCCCGCAGTCTCTTTTCGATCTTCTCCCAGGGAGTCAGCAGGTCGCTTAAGCTGATCACACAGAAATCATGGTTTAAGGGTGCTCCCAGTACCGCCGCCCCACTGCTTGCCGCTGTAATACCGGGGATCACGATCAGTTCCGTCTGGAGATGTTCTTCTCCAAGCTCATACATCAGCGATGCCAGGCCGTAGATACCGGCGTCGCCGCTGCAGATCAATGCCACCCGCTTCCCGGCTTCCGCCTCCCTAAAACACAGTTCGCAGCGTTCTGTCTCCTGCCGCATAGGGGTGGTCAGCAGTTTTTTCCCTGCAAAACGTTCTCCCAATAATTTGACATATACGGTATAACCCACGATCACATCTGCCTGCTCCAGCGCAGCGATGGCTTCTCCTGTCATCATTTCTTCCCTGCCGGGACCTATTCCCACGATATAGATTCTGTTACTCATCCGTTTTGCCTCTTTCTATCCTTTTAAAGCCACATCCGAATCCGCTCTTTCCATGTTTTCTCTGCAACTGCCACGGTCATGCCATCCTGTGCCTGCTTGCCTAAGAGGATCCATCCGCCTGTCCCGGCTGCTTTCAGGGCGGCGCGCTCGCATACATTGTCCACGCCCACCTGTGTCTTTACGAACCCGGAACCGTGAAATTCTCCCGGCACTGCCTGTAATTCCTGTGCTGTATACGTCCAAAACGGTATCCTGTATTTTTCACTGAATTCCAGCAGACATCGTTCCTCTTTTTTCAAGTCAATAGAAGCTAATGCTGCAACCTGCTCTATGACAATGCCCTGTTCTTCCAGTATTTTTTTCAAAAATAGATTCAGCTTTGCGCTGTCCGTATCCTTCTTGCAGCCCACGCCCAGAATATATTTTTTCGGCTGCAGCAGTAGTTCTGCTGACTCTTTTCGAAATGTTTCTTCCGTGTCGTCCGCAATCAGGACATCCACTTTTTCCGCAGGAGGATACGCACACAGCCGGATCCCTGACGGAATGGTCTCATCCACTGCCAGATGCCCTGTCTGTACGGACATGGTAATTTCCTCGCCTGCCAGTACTTTTGCCGACACTTTGGCGATCCCCTCCCGATTGCAGATCCGCAGATCATTCCTTTTGGCAAAGATATCCACCGCAAAACTGTCATGTAAGTCTGTGGCTGTGGTGATCACCGGTATGGCACCCAATGCTCCCGCCAGACGGACCGCCAGTTCGTTGGCTCCACCCACATGTCCGGACAACAAGGGAATCACATACTTCCCCATCTCGTCTGCCACCAGTACCGGACTGTCGTGCAGTTTATCCATGATCCAGGGGGCAATGGCACGGACCGCGATCCCACAGGCACCGATGAATATAAGTGCATGGCGGGCCGCCATCTGCTCTCCCGCCCACGCTGACAGGCTGTTCCTGACGCAGATTGTGTCTGCATCGCTGTCATCCACAGCCGGTACCGTCTTTTTTTCCAGTCTGGAGCATTTGGTATAGAGCGTGACCGCAGTTTCCCCGTCCATGCTCTCCCGTATCCGCTCCGCAAGCTGTTGTCCTGTTTCCGTAAAGCTGATCACACTAATCTTCACGCCGCCCCTCCTGCGTTTCCTCTGCCTGTATGGCACAGCATTTTGCCTGACGGAATTCTGTGGTAAAATCCGCCGCATACAGCCTCGACTTCTGATAATTTCCATGGGTGATAACATCCCCCACCAGTACCAGTGCTGTCTTTTTGATGCCATGTTCTTCCGCTACCTGTGCCAGTGTCTCCACCGTACAGATATAAGCCTCTTCCTCCGGCCAGGTTGCCTTGTAGACAAGGGCTGCGGGGGTGTCCTTCGCATAACCGCCCAAGATCAGTCTGTGGCTCAGTTCCCGCAGCATTCCCGTGCTTAAATAGATCGCCATGGAAGCATGATGGGCTGCCAGACTTTCAATGCTCTCCTTCTGCGGCACTCCGGTCCGCCCTTCCATACGGGTGATGATCAGGGTCTGGGAAACACCGGGCAGGGTATATTCCAGATTTAACGATGCCGCCGCACCAAAGCAGGCACTGACTCCCGGACAGCTCTCATAAGGGATTCCCAGCTCGTCCAATGCATCCATCTGCTCCCGCACCGCACCATAGATGCTGGGTTCTCCGGTGTGCAGACGCACCAGCATTTTCCCCTGCGCCTGTGCCTCCTGCATGAGCTTAAGCACTTCTTCTAAGGTCAGGTGCGCACTGTTATGGATCTCACAGTCTGCTCTGGCATATTCTAACAGCTCCGGGTTCACCAACGATCCCGCATAAATGATGACATCCGCCTGTTGCAGCATGTGCATGCCCCGCACCGTGATCAGATCTGCTGCTCCGCTTCCTGCGCCAACAAAGTAAACCATTCCTCCGCCTCCTTACTTTTCGCCAATGCACCGAAATCATTGGCATACATGATACATTCGATCGCAAGCTTTCCCTTCGCCCGCTTCTCAAGATAAAATAAAATACGCTCCATGGCATAATCCATGACTTCCTGTCTCCTGCCGCACTCATCCAGGATCCGCACGGCTTCCTCTGTGGTGACACAGGACAAAAGCTTGTCAGCATCCACTGCCGCCACACCACATTTTACGGCAAAGGCTGTCAACAGCTCCATCCGGCAGTCACCCTCTCTGGAATGGGTATTCATAATACCGCCCGCCACTTTAATGAGTTTTCCGATATGTCCTGCAAGAAGCAGACGTTTGAAGCCCTCTTCCACCGCCATATCGATCGTCAGACCGATAAAGTTACTGCATTTTACACTTTTATCCAGATCATAGTGATAGGTATTTTTCAAAAAATCCAGTCCATAATTGCCCGGAGAGATCACCACGTCTTCTCTTCCCAGTGCCCGCTGCTGCCTAAGTTCCACGCGGATCGTATCTAAAATGGCCTGGGTACTCATGGGTTCCACGACACCGCTGGTACCAAGGATCGAAATGCCGCCCACGATGCCAAGTCTCGGATTAAATGTCCGCTCTGCCAGATGTTCGCCCTCCGGCACAGAGATCTCCACTGACAGGCTTCCACAATAATCCAGTACCTGACACACCTGTAATACTTCCCGTTCGATCATCTCTCTTGGGACGTGATTAATAGCTGCATTTCCCACGGGCTGATCCAGTCCCGGTTTCGTCACACGACCGACACCGAAGCCGCCGTCGATCACGACCCGGGCCAGGGCTTCCTCGCCTGTTTCTTCCGGAAACGAAACTTTCGCGCAAATCAATGCCCCGGTGGTAATATCGGGATCATCCCCACCGTCTTTTTCCACGGCGCAGCTGACCTCCCGCTCCTTACGACAGATTCTAAGGATCTGTGCCGTATAGGGGATGCCTTTGGGTGTCTCTATGGTGATCTTAGTTTTCTCCCTGCCGGTCAACAGCATATAAGCAGCCGCCTTCGCCGCTGCTGCCGCACAGCTTCCTGTGGTAAATCCATACCGCATGCCTCTACCTTTCCTTCCTCAGCTCATACAACAATGCATTACAGATAGCGGCTGCCACATTGCTGCCGCCCTTTCTTCCGCGGTTGATAATATAGGGCACCTCCGTCTGAAGGATCAGTTCCTTGGCGGCTTCCACATTCACGAAGCCCACGGGAACCCCGATGACGAATGCCGGACGCCAGTTGCTCTCCTGCATCATCTCGTAAATCTGTATCAGTGCCGTAGGTGCATTTCCCACAGCGAAGATCACCGGCTTTTCCCGTTTTGCTGCCAGTTCCATGCTGATCGCTGCCCGGGTGGTCCTGCGTTCCTTCGCCATTGCTGCCACCTCTGCGTCTGCCATGTAGCAATGGGCTTCGCCGCCAAAAGAAGCCAGCACCTTTTTGTTGATCCCCGCCAGTGCCATATTCGTATCCGTCACAATGTCCGCACCGTTTTTTATCAGGTTTTTTGCGATCTCCACTGCATTTTCCGAATAGGTCATCGTCTCCGCATAATCGAAATCCGCACTGGTATGGATCACCCGTCTGGTGATCATATCCTGCTCCGCAGGCAACGTGATTCCCCTCTCTGCCAGTTCCGCCGCAATGATCTCAAAGCTTCGCATCTCGATCTCTTCCGGCAATACATATTCGATGTTCGTTTTATCCATAAATCAGTCTCCCATAGCAAGTTCTCGTAACAGCACTTCATTCTCTTCCTGCTTCTTCACCGCGATCCGGTAATAGCCCTCTCCCAGTCCCCGGAAATTCTCACAGTTGCGGATCAGGATGCCTTTTGCAAGCAATCTGTCATAGATGGGCTGTGTGGTGTAGAGCAGCAGAAAATCCGCTTCTCCGGACACTACCCGGATGCCCAGTGCCTCCAGCCCTTCCCTAAGATACGCACGCTTTGTTTTCACATATTCCACGGTATCCTGCAGATATTGCTCCGCCTGCTCCGCACAGACGATGCCTGCTCTCTGGGCGAACACCGACAGATTCCATTCCGGCAGCTGTCTGCGGATTTTCTCCCGAAGCCCCTCATTACTGCACACCAGATATCCCAGACGCACCCCCGGCATGGCAAAGCTTTTCGTAAACGCCCGTACCAGCAACAGATTCTCATACTGGGCTATCTTCCCGAGCAGGGACCCAGGCTGCTCTGTATCCGTCTCACAGAACTCTATAAAACATTCATCCAGTACTACGATGATTCCCTGCTGTCTGCAGTGCTCCAAAAGTTCCAGCAGATATTCCCTGCCCAGCAGCTGCCCTGTGGGATTGTTGGGATTTGCAAGAAACAGCAGATCTGTGTCTGCCGTCAGCGCCTGTAACAATTCCTTCCCCGGGCAAAATGCGGTCTCCTCCGACAGATATACATATTTTATATGGCTGTCTGCCGCCTTCGCCGCATACTCATATCCGTAAAAGGACGGCACCGGGATCACAATATTTTTCGGCTTAAATGCATGTACGATCGCCAGAAAAAGTTCTGATGCCCCATTGCCAAACAGCAGATACTCCTTTGGAATTTCCCTGCCGTTTTGCACCGACAGCATATGACTTACTGTCTCTGTCAGTTCGCCGGCTGCGGCATCGGGATATTCCCCCACATGATCGATAGCCGCTAAAAGTGAAAGCCTTGCCTCCGCCGGCATTCCCAAGGGATTGCCGTTTACCGAAAAATCCAGCCGTACCGGTCTGCTGTATATGTCACCACCATGTATGTTCTGCTGCATCTGTTGTTTCCTCATTTCTTTTCTTGAACCTGTTTTCTTTTTAGAGCTTTCCTTCACAGATTGCCAGCCGCCGTGTTATAACCATCCACAGCCCGCTGCCACCCAGGTCAGGATTCCCAAGCACAACAGCTCACAGATCCATGCCGTCCGGTTCATCAAACGATTGGCTCTCCGGATATCCTCATATTCCACCTGCCGTTTTGGATCCCCAATATAGGGTTTCTTCACGACTTTGCCAAAGTAACTGGCATCTCCTGCCAACTGTATTCCCAGTGCGCCGGCACATACGGATTCCGTCTGGGCGGAATTGGGACTGGCGTGCTTTCTGCTGTCTCTGCGCCAGATACGCCATGCCTGCCTGCCGTTATAGCTTTTTCCGCTGAGAAATGCCGCCCCGATCATCAAAAATGCGCTGATCCTCGCCGGGAAAAAATTCACCACATCATCCAGCTTCGCCGCCGCCCTTCCAAAGTGCAGATATCTGTCATTTTTATAGCCGACCATAGAGTCCATGGTATTGACTGCCTTATATAAAAATCCAAGCACCGGCCCTCCCAGTGCCGTATACAGCATCGGCGCGATCACACCGTCGGAAGTGTTCTCCGCCACAGTCTCGATGGCAGCCTTCGCCACTCCTTCTTCCGTAAGATTCTGGGTATCTCTTCCCACGATCATGGATACCGCCTCTCTGGCAGCCTCCGGATTCCCCGCCTTTAAATGTTTCCATACTTTTCCGCTCTCCACCTGCAGACACCTTGCCGCCAGGATCTGATAGGTCATGACCGCCTCCACCACCATGCCGATCCTCGGATAAAGTGCATATGCTCCCACCAGGATCAATGCCGTAAACATTCCCGTAAGCAGCAAAACGCTTACAACTAAAAGCTTCCCCTGTCTGAGCTCCGCTGCCTCTCTCTCCGGGGAATCTTCCTGTGGGTTGCCACTGCGCAGTGCTTTTTCTGTCTTCGCGATCAACCAGCCGATTCCCCGGATGGGATGTGGCAGAAAATAGGGATCGCCAAAGATCTGATCCAGTAAAAATCCCGCTCCAAATGTCAGGATATGATATTTCATCTGTTCGTTTCTCCTTTTGTAAGTTCCGATACTGCAGCTTCCGATACTGTAGCTTCCGACAGCGGGCAAAATTCCTTCCACTGCGGGGCTCCTCCGCCTGCCTTAAATGCCAGCCTGCCACTGTAACCCTGTCCGCATTTTACCTGATAGTCAAAATATTCTCCATCGAGGAAATGACCAAGCAGCGCCATGATCGTTCCGCCGTGAACCACCGCGGATGCATTTTGTATCTTGCGATCCCTCTGCCCCGATGCAGCACTTCTCTCCCAGATCCTTTTCATGTGATATACCATTTTTTCGTATCCGGCAACACTTCGGCGGATAAACTCTTCCCTGCTCTCTCCTTCCGGAAACGGCAGGGTACCTCCGCTGTCGATCCATCTCTGATAGTTCGGATCTCCTGAAAGTTCCTGATAATTATATCCCTCAAACGCACCGAAATCCATCTCTGTCCATTCCGGGATACAGATAGGAGTCTGCCCCGGATACAGGATCTGTGCGGTCTCAAGGCACCGCTTCATGGGACCGGAAAACAGGACGTCGGCAATTGGGTAGATCCTGTCTGTCACGGATTTTTCCAGTGTCCTGATACCGTCCGGACTTAAAGCTTCGTCCGTTTTCCCAAGATACCGGCCCTCTTTATTAGAAAGCGTCGCTCCGTGCCGGATGAGGGTCAGATGAATCTCTATTTGATCTTCTGTCCGATTCCGCATACGACTCTCACCACCTCATCTGCCTGCGCTGCCAGCTGTTCCAGTATTCTGCCGGTGCGCTCTCTGTAAATTCTCTCCTCCGCTTCCATGGGGACGATGCCGTTGCCGATCTCATCACAGATCAGAATGCAGTCCGGATGTTCCTTGCAGAAATGCTCTATCATTGCCTCCGGAGCGATTCCCTGTCGCAACTGCTCCCGGATAAAGTGGTGCAAATGATTGACGATCACCTGCAAAGTGCCTGTCTCTGCGGGCAGTTCCAGTGTTCCATCCAAAACAGCCACTTTCCGTCCATCCTCACAGTGTGCATAACTCTGCTTCACATAATGCAGTTTTCCCTGGGCAAATCCACCAATGATCAATATCATTACATCAGCCTTTCCGCGATTGCTACCGCGACCACCATACATCCTTCACAAAGCGTCACAAAGTATCCCGCTGTGTCTCCGGTGATGCCGCCAAACTCTTTTTTGCTGCGCCGGTAATAATACGCAAAGCTAAGCAGGGCTGCTGCCACGGCGAGCCCTCCCGCCACGACAGATATCCACAGCATAAATAAAATGCAAAGGATTCCCTGTCCGTACAAAGTACTTTTTACCACCCTTTTGTGGGCTTTATCCGCAAACAGATACAGTGTCCCCTCCTGCTTTGCCGAAGGGAAACTCACCACTGCGATACCGCTTAATACTCTGGACAGGAAGCATCCGGCTCCCGCCACAGTAATCATGCGCAGTGTCGTGATCTCCGAGAAGCCTCCCAGGAAAATCAGTCCGTACAGTGCAAGCATGATCACTGCAAATGCCCCGATATGAGAGTCCTTCAAAATCTCCAGCTTCCGGTCTCTTGACTGGTAGGAATGCAGTGCATCACAGGTATCTAAAAAACCGTCCACATGAAAGCCCCCGGTGACCAAAAGCGGTATTGCCGTCCCCACCACAGCATAGCACAGGGTTCCCACCGCGAACCGGTCACAGAACCATTTCCACAGATACCACAAAGCACCGATCACCGCACCCACCCATGGAAAAAAGCAGAGGGCGTACCGCATGTCCTCGTCCTTCCACTGAAACTGTGGCATGGGAATCTTGGAATACATAGAAAACGCTATGAAAAATGATTTGATAATTCGCATGTCTGTTTCCTTTCTATCCCCGGCTGTCCTGCCGGTTCTGTGCTTTTGCTCCTGGTGAGCCGGGTTTGATCCGCTGTGGGATCCCCGCTACGACTTCCACGACCTCGTCCGCCTCCGCGGCAAGTCGTTCGTTGATCCGCCCCAGTGCCTCGATGTATTCCATCGTAGAATCATCGTAGATCATTCCATCCTCAAATACATTATTGGTTACAATGACTAACGGATCCGCCTGTTTTCTTAATCCTTCCATACCTTGCAGAATCTTTGTGATCACTGTCTGACGATCCACAGGCTGTTCCCCGGAAAACATTTCGTTGGCGGTGAGATTTGACATACATTCCAACAATACCGCTCCTGCCGGTTCCATTTGCAAGACCGCCTGCTCCAACTCCATAGGCTGTTCGATGGTAGTGAAGCCTTTCCCCTGTCGCAGCCTGTGATGCCTGTCCACCTTTGCCTGCATCTCCGCATCCCGGATCTGCATGGTGGCGATATAATATTTGTTCTTATCACCGGCAGCCCGCAGCAGATAATCTTCCGCATAAGCGGATTTTCCGCTGCCACTACCGCCCAGGATCAGTGTCATCATGTTGCTTCTCCATTCGTCTGAATGTTCAGCCGCGCCATGCCCTCAAAAAATCATGCAAGCATGATTTTGCGCCCGGATATGTTCATGGCTGAACTGTTAACGTCTATATTGTTCTACTTTGATTTCTGAGAAGGTAGCGCTCTGTCCATAAATGCTCATTGCCATATCCAGCAGTGTGAACATCATAACGGCTCCGGTTCCTTCTCCCAGTGCCATTCCCGCATGGATCACCGGAGACAGCTGCAAAGCATCTGCCAGCTTCACTGCCGCCGGTTCTTTCCCGAGATGGGAAGGGATCAGATATTCCCGAACACCGGGGAACAGCCGCTCCGCCACCAGGGCCGCTGCCATGCTGATCACGCCATCCAGCACGATGGGCACATGCCACAAAGCTCCGCCGATGCACATACCGGTCAGTCCGGCAATATCCAGCCCTCCGACTGTCTGCAATACCGTGAAGGCATCCGCATGCCACAGATCATAGGTTTCCAAGGCGGTGCGCACCACCTGTTGCTTCCGAGCCAGTCCCTGATCTGTCAGTCCCGCGCCTCTGCCGGTGACTTCCTCTGCCTCACACTGTAATAGGGCGGCTGTCACTGCACTGCTGGTGGTGGTGTTGCCAATTCCCATTTCCCCGGTGGCAAGGATACCGTATCCTTTTTCCTTACACTCCCGTACCAGTCTGGTTCCTGTGGCAATGGCACGGACGGTCTCTTCTTCCGTCATAGCCGGTTCTTTTAAGAAATTTCTTGTTCCGGAGCACACTTTGCAGTTCCATACTCCGGGGATGGATTCCTCACTATTTATCCCGATGTCCACGGGAATGGTCTCGGCACCGATGCTCTGTGCCATCCTGCAGACTGAGGAACCCTTCCTGGCCATGGACTTTGCCACCGCCAGCGTAACCTCCTGTCCGGACTGGGTCACCCCCTCCTCTACAATGCCGTTATCGGCGCAGAAGAGCAGCACACCTTTTTTACGAATATCGATCACTTCCGTACCTAAGATGGCTCCGATCTGTGCCGTGATGGTTTCAAAGCTGCCCATGCCGTCCAGCGGCTTTGCCAGAGTGTCCCAATGCTTTTTCACAAGCTTTCTCACTGCTTCGTCCGGCGGCGTGATCCGGATCTGCGCCAATTCCCGTCCGGTATAGTTATGAAATACGGGCTTCTCTGAGCATTCCATAGATTTCCTCCATACGCAGATATTCCCGCAGGGTATCTGCCAGCTTATCGTATTGTCTTTCCTTAATAGTGCGGTAATCCTCCCAGACGCCGTCCTCCAGAGAGATGCCTTTTTCCCGGGCCAGAGTCTGTATCATACGCCCGGCGATCTCCCCCTTGTCGAACAGACCGTGAATATAGGAACCATAGATTCTGCCGGTGGAATCAGCGATAACCGCTTGTGTGATTTCCGTGTTTCTCGTCGCATCGTCTGCACAGAAAGCGCTCCGATTGCTTTCTGCACTGTTTGCCGGTCTGGCTGCCTTGTCCATTGTACCCTTCGCACCGCTGCCGTCCCTGTTGCAATACACTGTCTGTCCCATATGGATCTCATACCCCGTGAACTCGCATCCTGTAAGTCCGGAGAAAATACCCTCCACCGCATCCAGAGTTCCATCTGTCTGGCAGCGATGTTTCTCCTTCTGCAGCACTGTCCGTACCGGAAGCAGTTCCATGCCGCGGATCTGTCCGCCTTCCTCTACACTGTCCGGATCCGCGATCTCACAGCCTAACATCTGATAGCCTCCGCAGATCCCGAAAATGGGAACTTTTCCCGCAGCCCGTTTTACCGCTGCCTCCAGTCCGTTCTGCCGCATCCATTTCAGATCTCCCATGGTATTTTTACTGCCGGGGAGAAATATCAGATCCGGCGTCCCCAGCTCTCTTACATTCGTCACATACCGGACACTGACCTCCGGCATCTGCTCAAACACATCAAAATCCGTAAAATTTGAAATTCTGGGATAGTGGATCACAGCCAGATCGATCTTCCCCACACGTTTTACATCAAAACGGTCTGTCAGGCTGTCCTCATCTTCCAGCGTAAGTTCCATATAAGGTACCGTTCCCAGCACCGGCACCTGCCCCCGTTCGGTTAACATCTGAATGCCGGGGTCTAAAATCGTGCTGTCTCCACGGAATTTGTTGATGATCAATCCCTTTACCCGTTCCCGTTCCTCTTCGGTCAACAGCATCAGGGTTCCCAAAAGCTGTGCGAACACGCCGCCTCTGTCAATGTCTCCCACTAAAAGTACCGGTGCATCCACCATTGCCGCCATTCCCATATTTACGATGTCATTCTGTTTCAGATTGATCTCCGCCGGACTTCCGGCGCCCTCGATGACAATGATATCCGCATAAGTCTCCAGCTTGCGGAAGGCTGCCTTGATATCCGGGATCAGTTCTGTCTTATGGGCAAAATAGTCTCTGGCGGACAGATTTCCCCGTACCTCCCCGTTCACGATGACCTGGGAGCCGGTATGACTGGTAGGCTTTAATAAAATAGGATTCATGCACACCAGCGGTTCGATCCCACCCGCTTCCGCCTGCATGACCTGTGCCCTGCCCATTTCCAGTCCTTCTTTCGTGATATAGGAATTGAGTGCCATATTCTGTGATTTAAAAGGGGCGACCCGATAACCGTCCTGCCGGAAGATCCGGCATAGGCCCGCCACCAGGAGACTTTTCCCGGCACCGGACATGGTGCCCTGTATCATAATAACTTTTGCCATCGTTTTCTCCATCCCACAGATGCCACCGACATCCCGGGAATTTCGTTTCTCTGTTTTCTAACACCCACGCTGTTGCTCCGGGCTTTCTGACTTTTCTATCTGCTTCCCCAGCTGTTCTGCGTACTCTAAAAGCTCTCTCTGATAAGTCTCCAGACTGCCGAAATTCTCCCGACAGCAGATAACGCGGTTACACTTTTCCAACTGTTTCTTCGCTGCCTGTATTTTTTCCTGTGCCACCGGCTCAAAAGGATGCTCTGCGATCACCTCTGCCGCCAGAGCCTTCGCCACGGGATAATCCAGATCATTTTCATGCAGGATCCCGGTGACAAAGGGGATCCCCGCTCTCTGCAGACGCCGGTAAATTTTCCGTCCGCTTCCGGCTCCGGCGATCACGAAGACCTGCGGTGTTCCTTCCGGCGCCGCCAGCTCCATATCACTGCTGCCCTCATCATAGCTTCCCATCCGGATGCCATAGAGTTCGGTGATATAGCCGGCTGTCATGACTTCCTCCGGCGTTCCGATCCGGTCCACCGCCCTGCCGTTCACACACAGGATTCTATCGGAGATCTTCTCCGCCAGTTCCAACTCATGCAAGGACAGGATCACCGTAAGTTCTCTCTCCCTGCACAGCTTTTGCAGGATCGATAAAAATTCCAGTTTATGCCGCACATCCAGGTAAGAAGTCGGCTCGTCCAGGATCAGTATCTCCGGCTCCTGGCAGATGGCTCTGGCTAACATCACCCGCTGTCTCTGTCCGTCACTGATCCGGTCAAACAAAGAATCCCCAATCTCTGCCACCTGCACCAGTTCCATGGCGTTTTGCACCGCTGCATGATCTTCTGCCCGCAGCACGCCGAAACGCCCTGTGTAGGGGTATCTTCCGGTGGCCACCACATCCTCGCAGGTCATCAGTTCCCCGCGTAGGCGTTTTGTCATTACTACTGCCATTTTTTTTGACAGTTCTGCCCCGGTGAGTGTCCGCATATCTTCTCCGTCCAGCCGCACCGTTCCCGCGATCAGGGACAGCTGTCTCGCAATACTTTTTAAGATCGTCGATTTTCCGGCACCGTTAGGTCCCAGTAACGTCAGGATCTCTCCCTTCCTGAGTGCGATCTCCACTTCTTCGATCAGAGGCTTTCCATCGTAACCCACGCTTATTTTTTCCGTTGTAATATAATAAGGCTTCTGCGTCTTCATAGGTAAGTTATCCACGCTCCCGTCTGCTTTTGGATACCATGATCCACAATACCACCGGTGCTCCGAAGATTGCCGTCACTGTGCTGATACCAAGCTCTGTGGGGGCCATCCAGGTTCTTGCCAACAGATCACAGAACAGGCAGAACACACTGCCTCCTAAAAAACATGCCGGTATCATGAGTAACGGTTTCGTGGTGCCGAATAATTTCCGGATCAGCTGCGGCACGGCGATCCCCACAAAAGAGATGGGTCCGGCAAATGCCACGATGCATGCCGAAAGTACACTGGACAACACCACCAGCAGGATCCGCAATGTCCGGATGTTCACTCCCAGATTCTGTGCATACGTCTCACCCAGCTGGTAGGCTTCCAGCGGCTTTGCTAACAGGATCACCATAAGGAAAGTCACTGCCACCACGATACTCATCACTTTCACATTGTCCCAGGTCATTCCGGAAAAGCTTCCTCTCGACCAGTTGTGGAGATTCACGATATCCGCATCCTCCGCAAAAGTCACCACCAGTTCCGTAATGGCGGAACAGATGTAACCGATCATCACGCCGCTGACCACCAGCATAGACATGCTGTCTACCTTTCTCGCCATGAGAAGTACGAATCCCATGGACAACATAGCTCCTAAAAATGCCGCCAGGATCAACAGTCCGGAGCTGACACGGACCGTATTCCCCAACAAAAATACCATCACCAGTGCCACTACCATCTTCGCCCCGGAAGAAATTCCTAAGACGAAAGGTCCGGCTATGGGGTTGTGGAAAAAGGTCTGAAGCAGATACCCGGCAAGTGCCAACGCTCCGCCCAGGATCCCCGCCGCCAGTGTCCGGGGAAATCGGATCTCCCACAGGATTCTGGCATTCATGGCTTCTTTAGTTCTTCCCGTAGTCAGTATTGCTGTCAGTGGGATCTTCACTGTTCCGATCCCTATATTGCAAAGCAGCAGCACGAGAATGCCTGCCGTCAATAGAACAAACGCTATGAGATATCTGATTTTCCTGCGCTGCTGCATGTTTTTCTCCTTCTTTTCCTATTCGTATTCCAATCGTATTCTAATCTCATTCCAACGCTCTTATGCTTACGCTGTGTTTCTAGGTTCTCCATCTTACTGTAAGAGAAACAGATAACGCAGCTTAGCGGTATCATCGTCCGTCAACACCGTATGCATATCCTGCAATAAATACCCGATCGCCATGGACTGCTGGTACATATCGTTGGTGGTGCAATAGACCTGCCCCTCCTGTAGGGCCTTAAAGTCTTTTAGAATATTGCATTTGCCGATCAGTTCGTCCAACGTGGTCACGCCACCGTCGATCGAGCTATTGTAGATCAGAATGTCTGCATCCTTAGCCCCAGCATAGAAATCTTCGACCTGCATGTTCAGTGTGGAGCGTCCGCTTCCGCTGTCCTCGAGATCCTCAAAAATGTATCTTCCCCCTGCCAGTTCGATCAGCTTCGGAATATAATCCGTGCTCTGCCGTACCTGGATCAGTCCGTTGGAAGTCACATAGAAAAATGCTATGGTCTTCCCTGTTTTTTCCCCGCTTTCTACTTTTTCCAGAATCTCTGTCTGCTCCGCAAAGGCTTCTTCTGCCTCCGCTTCCTTTCCGGTCAGAGCTCCGAAAAATTTGACCCATTCCACTTTTCCCAAAGGATGCTGTTCATAGCTGGAATATTCGATCATCACCGGAATATCAAAGCTTTGAAGCATTTCCACCACCTCCGGCGAGTGCGTGATCATCCGGTTCTCGATCGCCAGATCACAGCCTTCAGACACCAGTAATTCATAATCCGGTTTACTGTATTTTCCGGCATAGATCATGTCCCCTGCCGCCATGGCATCCTTTGCTGTCTGAATGTACCAGTTCTCCTGCTTCTGTCCGGAGAACCGGATCTGATCCACAGCGTCCAGCGAGGCGAACATGTCCATCGCGCCGGATGCCACCAGATATATATTTTGAAGCGGTTCCTGCAAGATACTGACGTCCTCATCCAGTCCCCGTGGTACCGGCTGTCCCTCCGGCACTAACAGATACCGCTTACTGTCGGGAAGCGTTGTCAGCATCTTATAACCATCTTCGTAGTAATCCACCGCAAAATTTTCCGCATATTGCAGCTCCATGCTGCCTGTTTTTACTAATTCTGTCTGTTCTTCCTGCGTGGCCTCTGCTGCCTGGGTAACCTCCGATGGTGCTTCCGACGATGTCTCCGTAGAAGCAGAAGAAGGACTGCCGCAGCCACTTAGCCCCAGCAGTCCCATAAGAAGCAGAACATAGATCCATTTTCTTCTATTTCTTCCTGACCTCAAAGTTTTCATGCCTTTCATTGCCTGCAATATTTGAGCCGCAGGCACCAATGTGTATTACTTGCCGCTCTCTGCATTCTGAAGGGTATCAGAATGGAAAGTTACGGTGTATTCCACCTCATGAGGTGTGCTCATTGCCACGGTATCACCGATCATGGTAAGGGGTGCATCCAGTGCTTCCACCGGCACTTCAAATACGGAATTGCCTTCCGTATTTACCGGCAGATATTTTTCACTGTTTACCAGCATATAATCATAGTTCGAGCTGCTCCATTCCAGAATCGCCGTTGCCGCTCCGTCAGCTACCGTGATCTGTGTGGGGGACTGGATGCTGGCTCTGCCGCTTCCGCCCTCCATGGTCAGTTCGATGGTGTAGCTGCCATCTGCCAGCGCACTCATATCAAAGGAACCGTTCGCAGCTTCCCGGCTGTCTTCCGCTACCGGATCGGATACCTTTACTTTATGGTCATACCATTTTCCCTTGGTACCGATCAGTGCCAGATCGAATTCCTCTCCGATCACGGGTACAGGAACATCGAAGCCGTAGACTTCTTCCGTCATGCCGTCACTGTAAGTCACGGTATCCGTGGTGGGCTCAAGCAGTACTGCACCATCTTTGGCTGCATCTTCCGCCAGACCCGGATAGAGATTCAGGATCTTCTTGGAGCCTAAGGAAATGTGAATGGTCATAACGCCATCCTTTACCGTCAGTGTTCCCTTGCCGTCACAGGCCTCACTGACATGGAACATGGAGCTGTCCGTGGAAAATTCAGCGGTGTAGACACCATCAGGAAGCTGTGCCTTGTCCTGCGCAATCTCTGTGCTGACAGTTTCCGCCGTTTCCGTGATCTCTGTCGGTGTTACAGTGCTTTCCTGTGCGGCAACCGTGCTTTCTGCGGATGTCGCATCCGCTGCCTGACCTGCTCCACAGCCGCCAAGCAGCAGACAGGCACTCAGTCCGCCCACGATTATGATTTTATTCATTAATGTCTTTGCTTTCATTACTGATTTTAATCCTTATTTTATTTGTAATTTTGATTCTTATTTATTTCTCAGCCATTGCTGCTGCGGTATGTGCCACATACAGATCCTGGATAGCCTTGATCCCGCCGAGACCTGCGATCTGGGTATCCACGCTGTCGAACTTACCGGAAGCGTTGAACTGGCTTAACCAGGAATCCTCATCCTCGCCTGCCATATCGTTGTTGGCATGGTCACCTGCTACTACCATCAGGGGACGAAGAACCACTTTGGTGTAACCTGCTTCCGCAACAGCCTTGATGACTTCTTCACAGGCGGTCTCTTCCGGCTCACCTTCTACGGTTCCGATGAATACATTTTCATATCCCAGTTCGTTCATCTGTGTCTGCATCTGGCTGTAAGACACCTTTGCGGTGTGGGAAGTTCCGTGACCCATGAATACGAATGCCACGCCATCTTCCTTTGCAGCATCCAGGCTGTCATACCCAGCGGTCTTCACTGCTTCTGCAGTCAGATCTTCCGCTACTGCTTTCTTATCTGCATTGACAACGGTTGCATCGTCTCCCACTTCACCTAACAGGGGCTCAGCGACTTTTACGGATGCGAACTGATCCTTGTAGGCTTCTACTGCCTGCATCAGCTCGTCATACTCTGCCCCGTGCATCAGATGGGTAGGCTGTACTACCAGGTTCTTAACACCGTTTGCCACAGCGCGGTCCAGTGCCTGATCCATGTTGTCGATATGCTCATCATCTCTTGCCTGTATATGGTTGATGATGATCTGTGCGGTAAATGCTCTTCTTACAGACCAGTCGGGATTGGCTGCTGCGATCGCATCCTCGATACCCTTGATATCAGCCACACGGCTGTCGTTAAAGGAAGTGCCGAAGCTTACTACCAGAATCTCGTTCTCACCGATCTCATCCTGATTACGGGGATCATCCTTGGAAGCATCTCCGGTATCTCTGCCGAAATAATCGGGATCTGCATTTTCTCCCTCTACCAGTTCCTTCTGTGCGTCGGTCAGTGCATCCCATGCTGCCTTGGCATCTGCACACTGCTTATCGGTATTCTCAGTTCTCTCCTGCACATAGATGGCATCGATCATTGCTGCTACTTCATCGGCTGCTGCCTGATCTGCATCTTCGGTGCTTTCGGTAGCTGCTGTTTCCGCTGCCTGGGTGGTCTGAGCCTCAGTGCTTACCTGTACAGTGCTCTCTACGGTCTCCTGGGTATTGCCACATCCGGTGATGCATACAGCGCCCAGTACGGTTGCCAGTACTACTGCTACGATTCTTCTTTTCATGTTTCCTCCTCTGACAGTTTTTCTGTCTCTTTTCATTTCGGGGGTGCCCCGGTATTCTTAAATATGTAAGTCAGAAACATGTTTTTCGCAACAAAAACAAAAACCCTTTCCTGTATCAGGTAAAGGGTTTGTACACATAAGAAACGAATGCAAAAAAGCTTCTGTCGCTTCTGCATTCCACACGTACAACCAGTTACTCGTGGCTTTGAAACAAATGTTTCTGTACAGCATTCAGGCAGGTCTCCCGGCTTGAAGATCATTGCATCCGCCATCTTCCCGGTCTCCCAGTGATCTATCGGCTTCAGCTCCCTAATTACGGTGACGAGTTCGTGCAGGACTTACACCTGCTTCCCTTTTCACCGGAGCCAGCTACTTACGTGACTGCTCCGGCACCTGAATACTCCATATTCAATTGTGGCTACTATATCACAGATTTTCTGAAATTGCAATGTCAATCAGTCATCTGTTCATCCGTCTGTCAGGATCGACATACCTGAAAATCAGAGATTGGCGTCATTCCGGGCATAATTCAGGATCATTTCCTTTAAAATCAGCAGATCACCTGTATAATCCTTGTTGTCCGTTGCTCCCCAGATAAAACCACCTGCGTAATGGGTACACGCTGCCATCATGGTATGCACCGTCACACGCATGAACTGTTCCTCCGGAATATCCGTGCGGAAGGTCTTGTCCTCTTTTGCCTTCGCATACATCATATGAAGTCTTGTGTTGACGGAATTCAGGGATGCGTGGAAATTCGCCAGTTCCTCTTCCTGCACAGTCTGATGCGTCACAAAATTATTGAAATTATCATTATACTGCAGAATATCCTTATGGTTCTGGTACATTCCGATATAACTGTCCAAAGTGAAAGTAAATCTGTCGATTGCCGGGATATCGTGTATTGAAGAGATTGGTCTTACCTCATCCAGCTTGTCCAGATAATCCTTCCATTTCGATGCGCAGACCGCAATAGCCAGCTCCGTCTTATTGTTGTAACAACGGAACAATGTGGCACGTCCCACACCGGCTTCTTTTGCGACCTCATCCATGCTGACCGCTTCTATTTTCTTTTCTACAAAAAGCCGGAACGCTGTATCAATGATCCGCTGGTTGCGCCCTTGCTCTTTATCCATCTGTTTCTCAGATTTTCCCATTTTTCTCTTCCTTTTTCATACATTCTTACTGTTCATTTTATGGTAAAAGGCTGTGACTGTCAACGACTGTAAAAAGCTAATGTAAAAGTGCCTTGCAGATTCCTACGAATTTTCTTGTATTTAAAACACCAATATCGGCGAAAAAAATACAAAAGCAGGTAATTTTGTATTATAAAAATGCTTTATTTTCGCCAAGTTGCAAATAAAAGAAATTCCGTACAAAAATTCCTGATTTCGGAACTTTTTTGTACGGAATCCAATGTTTTTATACTATTTACACCAAACTGACTTCTCAGTTACTTCTTCTGTCGTGTCAGGAGCGTAACTGCTTCGCAGTGGCTCGTTGGTAAAGCCGAGGTGATATGGGGATTGGCTACAACGGGTAAATGTGTCTATATCGTCCCTTACATATATTGAATAATCTTGGAATATAATTCATTAAGACGTGGAGCACAAAAAGACCCCAGCTCATTGATATACGTAATATTTCTTACATCTCTTCTTGGTTCCACTTCAAACAAAGCATGAAAAAGTTTGAATAACAATGTTCCCACGAACGATATCTACCATTTTATCTTGTTTCAAATCATTATAAAAGCTTGTCGAAGATCGGATAATCATATCAACTGTATCCATGTAATCATCCCTTCTTGTTTGTTTTTTTACATTGGCTATGCAACGCTTGTTTAAATTCTTGTTTTAAAACAAGGTTCAAACAAGCTTTTATCTCCCGTACTTTTCTTTCAACCTATATTCATCCAGTTCAGTCATCAGTTCCACATATGCTTCTCTCAATTCTCTCGGAGACATAGTTCTGGCAAATCCCATATACTTTTCATATTTCTTTGCTCTGCGTTCCTCTTCCTCTGATGCATATATTGTCTTTTCATTTTTAAAGCGATCTGCCTCAGACTCATCAAGACAAAGTGAAACAGCTACAATATGTTTGCATATGATTTTCTTTCCATTTGCCAAAGGACAATCGCAGGTGGACTTTCGCGGATGCTCCATATCAACATGAACATGATAATTTCCATCTCCACTACCTGCTACTATACCTTCGCAGCTTCCATCTTCATTAACAGTATACGAAAGAACTTTATTCTGTTTATAATATTCCATACCACGCCATACAGACTTACTACTGGCAATATCAATCACTCCCATAAAGTGCCTCCGTAAATTATTCTTTCTGTATCGGTCACCCTATCAGTCACCCCAACGGTCACCTTCTTTGTTTTATGAACAACTCTCACGATTTATACTAATTATCATCAGCTAAGCGATATCTTCTATTATTTGTTGTGCCTTCATATTCAAGCCCTGACATTTCTTTCAGTATAGCTCTTGTACGGGCAGGGCTTAATCCAATAGCTTGTGCGATATCCGTTGTCTTAGACAATCCATTTTCCTTCAAATACTTTCTAATCAACTGATAATTCTCTTCTGTTTTTCTATGTTTATTTTGTTCGCTTGTTTTGTTCACTTGTTTTGTTCGCTTGTTTTGTTCGCTTGTTTTGTTCGCTTGTTTCTTAAATTCAAGCGATAAACGAGTCCTGTCAGGATTATAACTTTCTTCCACCACAGGCATTGGCCAGCCTTCATTCTCCCAAACTTGATAAATATCTGGAATACCACTGCCAGCTCTTTCACCAATACCAATCATATTAAACATCTTCATTAGTGTTTTATTTCTAGGATCTGAAATACCACCACGAAGCATCTGCTTTTTACCAGTGCGAATGCTACCAGGATTCTCGATAACCAACTTGTCATCTTCCTTCTTAATCACTACACCGCAAGGCAAGAAATAATCTGTATTAACCAAACAATTAACTAAAGCCTCTCGAACTGCCTTATGAACTGGAGTATCATCCACCCTCGTAATACCTTCAAGCTTAAAAGGCTTCTTAATATCCTTTGCAATTTTGCTATTTACTCTAAAGAAGAAATCAAATACATTACCGCTCCAATCACCAGAGCTAGACTGCAAGCGATCTGTCCAACGTATTGTTGGGTCCAGCATCTCTCTATAATCTAGGAAATACTCTGGAAATTCTCTTACGATATGATATTCTTCACCGAACATAAGCAACCCAGCTGTAGTAGGATGTAATTTACCATCCTCACCAAATCCTGCTGCACCTATTCTCTCTAAATACTCATCATCTGGTAAATTATTAAATACGTGCTCTGGACGATAGCTCTTATGATGATTTCTGAATCCCTTCAAGGACTCTGTATCAATTGCAGAAATATCAAACTGTTCTACAATCTTCATATCTTCTGTCTCATCCGCAGCATCACGGAGCATACCTTTAATTTCTGCCTTTGAGCAATGATAGTCGCCTTCCCAATCTCTACGATAGCAGCCACCAAATAAATCGTTATTAATATAAACAGGCTTCTGATCACGTTTAGCTCTTGGTACATAAATAACCAGAATGGTATCGCCATTAACCTCGTAGGACTCCACATTTTTATCCGATAGCAAATTAATGCTTACCTTCTTAGTATCATGAATAGTGTTCCAAAAGTTTCTCTTAAGTTTATCCGCATTCTTAAGTCCAGTAGTATACCAAGTTCCATCCTGCCGCTCTCCAACGCCAAGTATAATAACACCACCATTAGAATTGGCAAATGAGGAATACGACTCCCATAATGCTATAGGCAATCCACCTTCTGCCTTTTTCACTTCTCGGCAGTTATCTTCTTTGTATTTATCAAAGTTCGATAAATCAAACAAATCTGACATATGAGATTCTCAGCTCCTTTCCTCCATATACATAAACGAATTCTCAAAAATTATCAATTCAATTTTTCAGCCCATTCTGCTTCCTTGAAGCCAACAAGCACAGTATCTCCATTTACAACAAGTGGACGCTTTACCAACATTCCATTTGTAGCAAGTAACTGAATCTGTTCCTCTTCACTCATTGTAGGCAGCTTGTCCTTAAGCTGCATTTCTTTATAAAGAAGCCCGCTAGTATTAAAGAACTTCTTAAGGGTCAGTCCACTCTTCCCGTACCATTCCTTTAATTCGTCATAAGTAGGATTCACCTCTACAATATGGCGCTCAGTATATTTTATATTATGCTCATCCAGCCATTTTTTAGCCTTTTGACAGGTTGAACATTTGGGGTAACATATAAATAACATTTGTGATTGCTCCTTATCTTCATTTTCCATTGGCATAACTTTCTTTGTTTGTCATCCCTTGCTCCTCTCCGGTAAATCAAAGTGTGTTTCTGCAATGGTATTCAGTTGCTTAGCAATATCCGAAAAAGGCTTATTCAAATCTAATGTCCTGACCGTAATCTGGTTACCATGCATTTGATACACATTATCCGGTTGAATTTCCTCATCCGTTTTCGCATACAGCAGCATTCCGGAAACCTTGTGATCTTCATCTCCAAATTCATAATCGCGATTCTTCACATACGTGAATATTTGGTACATATTGTTCGAATGGAGCGTGTGTTTGTCATACTGCGTTTGAGTTGTGTGACTATAATATTTCGCATCAATAATCAGTACGGTATTACCTTTTTGCAGATGAATATCACTCTGCATTACCGGCAACATCGTTCTGATTCCATCGTCCACAGACCAAGGTATCTGAGAAGCACTGACTGACAGCTCAGGAAAATGCTTACTGTAATATTCAAGAATAAATTTCTCGTACAGCCTACACATACGTTGCTCATCCACAAAGGATGCAAGCCTATACTCTCCAGCATCTGTTGTGATAAGCATACCGTCAATTATCAGCTGACAAATGCTTATAAGCATCCGGTAGGTCTGATTGTTTCGCTGAAATCTGATGGATGACCATCGTATGGAGGTTGGCTCAATTAAATCAACGTTAGAAAAGAATAACATCTTCTTTTTCAGATCATCCCTGTACTCCGCCTTAACCTTTGCATTTCGCAGTAACAACATAACCGCCGTCTTGATTATTTGATTAAGAAGATTATTCTCAGACAACTCATCATAATCACATGTCAGTAGCTGCTTACGTGCCAGTCGATTCTTAATTGTTCCCGGCAGGTTAATCTTCCCGCGCATTACCGGAAGCTCCTCCTGACGGTTTATGTACTCCCGGTAGAGACCTTGTTTCAGCTGAATTCCAATTCCCTTCGCGAGAATCGCAGCCAATAGATCATACATCTCATCAAACGATTCAACTGCTACATCATCATAGTTTTCCTGATTCAATGTTTGAAAAGCATAGGACAGCATATAATATATATTTTTGATGAATATGCTCTTATCTTTCGTCATTGAAATACACCGTGCAAGATGTTCTCCCACCGCTGTAACTTTGCGCTTTCATCAAACCAGTATTCACTGAGCATCGGCAAAATATCAAAATCAACAACGTCCTTCATCCATTCTTCTGTGCAGTCATCCGCATTACAGAAATAGCTATGCCCTATGCAGAAGCCTTTACCCAGAGCCTTATCCTGAGCTATTTCCTTGTTGAGTTCCTTAATACGCTCAATGAGAGTGTTGAATGTTTCATTTGCAAAGCCATTCTGATAATTGATAAATCCTTCCGAATCAAAACCTGGTTCCATATCGAAAAAGCTGAATCTACGTCTTAATGCATAATCAATCATTGCCAGACTTCGGTCTGCGGTATTCATCATTCCAATAATGTGCAATCTCTTAGGTACTGAAAAGCTCAGGCCATTATAAGCCAGCGTTGCTCTTTTATCTCGATAGTCCGCCTCTATCAGCATCAGCAGTTCTCCGAAAATCTTGCTCATGTTTCCACGGTTGATCTCATCTATGATGAAGAAATAGTCTTTATCTGGATGGTTTGCAGCCTTCTGACAAAAGCGAAAGAAAATACCATATTTTAGCTCAAATCCATTTTCAACAGGCTTATAGCCCATCATGAAATCTTCGTACGAGTAATTCTGATGAAACTGAACAAATTCGATACGATCGTCATCTACTTCGCCCATCACAGAATAGGCTAATCTTTTTGCTGCAAATGTCTTTCCAACTCCTGGCGCTCCTTGCAGAATAATGTTCTTTTTCTTTTTCAGAACTGCTGCAAGCCTATCGTATTTAGCTTCTGTCATATAGACTTCTCTTAAAAAATCTGTTTTCGTATATTCGGTATTGCCTTTCCCTGAAGGAGCCGGATTTTCCTCTCGGATCATGTCGATGATAAAATCATATTCTCCGCGTGTAAGCTTAAACAAGCTGCCCTGTGTCATAGAGAAATATTCCATCTTCTCAAGCTCTGAGCATTCTTTCAACGTCGAAAAATCAATAGGAGAGGAAAGGCCTTCTACTTTCTCAAAATAGATTTTTTGTCCATCTTGCTCCGCACTAACGCGCAGAATTGCAACGATCTGCTTTACTGGTGTCGATTCATAACCAATCACCATATCGCCTGCCTTAGCATCCAAGAAGTTCTGGAAAATTCTACGTTTATTTCCATTATCGTTATAAAGGGTATAGTCCTGAACCTCACCAATTGGCATACTGGACATACTCCATATTTTAGGATTTGCATTTAGAAACCAGTAGTGCAACCCTGATGCATCGTTCTTCAGAAGTTCTTCTTTTGTAATGTTAAAATATGGTTTTAAGATGTAGTCTTCAAAGAGCTGCATTTCACTTTTTGAAACAACAATACAAGTCGAGTTTTCGTTTGGCGTCCACCACTTTTTATTTCCAGAATAGGCACTTGTATCACGAGACTCCGTAATAACCGTATAGCTTCTCTCATACCAGCCATCCTGCTTTTCTGGATTTTCATTTACTTCATCCGAATCAATACGTCCTAAAAGCCGTATGCTGTTTCCACGGCACAAATAGAAGAAATCTCCTTTCTTCATTGTAGCCATAAAATCTTCGCCCTGAGAGACTTTTGATTTACCCTTTGCAGCTGTATCCTTATGTACCACAATGACTTGTCTTTTTTCAAATGCTGCTGCCTCTACATCCGAAATACAGTCATTACCATGGCTTATCTTCCAGAAATCAGGCTCCAAATTTGCATACAAATTCACCTTAGACAAATCAACTCGTCCAAGAGCCTCTGCGAGCTCATCTCTAAGCTTCCAAACATAAGATCCTTCTTCATCCTTCTTGGCAGCCTTGCCAACATAAAGAACTGTCCACCATTTACTTTCATCGTTGTCCCGCGACATGATTGGACAGTTTGTTTTATTTACAATCCTTCTGGCCAACGCTGATGATCCTGAATTATAGAAATTCTTACTTTCACCATATTTTATCGCAAGCTGAGTGCAGGTAGCCTTCCCTCCATAATCAAGAATGCGCTTCATTATTTCAAGGCTACTGTCTGTAAAAATATCCGCATCATTAAGCAACACTTCCCAATCATCGACTGATAATGCCGGAGTATAATCTGTTGGCCACCATTCATCTGATGTCGGTGCTGATTCATCTTTATTCAAGTATCGACTTATAAAGAATCCTACATCAATTGTCAGTGTTTTTAATTCCGGATCCGGATAGCACGTTCCCATTATTTGTGAAGCAAGCATATTTTTGAGTTCTTCATCTTGCTTCAACTCGTCACAGATTTCATTATAGAAAGCAAAAAAATTACGAATGTTATCTGCATACGCGCCCTTTTTGAACGTATAATCGCTTTCCAGCTCATTGGAAACTGCCTTGATCTCTGTAAGTTTATAAATGTAATACTTATCCGGATAACGCAACCATAAATAGGTGCATATCGCATTCTCATACTGATAATGCTGTGCCGCACCATTGCCATATCTTTCGAGAAGGCTATTCGATTTCTGCTTGAAAGAATCAATACGTTCATACACATCTTTGCCTTCATCAAAGAGCTCGATGAACATTGCTCTGACTTCTTCCTGTGCTATCTCCGCAAACTTGATAATCATTTTGGCAGGAAAGTTATTTACTGAAGCCAGCAGATTGCCCGTCTGCGACAATGCCTTTGTAAGCATTGCCGCAAAATCATCCGCATTAACATCCCAGTTCACCTGAAAGCATTTTACAGCTTCCCACTTATATTTTTCGTCCGGCCACTGTGTCTGTACAAATCGTTTCTTGTATTCAACAAGCGCTGACTTTAGTCGCATTTTATTGAACATTACAAATCACCACCTTATCATTTTGCATTACGAAGACTCTTGTATATCTCATCTGAGAAAATACCAAGAACCTGTCGTTTCATCTCATCATTGGAGAGAAGCATGGAGAAAAAGTCCTGATTCTGTGACAATCCCTCAATCAAAGCGTCATCAATATCATCAAAATAGGAAAATTCAAAATCCTGCTGCGTATTGTTGCGTGCACTTGTCTTCAACTTTTCTGACTTCATCAAGATATCACGAATTTGCAGCATCGCTCTAACCACTAAATCATTGTCATAATTCTTACCGGTGCGGCTGTTAATTTCATCGATGATCTCAGATAGTCTCTTTTCCTTGTCTTCTGTCAACCCAAAATGCTCTGCTGTCGGGAGCTTCATAACCGGATTGGCAACAAGATCAGCCGACTTATGCTCTTCGCCCTTCTTCTGTACGAAATTAGTAGCCTTAATCTTTCCATCCAGATTAAAACCACCGCCCGGATGTTTGATATTTATATAAGCCAACAGATACGACACAAAGTTATATTTTTTATGTAAATCTGTATCTTCAAAGCTGGACACCTGCAGCAGAAATTCATAGAAGCGAACAAAGCTTCTCATATCAGCTACACACTGGCGCTGCGTATTGTATTCATAATGTTCAATCAGCTTCTTGCTCTTCTGAAGGAAAAAGGTTAATCTCTGTTTCTGCTTACCATTCACTTTGTCATCATACAGGATATCATTAGCCGCTTCGATATCCGCAGGATCTAATATGCCGTAAGCATCAATCTTAGCTTCCAGATCATATACCGCACTCGGTGTTACAGAATTGGCCAGTAATGTCGTTGTATAAAATGGCGCGAAAGCAGATTTGATATCTTCATAGCTATTTACAAAATCCAGCACAAACGTCTTCTTGTCATAAGGTGCACAGATACGGTTTAAACGAGACAAAGTCTGTACTGCATTAACACCCTTCAGCTTTTTCAGCACATACATGGCACAGAGCTTCGGCTGATCAAAGCCTGTCTGATATTTATTTGCTACCAGAAGTACCTGATATTTATCAGTATCAAATTCCTTTGTAAGACGATCCTCCGGGAATCCATTCATGGAGGCTTCTGTATACTCCCGCTCATCATCCGGGAGCTTTACTTTTCCAGAGAAAGCCACCAGAGCATGAATGCCCTCGTATCCTTTCTTCGCAATGTAATTTTCAAATGCCTGATGATACTTCACTGCACTCTGGCGAGATGCCGTGATCACCATTGCCTTAGCCTGACCGCCTAATTCCTGCATGACCGTGGTGCGGAAATGTTCTACAATCACTTCTACACGCTGCGCAATATTGGTATCATGCAATTCTATGAAACGTGCAATCTGGCGTTTCGCATCATTTGTTTTACAGCGCGGATCATCCTCAATTTCTTTGTTAATCTGATAGAAAGTTGAATACTCCGTATAATTCTGCAGCACATCCAGGATAAATCCCTCTTCAATAGCCTGCTTCATGGAATATACATGAAATGCTTCCTTCTGGCCTTTGGTATTCTGGTGTCCAAAAAGCTGTATGGTGGTAGGCTTAGGTGTCGCTGTAAAAGCAAACATCGATACATTGGCCTGTTTACCATTCCGCTTGATTTCACTGGAAATCATATCTTCCACATCCGCTTCCGTATCTTCTCCGGATCCAAGCGTCATCGTGATAGCAGCCATATCTTTACCGGCTGTCGAAGAATGCGCCTCGTCAATGATGACGGCAAACCGCTTGTTCTTCAAATTAGCTACACTATCAACGATATATGGGAATTTCTGAATCGTTGTTGCAATAATCTTTGTATTGCCATTCAACGCAATCGCCAGGTCCGCGGACACACACTTATCATCCATCACACGGATGAGTCCTGCCTTGTGTTCCATACCCATGATGGCTTTCTGCAGCTGCCTATCTACAACAACTCGGTCTGTAACAATCACAACATTGTCAAAGATAATCTTGTTGTTAGCATCATGCAGTGAAGTTAACCGGTGCGCCAGCCACGCAATAGAGTTGGTCTTTCCGGATCCTGCACTATGCTGAATCAGATAATTCTGTGCGGTACCATTCTCACGCACATCTGCCAGTATCTTACGTATAACATCCAGCTGGTGATAACGTGGAAAAATCAAATTTTCCGAGCGCTTCACTTTTCCGGTTTCTTCATCGACCTTTTCTTTTACTTCCACAAAGATAAACTTGCTGATCAGATCGAGAATCGTATCCTTGGTAAGGATATCCTCCCACATATAGGACACACTGTATTTATCTTTAAATGCCGGATTTCCAGCTCCTGCAGTGACGCCGTGACCATTACCCATATTAAAAGGCAAGAAGAATGTAGCCTGACCATCAAGCTTTGTGGTCATATATACTTCTTCTAAATCCATAGCAAAATTCACAAGAGTTCCCGCTTTGAACCGGAAAAGTCTTGTCTTTGGATTTCGGTCAGTACGGAACTGATAGATGGCATCCTGATAAGACTGACCTGCCGCATTACATTTCAGCTCAAAAGCCATAATCGCCAGACCATTCAGGAAAATAACCACATCGATTCTTTCCTTGTCGCTGGCCCAGACCTCCTCCATCACAGAGAAAATATTCTGGCTGTATTTCTTCGTCAATTCCGGATTAAAGGTAGTCGCAGGCTTCGTATACATGAGCTCAATCTTCTGATTCGAGAGCTCGATACCATGCTTCAGAACCTCAATCAGACTGCCACGTGTCTTCGTAGTCTCCGCATTGATGAAGCTAACAATCGTCTCTTCCAGATCAACTTTGTAAATTTTACGCAGATAATTCATTGTATCAGGCTGTGTATCGTTCAAGAATTTAAAGAGCATCTCACGATCCACGGCATAATAGCGATCAAATTCCGCAGCCTTACGGACTACAAAACCATTGTCCTTTTCTAGTCTTTCAAGAAGAAATTTCTGATATTCTTTTTCGGAAAGAATTGATGCGTGATGAAGAAGCTTCTCTCTGTATGAAGCAACTCGTTTTGCAGAATTTTCTGCATGTTTTTCCGCATCCAAGTTCGTAATATCAATTATCGTTTTATCATCCATTGATTGTCCCTCCTTACTCGCTTTGCAGCCGTTTGATTAGTTGACGTGCAAAAAGCAAAGCAATCTGGTCGCAACTGTACTTGGATGAATCAATCGCTTGTATATCCGCTATAGATGGGTACTTTTCTTGTAACTGTGAAACCGTAATGTTGTGCAAAATCGGAAGAATCAGCTTTTGGCCATTTCTATTCTGTCTATTTAAAAACTCATTCAATTCACGCTCGGTCCACTCTCGATCAAAGAAATTTTCCGAAATAACGATAATTGCAAACTCTGCTTTTTTCGTGCCGTTCAGAATACGATCCTTCCAATTATCTCCCCACTCCAAAGACTCTTTATCATAAAAAATCTTAATTCCTAGTTTGTTTAATGACTGATATAATTCTTCAATCAAATCTTCTTTGTCCTTGTTAGCATGGGAAATAAACACATCAAATTCAGGCAAGGTTTTTGCCTGATACTTTGGTACACTAACGATTGAAATTCCGTTCATTTTATTTATGAAATCTTGGTCATTACTGATACTCTCCAAACATCCAACGAGATTTTTGTAAGCATCCAGATTTCTATGAAACAGGAGTATTTTCATGCGGTCGCCTAATGGATGTTCTTTAAGATAATTATTGTAAAAAATCTCTACATCATTGATCCATACTTCACTCGGACGATTATATTCGTTTATATCCGTACCAATTGCCGCTGCATTAATTGGGCTTTTAATAGAATGAGTCCTTTCTAGCAGATTATTAAGTTGTTCTTCAAAAGTAGCCATTAGACAACCTCCTTCTTCCCAGTTACATACTCAAAGATGAGTGATTTCTTGTATTCGTCAAGCGTTGCAAGCTGTGATCTTTTTGTTTCAACAACGGCATCAATTTCACTACACTTGGCATCAAGATAGTCTGATATTACCATTTGCTCTTTCAATGGTGGCACAAGAATCTTGATTTTGCTCATTACCTCTTGGGTTAAATGTGGAACACCCATCCCGTTATAGAGTAACAACACAAAGTTATTGAAAACAGCACTCTGCAAATAATAACACACATATCTATAATCCAGATTTTTGCTTGGTGTAATCACTGCAATCGAACTGTTAGGGGCTGTACCTCCCATAGGCAAATCATCGACCCTCGCACATTTTCCTACACCAGCACCATCCTTTACAATTAGCACATCTCCACTATGAAGTTTAATTTCTGGCGATTCGTCAAATCTTTCCTTTGTAATGTAATTCAAAGGCGTCCACACCAATTTTCCATTTTGAATATTAAATGCAGAAATAAAGGCATATCCTTCATCGACATATTCATCTGCCTTTAACCCACGCCATCCTAAACGAGCCCTAATATAGCATTCATAACACAATCTTGTTGTTTTCCAGTGAGAAGGAGTCACTCCAGCCCCATCAATCCCGCTGTCCTTCATCTCAGCATCGAGATTCAGCCCTTTGGTAACAGTTTCGGTGATGACCGACCGTTTGTACTGCTCCAGCGTGTCAATCTGGGTTTGGATGTCGGCAGTCAACGCATCAATTTCAGTGCATTGGGCATCGAGAAAAGTGGCAATTTTCTTTTGCTCTTGGAGCGGTGGGACAGGAATCATTATCTTTTTCATATCCTGCCAGCCTGTTGTCCAAAGATCATCGACTATGCCATGTCCCCATTTATAAAATTCATCGGCAAATTGAGTTGTATGAAATAGCCAGTTATAGTAGTTCGGATTCATTTCGCCTAATGGAGCTAAAATCGTATTGATAAGTGAAACTGAACCATCATATTCGGAAATACCACATGATCCTCTGCGATCAGACCTACTATTAATAGCAAAGTCACCTTTTCTTACCAGTTTTCGATCGTCATGCGCATTGGTTTTTGCTGCTGTTTCTAACTGTGGAACAATTCCATTCATTGTAACCGATAACGGCATATAGTCTTTATCGCTTACTTTTGTGTTTCTAATTTTATAAAGGCTTGCAATTCTCGATAATCCCCAGGACACAGGAAGTTCTCCAAGCCATTGTTCAAAACTGTTTTTCATTTTCCTCATATTGCACCGCCTTACTCAAACAGCTTAGCTACGCGTTCAGACGCAGAAAGTTCAAGTTCCATAAACTTTGCTTCCAGTTCTTCACTTGGCGTTGATGCCTGATATTTATAAAAATAACGTGTAAACGGAATCTCTGCCCCAGTTTTAATAACAGGCTTTTTCTTTCCGAGGTCTTCTTCAAAGAAAGCTGTAACATCCGGAATATGCGGCAGAACCTCACGAGCCATATAATCCTCGATGTTTTCTTCCCATTTCACCAGCTCTGTATCTTTGGTTTCCTTATCATAGAGAATATTGCCTTTTTTATCTTTCTGAATTTCGGCATCCTTATCCATGACAGACAAACCATCTGCAATCTTATCAAGCAGCTTTTTATCTGCTGTTGCATTTGCAAGGGCCTTTGTCAGCACTGGCATAAATGCTTTTGGTGAATCATAAACCCGCTCGGATACTGCCGCTTGCAGTGCTGCAATGATTGCTTCATAAATCGGCTGGTTGTTCTGGTAATTTTCCAGCTTCTTTAAATCCTTACCGGACAGTTCTTCCATATTCTCCAGTTCATCCACCTTAGCCTGATCGTAAAGAGAAGAAAGCGATCCCTTTGAGAGCATTGCTTCAATTCTCTCTCCTGTGATGGCATAGCTTCTCTGGAGCGGCTGCATTACTGTGTACTCACGATAGATAAACTCCTCGTTCTTATAAATCTTGCAATACTCATTTTCAGCAAAATCTGCATAGAGCTTCGTAATCTCTGAGCGATTCTCCGGCGAAATTTCATTTTTCTTATCGCCGAGAGCTTTACGAAGTTTGTTATAAAATCCTGACGCATCTATCAGCTGAATCTTGCCTTTTCTCTCGCGTCTCTTATTCTTGGAAAGTACCCAGATGTATGTAGCGATACCCGTGTTATAGAAAAGATCCGTAGGCAGTGCAATGATTGCTTCAATCAGATCGTTTTCCAACATCCAACGGCGAATCTGACTTTCACCAGAAGCAGTTCCACCAGAGAACAGTGGACTACCATTTTCAATAATGGCAGCACGTCCAAAATTGTCGTCCATCTTATCTATAGCAGACTGCAAGAACAACATCTGCATATCGCCAGAGCCAGGAAGACCCGCACCCCAGCGACCGTCGAAGCCTTTTGTATATTCATCATTAACTGCCTGTTCCACACCTTCCGCTGCATCTTTACCACCCCATGGTGTACCGAATGGTGGGTTTTCAATGACGAAACGCATCTTGGTTCCCTTGAATCGGTCAGCTTTCATCGTGTCCTGATAGCAAATGTTTTCTGCGTTCTGACCTTTAATCATCATCTCAGCCAAGCAGATCGCATATGATTCTGGATTGATTTCCTGACCAAACAGGCGCACATCTGCAGATGGATTGTAGCGCTTGATAAAGTTGTAGCTGGTGGAAAGCATACCGCCGGTTCCACACGCCTGATCCAATACAGTGATGACCTTTCCATCGTCAAAGATATCATCACAGCCTTCTGCCAGCAGAATATTGACCATCAGCTTGATGATGTCTCTGCCGGTGTAGTGATCACCAGCCTCCGCATTTTCTGAAAATCTTCTGATTAAATCTTCAAAGATGTATCCCATCTTTACGTTATCGATTGTCACCGGATTCAAATCCAATTCCGAGAAAGCCTTCACCACACTGAGCAGACGATTGTTCTTGTCCATTTTGTCAATCTGCTTATCAAAATCCAGGCTCTTAATAATATCCTGAATGTTTGCAGAAAAACCCTGAATATAGGATTTGAAATTCGCTGCAAGATGGTCCGCATCATTTACCAGCTCTGCAAGATCAAACTCACTGGTGTTGTAGAACTGATATCCTGATACACGATACATCGCCTTGGCCGGATATGCCGGATTCGCCTTGAACTGGTCTACTACTTTCTGTTTTGTTGGTGCCAACGCACACTCAAATCTACGGATGATAACCATCGGAATGATGACATCCTTGTATTTGTCACTCTGGTAAGTACCGCGCAGTTTGTTTGCGATAGACCAGATAAAATTTACCTCTGTGGAAACGTCAACAGGGGAGTCATCCCACATTGCGTCAATTGTCTGCTTTTCAGCCATTGCTGTATCCTCCGTTCATCGGGATCTGATATCCCTGTCTAAATCTATTTTAATTCTTACCGTGCCCCATAATCAGGACTCAGTGTTCATCATCATTTTGTAATGCTGCTCCTGCTGCATTGCCTCAAAAATCATCTTGAACACTTCTTTTATCTGCTCTGCATCAAATCCCGTCTGCATCAAATGTTGGTCTAAGTGTTTTGCTTTGATTCCAGCAGGCTTCCTGAAATACTCCTAAGGCACCTTCTTTTTCCTTTCTCTTTGATTCAGCTGCTTCAGACTTCTTTTTATACTCTTCCGCAACCGCACTCTTATCAGCTTGAAGGGCCTCTATCTTTTTTTGCACTTCTATATTTGTTTCGCAAACGGTAAATACACCGGCCAGATTGCCATAGTTGGCGAAATTGGCATCAATAAATTCTGTATTGTATGTAAGCACATCATAGTCTGATGCTGACTTACCATTTTTCCATTCTATTCCTGTATTATCACGAAGAGATCTGGCTATTGTGAATTTTTCCGCACCATTCTTTCCGTAGAAATAGTTTACGAAAGTCAGCTCAATTACTTCTCCAGTAAAAATCGCATCGTTTAAGGTTATTCTTTCAATTGCTGATTGCATCGTTGGCTTCATAGAATATACCGCACCTCTTTTCCCTTATTCCTTGATTTTCCCTGTTCTAACCCACTCATCAACTTCGGAAATTTTAAACTTATATCTCTTACCTGCTTTGTAAAAAGGCAGCTTTCCTTCTTTTATCCATGTTCTGACGGTATCCTGGCTGAGACTCAGATGTACTGCTACATCCTCAAGGTTTACCCATTTTTCTACGTTCATTTCTTCGTATTCCTTGCCCATTTTCTACCTCCATTCATTGCTGTCTGCGAGCTGTATTACATAGAGAAAACTTGAATTCCATTTTCTCTTAAAACTTCTACCATATTGATTCTTTTGATTGCCCAATGCATTCGATTAAGCTCATTAAAATTTGAATTTCCCTGCAGACCTAATTCAAATAAAAGCTCATTTAGTTTCTGCTGTGGAATCGAATTCAAAAACTGATAGTATATCTTTATTCCATTATCTTAAACTTTTATATCGGTGATAATTCCATAGTGAGCATAATGCGCTTCATCAGTTTTTCCATAACTATGGTTTTCGGTGGCTATAATTGTTGGAAACGTTTTTATTTCAGCTATAACCTCCGGTGTCAGTACAGCATACTGCTTTTTCAATTCGTCTGACGTACTCTCTGTGATAGCTCTTTCTTTATCAACCATCACATGATACGTTCCGTCGAGTACATCCCCTGCAACTACTATCAAATTATAGAAATCGAGGTTTAGTGTTACTGATATCGCGTAACCTTGCTGCATCCCCGGTAATGGATTCGTGATCAGAATTGTAGGCCTATATTCGTTTTTCACATTGTCCGCATGAGCAATAAGCGTATTATGATCGCCCGGAAGGTTAATTTCCGTCGGAAGGTTAATTTCCGTCGGAGTGTTATTTTGTTGAAGCACGGTAGGTTTATTTAACTGAGGCTTATTTTCCATCCTTTTTTCCTCCATAGTAATTATTTACCGTATCAACATGGTTGTAGAAGCTATTGTTATTGCCAGTAACGTTAAAAGTGAAATTCATTTGCGGAGCTTCTTTTGTACCTTGTCCCTCTACATCCGACTGCTGTTCTTCATATGTCTGTTCCTGATCCGGCTCTACTATTTCAACAATTTCCGGATCTTTGCGTTCTGCTCCAATTTCTTTTGCATAGGTCAGTTTCACATCTTTTTTCCAAGCAACTATTGGATGTCCTTGTGAGCAAATCACAGGGACTTTTTATTTTGATGCAGGATTTTCTCTGGTATGTAAATCGGATTAAACCCTAACAAACCTTAATAAAGTATATCACAATCCACACTTCTTTTCAATTGCACGCAACGTTTTGTGATGTTAGGAAGATGAAACTTTCGTGATAGCCAAATGCCCCTGCGATTGCTCAACAAAGCCAATCACAGGAGGAAAATTTATGGCAAATCATGAAAATCTTAGTACACAATTCATCTATCTTCGTTCTACAGGAGAGAAGATCTCTGTCCCAAAGGAACAGCGTGATGCTTTCTATAAGGAGGCCGACCGCATCCGCCATAAAGAGCAACACCATCATCGTTGTATGTGTAGCAAAAAACATCTCTGGGAATGCGATGGAGACTGCATCGCATGCAAATATCATGCAGCCGGAGATACGCTTTCACTCGACATTCCTACCGAAAACGGTGAAGCCAATATGTACGACTGCATTCCTGATTCATCACCATCAATGGAAAATGTAATTGCAGACAGGCTCCTTCTCGACCAGCTTTTTAATAGGTTAGAGAACTTGATCCGGATGCTGATACCATCATTCAGTGCTGGCTTGATGATTACAAGATCTTAGATCGTGCAATCGCCGAGAAGCTCGGCCGCAAGCAGCGTACGTTCGCTGATCAGATGAAGAAGATCCGCACGGAACTCCGTAAAATCCGTGGTTATTAATCCTACATATCATATGTAGCAATTCATCCCTCTTGGCATCCATCAAGCGATGCCCGGAGGGATTTTATATTTTTTTCAAAATATCTCCGCTCAAATCCACCACTCATCTCCAGTGGAAGGTGTAAGGCACGAAACACCATCACAGGAACGGAGGTGAAGCACATGAAGAAGTCCTACTTCGATTCAGGCGGTAACGACACAGAGCTGATGCTGGGTTTGATCCATATGAAAAGAAGCTCCTTGGCATCACTGCCATGCAGAAGTGTCTTGGTAAATCCAGATTCAATGCGCTGCTTACAGCCTATATTGAAAAACCTCAAGGTAAACCGACGCTCGTGCCAGAGAGCGATAAACGTCCGACAATGAACAATGCAAAAAATGATTTTATGGAGGAAATTTAAATGAACAAGAATGTAAAAATCAACAATCCTACCCTTGTAGATGCCTGGCGTCAGTCAGACCCACAGATCGTACAATTCTGGTGGGCTGTAGATCATGCTGTCACAGAAGCCGTGAAATATAAGCACACGACAACCGAATACGGTCTTATTTTTACTGCCGCAGTGGCATGCTTTTTATCACACTACCTTCCGGCAGAAACCTGGTCTATGTGAAGCCAAAGGCTATGCACAGATCGCTACGCATAAGGATTTCGATGCATTTTATCAGAGTTTATGTATCCTTTGTGATGACATTGTGTTGACATTATGTGCATATTTGAGTATACTATACTTGAATGGAGGTGTTCTGTATGGAAACAACTAATTTAAATATTCGTACAGACAAGGCAATCAAGGACCAGGCGGAGGAAATCTTCAATGAACTTGGTCTGAATATGACAACTGCTGTAAATATGTTCCTGAGAACCGCTATCCGTGAGCATGGTATTCCTTTTGAATTAAAACTGGAAGTACCGAATGATACGACAGCCGTTGCCATTGAGGAAGGCAGAAAAATGATGAAGGATCCTTCTGCTCCGCGATATTCCAGTATGGATGCGCTTAAGGCAGCTCTCGACGTTTGAAATACGACATTCAGTTTACCAATCAGTTTAAAAAGGATTTGAATCTTGCCAAAAAAACAAAATAAAAATCTTGATAAGCTGTTTGAGGTAATCGATATTCTGGCGAATGGCGGTACGCTGGAAGCAAAATACAGAGACCATGATCTTACAGGCAACTATAAGGGCACGCGTGAGTGTCACATTGAACCAGACTGGTTACTCATTTATGAGATTCAGAACAACGTTTTAGTACTCATGCTTTACAGACTTGGTACGCACTCAGAACTATTCAAAAAATAGACTTAAAAACAGAATAGCAATTCAGAAAGCATCTATCAGAAATGGTAGGTGCTTTTCTTATGCCCAAATTCAGGAAAGGAGGAACCTATGGTGGAAGTAGAATCAAGGGTATTACGGTCGAGATTGGTGGCGATACCACAAAGATTCAGACTTCCTGAACAAGACCAGAGTCAAGAATAATGGCATTGTTCCGCAATACTATGTGGAAGGCAACCACTGCTTTGCACAGATTGTCATTTGCGGCGAATGCGGTGAAATGTTCCGCAGAATCCACTGGAACAATTGCGTCTGCAAATCCATCGTCTGGCGCTACATCAGTAGGCTGGAGCCAACCGGGCAAGAATACCACGCAAGAACCGTTAATGAGACGGTATTAGAGAATGTAGTAGTTCAGGCGATCAACACGCTCCTTGGTGATAAGTCCACCTATCAGGCGCAGCTCCAGCAGAACATCGCAAAGGTGATCCGAAGCGCTCAGCAAAATACCGCTGATGGCATTGACGAAAGACTGCAAGAGCTCCAAAAAGAGCTTCTCAAAAAGGCCAATAACAAAGAGGCCTATGATGAGATTGCCAACGAGATCTTCAAACTCCGGGAACAGCGAGAAAAATGTACGGTTGACACTGCCGCCAGAGACGCACAGATTGCCCGCATCAATGAACTGCAGGATTTTATCAAGCAACAACCCGCACATCTGGAAACCTTCGATGAAGCACTGGTAAAGCGCTGGCTTGAGCGGATCATTATCCGGGAGGATCACTTCACCGTGGAGCTTAAGTCCGGACTGAAAATTGAGATTGAAGGATAATCCCGTAGACGCACGAAACCCTCTCGACCATGATGGCCGGGAGGGTATTTTTTATTCTCCAAACTGGAAGTTGACTATCAACTGATAATCAAAAATATCATTCCTAAAATTGCAAATCCTTCACAGATCGCAATTATCTAAAATCTGTCGAGCTCTTCGTATAGAAAAACAGCAATTTCATTCTTTCGAAATTTTTAATTCTACGTCTCCGTTACTCAGCGATTCTACAACCTCATGCTCTGGCATATTCATTTTTCCCAGTCTTACCTCTTGTTTATCATCGTTCACGGAATCCTTGTTAGAACTACCACATGCAACCAGACAGGCTGTGAGGATAATTCCAAGAATAACTGATAAATATTTCTTCATATGGCTACACCTCGTTCTTTATTACTTCACGGTGGAGCTCAAGTCCGGGCTGAAAATTGACATTGAAGGATAAGATACCCTTATACGCACGAAACCCTCTCGACCTTAATTGGTCGGGAGGGTTGTTTTGTTATTATTTCTTCTTTAAGAATTTTGCAACTTCATCTACGAGTTCAGGATGCCATGCATCGGAATTCAATACCCCCTTATGCCACATTGAAAACTTGGCGCCTGCATCGGTTGTACCCCAACCATTACCGTAATGAATGAGCAATCCCATCTTCTCCATGATTTTATTAAGAGCATTAACGCTTTTAACATCCAAACCCATATCCTGCAGTTTTTTTACGACTTCTCTTTTATATAAATCGCCCTTGTAATTATAAGGCATATCCCTCGCCTCCTTATCTTATCCTTGAATTATCAAGTTTAATCGTTATCGTTCTGTGCAGATGTAGTTAATTCCATCATCTTCTGCGCATATGTATCACCATCAATTTCTTCATTGGCATACTGCTGCATAAGCTCATCAATCTGTTCTTTCAATTCTTCTCTTGTCATCTTTGCGCCCTCCTCCATTAATCATTGTAGTTTCTAAAATCTTCTTCTGACTCATAAATATCATCAGATGAAATACTATTCTTATGACCGCACTCCATACACTTCCATACATAATGATGGTCGTCAAATCTCGGTTGGTCGTTTAAATATGCATTACAACGGTCACAATACCAATCAATCCCCGGAAATCTTTCGCTCATCCTCATTACTTCCTTCTTCATCTGGATGCGTAGCATCATATTCTTTAATACCCTTAATGATTTCTTCTTTCGCCTTTTCTATCTCAGCTTCATTATTTTTCTTTTTAGATTTGAAATAATCAACCACCTTGATAGTTGCGACAGTTAATAAAAATGCTCCGATTGCTGCAACACCAATCCAAGGTGCCATCTCCATTTTCCCGGCATCTTTACTTGCCTTTTCAAGCAGTTCGACATACTTTTCAGGACCTCCAGCAGCCTTAGCTGCCTTTGACAATTCTGCATAATCCCAATTCTGTGCCATACTATTCCTCCTCTTGACCTTGAACCTTTTTATCGAGCTCTTTAATGAGCTTTTCGGCTTCATCAATACGTTGCTGTTCATCTTCAATCTCTTCTTGAAGATGCTTTATACTTTTCTTCTTTCGAGTAATGTTTTCTTTCGAAGATTGTATATTAGATAACAGCAACTTACGTACTTCTGATGTATTTACATGAGCATTTTTGATTTCATCATTCTTAATAAGTTGTTGAGCAAGAAGTCCACCAACAATCGCAGCGGTTGCTGTAGTAATTCCAACTGGCGAAGCTAATAACCCACCTGCAATTCCGGCGTACTTTGGAGAGGTCTTAAGAAAGGCATCAAGCATAGACTTTGTTACTACATTTCCACCTTTTCTTGATTCCTGAATTGCTTCAAGCTTACCTGAACGAATCCATCTTCTGACGGTCTCTGGATTTGTATTTAGCATATCAGCTATTTCTTTTACGCTATAAGTATCCATGGCAATTCCTCCTTGTAGCATTATTATATCGCAGCAAATGTAGTAATACAATAAAAATGTAGTAATAAATTGTAAATTTTGTATTAACAAGAAACCCTCTCGACGTTTATTGTCGAGAGGGTTATTTTTGTTATCTTCCGAAGAATTCCTGAAACACCTTTTTATCTTCCTCTTTATATTTCTTATCAAACTCAGCAGTAAAATCAGTTAACATTAATTTATCAGCATTAATCGAAATAGTTATATTTCCATTTTTCTTGAAAAAGCCAAACGCATCAAGTTCATCTAATGTTGAAATAATATCATAGTTTTTCTTTCTAAATTCAATATATTGAATAAGTTCCTCGTATGACTCACATTCTTTTGTGATTATATCCAAATCATAAATGTTAACTACATAAGGAGTTCCTATACTATCATTAATTTCTATATAATCCTGTATTTCTAATGGAATAAGCCCAAAATTCTCAGCAGTAACACAGACTATATATTTGGGTTCTATATCATCTATTTCTATTTCTTCTCCCGATGTTGTAACAAATTTCTTTCCTGCTTGTACTCTTTCTATTGACCTAATTGCCTGCACATAAGCCGCACCAATAGCTTGGTATACATCTGTTTTTATGCTTTCGTGTAACCCTTTGATTGAATTAAGCGTAATTATTTTACTCTTACATTCACAAAAGAGCATACCCTCAGTTGTAACTGTAGTAACGTCGGCTTCACCATCTTCGCCAAGATAAGAAAGGCTGCAATGTATTTTATTCTTATCTAACAACCTTCCTAAATAAGAGGCAGTAAGTTCTTCAATTACATCACCACGATTTTTAGTGTAAATGCCAACAGTGTTTTTATCAAATATTTTCTCAGCAATAAAGGAATAATGAAATTGCTTTGGAATGTTCATCAAAGTTGAAAACAATAATGGCATATAAACATAGTCGCCAAAATCAACAAAAGGCTTTGATAATAAAATCTTAAATTCCTCAAACTCAACTTTCTTAAAATCTTTATCGTAGGCTTTCACACTCAAATAATCGAGCATTTTATATACTACATCACCTGCAATTGACTTCAATTCAGACTTGTAAATTCTGAAAATTAATCCTTCCTTAATGCTAGGAATACAAGGTTCCATTTTAGAAGTTAGCGCCTTAAGCACATTTTTGATTTTATATTTTTCTTGATAAGCTTTAGCAATTTTTATGCCATACTGTGAAAAAATATATTTAATCGATTTTTCATAAGCAGTAAATGAAAAGCCTAACTCACCCTCCATTTCGCAATCAAGAGGTACATACAAACGTCTGGCGACATCTACCAACTGATGAATATAACCGTCTCCTCTATAAAAATTCCCCTTCATCTGCATCATTTTTGACTGCAAAAAAACTTGTTTTTCTTCATCACTGGCATTTATCATTTTAATTGTTTCAGAAAAGAGTTCTTCTATATTAGGCGCACAAGCATTCTTTGCATATTGTTCTAAGATTTCATAATCTCGCCACATAAAATCTTTATTACCAACTTCTTTACATGCATATAATGCATTTACCGCTAAATATTCAGACGCAGGAATGAATATATCATCATGCCCATAGAGGAGCATCTGCAGCTCTATGATTCCAGACAACACATCTTCCAGTGAATATTGAGACATAAACTGAATAACTTCATCTGTTGTTGGTCTACTCATTTTCTACCACTCCCTCCATAACATCTAATCCACTGCCTCAAATCGTGACATCTAATCCGAGGTTACAACCTGACACACATTTTGCAGTGGATATGTTTCCATATAAGAAAACCGAGCTTTTTCAGAAGTCTGGCTTCAAATCCAAACCTCCGAAAAATCCCGGAAATACGCCGCTTTCTGGCACTTGATTTTATTTCCTTGATATCAAGACTACTGCCTCCAACGAATCAGTGAACGGGAACATATCCACGCCCACACCCTTCACCACGCGGTACCCCTTCTTCTTAAAGTACTTCAGGTCCCTGACCAGTGTCTCAGGATTGCAGGAGACGTAGACGATTCGCTCGGGACCGATCCGGGCTACGGAATTCATGAATTCTTCAGTGCTGCCGCTTCTGGGAGGATCCATCAGGACGACATCTACTTTTGCGCCCTGTCCAGCCATCTCCACGAGGAATTTCCCGGCATCGTTCTGGTAGAACTGGATGTTTCGGATCTGGTTCGCCTTGGCATTGTTGCGAGCATCCCGTACAGCATCGGCATTTAACTCCACACCAATGACCTTGCCGGCCTTGTCGCTGGCGATCATGCCGATCGTTCCGGTTCCGCAGTAGGCATCCACCACAGTCTCTTTGCCGGTGAGTCCGGCATACTCCAAAGCTTTCCCATAGAGTATCTCGGTCTGTACCGGATTCACCTGATAGAAGGATTGGGGAGAAATGCGGAACCTCTTTCCGCACAGTTCATCCTCAATGTATCCCTTGCCGTAGATCACATGCTCCTTGTCGCCCAGTACCATGCTGGTATTTCGATTGTTGACATTGATGACCACGGTAGTGATCTCCGGGTGAAGCTTCAGCAGTGCCTTCACGAAATTATTCTTGGAGGGCAGGATCGGGGAAGCCAGCACCAGTACTACCATGATCTGTCCGGTGACATGTCCGGTGCGGATCAGGACATGGCGCAGCAATCCGTATCCGGTATCTTCATTGTAGGGACGGATATGGAATGATTTCAACAGTCCTCGGATAGATACAATGATCTCATCCGCTTTGGCATTCTCGATCAGGCAGCTGTCCACAGGAACGATCCGATGGCTCTTCTGCTCATAGATCCCGGAAATAACGTCGTGATAACGGTTCTCGCCGAATACCGCATGTACCTTGTTCCTATAATGCTGTGGCTGTTCCATGGGAATGACACCCTCTATTTTGCAAAAGGGAGCCAGCAGCTCCCCTAATTGCTTTTCTTTATTCTTCAGTTGTTCGGCATACGGCTTGTTGATCCAGCTGCAGCCACCGCACTTGTCAGCCACCGGGCAGATGCCGCTCTTATTTTTCACGGTCGTCTTTTCCCGTCCCTGTCCTACGGGTACCCGGTTTTCCTTGCCTGCCGTCACTTTAGTTTTTCCCGCCGCATTGGCTTTTCCCGTTGCTTTGGTCTTTCCCGTCCCTTTCGTAGGTCCGGATGTTCTTCTGTCATTTCTGTTATCGTTCTTCATCATTCCGCCTGACTTCATTTAGTCATCCAGTCTTCTCATTTCTGTGTAAGCCAAAAGCAGCGGTCCCACACCCTTGGCATCGTCTTCCACGATGGGCTCTGACATATAGTATTCGAAGCTGCCGTCACGGCGGCGGTTATCCTCCGGTCCCAGTCCTGCTACGAGGCAGATACCGCCGAGACTTAAATGTCCGTCCTTCTCCTTCAGATAGCGGTCACAGATTCCCTGGAATGCCTTTAAACCATAGGCTCTGTAGGACTCCGGTAAAAATCCGAGTCTCACGCCCTTCAGCAGAGAGTAAGCCATGATCGCACTTCCGCTGGTCTCTAAGTAGTTCGGCTCCCTGCCGCCCAGTGCGGGAAGCTGGTACCACATACCGCTCTCATCCTGGAATTTTAACATGGAATCGATCAGATCCACGAATACCTTCTTCAGATTGTCATACTCTGCCTTGTACTCTTCTCCCGGCTCACATTTGCTCAAGGTGTCTAACAATGCCATGGAATACCAGCCCAGTGCTCTCAGCCAGAAATTCTGTGACAGGCCGGTCTCCTTGTCACACCAGAAAGCTTTCTTCGAAGCATCATAACCGTGATAGTATAATCCGGTCTCGGGGTCTCTCATATATTTTACGACATTGGCAAACTGATGGAAAATGTCATCATAGTGCTTCTTGGCATCGAATTTAGTTTCATATTCCATGTAAAAGGGCTGTCCCATATACATACCGTCCAGCCATACCTGATTGGGGTAGATCTTCTTGTGCCAGAAGTTGCCCTCCTCGGTACGGGGCTGCGTCTCCACCTGACTGTAGATCAGGTCGATCGCCTTGCGGTATTTTTCCTTGCCATTTAAGGCATACAATGCGAACAGGGTCTTTCCCGCATTGACATTGTCAATATTATATTCTTGCACGGAATACTTCGTAATCGTACCGTCTTCCTGTACTCTGTGGTCAATAAATGCATCTGCAAATTCGTAATACTTCTTCTCTCCGGTAGCGCTGTAAATCTCCAAAAGTGCCAGGATCATGCAGCCGTCAATATAATTCCAGCCGGCAGCTTTTCCTTCTCTCGCCTTCTCAATGTTCCATGCGGGAACATCCAACGTACTCTTCTCGATCAGTTCATCAATGTATTTCTCAAAAATAGGCAGCTGCATGTATTATTTTCCTCCATTTTCTGTATCCAGAGCATCATTCGCAAAATTGCCCCTACGGTGCTTTCTTTTTGCTCGAATTCACGTTGCTCCAAATATTTATCATTGTACACATTTCTCACTTTATAGTCAATAATTATAAAATACTATGCTCTTACCCAAACATCACTTTCTCGCTCTGGAATGCCCTCGTCAGTCCGAATACCAACACTCCCGCCACACACAGATTCACGATCACGGTCAAAAGAATTTCCACCGGCTGATAGCTAAAAGAAAAAATACCGTTCATGCACTGTACGCTGTTATATACCGGAATCAGATACCGGTACAGCGGAATCTCTTTTCCCTGACTGAGCATGGGGCTCAGTCCGATAAAGGTCACCACGATGGTAAAAGGTGAGACTGTCGTAGCTGCTTCTTTCACGCTTTTTGCAAAAGCGGAGGCCAGTGCGATCATGGATACCAGCACCATTACCGTAGACAAAATGATCAGAAGCAGCATTGCAAAATCCATAGGCGTATACACCGAGGAATCTACCCCGGTCAGTTCCCCGCCCATCATTTTCGGCAGTGCCGCAAAGGTTCCGATAAAGCTGGAACAACCTGCCAGAAGTGCAATAATGCTTAAGGAAAATACTTTGCCAAGTGCCAGAGAGCTCCTCTTCATGGGAGTTACAAGCAAGGTCGCTATGGTACCACGCTCCTTCTCCCCGGCGATGGATTCCGGTGCCACGGACATGCATCCACTGTATAAAAACATCATAAGCAGCAGGGGCATCATCATGGAAAACATCTGTCCCGTAGTATCTTTGCTGGTGGCACAATCGTAATACACGGAATCCCCGGCATTGATGTCTAACTTATTGGATATAGATGTCTCATATGCCTCCAAAATGTCCGACACTTCATTGTAAAAATGAGTGGATTCCGTCTCCGCGGAATTGTAATAGATCTCCACGTTGGGCGCCGGTTTCCCACTCTGCACCTGATAGTTTTCCACTGCCTGATCAAAATCCACCGGGAATACTACCAGTCCGTCTGCCTGTTTGTCCTGTATCTCCTGTCGCATCTGTGTCAGCTGCTCTCTGTCAGCAGGCTGCCAGTCTACCTTAAGCTCCCGCAGTTCTTCTCTTAACGACTCCGGCATATCCACCACATAAGCTTTCGCCACGTAAGCTTCTTCCGGAAGTATGGACTTCATCATGGCGCTTCCCAAAAAACTGTACACCACATAGATCATGATTCCAGGGAGCAAAAGTGTCGTGATTACCAGCCTTCTGTCTCCGAAAAATCTTGCCAGTTCTTTTTTCATTACCGTAATCGTATTATTTGTCATGGTTCTCGTCCTCCCCGTTCACCGCTTCATAGATTTCAAAAAAGCGATCCTCCAGGCTCTTATCACCGCAAAGCGTCCGCAGGTCCTCACAGGCTGCCATACGACCGTTAATAATAATTCCCACCCGGTCGCAGATCTTCTCCACCAGACTGAAAATGTGCGTTGATATGATAATGGTCTTCCCCTGCTCCTTCAGGTCCAAAAGAAAATCCGTCACCACCTTCGCCGTCAGAATATCCAACCCGTTGGTGGGTTCATCAAAAATTATGATCTCCGGATCCTGCACCAGTGAGATCACCAGGGATACCTTCTGCTTCATTCCTGTGGACAGATCCCTGACGCGCACCTGTGCAAACTCCTGAATGCCGAACCGTGCAAACAGCATGCGTTTTCTGGCGTCCCGTCTGTCTGTCGGAATACCGTACAATTCAGAGAAAAAGTCATACAGATAATCCGGGGTAAAAAAATCCTCCAGCTTCAGTTCACTGGTCAGAAAGCCGATCTTACGCCGTACCTCCTCCGGCTGTGTCACAATGCTGCTGCCGGATAACACCGCATCCCCGCTGTCCGGTCGGATCAGCGTTGCCAGCATCCGAAGAGTTGTGGTCTTACCGGCACCGTTGGGTCCCAAAAGTCCAAACACTTCCCCTCTGTTTACGCAAAAGCTCACTTGATTCACGGCAGTCTTCGTCTTCGCCGTGCTATGCTCCAGTTTCTGCTGTTTTGCCGACAGATGAAATGTCTTGCTGATCTCCTGTACCCGGATCAATTCTTCGCTGTCCCCTATCTTCCATTTTTTCTCTTCCATATACGCCATATCCTCCATGTCACTGTCTTCCCCGTCTTCCACTTTACTATCCACAGAGCATCCTGCTGTTCGTCAGATTGCAGGAATTCCCGCAATTCCCATTGCCACACATACCAGCCATAAGAGCAGAAGATGCGCAGGATAGAAAAAGTAAAAGAAATATTTATTCTGCCGCCCTCTCGTTCCGTTGTAGAACCAAATCAGAATAAAGGAAAGTGCTGCAAACATCTCCAGGCTGTCCATCAATAAAAAAATGATGACACCGGCCCACATCTGTGCTTTCTTCCGGTTACGGAACAGATAAAGTACAGTGATTGCCAAAATCCCCTTAAAATCATAATCCGTCTTAAGAACCAATGCCAGTACACATCCTGTCAGAATAATAACGGCATTCAGTCCCACGCGCAGAATCGTTTTTCCAACCGTTGTACCCGCAAAATGCTGTTCCACCAGATGAAGTCCCGCGATCACCAGCAGCCCCAATAACAATGTAAAAAATACATTCTGATATGCCGGATACCATGCCTTGCCGCTGAATGCCAGATCAAAGAGTACCTCCGAAATCAGTGCAAATAAAAACATCCTGCCCAGATACTTTTTCACATTGTGAGTCTTTTGGAATCCCTCTACCAGTAAAAAACAGTAAATCGGAAATGCAAGTCTGCCGATGATACGCATTGCCATGTAGATGCCGTACATTCCACCGTTCTGCCCCATCCAGGCAGTATAGGCCTCCTGATTCACCATAGCTTCATACAGCCCGTTTCGGATCAGCAGCCTGGTCATAATCACCGCCCCGATGTGATCGATCAACATAGTCACTACCGCGATATTTTTCAGCACTGCACTGTTGATTCCTCGTTTCCCCTGTATTTTCCCTTCCTGCATTACTTCTGTCTGCATCCTTATGCTCCATCCTTGTTTCGCTTGTATTATTTAATTAGTACAATAATGCATTTGTATTGCTTTGTCAAGCATCTCGCCGATCAAGCTTTGACAAAAATGTCCCCTGCTGACGCAGAGGACACACTTATTAACAATCTTTTTCATCCTACCTTATATCCGGTTCCCCATACCACTTTCAGGTATCTGGGTTCCTTGGGATTGCTCTCGATCTTCTCACGGATGTGGCGGATATGCACCGCAATGGTATTGTCCGCACCGATAGCCTGCATATGCCAGATAGACTCATAGATCTGGCTGATGGATAATACCTTTCCCCGCTCTTGCACCAGCAGGCGTAAGATCTTATATTCAATGGGTGTCATCTTCACTTCACGACCGTCTACCGTTACCGTACGGTTCCGGTCATTGATCTCCAGCCCATCCACGCGATAAATACTATCAATACTTTCACACAGATTGACCAGCTGTGTATACCGGCGAAGCTGTGATTTCACTCTGGCTAACAGTTCCAACGGATTATACCCCACCGTCACATAATCATCTGCACCGGCATTCAGCGCCATGATCTTGGCAGTCTCCGCATCCTGTGCGGAAATGATAATAACGGGGATCGTAGTCATATTACGGATGTCATGGATCATCTCAATGCCTTCTCCCCAGCCTCTGCCATCCAGTTCTACATCCAAAAGCAGAAGCTGGATCTCCTGTGCCCGCAGTAATTCTTGTAACTGTGCTCTCCCCGTCACTGCCACCATTTTTAATCCTTCTCCTGCGAGAAGGGAACTCATTATCTCTATTACGCCTGTATTATTATTGTATACTGCCACCCTTTTTTCCATGGTCCACACCTTACACCTTTCGTATGGGATAAAGCCCCTCTGCCTTATCCACGTTTATCGTATCCTGTCAATGCATACTTTCTGCAACATAATTATTAAAATTCTATAAACATTTCGTTTTGCTCTTATCCATTCATAAAAGCGTCTGCTTCGCAGCCGACGCCGCTACCGCGGCTCATCTTTTATTTCATGAATAAGACGCTTCGCTCATGGAATCGTAAATACACTGCTTTGCGTGCAAGCACTCACGCAGCTTATTTACGATTTCATGGCAAAACGAAACCCTACAACTACATAGACGCAATTGTAGGGCAAAAAGTTGCAGTATTTTTATTTTTCAGGTGTAAAAAACTTCTTCCAGTACCAGTCCTTTGGCAGGTACTAACGCTCCCGCCTTCGCTCTGTCTCCGGACTTCAGTATATCTGTCACACTCTCCGGCGTCCGGATGCCTTTTCCGACTTCGAGGAGGGTTCCCATGAGAATACGGATCATGTGATGCAAAAATCCATTTCCGGTAAATACAAACTCCACACGGTTCTCTATCCGTTCGATCCGGATCTCGTCGATCCGGCGGACGGTGGATTTCTTACTTTTCTTCGCAGAGGTAAATGCCTTGAAATCGTGCTCTCCAAGCAATAGCTCCGCAGCCTTTCGCATAGCATCCAAATCTAATTCTTCCGGTTCCTCTGTCGCATAGCGTCTCCAGAATACATCCGGGATCTGACTGTTGATGATGCGGTAACGGTAACGCTTCCCGGTAGCATTTAATCTGCTGTGGAATCTGGGTGCCGCCTCCGACACCTCCACCACGGCAATATCCTCCGGCAGATATCGGTTACAATATTCCAGGATCTCCTCCACACTCATGGTAGCTTCCGTGTGGAAATTCGCCACCTGCCCCAGGGCATGCACCCCCGCATCGGTCCTACCGCTGGCAGAGATCTCTATGGGTTCACCACACATTTTGGTCAGCAGCGTCTCCATTTTCCCCTGGATCGTATTATCCGTGGAAGTCTGTTTCTGCCATCCCTGATATCTGGTTCCTTCATATTGCAGTCGTAGTCTGATATTTCTCATGATTTCTTTTCTTTCTGTTTTTTCGCAGAAGCTTCTTTTTGAGCTTCTTTTCGAGCTTCCTTTTGGGCTTCTTTTTGAGCCTCTTCCTCTGCTGCCTGTCTGGCCAGTTCCTCGCTCAGCCTCCGGTCTCTCTCCTGCATCTGCCGCACTTCGTCCATATCCTCCGGTTTCAGTCTGCGGAAATGATTGATCCCGGCTGTCAGAATCTTCACACTATCCTTGGTCGTCTGTAAAGCTCCCTCCTGATACATGGTAAGTGCGATCAGTCCGACCGGTACTGCCACGATCATTCCTACGACACCGCCCAGCTTATATCCTATGTACAGAAGGAACAGAGTCGGCAGAGGAGGCATTCCCACGGAATCTCCCACGATCTTCGGCTGGATCAGCTGACGCGCCAGCTGTCCGATGCCCCAGATGATCAGAAGCCCTATGGCCATTTTATAATCAGAGCTTAAGATCTTGATAATTGCCCAGGGGACCATGACGGTTCCGGTTCCAAAGAAAGGCAGGAAATCCAGAAATGCGATCCCCAGTGCGATCAACAACGCATAGTCTACCTGCAGAATGGCAAATCCGATGACTAATAGCAGATACATCCACACTTCGATCTTAAGCTGTGCCTTAAGATACCCGCCTACTGCTTTGACCAGTCCGCGCTTCATCATATAATACCAGGACAGTACTTCCGCCGGTGTGTGCTTACGGAACCATGTTGCCAGCTGATCCCTCTCCGCTACGAAGAAATAGGAAGAAAGCAGTGCCATGATCAATCCGATCAGGATCGAAGGAACCTGCTTGGCAAAATTGCCCACAGCATTGATCGTAGGGGTGCCGATCTTACCCAGCAGATCTCCCACATAGCTTCCGATCTGATTGATGACATCCATGATGCTTTGCTGTACATCCGCCGGAAAACGGTTATAGATAACGCTCAGGTTCTGTCCGATATCGGCAAAATCATTCTCCGCACTGTCCCAGATATCCGGCAGTGCACCGATCAGTCCCATGATCTCATCGACTAACTTCGCCCCTACCAGATAGAGGATCAATATCACCAGTGCGATGACCGCCACGATGACAAATGCACTTCCCGCTTTTCGCTTGATCTTTACCTTTTCCTCAAAAAACCGCACCAGCGGACTGGCGATCAACGCGATGATCCAGCCTGCCACAAACGGTGCGAAAAATACTAACAGCTTCGGTACCAGGAAAACGATCAACGTTAATATAATAAATGCCACACCCAGATTTACCAGTGCTTTACAATATTTCCTCATATACTCCCACTCTTTCACGCATTCTGCTTTTACGCTTATTCATCCTTCCTGCTGTCTATTCCTGTGCAGGATTCTCTGCCGCCAGCACTCCGTCCAGAATCTCATAGATTTCTTCTCTTCCCTGCTTGGTCTGTGCAGAGTAAGGGATGATCTGTGTGTCCGCCCCCGCCTGTAAGGTGGTGCGGATCAGTTTTATCTGCTTTTGAATCTGGCTACGGTTGATCTTGTCCAGTTTGGTGGCAATGATGATAGGATCGTAGCCGTTACGACGGATCCAGTCATACATGATCCGGTCATTCTCCGACGGTGCATGTCTGATATCGATCAGCAAAAACACCAGCTTTAACTGTTTGGATTTATGTAGATAATCTTCGATCATCTTGCCCCACTGGGCTTTCACATTCTCATTTGCCTGGGCGTAACCGTAACCGGGGAGATCCACGAAGTAGATTTCATCGTTCACATTATAGTAATTGATGGTCTGGGTCTTACCGGGCTGGGCACTGGTTCTTGCCAGGGATTTCCGGTTCATCAGACCGTTGATCAGAGAGGATTTCCCCACATTACTTTTCCCAGCAAATGCCACCTCGGGATGGATATTTTCCGGAAGCTTACTGGTAATACCGCAGACCGTTTCCAGACTCACATTCTTTATGATCATAAAAATACCTTTTTCTTTCTGCTTTTTTGCACAAAACGCTGCCCTGTGTCACCACAAGGCAGCGCCCAGATTATTTTGCCTTTTTCAGAGAATCTTCGTGTATGGTGAGAGGCTCGCTCTCTCCATCCACAGCAGCCTTAGTGACTACGCATTCCTCGATGGTATCATCGGAAGGAATCTCATACATGGTATCCATCATTACGGATTCCATAATAGAACGCAATCCTCTGGCACCGGTCTTACGTTCCAGTGCTTTGTCTGCAATCGCCTCGATGGCATCCTGCTCAAAGTCTAACTTTACATGATCCATCTGGAACAGCTTCTGGTACTGCTTTACCAGGGCATTCTTCGGCTCCTGAAGGATACGGATCAGTGCTTCTCTGTCCAGTCCCCGTAAGGATACACAGATAGGCACACGTCCTACGAACTCAGGGATCAGACCGAACTTCACCAGATCATGAGGAGTTACCTCCTGTAACAGTTCACTGATGTCCTTGTCCTCTCTCTTCCCAAGCTCTGTGTTAAAACCGATGGACTTACGGTCCAGTCTGGACTCTACGATCTTCTCCAGTCCGTCGAAAGCACCGCCGCAGATAAACAGAATGTTGGTGGTATCGATCTGGATCAGTTCCTGATGAGGATGCTTTCTGCCACCCTGGGGAGGTACGCTTGCCACGGTACCCTCGATAATTTTCAGCAGTGCCTGCTGTACGCCCTCACCGGATACATCACGGGTAATGGAGACGTTTTCACTCTTCTTCGTGATCTTATCGATCTCGTCGATATAAACGATACCGTACTGGGCACGTTCCACATCGTAGTCCGCCGCCTGGATCAGCTTCAACAGAATATTCTCTACATCTTCGCCTACATAACCGGCCTCAGTCAATGTAGTGGCATCTGCGATAGCAAACGGTACATTGATGATCTTCGCCAGTGTCTGCGCCAGGTAAGTCTTACCGGAACCGGTAGGTCCTACCATGATGATATTACTCTTCTGCAGCTCCACATCATTCAGATCCTTGGGAGCCGTTACTCTCTTGTAATGATTGTACACCGCAACGGAGAGGACCTTTTTCGCCTCCTCCTGTCCGATGACATATTCATCCAGGAAGTTCTTGATCTCCTTCGGTTTCAGAAGGTTGATATCCGGAGTCGCGGTCTCTTCCACTTCTTCGTCTTCCAGTTCCTCCTCCAGGATGTCAGCGCAGATATCTACGCACTCATCACAGATATATACCCCGGCAGGTCCTGCGATCAGCTTGCGGACCTGGCTCTGGGTCTTGTTACAAAATGAACATCTGATGTCATTTCCGGAATTTTTTCCTGCCATTACTACTATACTCCTGTTATTTTATCTCCTTCCGAAGACGCCGCTTTTGCGTCGTAGGAAACGCGAGCCAAATTTCAGATTTGGCTCTGCGATAAAAGCTACTTTGTGCCGTATGCGGCACAAATAGCTGTGTAAAAAATATGCTATCAAGCATATTTTTTACACTATGCCTCGTGGAAGGTGATCACCTTATCGATCAGCCCGTATTCACAAGCTTCCTCGGCGCTCTTCCAGTTATCTCTCTCGGTGTCTGCGCAGATGGTCTCATAATCCTTGCCGGTGTTCTCAGCCAGCATACGGTTCAACTTCTCCTTGGTGCGGAGGATATGCTTTGCTGCGATCTCGATCTCGGTGGCCTGGCCCTGGGTACCGCCCAGAGGCTGATGGATCATGATCTCTGCATTAGGCAGTGCAAAACGCTTGCCCTTGGCACCACCTGCTAAAAGGAATGCTCCCATGCTGGCTGCCATACCGATACATACGGTGGATACATCACACTTGATGTATTTCATAGTATCGTAGATTGCCATGCCTGCGGTAACACTGCCGCCCGGGCTGTTGATATACAGATGGATATCCTTATCGGGATCCTCCGCTTCCAGGAACAGTAACTGTGCCACAATGATGCTGGCGGAAGTCTCATTCACTTCCTCACCCAGGAAAATGATCCTGTCCTTCAACAATCTGGAATAAATATCGTAAGACCGCTCACCTTTGCTGGTCTGTTCAATGACATAAGGTACTAAACTCATATTCTAAAACCTCCATTGCTTCTGATTAATACTACTATCGTATCCTACTTAGTAAGCTTTTTCAACGAGATTCCGAAGATTTAATAAAAATTTAGGAACTTTTAAATCTGAAAAAGAAAGCGGACCTGGCAGTCCGCTTTCTCTTCGTATCGTATCTTAAAGCACAGATTATGCTTCTTCCGGCTTCTCTTCTGCTGCCTTTTCCTTCTTGGTAGTCTTCTTGGCTGCAGCCTTTGCTTCCTTAGCGTTGTCTACGATGAAGTCAGCTGCCTTTCTTACGCAGATATCTTCCTTCACCTGCTTAGCACCCTGCTCACCCAGGAGTTCTCTTACCTTATCAGCTTCCATCTGGTAAGATTCTGCGATGCTCTTGATCTCAGCTTCGAAATCTTCCTCAGTAGCTTCCATCTTCTCAGCTGCTGCTACAGCTTCCAGAACCAGACGGGACTGGATTCTCTTCAGCGCTTCGGGCTTCAGCTGCTCCATCATGGTCTGAGCGGTCAGACCGGTGAACTGCATATACTGCTCCAAAGAAAGACCCTGTGCCTGAATTCTCTGTGCAAAGTTCTCTAACAGCTGTCTCTGCTGGGTCTCGAGCATTGCATCGGGAATCTCCATCTTGGCATCTGCGATCACTGCATCCAGAACTGCCTCTTCCTTGGCAATCTTAGCTTCTTCTTCCTTCTTGGAAGTCAGCTTCTTCTGTACATCCTCTCTATACTCAGCCATAGTATCGAAATCAGATACTTCACTTGCGAACTCGTCATCCAGATCAGGAAGCTGCTTCTCCTTGATCTCCTTAACGGTGCACTTGAATACTGCGGGCTTGCCAGCCAGCTCAGCTGCATGATAGTCCTCAGGGAAGGTTACATTTACTTCGGTCTCTTTATTTAATTCAGCACCGATCAGTCCCTCTTCAAATCCGGGGATGAAAGAGCCGGAACCGATGGTCAGGGAATGATTTTCACCCTTGCCGCCCTCAAATGCAACACCGTCTACAAAACCTTCGAAATCGATAACGGTCATATCGCCGTCCTTAACAGCACGGTCTTCTACATTGATGGTTCTCGCATTGCTCTCGCGCTCTCTGTTGATCTCAGCGTCAACCTCTTCATCGGTCACCTTAACTTCGATCTTGTCAACCTTCACACCCTTGTACTTGCCAAGAGTCACTTCGGGCTTCAGAGCAACCTCTGCAGTGAAGATGAAAGGCTTGCCAGCCTCTAACTGGGTCACATCGATCTTCGGAGAAGATACGATCTGCTCCTCACACTCTTCCAGAGCCTTATCGTAAGCATCGGGGATCAGAGCATTTGCTGCATCCTCATAGAATACTGACTTGCCGTACATCTGCTCGATCATCTTACGGGGAGCCTTGCCCTTACGGAAACCGGGAATGCTGATCTTGTTCTTATTCTTCTGGTAAGCACCTTCGATTGCCTTCTCCAGTTCTTCAGCAGATACTTCGATGGTCAGCTTCGCCATGTTTTTCTCTAACTTTTCAACCTGTAAACTCATTATAACATTTCCTCCTTTATACCCTTGCGGGTCTGTATCCAGTCGCAATCATTTTGAAATTATAGCATAAGTCAGAGGAATTGACAACACTTTTATTTCAGGGTTTTCTGCGTATCCGGGGCATAGAGGCACTTGGAACTGACTCCCGGGATCATTCCCAGCTTCCCGGACAGAGCACTGACCTTTTCCTGTGGGGCATCCATGACCACACTGATGATACTCATCTGCTTCTCATGATAAGGTATCCCCATTCTTCCGATAATATATTCTCCGTATTCATGCAAAAGTCCGTTGATCCGTCCTGCTGCCTCCTTATCCTCCACGATAATGCCTACCAGCGTCACTCTTGTGTTTCCCGTATCCTTTTCCATAATCCTTCTCCCTTCTGAACGTCCTCCGGCATATTCTCCCACGGTCTGATATGCGTGGCGATCATGATGATGCGTCCATTTGCATGTGTGCGGATGTATTCATATGCTTTCTCCCGGTTCTCTTCATCCAGCCCTGTGAAAGGCTCGTCCAGCAGAACACACTGTGCTCCTGCTTCCATTGCCCGCACCAGTGACACTCTCCGCTTCATGCCGCCGGACAATTCATGACAGGGCTGACCCAGTGCTTCCTCGGGCAGTAACCACGTAAGTGCCTTCCGCGCTTCCTTCGCATCTCCCATGACCATTTCCAGATTCTTCACCGCACTGTATTCTTCGCAGAGTCTGTCCTCCTGAAACTGCACGGAAAAAGCATCGATTCCCGACACTTCTCCCTCTTCCGGCCGTTCCAGCCCGCACAAGCACCTAAAAAAGGTCGTCTTGCCGCTGCCCGATGGTGTATCCAGAAAGTAAGGTTCTCCTCCGTGGAATTCCTGTTCCACATGCCGGAAGATCCAACGGTCATGATAACATTTTCCAAAATCTGCCACACATAAAGTGCGACGTTCTCTGCTGACATTTTTCTGCGGCATTGCCGGTCTCTTGCAGGCAGGCTCCCACCGGAAAAAATATTCCACACAACCGAAGACTATTTTCTCAAACAATACACTAAGCACAATGATCACTGCTGTCCAGGCAAACAGATCCGCCGTATCGAGGTAAATCTTCGCCAGATACAGTGCTCCGCCGATGGAATGCAACGGCGTACCGATCACTTCCGCTGCCACTCCGGATTTCCAGCTCATTCCCAGGGATAATTGAAATGCGCTGAGCAGGAATGGCTTTAATGCCGGACGGTAAATATAGAAAAAGCGTGTGGCAAACGGCAGACGAAACACTTCTGCCGTCTCTATCAGTTCTGCGTCCGCACTTTTTAAGCCTTCCAGTGTGTTCAGATAAATATTCGGAAACACCACGAAAAAGCAGACCGCCACCGCCAGCGGGGAAGCTCCCCACCAGATCAGTAAAAGCACCGCAAATACTGCAACCGGCACTGCCTTGCAGAATACCATGAACGGGCGCAGGATTTCCTCTGCCAGACGGTATCTGTAGCTTACCGCCGCTAACAACAGTCCCAAAACCGCTCCCAGCAAAAAGCCTGCGGCAATCCGCCACAGCGAGCCAAGGGCGCTACGCCAGAATTCCACCTGCCCCGCGAGAACGATAATCGCCCGCAATGCCTGCAGGGGTGTCACCACCAGCAGGAAATTATCCACACACACTGCCGTGATCTGCCATACCCCCAGCCAGAAGAGCAGGATCATAAATTTTTTAATGTATTTTTTATCCTTATTCTGCATCATAATAGAAATCAGATTCCGGAAGTCCGCCGCCGATAGACAGAGAATCCTGGTGGAACAGTACGTCAAGGTATCCAGACAGTGCCTGCTTCATGTCTGCCTTATCCATATAAGTAATGTTGCATCCTGGGATTGCTTTCTGTGCAATGGGCTCCTTTGCCACGATCTGTGCTTCCACTGCCAGCGCAGCACCGGTGGTGGGATCTGCATTGATGGCTTCGGCACTTGCCTTATGTTCTTCCATAAAAGATTTCACTGCATCCTCATGCTCTTCCAGGAATTCCTTGCTTACCACCGTGACACCTGTGACCATGCTGCTGCCGCTTACACCCTGTATCTTATTCCACTCTTCATTTAAGTCAAAGATCACTTTCAGTGCATCATTCTGCATGCAGGCTGCAGTGACGAAGGGCTGGGGCAACAGTCCGATGGCTGTGGGATCCTCTGCCAGCACAGATGCCACCTCTGTTGCTTCGGATTTATATTCCAGTGTCACATCGTCCACAGACATGCCATTGGCAGTCAGCAGATATTGCAATACATAGTCCGGTGTGGTTCCCTTTCCGGTTAAATAAATGGTCTTACCCTTCAGATCCGTAAAATCCGTAAGGTCATTCTCTCCGGATACCATGTACAATACCCCCAGTGTATTGATGTCGATCACTTCCACACCGCCCTGTGTCTTATGATAGAGGATACTTGCCACATTGGCAGGTATCAGTGCGATATCCAGGTCACCTTTTACCATTAGCGGCAGGATCTCGTCCGCACCGGTAGCCATCTGAAACTCATAGGCATTAGAAGTCTCTCCTTTTTCTGCCTTGTCCATTAAAAATAAAAGTCCCAAAGATGTCGGGCCTTTTAAGGATGCCACACGCACTACTGTGTCATCCGCATCCGTATTTTCTGCTGTAGCTTCTGTACTTTCCATTACGGCTTCCGTACTCTCTGCAGGCTGTGTACTCTCTGTCATCAGACTTTCTGCTGCGCTCCCGCTATTTCTTGTCTGTCCACATCCGGTAAGACCGCTGCATAACAGTCCAAGTGTCAGTACCAGCGCCAGCGTTTTTGTGATTCCTGTTTTCTTTTTCATTGTTTTGTCGCCTTTCTCTTCTCAGCCCCGTGCTTCGGAGTCAGTCATTTCTGTGGGATTCCGGTCAGTGGATCCGATGCCGCGCTTTCCAGTCTCCGTTTGTTCTGTTGCTTTTTGATTATAACATAAAATGAAAAACTTACCAGCATGAAAAAACAGCCGGTGCTCATACTAATACCAAGATAAGTGATCACAAGTAACGCTTATCTGAAACACAAAAACAATTCCAAACGGAGGTGAACGAAATGGCAAGTAAAACCAATAGAGTAGAAGTTCCCGCGGCTAAGGCAGCAATGGACCGTTTCAAGACTGAGGTTGCATCTGAGCTGGGTGTTAATCTGAAAGAGGGTTACAACGGCGACCTTACTTCTAAGGAAGCAGGAAGCATCGGCGGCGAAATGGTTCGTCGTATGATCAAGAAGCAGGAAGAGCAGATGAAATAAGCTCTGCCGGAATCCTCGGAATCGACAGGAACAAAAAAGAAGCTGTACAGAGAATCCCTCTGTACAGCTTCTTAACTGTGTTCATCTTATTTATTATTCACCGAAGACTGCTCTGTAATCTGCCTGGAACTTGGCAATACCGGCATCAGTCAGAGGATGTTTTACCATCTGCTCTATAACTGCGTAGGGAACGGTTGCAATGTCAGCACCGGCCAGAGCGCAGTCGGTCACATGAATGGGATTACGCACGCTTGCTGCGATGATCTGGGTATCCAGGTCGGTTACCGCGAAAATATCAGCGATATCACGGATCAGGTCTACCCCTCTCGTGCTGATGTCATCCAGTCTTCCCAGGAAAGGAGATACATAAGTTGCACCGGCGCGTGCAGCCAACAACGCCTGGTTTGCTGAAAAGATCAGTGTTACATTGGTCTTTATCCCTTCGGAGCTTAATACTTTACATGCCTTCAGACCTTCTACCGTCATAGGGATCTTGACTACCATATTGGGATGGATGGCTGCGATCTCTCTGCCTTCCTTGATCATGCCTTCCGCATCTACGGTGGTTGCTTTCACCTCACCACTGATGGGTCCATCTACGATGGATGCAATCTCTTTGATCACTTCTACAAAATCTCTGCCCTCTTTGGCGATCAGAGAGGGATTGGTCGTTACTCCGCAAATAACCCCCATGTCATTTGCTTTCTTAATGTCTTCTACTTTTGCAGTGTCAATAAAAAAACGCATAACTCTTCTCCTTTTTGCTATGTAAAATTAATTGGTCCGGTCCCGAAAGTAATCTGTGACCTCTAGTTACAGTATACTCATTCCGTCTGGAAACAGCAAGTAGTTTTTTATAAAATTTATTGATTGTGTTCGAGCACGGTTCGTACAACTACGAGCAGTACAACTTACGGATATAATAAAAATCAGACTCTTTGAATACCTGTCTGCGCACCCTCCCGGATGCATTCATCACGGAGAGCAGACGACGGAAAGTTTTCATATCCGGAATACGTCTCTGTCGCTCTGTGTGAGTCGCCATCCGGCTTATTCTGCGAAGCCATTTTTCCTGCCTGTTGCGTTTCCCATTTTTCTCTCCCAGCATGACCTCCAACAATTTTCCCATGGCATACACATCGCTTTCCTCCCCGGGTATCTCCCCCTGTCGGAACTGTTCCGGCGCACTGTAGGAATAATTGCCTGCTCCCGACCATTTTTCTTCTCTGTTCCACAGGCATCCCAGATCCAGGATCCCCACTCTGCCGTTGACACGGATCCGGATATTTTCCGGCTTCAGATCCCGGTAGAGAAATGGATGCTGCCGCTCATGAAGATATTGTATGCCTTCCGCGATCTGATCCGCGATCCACGCAGCATGTCCGGGAGTAAGTCTGCCTCTTCTCTCCAGCATTTTCCGCAGATCCATGCCATCCCAGAATTCCATGATAAGATAGCCCTTTCCTCCTTCTGTCCAATGTTCCACATACCCGGGGAATAACGGATGTCTGATCTCCTGCCAGTTCTCACATTCCCTCTGCCATTGTTCTGTGACATCGGACACTCTGCAGGCCCGGAATCCTCCGCTACTGTCTGTCACACGATAGACTTGGGAAAAGCTGCCTTCTCCCACCGGTACGGGACTGTGATATCCATGCCAGGCCAAAATCCTCTCCATTTCTATTCCGTTTGTACCGTTTCGTTGCTCTGTTTCCCTTTGCTCCATATAGTTTCTCCCTTTACCGGCAGAATCCATACCGCTCCCATATGTCTTCCGCCCCGCTGCTCTGCCTTCCGACCCAGCTCTGCCAGCCGTCTCTCTGCCCGCTCCGCTCTGTCCGACAGTAGATCGGTCCCCACGCTTTCCGGTCTCAGGCAGCCTGCCAGTTCCTCTTCACAGTAATTCAGGAATCCATGATCCGTCAGCAAAATTGCTGTTCCTGCTTCGACTTCTCCCACCATGCATTGATTCTTCCAGACTTTCCACCCGGTTCTCCCAAACCTCTTGAAAAATCCGCAGAGATTCATCCTGCCGTGGTCAAACAGAAGCACTCTGCTGTCCACACACAGTACTCCCGCATAATTGCTGTTTTTGTCCACTTCCGCAAGCTGTTTCGACCATTTTTCTCTTATCCTTTCTTCCGTGTACGATTTCCAGATATCCCTCCCCTGCAATTCCTCTTCTATTTTGTTCTGCAGATTCATCAGCAGTTCCCTGTTGTCGGAAATACAGGCATATACCACAGAGGCTTTCCTGCGACGGTATTTTCGTTGTTGCAATGACAGAAATATATTGGGGACCGTCTCCTTTTGCCAATAGCAGGCCGTAACATGCTCCATACGCACTCCTCCCTTCTATCCTATCTATCCTAAACACAGATACATATATTCTTTTCATTCTTCAGGGTTTATTTGCCGACCGGCATGAAAATGATATCAGAATCGCGTCTTCCGCGAACGTAAAAAGAGCATACCATGCGGTATGCTCTTTGTCAACGGATAATAAGATATCCCGGATACTCTATCCGAAAATATTTACCAGATCGTTAAATAACAGGAACACCATCAGCACCATAAAAAACATGAGTCCGATGAAGTGTACCATGCCCTCTTTTTCCGGGGGCACCGGTTTGTGCGTAATGGCTTCCCAGATCAGGAATACCAGTCTGCCGCCGTCCAATGCAGGAATCGGCAGGAGATTCAGGATCCCCAGATTCACCGTAAGCATCAGGGTGATATTCAACATATTCACCAGTACATTCTGCCAGCCGTAGTCTTTTGTACTTTCGTAGGTTTTTCCCACGACGTTCACGGCAATCCCGACCGGTCCTGCCACATCCTGTCTGGATACCTGCCCCTGCACCAGCATCGCCAGGCTCTTCCAGGTCATCGTTACACAATAACGCATCTCATACCAGGAGTAACGGAAGCAGTCCAGTCCGGACAGCTGTACAAAATCCGCGTTACTGATGCCGATCATATAACGTCCTGCACTCTCATCATACTTAGGAGTCAGGGTTGTAGTTCCTTTTACGCCGTCACGCTCATACTGTACCGTGACATTCCCGCCCCGGTAGGTCAGCGTAAACAGCTGTATTTCTTCATACAGATGAATCTTACTGCCATTCAGAGAGAGAATTCTGTCTCCGGGTTGCAGTCCGGCTTCCTGCGCCGCACCGCCATCCACGATCTCCGTCGCCACGGGATCACGGATCACGATCAGATTCACCATAATAAAAGCAATGATAAATCCAAGGATGAAATTAAATACCGGTCCCGCCAGGACAGTGGAGATCCGCGCCCATACATTGGCATTTAAAAACGATCCGCTGTGGTCTTCCCCGTCTTCTTTTTCATTCAGTCCATCTTCGCCTTCAAACATACAGGCTCCACCGATGGGAAGCAGCTTCAGAGAATATTTGGTGTCTCCTTTTTGAAAAGAAAACAGATTCGGACCCATGCCCACGGAAAATTCTATCACATGAATCCCATTGGCTTTCGCCAGCAGAAAATGTCCGAATTCATGTGAGATGACCACCACCCCGAAGATCAATACAAACAAGATCAATGTAACCATTTATTGCCTCTCATATCATGCTTCTATTTTAGGATCAGAATCCCTTGCCGTCGATATAACTGTAAACAGATGCTTCTGTCTCCAGAATCTCCTCCACGTTCGGGTTCTCGATCACCTTATGCTGCTCCATGGCTTCCTGAATCAACTCCGGGATCTGAAGATAAGCGATCTTGCGATCTAAGAACAGTCCTACCGCTTTCTCGTTGGCTGCGTTGTACACCGTAGGCATACTGCCACCGATGCGTTGTGCATCATAAGCAAGCTTCAATCCGTAGAACGTCTCCATATCCGGCTTCTCGAATGTCACCTGTGCCAGTTCATAGAAATCCAGCCGTCTGCCCGGCATCGGACGACGATCGGGATAGAACAGCGCATACTGGATCGGGAGTTTCATATCCGGAGTTCCCATCTGTGCAATTACCGCACCGTCCACATATTGTACAGCGGAATGAATAATACTCTGGGGATGCACAATGACCTGGATCTGATCCAGATCCACACCAAACAGCCATTTTGCTTCCATGACTTCCAGTCCTTTATTCACCAGGGTGGAGGAATCTATCGTAATCTTCCGTCCCATGGACCAGTTTGGATGTTTTAAAGCATCCTCTACCTGAATATTCTGCAGCTGTTCTCTCGTCTTTCCTCGGAAGGGCCCACCGGATGCAGTCAGCAGAATTTTCTCGATCCTGCCCTTCGGTTCTCCGTTCAGCGACTGGAAAATGGCACTGTGTTCACTGTCCACCGGCAGAATCTTCACACCCATCTTCGCCGCCAACGGCATAATGATGTGTCCGGCAGTCACCAGAGTCTCTTTATTTGCAAGAGCAATATCCTTTCCTGCCTCAATGGCCGCGATCGTAGGTCTGATACCAATCATGCCCACAATAGCCGTCACTAATACCTGTGCTTTGGGCATCACTGCGATCTCCAGCAGTCCATCCATTCCGGTCACGACCTTCACAGGAAGATCCGCTACACGACTGCGCAGATCCGCTGCCGCCTCCTCGCTCCACATACCTGCGATCAACGGATGGAATTCTCGGATCTGCTGCTCCATCTGTTCTACACTTTTTCCTGCTGCCAGTGCTACCACCTGCAGCTCCGGATTATTCCTCACGACTTCCAGAGTCTGGGTTCCGATCGAACCGGTAGACCCCAGAATTGCTATCTTTTTCATGTATTTTCGCTCCTCTATCTGAGTCCCATCAGCAAAAGGGTAAGGAAATAGGTCATCGGTGCTGTCACCGTCATACTGTCAAAACGATCCATAATCCCACCATGTCCGGGAATCAGTTTCCCATAATCTTTAATATTATGGTTCCTCTTGATGGCAGAGGCCGCCAGATCTCCCACCATGCTCATCACTGCACCTGCGGCACAGATAAAGGCAATGATCCATGTAATTGTCCGGTCTGGGAATGCCGTCTCCACAAAAAAATGTGCATACAGTCCACCGATCAGTGCTGCCCCGACGACACCGCCGATACAGCCTTCCAAGGACTTATGAGGACTTAATTCCGGGAAAATATGCTTCTTCCCGATCAGCTTTCCGACGACATAGGCACAAGTATCGCATCCCCAGGAACTGATCAGGATCAGCCATACCAGATAGATTCCGGTCTCACACTCGCGGGTGAGATAGACAAAGGACAACAGCACCGGTGCATACAGGAAGGAAAATACCGCTGCCATGACCTGACTTGCCTCGTATTTCGGAAACAATACCACATAACAGAACATTTCCGCCATAAAAAGTCCTACGATACACATAAGCAGTAATGTATGATCCCTGGTAAAAAACAGTGTTGCGTAATATGCCGTCACGCCCACAAAGCCGATCCACTCCAGTGCATTAAATTTTTTCTCATTAGTTGCACATCTTAATGCCTTGGTAAGCTCTCTGTATGCAATCAGAGAAATAAGCCACAGCGGCACTGCTAAAAATATATTGCCGAAGCTGAACGTAGCCAGTGCAATGACAAGCAATACAATGCCACTGAGCAAACGGGTCCAAAACATAAGCTATTCCTCCTTCAGGCCGCCATATCTTCTGTCTCTATGATTATATGCTTCCACAGCCTTCATCAATTCTTCTTTTGTAAAATCCGGCCAGGGAACCGGAGTAAAGTAAAATTCCGTATAAGCCAGCTGCCACAGCAGGAAATTAGAGATTCTCTGCTCATTGCAGGTACGGATCAACAGATCCGGATCCGGTATCCCAGCGGTATCCAGATAATCTTCCAGCATATCCGCCGTGATGGTTTCCGGTGATACTTCCCCGCTTTGTACCTTTGCGGACAGTTTTTTCACCGCACGGATGATCTCATCCCTGCCACCGTAGTTGATGGCAATCTGGAAATGCAGACCGTCATTGTTCTTCGTAGCTTCTTCCAATTCCGCGATGCGGGTCTGAATGTCCTGATCCAGTCTGGTCTTATCTCCCAGAACTCTGACGCACATACGATTTTTTTCGGCAGTCTTCAGACAGGTTTTCATATAATTGCGCAACAATTTCATCAGCGCATCCACTTCGTCCTGCGGCCGGTTCCAGTTCTCTGTGGAAAAAGCATATACCGTGAGATACTGAATCCCCATACGGTACGCCTCCTCACAGATTACTTCTACCGTTTTGGCCCCCTGCACGTGACCGTAGTTGCGGGGCATTCCTTTTGCCTTGGCCCAACGGCCGTTACCGTCCAGAATAATCGCTACATGGTTCGGAATCTTCAAATTTTCTTCCATAATTTCAAACCTTCTTAAATCCTTAAACTGTCATGATTTCCTTGGACTTGCTGTCGATCAGGGCATCAATATCTTTTACATATTTGTCGGTAAGCTTCTGAAGCTCCTCCTCCAGACCCTTGATCTCGTCCTCAGACACTTCTGTCTTTGCCAGCTTCTTGAAAGCATCGTTACCGTCTCTTCTGATGTTACGGATGGCTACTTTGCCTTCTTCCCCCTTCTTCTTTACTTCCTTGACCAAGTCTTTTCTGCGCTCCTCGGTAAGCTCCGGGAATACGAGACGGATCACGCTACCATCATTGGAAGGATTGATACCGATATCGGAGGTCATGATCGCTTTTTCAATCTCCTTGATCAGAGACTTCTCCCAGGGAGCGATCTGGATGATACGTGCCTCGGGAACAGTTACGTTACCTACCTGCTGAATAGGGGTGGGAGTTCCGTAGTAGTCTACTCTCAGCTTATCCAGTACGTGAGGGTTCGCACGTCCCGCACGAATGGCAGCGAAATCTGCCTCTAAAAATTCAAATGCCTTCTGCATTTTATCACTATATACCTGTACTCTTGCGTCCATAATTTCCTCTCTTCTGCGCTCTGCGCCTTTCTATTATTTTGATTTTATACAGTTACTTTCGTTCCGTTGAACTTACCCTTCAGGGTATTCACAATGCTATTTTCCTCATTCAGGCCGAATACCCACATGGGCATCTTGTTATCTCTGGCCAGAATGGATGCGGTCATATCCACTACCTGAAGGTTCTTCGCAATAACTTCATCAATGGATACTTCATCGTATTTTTTCGCCGTAGGATCCTTGGCGGGATCTGCATTGTATACACCGTCGATTGCCTTTGCCAGCAGAATTACATCTGCCTCTACCTCAATGGCACGCAGGACAACTCCGGTATCGGTGGAAAAATAGGGATGTCCCGTACCACCTGCGAAGAACACTACCATGCCCTTTGCAAAATATTTGTTGGCTCTGTCCTTAGAGAACAGCTTGGTAAAGGAGCCGCACTCGAACGGAGTCAGGATATTGGTCATCATGCCTACCGAGCGGAAAATCTCCGAGACATAAATACAGTTCATGATCGTGGCCAACATACCGATCTGGTCAGCCTTTGTGCGGTCGATATTCTCACTGGAACGTCCTCTCCAGAAATTACCGCCGCCGATGACAATACCGACCTGGATGCCGTCATCTACCAGTTCCTTTACCTGCAGTGCCACCTTTCTGACGGTCTCCTCGTCGAATCCGGTCTTTTTCTCTCCTGCCAGTGCTTCACCACTGAGTTTCAGTAATATTCTCTTCATGATCGTATGCTCCTTATTTTGTTTTCTTTTTCTCAGGCTTATAATCGTCGAAGAAAGAAGTCGGGCTGACTTCCGCATAGCACTGTGAGCACATACCTTCGATCACCGCACCATTGTTGATCTGTACGGACTTAGACTTAATATTTCCCATTACGATAGCGGAAGAATCCAAAATGACAGGTCCCTGTACATCGATGTCACCTTTTACTGCACCTGCGATGGCTGCACTGGTAGCGGTAATGTTGCCGATGACAACAGTACTTGCTCCGATCTTCACGGAGCCCTCGCTCATGATCTCGCCGTTGATCTTCGCGCCTTCTGCAAAAATCTCAGCTGCTTTGGAATTACCATTGATATATCCGGTAATGTTCAGTTTGCCCAGAATATCAATGTTTCCATTAATTGTGCCTACCAGATCCATAGATCCTTCGGAACTTACATCTCCGGTGATCACCATGCCGGCAGTAATAATTGCGTTTTCATCTGATGCGGTCTTTACGTCCATTCTCTTCTCTGCTCCTTTGTTTTCCTCTCTATGTTCCTGTTCCAGAACACTTCCTACGGTCATATCGTTCTGAAGCACATGATCCAGATCCAGCGCTGCTTCTTCCGCAGACTGTTCCGGTGTCTCTTCTGCTTCCTCCACAGGCTTTTCTTCTGCATTTGCCTGCGGGATCTCAATAGAATCCAGATTCTTCAGCATCTCTTCCAACGCTGCATTATCCTTTGTTGCATCTGTGGGCTGCTCTGTCTGCACTTTTTCTGTCGTTTCCGGCATATTCTTAACCGGTTGCTCTTTAGTCTCTGCGACGTCTCCCTGATTCAGATCTTCTTCCGGCATCAGTTCATTCACCGCCTGTGACAGATCTTCCTTCAAATCTGAGAAAAATCCCATGATTATGTACCTCCGTTTATCTCTTGTTCTATTATAAATATTTTCTATAATATAATGCAATTCTCCGGTTCCCTGAACTTTCAAAATTGCAATTATTCCACATGATGTACCGGCCTGGTATTCTCCGTGATCGGCAAGATCACCGTATCCGGTCTGGCCAGAATATTTTCTATGATATCCGGTAATGCTTCCACCGTAGTCGGTTTCTCCGCAGAGTCATGCAGCAATATGATCGATGTATCTCTGGTATCGATATCCTCTGTACAATTCTCCAACAGGGTATCGATAGACAGATTCCTGCTTCCGCCATCTCCGGAGGACACATTCCAGTCAAAATATTCCACGCCCTGACTGTCCAGATAATCAATAAATTCATGCATATCAATATTGCTGACCGTATTGGAGCTGCCCCCAGGAAAACGATAATAGATGCTTTCCACACCGGTCGCCTGGTAGATATCGTCTCTGATCCGTGCGAAATCTTCTGTGAAACTATCCAGCGATTCATAGAGTTCTTTATACTTGTGGCTGTAAGAATGCATTCCCAGGGTATGACCATCCTCCACGATCCGCTGCAAAGCCGCCTCCGCTTCAGAGCCATCCTTTCCCACCACAAAAAAAGTAGCTTTCACATGATACCGATCCAAAATATCCAGTATCTCATCGGTATAAATACTGGGACCGTCATCAAATGTCAGATAAACCTTATGAATCGTCTCCTGTCCCGGATCACTCTCCGGCGTATGCTCCGACACTTCACCGGAAGTTACTTCTTCCTGTGTTTGGACACCTTGCTGTATTGCAGTCTCTGACTGTAGCTGCTGCAACAGGGTCTGCCGTTCCCGGTCCCTGGCATCCAGTTCCTCCAGGCGCTGTTCCAGATCCCGCAAAGTCCCATTGATCGCATGCAGTCTGCAGATCAGATAGACACAGCACAGGATGGGAATCAACAGTCCTACGATCACAATGCCTATGATCATCTTCTTCAACCGCTGTACTCTTCTCCGCCGATCATCCGGCGCTGTCTGTTGGAGTTCTCTTGCCATAAATATTTCTACGTCTCTCTTCCTATTTCGAAATCTTTCCTTCCATCAGACAAGACTTCTGTAACAGTATAGCATATTCCACTTTTTTGGGAAAGAGATTTATGTAAAACTTTAAAAGCCGCGGCGGATATTCCTATCCCCGCAGCTTTTACCTCTATATTTCGATATTCCGTAATGATATTCCCCTCTGTGAATGAGTATTTCCTGTATGCCCGGGTTTTCTACCCTATTTCCTGCATTTTTCGCTCCGGATAATGCCCCATAATGAAATGTTGGAAAAAGAGCGCCGGAAGGTGATGGCTCCGAAACCGATACCATATCTCCTCCGGTACATTATCGAACTGGCAGATCTGACCGTCACTTGCGAACTCCATCTCCAGCACCTGTCGTTGTGCATCGTACCCTGCGGATCTGATCATCGGATTAGCCAATATGTACCTTCTCATTGTCTTTTGTTCTCGCTTTCTGTTTCTGCTTTTGTCATCCCTGACAGAAATGTCCTTTACTATAATGCGTTCAGCTATATCTTTTCCCTGAAAGAGTTCCCCCTTTATACTTTCACGTTAAGATTTTGTCCCACCCACTATGACAATCGCAGATTATTTTATTTTTCCCTTCGTTTTACCCTTATGCAGGTCTTAGCATACTTTCTGAATACGTGTGCTGTATCCCACGCCCTCTGTGGCAGTCTGCGGATAACATTTTTTCTGCTGTCCACAGCCAATACAATATTTAATTTTGATCCAGTGTAGCAAATGAACAGGTCAGTTACTTAATGGTTCATAGAACGTTAATAGGTAAACTTAAAAGCTCCCGTGTCGTTCACGACTTCTTCGTAGCCGTCTACGTCTGCATAATGTGTGCAGATCACACGGTAGGTTCTGTCCTTGATGGCATCAGGATATTTTAAATCAGCTCCGAAGCTTGAACAATTATAGAATTCTGTACCATCGGAAGTAAGTACTGTTTTCCAACCATACCACATTTTTTGCTGCACTTTAATATCTTTTACTCCTATCACAGATGCTATACCTATACTGGTTGTAGTAAAGGACATGCACAATCCCTCATCCATTTTAAACGCCATAATGATTTCGCAATCAAACAGCGTTGTTATAGGCTGCACATCCGAAATACCATATTCTGGATTCATATTTGCTACAGCTACCTTGATGATAGTATTCTCATTGCTATACGCTTCCTCTGCATGCGCTTCCTGTGCCGGCACACTAAAAGCAAAAATCAGTGCCAATACCAAAGCAACTATTTTTCCACTCTTTTGTTTTCTTTTTCTCACTCGTGTTTTCCTTTCCTTCATAAGATTTTTTGCTACACTTTTAGAGGCTCAAACTGTCCCTCTATATAGTACATGTGATTTCTTCTTCAAATCTTACAAAGAACTTTAACTTTTTTTGAAAAAAGTTTTTTGAAAAGGTTTTTTTGAAAATAGTTTTAGAAAATTCTTAGAAAAAAAGTTCAAAAAAGAGATTGAGCTTTTCACTCAACCTCTTATTACTGATTTCAATAATTATTTACTACTGCCTCTTGGTATTTGACTGCAATTTCTTTCAAAAATTCCTTATCATTTATTCCGGCAACTGCATATTTTTCATTTCCATAATAAAAATATATGATATAGCTTAGATTTCCATTATCCTCCTGCTTTCTGAAAACCTCTAGGTCGATACCCTCATTTTCAAATTCCTCACAAAATACATATCCCGGGTATGTCTCTCTTACTCGTAAAATTTCCTGTGGATATATTTTTATTTTAAAATGCAATATTGGGTTCTTTTCCTTACTAAAAAACTCATTTATTGTATCTGATTCATCCGTCTCAATTGTTTCTATCCGACTCATACTATACCCGTCATTGAATGAACACATAATTTCATATGGTACATTGACATACTCTCTATATATATCTGGAACATCCTCTATTCTATTGTACACCTTTTGTACACTTTTTTGGGGATTTTCTCCAACCATTTCCGGTGAAGTTATCATCGTTGTTCCCTCTTCATTCTTATCCATCCACCAGAAGAACCCGCCATGCTTTTCTGCATTTACCGCCATCTGCCAGGAGCCTCCCAGCAGGATAACAGCCAGGGCCACCGTCGCCACAGCCAACGCTTTGTGTCTCTGGAAATACCGTTGCACCTTACGGTCTTTCTTTTTCTCCGGCTCATCGGCCTCTGCCAGAATTCTTTCCTCTTCTTCACGTTCTGCACAATATTTCCAAAAATTATCCACCACTTCATCCGATGACAGTCTGTCTTTCTCCTCCTCAGGAGTCAGACCGTCCAGCAGTTTTAATAAATTCTGAACTTCATCTGCATCAAATTCTTCATCGGAAGCTTCCATTGTATACCAATCTAATCGTTTCTGAATCTCCTGAATCAGACTTTCCTTGTCCTGTTTCTTCATTTCTGCTCTGTTCCCTTCTGTATCTCATCGTCCGGCTTCGATGCCTGATCTTTATCCCTCTCTATTATATGTGTCTCTTTTTTGTCATTTCTTACAGACATTTTTTGTTTTTTGTCGAATACCTTACCATCGTATATGATTTTTGCCACTTTTCCACGGAGCCTGTTGATTCGTACGCTCATGTTGTTCTCGGACGTATTCTCCAGCTTTGCCATTTCCGGTATTTTATACCCTCGTACGAAATACCGTGAAAAACGTTTCTTATCTTCTTTGTCCAGATCATTCTTCAATAGGATATCCAATTCTACTTTACCATATTGGTCCTTCGCCTCAATATGCTCATGACCTTCTATAGGGATTTCACGTTGTAGATTTCTGGTCTTTTTATTAAATTCCTGGATTTTGTATCTCGCCGTTTCAATCAGAAAACCGGTCTGATTGGGATGTACCTTCAGCTGATCCCATTTTTTATAAGCAATATAAAACGTCTCCTGTAATACATCCTGTGCCAGAGACTTGTCCAGTATCCGACATTTGATGAAGTCATATAAGATCGCCTGATTCTCACGAATCAATCTGTTAAACTCCTGATGGTCGGCTTCCATCTCTTCTGTCTTTTTCTTATGCATTTGTCATCGCTCCATTATGAGGTTTTATCTTCTCAAAATTTCTCTTATATAATTTACCATTCATTCCTATACTAAATATAGACGTTTTTACGATTCGTTTAAAATTTCTATTTTGTATCTATATATTTAGCTTTTTATAAAATCACTGTCAATTATTTGTCGCCGACAAAATCCGCTAATATTTGTGCCGATTAAGTGTTGACAAACAAGGTCGCTTTTGTTAGAATAGACCACGGTGATTGCATAACAATCACGTGATGCTGCTGTGGCTCAGTCGGTAGAGCGTCGCATTGGTAGTGCGGAGGTCACGGGTCCGATTCCCGTCAGCAGCTCTTCTTTAAAAAGTATGATCTTAAAAGTTATAGGCTTTTAAGATCATTTTTTTATTTCTCTATTTAACATCTTCCAATAACTGATGAACGGAAATATCCAGCACTTCCGATATATCCAAAATCACTTCCAGTGAAAAAGGCTGGTCACAATTAGGTGCTTCGATTTTGGTAAGGTAACTAATGCTGATACAAACCATATCCGCCAATTGTTCCTGCGTAAGTCCTCTGAGCTTACGGTATTTTTTAATTGTCTGTCCTATGCTCTTATACTCTTTTGAATGTTTCTGATTCATTTTCACATCTCCTGTATCTACCCTTACAATTCTAATAGATAATGTGAAAACGGAATTTCAGTTATAATGAAAGTTTCAATGCATAAAAATATCGACTCCTTTCTCCGGATCACCGGATGAAAAGAGTCGATATGAATACTGTTTTATATTAATTGCGACGTAATATGAATTTTCCCACCAGATCATTCAATGAGAATGCCTGTGCGGATAATTCTTCACTGGTAGCCGAAGATTCTTCCGCCGATGCCGAATTCGACTGTACTACCTCGGATATCTGATTCACTCCAACTTCTGCCTGTTCCATAGCCTGCGCCTGTGCCTTGGATTCCTCGCTGAGACGTTTCGCATCTGCAGCAATCTCCTTAACTCCTGTAACGATCTGTTCCAATGAGTCGGCTGCCGCTTCCGCTGCCATATTGCCGTTCTCAATCTCCTGCAACGATCCCTCGATCAGGCTTCTGGTATCTACCGCCGACTGTGCACTCTGCTCGGCCAGTTTACGAATCTGTTCTGCCACTACTGCAAATCCTCTGCCTGCATCTCCGGCTCTGGCAGCCTCAATCGCCGCATTCAGAGACAACAGGTTCGTCTGACTCGCAATATCTTCAATGTCAGCAATAATATTCTGTATCTTTTTAGATGTTTCATTGATCCGATCCATTTCTTCCATCAATGACTTCATCTGTGCATGACCTTCGTCTGCCTGCTTTGCGTAGTTCTCAGCCTTTTGCGTAGTCTTCTGAAGCTCCCCGGCAGTACGTGTGACCGAATCTGTAATATTGGTGATCGTTGCAGTCAGTTCTTCCACAGAACCCGCCTGATCCGTAGCCCCCTCTGCAAGCGACTGTGCGGACTGTGCCAGATTCTCAGCTCCGGCAGATACCTGCTTGGCCGCCTCCTCTACCTGTTCCAGCGTACTATTCATCTGTCGGTTCATCTTACGCATTGCATTTATCAACGCGCCAAACTGACCAACATATTTTTCCTCAATCTTAGTTCCTATTGCATAATTGCCATCTGCCATCTGGCCCAGCAGTTCTCCTGCATCCGTAATGATCAGATTCAGATTGTCTGCCATTTCTTTCGCCACCCGGATCATGTATGCAATTTCATCCTCTGTATTGCATTCCGGGAATTCACTTACCAGGTCTCCCTGCGCGAACGACTGAAGCCGGTCTGCCAGCGCCACCATCGGTTTCTCAATACCAACCGCCATTTTTTTGCCCAGTATGACAGAACTCCAAAAAGAGGATATTACAATCACGAGGATCACGATCAACATGATAAATTCCATATGGCGCAGATTCTTTTCTGCACGATCCCCTTTTTCAACACACACATTCATCAGATTCACAAATTGTGCGTAGACATTCTCGTACTGTGTTGTCAGGTCTCCGGTATCCAGTTCCTGTGCTTCCAGATAACCATCTGCATCATCTGATATAGCCAGCTGCAGAACCTGCTCATCCAGTTCCCAATAACCATCCAGTGCTCGGAGCACTTCGTCATATGCCGTTCTGCCTTCATCAAACCGGAGCGTTCTGTCAAGCTCCTCCATGTATGTATTGAACGCTTCCTTTTTCTCAGCGTGCAGCTCTGTCTGCTTTTTAATTACCGCTTCCTCATCATAGCCGACTACGGCGCGCAATGCACTTCTGCTTTCAGAGAAAGCCGTCATAGCTTTTCCGATGTCTCCCTGTGTAAAGCCATATCTGTTCAATGCCTTTTCATACTGTGACGCTGCTATCAATAATGCCACAACACCAATCATTGCCGCAATCGCCCCGATTACAGCCACCTTAACAAATCCCTTCGTCAGGCGTTTTTTAATTCCCTGCTGCTTTTGTTTTTCCATTCAATCCTCCCCTTGTGCTGTAAAAATAAATAATGCCACAAGCCACTTTTATATGCGTATTATAACACTTTATAATCAGCTCTTCAATGGTACGATGGTAACCAAATCCAACTCTCTCCTAAGGAAAAAGAGAATTCCGAAAAATCCCCTTACTATGCTTTACATATATGCTGATTTTACAATACTGAAACTTGTCTTTGCAGTTTTTCTGTTTTATTATACTCGTAAGTTAGTAACTTGTGAGTATAATCTTGTTCAGGAGGGTAAGTAAATGAGTCAGTTTTATTGCCGCGAGAATGATCTTATTCTATTCCATACTTCTTCATCATTGCTTCCAATACTTCCGGATCAGTCAACTGCGTTACTTTATCTGCATCTTCTCCGGCACTCATTTGTGATATTAAAGTCAGCAGATGTGTTCTTCCTGAACGTTCTCCTTCAATTCTACCTTCTTCTCTTCCCTGTTCTCTACCGTACTCATATTCTGCCTTGCGGAGCTTCTTCTCTTCTTTTTCTTTATCATATTCAAAAATGCTCACTTTTACTACCTCCGCGCGATTCTTTTTTAAAAATTCTGCCAGGATCCCTTCCCTGATGCATTCCGTAACTGCACGTTCTACCGCTTCATCCAACGGCATTTCCGCGACATACTTCCGGACTCTTGCGACATACCGGGCATACTCCTGCAGCACATGGCAGCTGTTCATCAGTTCTTCATTATGTCCGGCATTGATATTCAGCATCGTAACTTTTAATTCCAGATCAGGCTCGTCCACCGGGTTCTCATAGGCATCCGACAGCCTCAGTTCCATCCGGTCCGGTACCTTGCGATCCAGTCCGTTATAAAATACCAGGAACTTCGGTGTAGGAATCTTCTGGATTCCGGACGAATACAATGACTTTCCATCCGCCAAGGCCTGATATTCGCTGGCTATGTAGAACAGATCCCGCAGCGGAATATTCGGGTTATAGGTTGACTGATGCTCGTACAAATACATTCCCATCTCCAGTACAAATGCCAGGTCATTCTTCATGCCCATATATACAGCATTCTCTAACGTCACAACATTCAGTGCGTCCGGATCCCGGTAATCCTTCCCCGTCACTGCATTGTACAGGGAAAGCAGATGTTCCGGTTCCGAGAATAGCATTCGGAAAATCGTATCCTTATACTTCACATTCGCCTTTGGCTGTTCTATCGCCGTTTGTTCTACCAATGTCCGTTCCGTCTGTACAGCTTCTTGTCTCTTCTTCGTCATCGTATCCTCCTGTTCTCATAGTACCTGAAAAAAAGGATAGACTTCTGCCTCCCCACCTGTCTCTCAACGCACTATGCTCTAATTGGTTAATTGGGTATAAAAGCATAGAATTCATTGAAATGATATAGATGTGTGGATCAGCTCTCGCTGCCGGAATCGTCAGAATGTATGCTTTGTGATTATACTACATAGATTTCCGGTTCCTGTCAATTAACAAAATAGCCAAATCCGCACTACCTGAATTTGGCTACTTTGAATAGTAACATCGCAGACACCAAATAATTCGGCGATACCTATAAATTTACCCCAGCCTATTTCAGATTGGAGTATTTTGCTACAAATTCATTCTCACATTTTTAGAGTTTGGAGTTTTTCACTCCAGAGTGCCAGCTCTGCAAGCTGTTCATCACTCCAGTTTTCATTCGGCCTTTGTTCCAGAACGTAGCTGAGGTATTGATAAATGTTCAGGTTGTGTGCCTTCGCCATCTCTACCATCGTGTAGGCAATAGCACTGGCTTCTGCACCTTCTACGGAATCACTGAACAGCCAGTTCTTACGTCCTACTGTGAAAGGCCGGATGGCATTCTCGCTAAGGTTATTAGTGAAACTGCAGCGCCTATCCTCCAGATAGGTCATGGATGTTTCCCTACGGTTTTTCACATAGGTCAGTGCTTTATCCAGGCGGGTTGTTGCGGACTGGCTTCTGGCTGTCAACCCACGCCCAAAAGGCCTCGAGAACCGGTTTTTCTTTCTCGCGACGCATTTGTTTCCTTTTTTCATAATCCGTTCCGCACTTACCGGAAATGCTGCTTTCCAGTCTTGCCAGGCGGTCGCAGTAATGCACTCCCTATACTGCCGGTTGGTTATAATCCAGCTGCTTTCCCTTCGGGATCGCATCCACAAAGTATCGGCGGATATGCGCCTTATTCGAGAACTGGAATAAGGTTCACGCAAAACGAAAGTATGCGGAACTCGTAAAAGCCAACGGTATTCCGGAACTCGAAGGAACCGTTGCCGCACAGGGTGTGAAGCTGATCTCCGAGTTGTTCCACCTGGACGGGCTTTACGATAAATCCAAAGATAAAGACCGGAAAGCTTACCGTCAGCGTGAGGTTGCGCCGAAAGTTGACGCTTATTTCGCTTGGGTAAAAGAATCTCTTCCAAAAGTTCCCGCCGGAGGCAGTACCTACAAGGCACTCCAGTACAGTCTGAACCAAGAGGAATATCTCCGGTTCTTCCTGACTGATGGGAAAGTTCCCATGGACAACAATACCGCAGAACGCGCCATCCGTCCCTTCACCCTCGGGCGGAAGAACTGGGTCAACGTAGATTCCATCCGCGGAGCAGAAGCCAGCGCCGTCATGTACAGCCTGGTAGAGACTGCAAAAGCAAACGGACTCCGGGTCTACGAATATCTGGAGTATGTGCTGACCGAGCTTGCAGCACACCAGGATGATACCAGCCGTAACTTCCTTGCTGACCTTCTCCCCTGGTCAAAAGCAGCCCAGAAAAAATGTCGCAGTCTGAAAAAAGTCTCCAAAAAAAGTTAATTTAACTGTCAAAGAGCAAATCTATAGGAATCGCCAGTAAAATGGCGGTTTCTTTTATTTTATGGTACCCATGTTTGAGCACTTACGCCGTTTTTATATCTTTTTATAGATCACTACAAGGCTTCCAAAATAAAAGAACTTTCCAGTTTTGCTAATGGTGAAAAGGATATCAGTGCAGTTGAAAATGCTGTTGCCAGTGATCTCAGTAATGGATTTGTAGAAGGAACTAACAGCAAACTCAAAATGGTCAAACGTACCATGTATGGGCGATGTAGCAGGCAATTGCTAGAGGCTAAGCTGATGTATCGTATTGCTGACTAGATACTAGCTAATGCGGAAGAACCAATTTCCTTCTGCAACTTTAGGGAAATGCCTCTGCATTTTTAGGTAATTTGTGCTTGCAAAAAACAATTGGAATAGATATGTCCTACCGCAACCAGAATAATGCCTATTCCCTTTAATACATCAAGCCATGATAATCGCTCTGCTCTGCTCTCAAGATTTTATTTCTCTTTCACTTTATACCTTTATGTCAACAGTTAATATTTCACATTATAAATTTCGCAGTCTGTTTTCTCAGTAATCACTTCTTTAAAAATTTACACGCAATTTTTTTAATAATTTGAATATTTTGAGTGATATTATAAACAATGGTCAAAAGAAAACAAATTGCTATTGTTAGCATATTAGACTGATTCAAACAAACTGCAGCTACAAGAAAACAACTCATTCCAATTACAATTTCTCTTTTATTATATTTGATTTGAATAACCTTATTAAGGTCAACTGCTCTATAAACTGCAATCACCAAAAAAGATACCGCAGTTGAAATGGATGCAGCATACAGACCAATTTCCCCAATAAGAAAAACATTAATTAATGCATTGATTACTGCACCGGCAACAGATGAATATCCTACCTGTTTTGTTCTTTTTAATGCAATATAGATTCCGCTATAAAAATTAACAAGACTATTAAAGAATATTCCCAAGTACAATATTGGCACCTGAAAAAAAGCAGTTCCATAATCGCCTTTAACCAGCACTTTAAAAATAATAGGGGTCACTACTATCAAAGCTAACATAACTCCAATCAAAAACTTAAATAAACCAGAAAAGAGTTTTGTGTAATATTCAGCGGGATCTCCATCATCAGAAACTTTTGAAGCGGTTTCTGTCCACGCCAAATTAAAAATACCGTACGCCGCACTATATAGTGAAGGAATTTTATTGGCAACAGCATAGATTCCATTTGCCGCCGCGCCCATAAAGTTAATGATAATCAAACGATCTGACAGGTTTACAACCCATAATGCAATAGAACTAGGAACAATAGGCATTGAAAAATTAAGCAGTTCCTTAAGTGCCTTTTTTGAAAACTCGTCCAGTTTAAAATAGGCAAGCATACCAGATACGAGTACCATATAGATATCTGAACTCAGGTAGCCTATTGTTAGAGATATAATCACCCCTTGAAGACCCAAATGAAATCCCATCAGCATAACGGCTGTTGCAGCAAGATTGACCGATGAATAAACCGCAACACTTACAGAATATTTGGCATTGTATCCTAAACCGCGAACGATTTGCCCCAAAAGTGAATAAAGAGCTTCGCTTAAAAAAAGCAAACAAATCAAAATTGCCGATAATGAATCGATTTTGAATAATCTCAAAATCAAATACACAATCGGATAACATACCACAGACGATATGCCAATATAAACCAGCGACCCTGTCACATAAAGCGTTTTATTTTCAGCGCTCTTCGATGCAAGCAAGTAACGAAATACTGCTTGCTGTATTTGCATGGTTACAACCGGAATCAATAAACTCGCAATGCTTAAAATCAGATCGTAATTTCCATATTCTTCTGTTGTTAAGTATGATGTTAACAACGGCAACAACATAATCGCCAAAAATTTAGGAATTAACTGTCCAATTCCAAGTATAACCGTATTTATTGCTAGTTCTTTATTTCTATCTACCATATTAACAAATGTTCCTTCTTATTTTACAATAAACACATCCTCAACATTCTTTCGTAGTGACATCGCATAAGAAAATTTATTTTTATAATATCCAGTTGCAACAAACAAAATAATACGCTCATTCTCTGGAATATTTTTGCAAATCTCCTTGATTTTTTTATTTTTCTTATAGTATTCGCCATTTTGGAGAATACAACTTCCAATTCCATAATAATGTAATGCCTCAACAAGAGCCATTGAAAACAGTCCGGCTTCAACATATACTTGATTTCTCTCAAACGTGTCATAAAACGCAGAAACATCTGCCGTAACAACAAGATAATTTGGTACCTCTTGCTGAAAGCCAGTATTCCCTGCAATCAGTTCTCCCAGAGCATCATTTGTTGCCTTATCCTGATACAAATAAACTTTACTAGCTTGTCGATTACATGCAGTTGGAGCTTTTTGCGCGATTTTAATAGCTTTTTCCACATCCTTGATGTTAAGGGATTTACTTTCAAACTGCCGCATTGAATGTCGACTATAAAAAAACTCTGGAAAAGGCTTGTCTACATTACTCATTAGATTTGTTCGTGTATCATACTTGATGCCTGCTGTAAGACCATCAATCCGATATTTATCATATGTTTTCAGCTTTTCCACCATAGCAGCATTTTCATAGCCAAGTCCTTTTTGCATGTCAACATAAGCATTCAAGACAATAATTGCATCTTGAAATGGCATACCATCGGAAGGGTATCCCATTTTCAAATATTGATCCATCATTTCAAAAAGCACTGCAATCTTTTGCTGTCCGAAGCCTTTACGTGGTTCTGACAGTGACATACCCTTTTCAATCATATGGGTCTGACGCAGCATTTTCGATTCCTGTGCTGCTCTTGTAACGACTTTAGGATTATTATAATTCCATCTCCTATAATTACAATAATCACGCCAAAATTCATATATCATCGAAAATCTATCAATGATGAATTTAATTTTTTTCTTTAATTCAGGCATTTGTTACTCCTTTTTCTTGCAAGAAATTAACTACAATTTCCGTTGTTTTATATGCCTGTTGCTTCATATCCGAATGAATATTTTTCAACCTATGTTTATAAGCATCATGATTTGCTTCCAGTTGCCCAAACTTTGCAAATAATGTTTTCTCTGACAACTCATTCAAATCAATACAGTACTCACTCAAACCTATAGATTGCATAAATCCCTTCATTTTTTGCTCATACGATACTGATACAAATGGGATTCCCATTTTTGCGGAAAAAATATTACTATGATATCTCATACCGACTACAGCGTATAACTTGCCAATAACATATTGCTGAAAGTAAGTATCTCGTTCTTCTGAAAAAGCATCAATCATAAATGTATCAGAGTCTAACATGTAATCATTCATGACCTTTGTATCATTCAAGTTACCATATAGCTGTGGAATAAAAATAACGCCATATCCTTCTTTGACTTTTTGAGTTATAAATGCCTTGAATGCTGTTGGAATCTGTTCTATTATCTTTTCATTTTTATGTACTGGATGCCACTTTAAATCAGTTATTGTGATGCCTATGCATTTTTCGTGGTTCTCAATGAACTTTTTGAGCTCTGGATAGTTATTGTATTTTCTTTCGTTTTTATCAATATCAATATCATGCTGTAATGCTGAGTCCAACGCCTGTTCAACCTCAACCCCCGGCAAAAAGTCCTTAACATATTCTACCGAAATCGGATCTCGTAAAACAATTCTTTCTGCACCAGAAATCACTTCTTTTCTTAGTTTATTTCTAGATGCGCAATTAAAAGGTCCCATTGATGGAGCATAAAAAATATATGGGATTCCCATTCGACGAATTAAATTCAAACGCCATAAATACAATTTTTCCGCTTTAAAATATGTATCGCCAATGGATGGACCTCCTGGTGCATGTAAGACAACATCTGCTTCTTTTAATGCGCGAATAAATTTTCTTGCTTCTTTTGTAAATGCAAACTTCCCTTTAAACAACAGAACAATGAAAAATTCCAATTGCGCCATTCTCGATTCAAGCTTCGGAAAGCGATCAATTTGGATTACATTTTCCGGCATACCAGGATATGGTGTAAATCCATTATTAGAAATCGTAATCGTGGCTCCCGGATATTTTATAAGGAGTTCATCAACCATTGCTTTAACAGCAGCTTCATCTCCTCTATTTGCGTTATGTGAATGAATAACAAGCATATTCACAATATTACCTCCTCTATAGTCAACTGTCTTTTCTTTACTTTCTATTAGATAAGGAATCTTACTCTGCCTCATATCCTCTCGTCATTTTGTTTCTCTTTTCTTAACAGTATGCATATAAACATCCAAAGCAAGAAAGTGACACTCAACTCTTCTGTAATCTGTAAAATAGTATCTTCAATAAGAATACATATTACAATGCCCAAAGCTAGAGCAATATATTGATTGCCTTCTTTACGGGCTTTTCGCAATCCAGCATGTACTGTACTAAAAAAGAACATGTAGTATACAACCGCTACAACAGCTCCTAATTCAAGAAATCTCTTAAGTAACCCACTCTCTGTGACAAATCCTCCCCAGTTTGCCTTTGCTCTAGCACCTGTTGCAGCCGGTCCAATTCCGAATATCCAATTTGTCTTCTCCTTAAATTTTTCTATGGAATAAAGCCAGCAATCTATTCTACCCGTATTAGATGCACTATTCTCAGACCAGTCAAAAATGGATTGTAGTCTATTCAAATAAAAAGCAATAATCGAATTATTTCTACTCAAGGTAGTTCCCAAAATCGCTAACAACATTCCAATGATAAACATTATCAATATAACTTTAAAAACCTTTAAAAGATTCACTCTTCCGCCAATATAAACATAAATAACTATTGCACTTATGACAAACGCTACTAATGGTCCTCTTGATGAAGACATAAGCAACCCAACTACGTTTATAATCAAACAAATTAGATTAAGTTTGCTTGTATTTGTACAAAAATCATAAAACGAAACGACCGAAATCATTGCCATTATTGTTCCAAATGTAAGGAATGACCCTGAAAATACCATTGCTCTTATCACACGCGAACCATTATACATTATTCCTAAATATTCATTTTGAATAATATATGAGCCAGAAAACACCTCGTATATGGCAAATATAGAGAGAACCACTCCAATAGTCTTGAATAGATTTAGTATTTTCCTAATTTCACAGTATTCCAATAAATACAGAATAGATGGTATCATCATCATAAAAAAAACATACTGATAAAAAGCAAGCTTTCTTTGGCTACTATTTTCAACATTTATTACTTGAATCAAAAATAATCCAATACAAAATATGTACAGAATCACACTGTCTTTTGCAGTTGTCTGTATTTTTCCCTTATTTACTAATAACCTCTTTCCGTAGCCGATCAATCCAATAAGTATTACGCAGAAAAAAAAATATTTAAAAACCATTCCAAACTTTGTATCCCAAAAATTAAAAGAGCACAAATATATTATGCAATACAGAAGCAAACTTTCATTTATCTGTGTTTTTTTTATCATAAAATACCTCCAGTCAAATTTCATCTCTTTAAACAATAGAAAATATCCGTCATCCAAAATCTACTCCGACCATAATATTTTATATATGGGAAGGCAAGGAAAGCCCGAATTACATTTTTGGTTTCTAATATATTTTTTCTTTTTTTATACACCACTAATTGCTCACTTAAAAAGCTTATATGTTTTTCATGTCGTATATTTTTTTTGCAAAAAAGAAGCATCCTTGAAATTATATCAATTTCGGTATTTAGTCCTTCCAGTCTATATTTTAGACTTCCTCCACCTCTACTAGATGCGTTCTTATCATGCCGTCTAAATTCTATAGTGCCTTCATTATATATATATGCAGTTTCAGACAAAACAGCTTTTCCCCATAAAAGGCAATCATGTGCATAATTTTCAAACCACACATCATCATAATTCTCTAGCAAACATCTACGAAAGCACATTGAACATCCAGGTCTTGCTGGTTTTATCCAACTTCCAATACGATTAATCTTTACCAATTGTCCATAAAATTTCTCAAAATTAACTCTTTGTGGATGTTCCCCATCATAAAATGGGTGAACATTAGATGCTAGCAGTTGAATTTCCGGGTGCGAATTCATTATTTCTGACATCAGCTTAATTTTATCTAAATGCCATATATCATCTTGATCGCAAAGAAAGACTATATCTCCATGCGATTCTTTCATTGCATCGCTAAAATTCAAAGAATACCCTTTATTCTCTTTGTTTCTTACGACATTCCATTTGTCTAATTTGTTTGTTTTGATATACTCCTGCACATACTCATATGTTCCATCAGTGGATCTGTCATCGTAGATTAAAACCTCATCCGGTAACACTGTTTGATTTTTTATTGAATCAAGCTGTTCAGAAATATACTTTAATCCATTATATGTTGTCATCACTAATGAAATCATAGCATCCTCACTCTACTCCAGACTCAATAAAGTTTCGATAAAAAGCATCTCTCTTCTTATTTAAATCTTCTTTGTTATACTCTTTTGATTTCTCAAAATTCCGTTTTGCTTCTTCAATTTGCAGTTCTGGTTTCATCATTTTTTCGAGTATGTCAGCAAGTCTAACATAATCAGCTTTTTCAAACAGGCACTCATCTGAAACTAATTCATAATTTCCGCCAACATTCGTGCAAATCACTGGGCATGCTCTACTCATTGCCTCAACAATAGATCTGCACAATCCCTCCATAAAACTAGGCTGCACATAAATATCAATCAAATCGAGCCATGCGAAAACTTCACTGTGTGGCTTCGCTCCCAAGATAGAGACACAATCTTCTAGCTGCAATTCAGAAATCAATTTTTTGAGTTTATCTCCTGATCCATTTCCAATCATTTCATATTTAAAATTGTTTATTCCTCTATTCTTTAGTTCTCCAATGGCTCGAATGACATACTCCTGCCCCTTCCAGCCAACATCCAAAAAAGCAGCTGTTCCTATCACAATCCTACCTGTATGTTTTTTTATTTTCAGAATTCGATTTTCAATTACTTTATCGTCTGAAGGCATAAGTTCAACATCAGAACACCCAAGCATTTCCCCGTTGCACGGATATCTTTTTTGTAAGGCTTTATTAGTCACATATACGCCATACTTCACATTCTTCATCAATCGCTTATATTGATTTTCTTTGAATCCTGCAACAAATTTTCCGCGCAAACTATGATACCACAATGATTCCCATGCAAAACCAGTAACCTCTACTAAATACGGCTTATGATATTTTTGTGCGCATTTTAATGCCGTATTAGTATAGATATTTCCTAAAGAACGAACAATCACTTTGTCTGCTTTTTTCACTTCAGATTCAATAGTTCTTTTTACCTGCATTCTCTTTTTTAATGACAATGCATTTGAAAGAGGCCTGTACATATCAGGGAGTGCCACACAGTTATCAATTGAGTTACCAATCTCGTTAAACTTAACTTGTGCTTCTTCTTTCGTATAAACTCTATCTTCTCTACGCAATACTACCGTTAAATTATCGCAGTATTCTTTATATCTGCTCCAAATTTGCGAATTAAAATTAGGGTCTGTATAAAGTGTTCCTTCTGAGTCATATTTCCACCTAGAGCCACCTTGTATAAATAATAAATTCATTACTATTCCTCACATCAACCATTTTTTACTTGCTTATCCGTCAGCATTTTCATAGTTCTTTCCAGACCCTGTTTAATGTCATATTTTGCATTCCAACCAAGTTTTTTCAGTTTAGAACCATCAAGTCTAGCCTTTGTTGCCTTACTATATCCAGCTTCTTCGGTTTCGTCAGGCAATTCGAATACAACCTCTTTGCCAGCAAAATCGGCAATAATCTTTGCAAGGTCTTTCAACATAATATCAGACGCTTCATCCGCAATGTTGTAAGCCTCACCACTTTCACCCTTCAAAAGAACTGTTAAAAATCCTGCTACTGCATCTGCCACATAAGTGTAAGAATAGTACTGTGTTCCTGCACTCTTCAAAACAATGTTCTCGCTGTCCACTGCCTTTTTAATAAACTGTGAAATAGCTTTTGTATCAGTTTTTAACATAGTCGGACCATAAGAACGAGTAAACCTAGGAATAACGACATCCAAATTTTCCTGTTTTTTATATGCTTGGCATAAAGCTTCACCACAACGTTTACTTTCTGGATAACCAGCTCTCAATGTATTCGAGTCAATGTAGCCACAATACTTCTCGTCGAAAAATTCTACATCTCCTCTGTTTTCACCATAAATTTCATTTGAAGATGCGAATGCAAAACGTTCCGCATGATGTTTTACCGCAAATTTCAGAAGATTATTGGTTCCAATAATATTTGCAGTCACAGTTCCAATCGGGTCTGTTGCATATGCCACCGGATGCGTATTACTTGCGAGATGAACCACAAAATCTACCTGATTAGCATTATCCAATTCCAGCGGCTCATTAATATCATGTGACACAAATTCAAAAAAAGGTGATGTCCAATATCTCTCAAATCTATTCTTTGCCTTTTCAAGATTCCGTCCCACTGCATATACCTTACAATTCAATCCATACAGATTTTTTTCCATTAAAATATCAATCAAAAAGCTACCAATTAAACCACTGGCTCCGGTAATTAAAATACTCTTATTGTCTATCTTTTCCCATGGCAATTCTAATCCAACCACATATTTAATGTCTTCTCTATAAATTGAATTGTATATCATAGTCTTCTCCTTATTTCAGCCAGCTATCTTTATCTGCCTTTAAGTAAGCCTTGAACATTTCAAGATCATCTTTAGTCGTCAATTTGATGTTCTTATCGGAGCCAGCTGCAAAGTAAAGGCGTTCTCCCAGTTCAACCATCATTGTATTGGTATAAGACGACCCATAAATACCAATTTTTTTTTCAAATGCTTCATGGTACTTACGATCTAATAAATCAAATTTATAAGCCTGCGGCGTAGAAACACGACGCAGAGTTTCACGCGGAATATACTGTGTGGTCGTAGCTTCATTCTCCTTATCCACAACAAAAATCTGCTCATTGTACAGCATGGATGTTACAGCATTTCCATGTTGCTTGCATTTACTGATAACATCTGTAAGTACAGATGGCTCAACAAGAGGACGAATGCCATCGTGGATAATTACCGTGTCATCCGCGTTTACCTTCCCCTCCAAGTTATAAACGCCGTTTCTAATAGACTCTTGACCCGTGTTTCCGCCTGAAACAACCCATTTCAATTTATTAATATTAAACTGTTTTGCATAAGCCCACAGAATATCATGCCAGCCGTCAATACAAACTACTTCAATAGCATCGATTTGAGGATGCTTCTGAAAACTTTCTAATGTGTAAATAAGAACCGGCTTATCATATACATTAATGAATTGTTTTGGAATATCTTGACCCATGCGATGACCCGAACCACCCGCGATAATAATTGCAATGTTTGCCATACTGCTTAATCTCCTTTTTACTTCACATTAAAAATACTTTTTATAGAAACTACCATAACCATAAAGTTCAAAACAAAATAGCCTATAGTAAACAAATCCATAATGTTAAAAACCACCGCAATCAGCATTAAGACCTGAACAAATCCTGCTATAGATGTTAAATTCAGGGCAACCAGTTTAACGAAACCATATCCTGATTTGTCTTTTACCGTTTTCATGGAACCTTGATCACCCAGTGTAGTAATCGCTTTATGCATTATGAAGCGTGGAAATATCACAAATATTCCAGATAATGCTCCGAGAATAATATAGAAGTCCGGAGGCAACTGAACAATACTTTGGAATAATCCAGGATTGTGTGCTGCTGCCACACCCCAGCCAAAGAAGGATAAAACCATAGCGATGTAACCGCTCATTGCATCATATACACTACCCATCGTTGAAAACTGCTTTTTATATCTTGCAATGTTTCCATCGACTCCATCTAAAAGATTCCACAGGAAAAACATCAACCATCCCACAATAAGAACGGCATTTGTACTTCCAATACACATAAGCACAAATCCAACAATTATCGGAATAATAGAAATTAAAGAAACTGTATTTGGAGAAATATTTGTATACAAGAACGGAATAGTCACGATATAAGATAATGGTCTTCCAATGTAAAAAGCAAAATAATCATTTTTTGCAGACTTTCTCTTTTCTGGACTCATCGATTTATTTTCAATATCTCTAGGTGTAATCATTATGTTTTTCTCCGTTAAAATTTTAAAAATACCTTTCAATCCCAGCCACTTCTGATCCTTATCACTCAGATTCAGTGCTGTGCCGTCTTCATCTCTCGAATGCCAAAAGTCATTGACCTTGTAGCAGAACTCTACCTCATTGCTCAGAACCGAGAAACCGTGTGCAAAGCCCTCTGGGATGAAGAATTGCTTCTTCTCTCGGCAGATAGCATAGGCGTGTACCAAAACCACCCGCAAGAATAATCCCCTTCATAATATCTATTCCTCCGTCGTTTACATTCTCTCAAACATTTTCCCATGTTCCTCTGAAACTCTCCGAGCATTAAATCTCTTATGTACATCTTCCAAGCCCTGTGCCACCAATCTATCCCTTAATTCATCTTCTCGATAGATTCTTAACACAGCCTTACTTGCTCCGATATCATCATCCACTTCAACAAGCAGACCATTTTCTCCATTCCGGATTATATTGGGAATGGCATCCACTCTACTTGCTACAATTGGTTTGCCTGCCATCATGTATTCAGGCAGTGCCAATCCGAAGCCTTCCCAACGGCTCAATAGGCACGCCACATCAAATAGTTCAACATAGCTCATCGGGTTATCAACCCAGCCTGTAATATGCAGGCTGTTCGAAAAACCATTGTCCTCCGCATACTTTCTGATTTCGTCTTCCTGATTTCCATTGCCAACGATAATGAAGTGTGCATTGGAAACTTCATCCTTCACCAGCTTTGCCATCTTAACAAAGACATCTGGCGCTTTCTGTGGGCTCATTCGTCCAACCATACCGACAACAAATGCGTCTACTGAAATGTTCAGGTCTCTCCTTTTAACTGCACCATGCACTCCATTTTCATAGGCCTCGATATCCACACCGTTAAAAATGACTTGCAGCTTGTCTTCTCTGCAAATTTTCTTATCCAGTGCTGACTGTTTCTCCGCATCTGAAATGCAGATAATCTTCTCACAAAATGGACCTGCCATTTTTTCAATTGCGGTGTACATCATTCTTTTCTTGTCAGAGCAACGCATATTGAAAGCCCAGCCATGTGGGTTATATACACAGTGATTTTTCAATCCAATATCCGCCACACGAGCGATTGCACCGGCCTTACTAGAATGAGCATACACAATATCAGGACTGTACTTCTTTATCAACTTCCTAACCGCTCTGATGGAGTTCAGATCACTCATCCCGATTGCTCTGTTCATTTCAATCTGTTCAAAAGAGTCCGCTAAGCCATCGTAGTCTTCCCTATGAAAATCTTGAGAGCAGACCAGAACATTCTCAAATTTGTCCTTATCCAAATACTTGAGAAGCATTCGGATGTAGCGATCCACACCGCCAGCGGCTTGCGCCACATGCAGTATTCTGATTTTATTCCTCCTCATCCCTCAAATACTCCTCATCTTTTTCCTCAATGTCTATTTTCACATTCCATGGATAATAAAACTAATTATAAAATGTGATTATGATACCCACACCCGCCCAAGTCTTTTTCCTTACTGTCGTACCCTTTCGACGTATAAATATTTCCCCGGCAAATATTTATACGTCGTTTCTACATACCACTACACCTAAGTATTAAGATAATAACTACTTCTCCCCAAGCATTATTTCATATTTGCTCTTCATCTCTATTTTCACTTCACTACAAAAAAGTCTGCACGCTCTCACATACAGACTTTTCACTTTCCCTTACACTGCTCCGTCCTTCTTCAGCACTGCTCCTACGGTCTTCCACAGTATCCTCAGATCCTTTCCAAAGTTCCAGTTCTCGATATATTCCCGGTCCAGCTTCACGACTTCATCGAAATCCGTGATGCTGCTCCGCCCGCTGATCTGCCACATTCCGGTGATGCCCGGTTTCATGGCGAGTCTCGTGCAGTGTCTGAGCTCGTACTGCTCTACCTCGGAGACGAGGGGTGGTCTGGTGCCTACGAGAGAGATGTCACCTTTGAGTACATTGAAGAACTGCGGGAATTCGTCAATGCTCCAGTCCCGGATGAAGTTGCCGATTCCTTTTTTATAGGTACCATCCGGCAGGATCCTGCTGCCGATGATACGGGGATCGTTATCTAGCTTGAACATTTTGCCGTCAGACATTTTATTCTGTTTCATGAGCTCTGCCTTACGTTCCTCCGCATCCATATACATGCTGCGGAATTTATAGAGGCGGAACTGTTTGCCATTCTTGCCGACCCTGATCTGGGAGAAAAAAATCGGTCCCGGAGACTGGATATAGATTGCCGGTGCCAGGAATATACACAGGATACCGGTCAGGATACATCCGATCAGACCTCCTGTGACATCCAGACATCGCTTCATGAACAATTGTCTGGGAGAAGCATAATTCATCGTAGCAGTTATTACCGGCATGTCTCCCAGCTTTTCCATGATGATCTTCCGTCCGGATTCTGTCAGTGCATCGGGGACCCGCACGTGCGTTACAGTACCCATTTCCAGGAATTGTCTGACCAACGGTTCAGCGGATGCATCTCCCGGTTCCAGGTCTATATAGATCTCGTCCACCCAGCCGGTACGGGTATATTCAATGATACTATCAGCGTTCGCTATCACCGTATAGTTTCCGATCTGCTGTCCCATCATATCCGCATCTACGACTGTGATGCCCAGGATCTGGTAAGAAGCATAGGTCTCTCCCTGTAGCTGCTCTGTCAGAGTACCCAGACGGTCTGCTTTGGTCACAATGATCAGAGAACGTTTTGCTGCATACCTGTTATGATGCTTCAGGTGTGTCTTCCAGAGGATCCTTCCCATATAGCTCAGGATCCAGTAGAATGCCATCGTCAGATATAGTACAGTACGTGAGAACTGCTCAGCGCTCTGCACGGTGACCAGATAGATGGCAAACAGTGCGAATACCTCCAGCACCTGCTTGGATGTCTGGATGGCCTCGATCCAGAAGCCACGCTTCATGACATTATGTAAATTTTCAAAAATGATACCAATGACGATATCTATCAGCAATAGTACGATTGCCATACCGGCATACAGCTGATCCGCATACATATTACCGATCCCATGACGGATGCAATATGCAACATAAAAGGAGAGCTGGAGAACAATGATATCCAGTATCAGAAAGTCTGCATGTTTCAGCCAGCCACTGTACTTTTTTTTGTACATGTTTCTACCCCCCCCCCCGAATTTTTTCGGTTTATCACAATTATTTTTTTGTTTTTTAGTTTCTAGTTTCCTCCATGTTGTCTACCCTTAATACTACTCCCGTTACAACGGACAAACGAAGCAGGCTTCCCCTCCTGTTTTATCTTCGTTTACTCTTCCGTTCCGTAGTTACCGTAATATTTACCGTAGTACTTCCCGTAGTACTTGCCATAATATTTGCCGTAGTATCCCTTGCCGCTCATCTCTACCTTATTCAGTACGCAGCCTAGGATCTTGCATCCGGTCATTGCCAGCTGGTCCTTGACCCTCTTGGCGAAGCGGTAGCTGATCTCACCGCAGGCGAGGATGATCACCGCGCCGTCACAGAATTTGGAGACGACCGCAGTATCGATAACGCTTCCGAGCGGCGGTGTATCGATGATGACCATGTCATACTTCATACGGCATGCCTCTACCATTTTCTCGAATCGGGTGTTGCCCAACAGCTCACTGGGGTTGGGCGGTACCGGTCCGGCGAAGAGGAGATGGAAGTTCGGAATATCCGTCTCACAGATTGCCGTGTCGAGATCTACTTTTCCGACTAAGTAATTGGTCAGTCCAAAGCGGACTTTACCCTTTTTATGTCTGCCCCTCATGACACTCTTGCGCAGATCGGCGTCAATGAGGATTGTTTTCTTTCCATTCTGTGCAAAGGATTTTGCCAGTTCATAGGACACGCTGCTCTTGCCTTCGTTCGGTGTACAGCTTGTCACACAGATGACCCTGATATTTTCTCCGGAGAATTCGATGTTCGTTCGGAGCGTTTTAAATGCTTCTTTGGTACGGAAATCCTGTTTTTCCATTTTTAATTCAATGCTCTGCATCTTCCTGCTCCTTTTCTATATCTACGACTTCGATGGTCTCGTCCGCTTCCATCCGGGGCTCATAGTTTTCCTCTTCCTCCTTTGATCTCCGGGATTTCTTTTTCTTCTCCACGGTATCAAAATTAGGTATCAGTCCCAGGGTAGACAACTCCAGATATTTCTCAATGTCCTCGGAAGACTTGATCGTATCATCCAGCAGATACTGCATTATGATAATACCGGCTGACAGGATCACACCGATCATTGCTGCGATCAGTGTCCACTTCGGGACAGAAGGCTCACAGGGTTTTTCCGGCAGGTTTGCCTCATCCGCTACATTGACAGCCTCCACATCCGTCACATCCTTGATATGTACCGCTGCCACATCACGGATGCTATTGGCTATGATCTGTGCATTGGCAGGATTCGGATCCTTTACCGTGATGCTGATGATACGGGTGTTAGAAGTATTTTCTACGGACACTCTCTTTTTCAGACTCTCGTAACTTTCATTCAGCTGATACTGTGCAATCACTTTTTCCAGCACAGTGCGTCCCAGGATCAATTCCTCATAGTCCTTGGTCAACTGGCTGGCCAGCTGCGCATCGCTGTAGGTCATGCTGTTCTCATTCCCTTTGCTGGTAGAGATATAGATGCTGGTGGTGGATTCATACTGCGGTGTGATCAAAAAAAAGCTCACCGCGAATCCTATGGCACCTGACACGATGGCTGCGAGAATAATGATCCAGGCTTTGTGCAGGAGCAGACCGAACAGATCCTGTAAATCGATTTCAATTTCATCTTCCTGATAAGAAGTCTGCATGGTATTTTTTCCTCTCGTTATACATAAATGAGTTCATTAGTTGTGTGCCAGGAACCTCCGGGCATTGCCTCCCGTGAGCTCCGCGGCATAGATATCTCCGTATTTTCTGCGGAGGAGCTCCGCACATTTCTCTATATAAGGAGCCCTGCCCTCCGGTCTGTGTGCATCCGTGGACACGAAATCCACCAGGCCGTTTTTCAGCAGACTCTTCACGTTCTGTTTTGTAGTAAAACCGTTATCTCCGGTCACGGAAGCACAGTTCACCTGGATCAGTGCCCCAATCTCCCTCATCCACTGGATGGCGGCGAATTTCCGCTCCATCAGATTCCGGTATCTCTCCACATGGGCGATCACTGGCTGATATCCGAATCCCAGGATCTCTCTGACTGCATTGCGGATGTATTTTTCCTCCGCATAGGGTTCGAATTCTACCAATACACAATGGGAATCTCCCAGGGTGATGATCTTCCCCTCTTCCATCCATTCTGACATTTCTTCTATGTAGTAATACTCTGTGCCTTTTTTTAAGGTGATCTGAATTCCTTCTGCCTCGGCCGCCTCCTGTACCAGGCGGATCCGTTCCTCCACCTTTGCAAGCGTCGGATGTCCCTTCCCCGGCATACAATGGGGGGTGGTATAGATCATGCCGATGCCTTCTTCTACGGCTACCCGCAGCATGGCAAGTGTCATTTCCATGTTTTTCGAACCATCATCCAGACCCGGCAGTATGTGGGAATGCATATCAATATATTCCATGCGATATTTCTCCTTTTTTTGATCCCGGCATGGCGCCGGAGCGCCACACCGGTCTCATAGAAACCACTCTACCTTTTTACTTCAATTTCATTCTTATTTCATTTATGACCAATACTTCATAAGGCCTTATGAAATTAAGTTCATAAGAATATCTTAGAACTCGCCGGTCTTGGGAGCCTTCACTGCGGTTGCTGCAACATCAGCTGCATCAACTACCATGAATGCAACGGGAGAGAAGCTGGTGAAAGTACCGGTTACGGTGAGGTCATCACCGAGAACGCCGGAACCAACTACTTCCCAGGTGTAAGGTGCGTTGGGCTGTCTGTGAAGAACATATACCATATCACCCTTCTTAGCGCTGGGAACCTTGAAAGGAACCTGTACGCCGCCTGCAGGGATCTCTCCGCTGTAGGATACATCAACTGCTGCTACCAGTTTAGCGCTGGTAGGAACGTTTAAGTCTTTCAGCACGGATTCTGTAGAGGTTACGGATACAACCTGCTTAGCAAGCTGCTCAGAAGGAACTGCTACAGAAGCTGCTGCTACGGAAGTCTTAACTTCCTTTGCTGCTGCTACGACATCAACGCCGGCAGCGGTCTTTACAACAGGATCAGCCTCAGGGCTGTTTGCTGCAAAGGTAGGAACTGCCATAGCTACGGTCATAACTGCAACTAATAACAAAGCATATACTTTTTTCATTGGACAATTATCTCCTTTCGTAGAGTATAGAATGGTTTCTATATATAAACGGCTGTCTCCAACCGGTTATACCGTAATTAGTATTAGTTTACTTCCTCATAGAACACATCGAGGATCAGTTGATACAGAGCATCGTCATCCACATTGAACTCCGCATATTCCTCTCCCTTGGTGACTTCACCAGCGATAGTGTAGATATTGTCGGTATCAAAGGAGCTGTTCATATATTCCGTGCACAGATATACTGCCTGATCCAGGCCGATACTGGTCACCATCTGCTTCTCCGCGGTCTGGTACAGCTTCACGGGAAGAGTCATATCTTCCTTCATGCCCTGCTTTAATTGGTTGACGAAAGCAACCGCATAAGCTTTCTGTCTGGCAATGCGCTTATTATTGGAAGCAATATCGGTAGACTTAAAGTCACGGTCATGAACAAAATGGTATGCCAGTTCGCCCTTCAGGGTCACAGTATCGCCTGCAGTGAACAGCTTCGGCTGCATCACTGCCAGATCCTCCGGCACGGTCACAGTCACGCCGCCTACCGCATCATTCAGATCTGCAATGCTGTTCATGGACAGTGCACAGTAGCCATGGATCGGCACTCCATAGAACAGCTCGGATACCGTCTGCTCCATGAGCTGACAGCTCCAGTCCCTGCCGTTGCCGTAAGCATACTGCAGAGCCAGCTGTTCCGTCCGATCCTCCACATAACTTCCATCGGTAGCATATACATGTACCGGCACCATGGAATCTCTGGAGATGTTGATGAGTTGAATGGTCTTCGCTTCATCATCCAGCACTGCCAGGATCACGCAGTCTGCCTGTCCTGCCTTACCGGGTGTCTTCTCCTTCGCGATGCCGTCACGGCTATCGATTCCCAAACAGAGGATATTCATAAGATTATCTTTATATTGGTAAGTCTTACCGTTGTAACGGATCTGACCTTCCTGCAATTCATAGGATTCTTCCGCTTCCTGTGCTTCGGAGGCTTCGGAATTTTTCTCATTTGCCGCTTCCTGCATCGCCTGTGCAGCATCGGTACTGTTGCCCTGTGCATGATGAAGCAGGCTTGCACGGCCGGTGGATCTCCACACGTTAACGAGGATCACTGCGATCACCGCGAGGATTGCAAGCAGTGCCAGCAAAATCCCCAGTGCGCATAATATCTTCGTCCGGACACGCTTTCTATGCCGGATGACATGCTGCTTATTGTATTCTGCCGCTTTCCGGCCTGTCAGTTGGGATTCGTCACGTTCATCTTCAAGCGGAATATCTATGAGGCTGTCTCTGCTTTCTTCCTTCTTCATAGTCTGTCTCCCACGCATAAAATACTTTGTTGGTCTATTCTGTTGCAGCTGCCGCCCGGGCAGTCTCCGCACCCGCTTCTCTGTCGGTCAGCACTGCCTGCACCAGGAGTCGGTTATTCGGCTGGCTGCCGATACAGGTCACTAATGTAATGATCTGATCGTCCGTTGTCACAGTGATATCCTTGTCAATATTTGCACTCATATCGCGGGTGCTGAATATGGAATCCAGGTATTTCTGATAGACCTCCGGATCCGTAAAGTCAAAGCTGTACAGCAGGTGTCTGTCATCGTAGATATGGGCTGCAAAAATGGTGTAATGCAGTACTTCTCCGGGCAGATAGATCACCACTTCTCTATTCGCATCAAAAAAGTCCGGATCTTCGAATTTATGTAACTGTGCGAACATAGAACCGTTTTTCATATTGTGTCCATAGATCACAGTATTGTTATCCGTGAAGTCCTTACTGTTCATATTCTCGGTGTAGATACAACCGGGATATCCATAGGAACCGTCGATATTATGCATGAGATAATAAGAATTGTCGGATGCATGCTGCAGGATCGGATAATCAATATCCATACCGGGTACGGTGATCCAGGCATAGACATCCGGGTTCACCGCCTGAAGCTCTTCAAACTTCACAGGGATGACTTCGCTCTGCTCTTCTGTCGCAGTCTCGGTCTCTGCCGTTTCCGTTGTCTTCATGCCTGCCAGCATTTCGTTGATCTCGTCCTCGGTCATGGCACTTTTTGCTTCCTCAGTTCCCTGCACAGCGCTATCCGTTGTGCTCTCAGTTTCGGCAGCCGCATTGTCCGTCGGACGATTATAGATGATATGAGAGATTCCGCTCGCTAAAAAATAAGCCATGGTCAGACCGGCCACGCCCACGATTACGGAAATGATTTTTTTCTTCATTAGTATTTCCTCTTTCCAGACTTTTTCCGGGCTATTGTAAGAATTCCCTCTGTCACTACGTTTTTAACGTAATTTTGACTTCTGTTTTAAACGTAACCATTATATACGTTTAAAACTGGTATTGTCAATAGTTTACGGTCTTCATAATGTAACTGGGAAAAGTTCATAGAAAATGCTTTTATGATTACACTAAAAAATGGGGCAATTCATGGGGATAATGATATTGGAGGTATAAATGAAAAAAACATATGATCGTCTGGCTGCCGGAGAACGTATTCGCCTGAAAAGAAATCTTTTGGGATTCACGCAGGATGAAATGGCTGAAAAAATAGACCGTGCCGCAAAATATTATGCCGATATTGAACGTGGCAGCTGCGGTATGAGTGTAGAAACTCTGATGGCGCTTTCCGAAGCTTTAGATATGTCACTGGATTATATTATTTACGGAAAAGAAAACAACGAAAACGGATACCCCGGGCAAACCGCCGAAGTATCCGCTATTTTAACTATGCTAAATAATTCCGAACAAAGAGAACGTGATTATGCACTCAGACTTTTGAAGCTTTTTCTGGCTTATCAAAAATAAAACCCTGACTAGTTAAAACCAAACAGCTTCTGACAGATCTTGTACCCCTCTACGGAAATCTTGCGTCCGCCTCTTCCGGGCAGGTTCATCGTTCCGCCCATGATGCCATTGCGCATCCACAGGTACAGTCTCTTATCCTTGCTCTTAAGATACTCCCACAATTCTTTCTTCTTATCCAGGTGTTCCTGAGTACCGGAGCGGATCAGCAGAACGGATGACACTGTCATAATAATTTCCAGATAGTTACGCATGTACTGATACAGGCGTCTGTTCTTGACCAACTCCTGTTTTTTTGCCACAAGATAATCGATCATCAGCTTAGTCACGCGGATCTGCTGATCGATACGGGAGATCATGACCGTCTCGTTCACGGACTGATCCTGTCTTCCTATATAATATCTGTAGAAATTCACATCCAGATAATACATATTTTTCACATAAGGTAACGGTTCAAACACATACAGATTGTCCACATAAAAAGTATGCTCCGGAAGCTTCAGTCCGCATTCCTGAAGCAGCTTCGTACGGAAGATCACGGAGTGCATCAGTATGTAATGTCCCTTGATAAAATGATGGCAGTCCGCCCAGGTGAACATCTTCTCTACCGGCAGAATATGACGGTACTGAATGACTTTCTTGCGACGCTCGCCTTCCTTCTCATAGACATAGTTGCTGATCAGCATGTCCAGTGCCTGACCGCCTCCTGCCAGCTCCCGCAGAGTGTCCAGGATCTTAAAATAGGCATCCTGCTTCACCCAGTCATCACTGTCCACCACCTTAAAATATAATCCGGTAGCATTGGCAATTCCGGTATTCACTGCAGAACCGTGTCCACCGTTCTCCTTGTGGATCGCGCGGACGATCGTAGGAAACTGTGCTTCATATTCATCTGCGATCTCCGCAGTGCGATCCTTAGTAGATCCGTCATCAACGATCAGAATCTCCACATCCTCCCCTCCGACTAACAGGGAGTCAATACATTTTCTCATATACTTTTCAGAATTATAACAGGGAATTGCTATGGAAAGTAATTTCATGATTGCTGTCCTTTCTTCATATTAAAACATAGTTCGAGGTATCCCAAGCTGCATGCTCAGTCCCTTCGCATAAGCTGCAAATGCAGAAGGAATGGGATATCTGTCTTGCGTCTCCCGGGGTTCAATATAGATCCAGTCCGCAGAATCCGGTCCCACCTTCTTCGGTGCGAGTTCATCCACACGGATGAGGTATCCCTTCATATGCCATTCTCTGTGGGAGAAAATATGCTTTGCATCCTCCAGTGGCTGGATCCTGAGTACCTGCAGTCCGTTCTCTGTCAGATATTCCTTCACCTCTTCCGCCGTACAGAATCCCTTCATTGACGGGAATTCATACATTCCGGCGAGCAGTCCCTTAGACGGCCGCTTGTGCAGCACCGCAAGCTCCGCATCCCGGATAATGAGGATTGTCTTCTCCTCTATGGTCCGTTCCTTTGCCTTTGCCTTATTCGGGTACTGTTGCTGCGTTCCATCTTCGTATGCCAGACAGATCTGCCGAAGCGGACACTCCTCACAATGAGGGGCACCGTTTGGAATACACACGCAGGCTCCGATCTCCATCATTGCCTGGTTAAAATCCCCGGGTCTGTCCTTCGGTATAACCTCCCACAAGTCCTTCTCCACGGCTTTTTTCACTTTATCCTCTGAGATACATCGATCATCCTTACGGATGCGGGCGATCACACGGAGCACATTTCCATCTACCGCCGGGTTCGGTTTTCCATAAGCTATGGAAGATACTGCTCCCGCCGTATAGCTTCCGATTCCTTTCAGTTTCAGCAATTCTTCATAAGAATCCGGCATAATTCCGGCATAATCTTCCATGATCTGAATTGCTGCTTTCTGCAGATTACGCACCCGGTTGTAATAACCAAGTCCCTCCCAAAGCTTTAATAGAGTCTCCTCCGGTGCTTCCGCTAATGCCGCGATATCCGGCAGAGTATCCATAAATCTCTGAAAATAAGGCTTCACCGCTTCCACCCTGGTCTGCTGTAGCATGATCTCAGAGACCCATACGCGATAGGGTGTGGGCCGTTCTCTCCAGGGAAGAATCCTACGATTATTATCATACCATTTTAAAAGTGGTTTGGGAATCGCCCGAAGGTCACCTTTCCTAAAGATTTCCTTAACATCCGTTAAATTTTCATTGTATTTATCCATAGTGTCTACCGCAGGCGATTGCATTCAAACTTCTCCATGGTGAGCAGGCAGTTTTTCAGTTCTTCATAACGTTCCTCCGTCTCACCGTCATTTACTTCGATATCGCAGGCGATTGCCATGGTCGTGATCATCTCATCGGTGATCCGGTGATGTAAGCCTGCGAGAATATTTAACTTCTGCTCATAGGAATCCGCATCCAGGAATTCTAATACCAAAGGATCCAGTGCGGGCTCCTCCTCTGCAACTTCTATATGCACTGCCGGTGTCTCCGGCTGTGCTGTCGCGCCCTGCGCTGTTGCTGTCGGCACTGCCTGAGTTGTCGTCTGCCCATCGTTCACTTCAACGGTCTCACGTATCTGTCTGTCCGCATCCGCACCCTGTAATTCAAAGCGGAATCTCTGCTGTACCTCAGGGTATTTGACCTTATCCACTTCACTCGTAAACATTGCAAGCGGTCTCGCATAGGTCTTGAAATCTCCGTACATTGCCTGATAGATCACCAGCTGCTCTCCAGTCTCCGAATGCTGTGCTATCGTAACGATCTGGTACAGATTCCCTTTAAAATGCTTATATATCTCATGTGGTTTGGGAATAAATGTCATCTGTCCTTCTCCTTTCCCATTGCCTCTGCTGCGGCATATGGTAACAGTATAACCCCTATTCTGAAAAATGTCATGTCTCCCTTAAAAATCTGTCAGAAGATATTCATAAGAGATGCTGTAGCTGCCGGAAGCATTGCACGCCTGCATAAGCTCTGCGCTGAAAGCTTCACGTTCCTCTTCACTCATGTCATTGATCCTCTTATGATGGATCGTGAAAGTATACTCCGGACTGCCGTCTGCATCTGTCACATACGTCAGAGTCACACCGCTGTTAGTATACCCGTTATCCTTCAGGTATTGTCTTACATCCGTAAGCAGCTGCTGTTCCTGCACTCTGTTCTCCACCCGCTGTGCCCCATCCCGGCTTTCGCTTCTTACGGTTCCTCCCACGCACAATACAATGATCAGGATCAATACAACAGTGACAACATAAAATGCAACATTGGAAACAGCCTGTCTTCTCATAATCTATACCTCTTTCTATTCATATATAATGCTATAATGCATTTTCCATCGGTTCTCCCCGATCTGACAGGTATAGACTACTCTTTTTTAAGTCCGTTAAAACTCTCTTATTTATTCAAAATATTCCGCCCCGGCGGCCTCCACCGCTGCCTTCAGCCCAAGTGCCGACATCCTCGTGGCCCCGTTGCCCCAGATGATCATCTGCTCCAGGGCATCGGAGGTAGCTACCGTCACGCGGTATTTCTGTGGTTTTGCTCCCAGTTCATGTGTGGTGCGCTCAATATACTGATCTGCAGTCTCCGCTTCCTTCGTATAGACCACTTCTATGTTATGATATTTCATCACAGATCCCGGATTTCCTTTCACCTTATAAGCATCATAGACCAAAATCAGCCGGCATCCCTGATATCCCTGATAGTTGCACAATATATCCATCAGTTTGTCCCTGGCGCTGTCTAAATTGATCTGTGCCAGCTCCCGCAGCTCCGGCCATGCGAAAATAATATTATAACCGTCCACCAGCAGATATTCTTCCGGTTTTTCCTGAGGGCCTGCTTTGGTCTTCGGTGTCCGCATACTGTCTGCCGGACTTTCCGTGTAGTTGCTGCGACTGCCGGAGGATGTATGATATCTGCGGAATCTATGCGGATCTTCTGCCCCTTTTCCATAGGTCCTGCGGAAGATCTCTTCGATCTCTTCCTGGGATATGATACGCTCTGTGCCGCCACCCGTCTGACGTACAGCTCCCTGCCGTCTGTTCACTGCCGGCATTCCCTGTAAGGCGTCATCCCCCGACTCTGCATTTTCCTCCGAATCCGGTACCCAGCCGCTCTCCACATGGGCGTATTCCGACACCTGATCCCAGGGCACCTGGAAACCGGCCCCGTGGGCACAGAATACGGAACCGGTAGGGTTGGCGGTATCCGCCTCCGGATCGTAATCCGTCTGTGCCATCACCTCTTCCGGATTATGGCAGGGCTCGTACCCCTGCAGGCTGCAGGACAGTCTGCCGTGTCCTTTGGTATAGGAAGCCACTTCTCTGGCGTAATCCCGCATGGTTGCCACCGGTACACTGCCCATCAGTACACTGTTGTTTCCTTCGGTCACAGGCGGATCGAATCGTCCGTTCATTCTGGTGATATCTGACATTGCCCTGCCGAGATTTTCTGTCGGCACTTCCAGTCGATAGGAAAACCACGGCTCAAGCAGAATACTTTTTCCACTGCGCAGTCCCTGCCGGATGGCGCGATAAGTCGCCTGCCGGAAATCCCCGCCTTCCGTATGCTTAGTATGTGCTTTCCCGGCGATCAACAGTATCCGAAGATCTGTGATCTCCGATCCGGTGAGCACTCCCACATGCCTTTTTTCCTCCAAATGAGTCAGGATCAGTCTCTGCCAGTTCCGATCCAGCATATCCTCACTGCACAGAGAGGCAAATTGCAAGCCGCTGCCCCGCTCACCCGGTTCCAGTAGCAGGTGTACTTCTGCATAATGTCGCAGGGGTTCAAAATGCCCGATGCCTTCCACCGGTTCCGCCAGCGTCTCCTTATAGACAATGCTTCCCGCATCGAATTCCGCTTCCAGTCCGAAACGCTCCCACAGGATATTTTTCAGGATCTCCATCTGCACCTGCCCCATGACCTGCATATGGATCTCCCGCTTTTCCTCCTGCCATAATACATGTAACTGCGGCTCCTCTTCTTCCAGCTGTCTGAGCTTTCCGAGCGCTGTCACCGGATCCACATCCGGGGGAAAACTCAGCCTGTAGGTCAATACCGGTTCCAACACCGGTGCCAGATTCTCGCACTCATAGCCCAGTCCCTGTCCTGCAAATGTCTTCGTAAGTCCTGTGACCGCACAGACTTCTCCCGCCGGCACGCTGTCTGCGGTCTCATAGCTTCCTCCATTGTACAGGCGCAGCTGATCTGCCTTCTCCTCCCAGATCTCTTCTCCGGCACCGCTTTTCTCATTACCGATCATCATTTTGACCCGAAGCGTCCCTCCGGTGACTTTCAGATACGTCAGACGGTTCCCCGACGTATCTCTGCCGATTTTATAGACTCTGGCTCCAAACTCCTGTGAATATTCCGGTTCCGGCAGATAGAAAGACAGCCCGTCCAACAGCTTTTCTATGCCTTCCTGTCTTAATGCGGATCCAAAAAAGCAGGGAAACAGCTTCCGCTGCGCCACAGTGAATGCTATGCTCTCCGGCTGCAAGTCTCCGGTCTCCAGGTATTCCTCCATCAGTACTTCACTGCACATGGCGGCATGTTCCAGTTCCTGCTCACGGTCCTCTCCGGATTCATCCTGCGCCATGATATTTTCAACGGTTACAATATTGCCATCCAGCTTACTTTGCAGTTCGGCCAGTATTTTGCCCCGCTCGGTGCCCGGCTGATCCATTTTATTTACGAATAAAAATACCGGAACCTCATATCTTTTCAATAATCTCCACAATGTGTAAACATCCCCCTGCACGCCGTCACTGCCATCGATCACAAGGATTGCTGCATCCAGTACCTGCAGTGTCCTCTCCATTTCAGCGGAAAAATCCACATGCCCAGGGGTATCTAACAGAGTGATATCCACATCTTTCCACCGGATTCTCGCCTGCTTGGAGAAGATGGTAATGCCTCTCTTCCTCTCCATGTCCCCATTGTCCAGAAAAGCATCTCCGTGATCCACTCTTCCTGCCTTGCGGATCGTTCCGCAGGTATATAAAAGGCCTTCCGCCAGTGTTGTCTTGCCGGCATCCACATGTGCCAGAATTCCTATGATTAATTTCTTCATTCCTATTGCTAACCCTTCTATCTCCGGTTCCTGCTACTTCTCCAGGATTCTTACTGTTTCCTTAGGTTTCTACCGCTTTCTGATCTTTACCATCTACGATACTATATTTTCGCTGATTTTCCAACTGTTTTATCTTGAGGATGTCATTGCAAATCCGCTTAAAGATAGGCTATAATCATAGCATACTTTCCATCTTTCCATTAACAGGAGGAGCTATGATTAAATTAATTGCAACCGACATCGACGGTACGCTTCTAAAAGACGGTACTCTGATGATCGATCCGGAATATATGACCGTAATTGAAAAACTGACTTCAAAAGGAATCATCTTCGTCGCCTGCTCCGGCCGGCAATTCATCAGTGAACGAAAGCTTTTCGCTCCCGTTTGCGATAAGCTTCTCTATATCACGGACGGCGGCACGGTAGTCCGTACCCCTCACAAAATTTTAAAAGTCCACACTCTGCCCGAAGACGTCTGGCATGGAATGTGTGAAACGGTTCGCAATGAATTACCGGACTGTGATTATTTTATTGCCACTCCGGATTATTGTCTGGCAGAAGATGCCGGAAGCCGCATGTTCCGTTGACTTACCGATTCTTACGGATATGATATCCGTGAGGTACCGGACCTGTTAAAAGCACCTGTGGACAACGTGATCAAATTCACAGTGTATCATCCTTCGGCATGTGAAGAAATGTGTGCCCCGCTTTTCACTCCCACCTGGCATACCAAGGCTAAAATCGCTTCCTCCGGCAAAGAATGGATGGACTGTAACCCATTAGGTGTGAACAAAGGAACCGCTATTCGGTTTTTACAGGAATATCTTGGCATTGCCCCGGATGAAACCTGCACTTTCGGAGACAATCTGAATGATATAGAAATGCTTGAGAGCGCCGGAACCAGCTATGCCGTATCCAACGCAAGAGAGGAAGTAATCGCTGCCGCAAAGAGAACCTGTGCGCCTTATTGGGAAAACGGCGTGCTGCAGGTATTAAAAACTTTTCTGTAAGCTTGACACTGTCACAATAAAGCACTATAGTAAACAGGTAAATATTATATTCCGCTAGGGGAGCACATCGCTGAGACTGAAGTGTTGCAAGACTATGCCATCACTTCTAACCCTCACTACTTGAACCGGATAATACCGGCGTAAGGAAGCATAGATTTCATGCAATTATTGTCTACATATACATTGCTGATAACAGTGTATGAGAACCGTACATTATATGAGTGCCGTTCAAGACTGTAATTTTTGCATGGATACGATGTTGTCCCTCCTCGCGCATACGAAGGAGGATTTTTTATGTTGTACAATGTTGTTGTGAATGACTGGGGCGAGACTACTTATGTCCCCACTGCTCTGGGCAATGTCCTGTTAGTGGTTGTCCTTATCGCTCTGCTGGCCGTGGCTGTTGTATTTGCCCGTAAGCAGAGAACTAAGACCGGGGCGTCTGACGACGGTGACCGGAAAATGGCTCACGGTAAGCTGACCGTAAAGCAGCTGGCTTTTTGCGCTATGGCAATCGCTCTTGGAACCGTGCTGTCTAACATCAAGCTGTTCCATTTTCCTACCGGCGGCTCCATTACGCTTCTGTCCATGCTGGTGATCTGCCTGCCCGGTTACTGGTTCGGTCTGGGTGCAGGTATCGCCACCGGAGTAGCTTACGGTGTGTTACAGCTTCTCATTGATCCCTATGTATTGTATCCCATGCAGTTGATCGTTGATTACATTTTGGCTTTCGGTGCTTTGGGATTGTCCGGACTCTTCTCCAATGCGAAATTCGGACTGCTGAAGGGATATATCACCGCTGTGTTGGGCAGATATGTGTTCGCCGTGATCTCCGGATGGATCTTCTTCGGCGCGTATGCCTGGGAAGGCTGGGATCCCCTGCCCTATTCCCTCGCCTACAATGCGATCTATATCTTCGCTGAAGCGGCAGTAACATTACTGATCCTCTCCGTGAAACCGGTGCAGAATCTGTTCTCGAGCTTAAAACAGATGGCTTTAAATGATTAGGTAAATTGTGAGTTACGAGCCATGCAAAGTCAAAACGGAAACAGCGATCTGGGAGCTTGCTCACAAGTCGCTGTTTTTGTTT
>ERZ773192.19-NODE-19-length-170436-cov-130.946179_pt1 | contig 170436 bp, 173 predicted proteins | sample MGYA00581010_ERZ773192 | MGnify/ENA primary metagenome ERZ773192 (study PRJEB29015, sample SAMEA2737741) | human gut metagenome | biome: human gut; feature: human-associated habitat; material: faeces | place: China | collected 2012 ...
TTGGAATTGGAATATTTTTATTGGCTTTGTTTGGGGTATTAAGTAAGAAAATGAAGAACAGACTGCAACCAACGATTATGTGTCAGAAGAAAATTATATGATAGAGAAAAGAAGAACTGCAGGATTATAAATTTTCCGTTGCAAAGGAGGCTGGGGAAGACAAAGGATGGAATCAAATAAAAAGAATAAAACTATAAAACGGGATTTGCCGAATAAAGGAGCAAAATAGCAATGAAGATTCGCAAGGCAGAGAAAAAGGACATTCCAAGAATTCTTGCACTGTTGGGGCAGGTATTACAGATACATGCAGAGATCCGTCCGGATATTTTTATACCGGGTACTACGAAATACACCACCTGCGAGCTGGCAGAGCACTTTTATGAAAAGATGGGAATGAAGACAAAAGAACGGCAGATGGAATATATCCTGTGAGCCGGACGGAGGTGGCAAGCATGATTAAAATTGCATTTTTTGATGTCGATGGGACACTTTTGAAGATGGGTCATAAAGAATTAAGTGAGCGGACGCTGCATGCATTAATTTCTCTTCATCGGAATGGGGTAAAGCTGTGTATGGCGACCGGAAGAGGATATCTGTCGGCGCCGCGTTTTCCGGGAATTGATTTCGATGCTCTTCTGACCTTTAACGGTTCTTATGTAACAGTAGGAGACGAGATTATTTTTAAGTGCCCGCTTGATCGGGTGGACAAGCTTCAGCTTCTTCAGAATCTGAAAGACATGCATAGGGCGGTAGCAATAAGTAACGAACATTTTATCATCACCAACGGTACAGATCCGGATCTGGAGCAGTATTTCAGATTCGGTAATGAGATGCTGAAAATAGATAAACAATTCGATGAACGGGTTCATGAGGATATCTATCAGATGATGTGTGCCTGCCGGGAAGAAGAGTATGAGAGGATTCTCTATGGTACGCACCATACACAGATTACAGCGTGGTGGGATAGAGCGGCTGATATCATTCCTCTGGAATGTGGGAAGGGAAACGCTGTGCGCGCGGTACTTCAGCATTTTGGCTTTACAAAGGAGGAAGCCATCGCTTTTGGAGATGGCTTCAATGATATCGAGATGCTGGAAGCAGTCGGCACCGGTGTGGCCATGGGGAATGCGAAGGATGAGATCAAAGCCCACGCCACCTGCACGTGCAAATCGGTGGAAGAAGACGGAGTCTACGATTTTTGCTTAGAACATGGGCTGATTACAATATAAGCATTGCTGCCCGCATTTCTTTCACCTTTCCGGCATCCACTGCTTCATATGCATTCTTTCGGTTTCTATCATAAGAGAAGTCCACGTCCTGCAGGGAGGCGGTCGCATCCGGCTGCCAGCTTCTGCAGGATGTATGAACCTGCTCTATGCTCGTATATTCCATCAGAGCTTTTACGTTTTTTGCATTCACGCCGCTTCCCGCTAAAAAGGTGATATCCTTACCATACCGGCTTTGCAGCTTTTGCAATTGCGTTCTGCCCGACCATACATCGGGTGCACCACCACTGGTGAGGATCCGGTCCGCACCAAGTAAGATCAATGCTTCCACCGCACGTTCCTGTTGTGCAACACAATCAAACGCCCGGTGAAATACAGCTTCTTTTCCGGCACTATGGATAAGGTCGATCATTTCCTGCGTCCGGTTCCTATGGATGGCATGGTCCTCTGTCAAAAAGCCGAAAGCAATACCGTCAGCTCCGTGCTCTAAAAGTATGCGGGCATCTAAGAGCATGGTCTCGTATTCATCCTGTGAATAGCAGAAGCCGCCTCCTCTTGGGCGGACCATTGTTACAATAGGGATGCTGCACTGCTCTTTTGCACAGATCAGATTGGCCGTAGAAGGTGTGAGACCACCCAGATACAGTGCACTGTTAAGCTCCACCCGGTCAGCACCATTTTGCCAGGCGGTTTTTACATCTTCGAAGCTGCCGCAGCAGATTTCCAATAATCCTTTCAAAATAATCCCTCCTCAATTTATATCTTCGTGGTCCACTGGGAGAGATCCCATACCTGGGTAGCCAGTCCGTCATAGAACTCCGGTTCGTGGCAGACCATGAGAATGCTGCCCTTGTATTCCTGCAGGGCACGTTTCAGCTCGTCCTTGGCATCGACATCCAGGTGGTTCGTCGGCTCATCTAACAGCAATACATTCGTGGCGCGGTTCATCAGCTTGCAGAGACGTACCTTTGCCTGTTCGCCACCGCTCAATACCTTCACGCGGCTCTCGATATGCTTGGTGGTGAGTCCACATCTTGCCAGAGCGGAACGGACTTCATACTGGGTGAAGGAGGGGAACTCCTGCCAGATCTCTTCGATGCAGCTGTTGTCTCCGGAGCCGGACATTTCCTGCTCGAAGTATCCGATCTCCAGATAATCGCCCTGCTCCACTTCGCCGGACAACGGCGGGATCAGACCCAGAATACTTTTTAACAGAGTGGTCTTACCGATACCGTTGGCACCGATCAGCGCCACCTTCTCGCCACGCTCCATAGACAGGTTCAGAGGCTTGGACAGCGGCTCGTCGTAACCGATGACGAGATCTCTGGTCTCGAAAATGATGCGTCCGGTAGTACGTCCTTCCTTAAAAGAGAATTCCGGCTTCGGCTTCTCCGCAGCCAGCTCGATGACATCCATTTTGTCCAGCTTCTTCTGCCGGGACATCGCCATATTACGGGTGGAGACTCTGGCTTTATTCCTTGCCACGAAGTCCTTCAGATCGGCGATCTCCTTCTGCTGGCGGTTGTAAGCGGCCTCCAGCTGGGACTTTTTCATGGCATAGACTTCCTGGAACTTGTCGTAATCGCCCACGTAACGGGTCAGCTCCTGATTGTCCATATGATAGATGAGGTTGATGACACTGTTCAGGAAGGGAATGTCATGGCTGATCAGAATGAAAGCATTCTCGTATTCGTTCAGATAACGCTTCAGCCATTCGATATGCTCCGCATCCAGATAGTTGGTAGGCTCGTCCAAGAGCAGGATATCCGGCTTCTCCAACAGGAGTTTTCCCAGCAGTACCTTGGTACGCTGGCCGCCGGACAGTTCGGTGACATCACGATCGAGACCGATCTCCATCAATCCTAAGGCTCTTGCCACTTCTTCCACCTTGGCATCGATCATATAAAAATCATGCATGGTTAAGAGATCCTGGATCGTCCCCAGATCTTCCATATACTGTTCCAGCTCTTCGGGAGTGGCATCTCCCATTTTGTCACAGATCTCGTTCATCTGTGCTTCCATATCATATAAAAAGTCAAAGGCGGAAGCCAGCACCTGGCGGATGGTCATGCCGGGAGTCAGCACGGTATGCTGGTCCAGATAGCCGACACGGACATTTTTCGCCCATTCCACTTTTCCCTCATCCGGCATGAGCTTGCCGGTGATAATATTCATAAAAGTAGATTTGCCTTCGCCATTGGCACCGATGAGGCCGATATGTTCTCCCTTTAACAGTCGAAACGATACATCGTTAAAAATAGCACGGTCACCGAAGCCGTGGGTCAGGTGTTCTACATTTAATATACTCATAATTCCTCACATTCTGCTGCGTATGCAGCGGACTCATTTCCGTATTCTCCTGCAAGTATAGCCTACGACCCGCAGTTTTGTAAAGAAAGAAAGCAAAAATTGATTTTTTTGAAACCTTTCATCATCAGCTGTCGTCTGATAGTATAGGAAGCCCCGTCTAAGGGACACTACAACAATAAATATGGGCATGCCCCATAGAAATGAGGAGAGACTTTATGAAGAAGAAATTAGCATGTATGTTACTTATGGGTACTTTGGCACTGTCCATGGCGGCCTGCGGAAACGGGCAGGACAAGAATACCGGTGCTGCTACAGAGACCGGTGTGGAAAGCACAGAAGGCACCGCGGAATCCACCGGGACGAGTGTAGAGAGCACTGAGGCGGGAAATGCCGGCACACAGCAGGAAAATGGAGATGTGGCATCGGCATTACAGAGCGCCAAAAAAGCAGTGACAGACGCGCTGGGTGATGATTACTGGCCCGATTCCGAGATCCCGGAGGAAATGCTGAATGAGACCTATGGTGTCAGTGCAGATCTGTATGATGCTTATCTGGGTGAGTGTCCTATGATCAGTGTCAATGTAGATACTTTATTGATTATTCACGCAAAAGATGGTAAGGTAGAGGATGTAGAAAATGCATTGAACGCCTATCGTGACAGTCTGGTGAATGACACGATGCAGTATCCCATGAATCTTGGCAAGATACAGGCATCCCGAGTGGAACGGATAGGTGATTATGTATGCTTTGTACAGTTGGGTGCGGACACTTCCTCTGTGGAAGAGCAGGGAGATGAGGCCGTGATCACTTACTGTCAGGAGCAGAATGAACTTGCCCTGGAGGCTATCAGACAGACTCTGGAGTAAATGCGGAGTAGAGTGAATGGTATTCAGCAGTGTGTTGTTTCTTTTTCGGTTTTTACCGATTTTTATGATCTGCTATTTCCTGGTTCCCCGGAACATGAAGAATCTGGTTCTGTTTCTGGGGAGCCTGGTCTTTTATGCCTGGGGAGAGCCGGTCTATATTTTTCTGATGCTTTTTTCCACGATTTCGGACTTCGTATGGGGAAGGCTGATAGAGGACTATAGAGGGGAGGACCGCTCCAGGATCTTTTTGTTATGTTCTGTTGTTATCAACCTGTTTATCCTGGGATTTTTTAAATATGCCGATTTCCTGCTGCAGACGGTGAATACAGTGTTCGGAACATCGATCCCATTGCTGGGTCTTCCGTTACCCATCGGTATCTCTTTTTACACCTTCCAGACGATGTCTTACGTGATCGATGTATACAGAGGAGATGCCAAAGCGCAGCGCAATATTTTACAGTTCGGTGTCTACGTGACCATGTTCCCGCAGCTGATCGCGGGACCGATCCTAAAGTATCATCAGATCGAAAAATATCTTCAGGAAAGGCGTTCCGATCTGGATGCCATCAGCTACGGAGCGAAACGCTTTGTGACGGGACTTGCGAAAAAAGTTCTTCTGGCCAACAATCTCGGACTTTTGTGGACACAGATATCTTCCCTGAAAAATGATCAGATGAGTGTGCTGATGGCGTGGATAGGAATTGCGGCATACGCTTTTCAGATCTATTTTGATTTTTCCGGATATTCGGATATGGCGATCGGACTGGGAGCAATTTTGGGATTTCATTTCCCGGAGAATTTTAATTATCCTTATATTGCCACCTCTGTTACGGATTTCTGGCACAGATGGCATATTTCCCTCAGCACATGGTTCAAGGAATATGTATATATTCCCCTGGGCGGTAACCGTAAGGGGCTGCCCAGACAGATCCTCAATATCCTGATCGTATGGACGCTGACGGGAATCTGGCATGGCGCAGGGTGGAATTTCCTGCTGTGGGGACTCTGGTTTGCCCTGTTTTTAATTCTGGAAAAACTGTTTTTGGGAGAACTCCTGAAAAATGCCCCGGTGGTGTTTGGCAGAGTCTATACGCTGGCTGCGGTCCTGATCAGCTGGGTATTTTTTGCACTGGAGAAGCCGGGAGAGATTCTGGCATATCTGCAGGCGATGTTTGGATTAAATGGTGCTGGACTTATGAACACACAGGCAATGTTTTTGGGAAATGAGTATCTGGTGCTTCTGATCATTGCACTGGTGGCATGTCTGCCCGTCGGCAGTCTGCTGATACACAGACTCAAAAGCAGCAAGACAGGGCCAGCCATGGCATTATACCGCGTAGGTGAAAAAGTCATTCCCGCGGCATTGCTGATTTTGTCTGTAGCATATATTGTGGATGCATCTTATAACCCGTTTTTGTATTTCCGATTCTGACAGGGAAGGAGGAACCGTGTGTGGATGATAAGAGAAATGCTCTGCTGACTGTCGGACTGCTATGTGCGGTTCTTTTCGTTCTGGGAATCGCCGATCTGTGTAACAGTGACAGAGTTTATTCTGAGACAGAGAACAGGGTGCTGGCTTCCAGACCGACGTTTTCCTGGGAGAGCCTGCTGTCGGGAGAGTATGGCGACGATTACGAAGAATATATGTCTGACCAGTTTGTAGGACGGGATAAATGGGTGGGAATAAAGACCCGCGCGGATATTCTGTTTCAGAAAAAGGAGATCAATGGAGTCTATCTGGGGGCAGACCGTTATCTGATCGGGGTAAATGATCCGAAAAAATACACGGAACAGATGGAAGATTCCCGGATTGCGTCCCTGAAAAAGCTGGTAAACCGGTGGGATGCAAAAGTCATGCTGGTACCTACCGCAGATAATATTCTGACAGATAAGCTGCCCGCTTTTGCACCGCATTATGATGAGATGAGACTGCTTGCGAAGGTGAAGGAGTCTGTCGGTGAGGAGCACTATATCGATGTGTATTCCGCATTGCAGGAGCATGCGGGGGAACCGATCTATTACCGCACGGATCATCACTGGACCAGCCTCGGAGCCTATTACGGATTCCTGGCATGGGCAGACAACATGGGAAAATTCCCCTATCCGTATAATACGGCAGGCATGAAGACAGTGTCGGAGGATTTTCAGGGGACACTGCAATCCCGGATCAATGTGGCCTGGACGAAGGACAGGATACAGTATTTTCCCGAGACGGAGAAAAAGTCGGTATCGGTCACCTATGATTTCGCAGACACGGCGGACTCTCTGTATGCGCCGGAATATCTGGAGACCAAGAATCAGTACGGATTTTTCCTGAATGATAATCATGCCTTTATAGAGATTCATACCGGCTATAACCCTGGCAAGACGCTTTTTGTGATCAAGGATTCCTATGCGAACAGCATGATCCCGCTGCTCGCGGCGCACTATGAGACGATCTATGTGGTGGATCTTCGGTATTTTAACGGGAAACTGTTCCAGCTCATGGAGCAGTACGAGCCCGAGCAGGGCATGGATGTACTGGTACTGTATGATTGCATTCACTTTTTAGAGGATTTTAAATTCTATTAAGGATTCACATGATTAACATAAGTAATTAAGGAGGTTTACCATGGCTTATTTGGGAATTCCCCAGAATACCATCGCGGTACTTCAGAAATACCATTTTAATTTTCAGAAAAAATTCGGACAGAATTTTCTGATAGATACGACGGTCTTAGACCGGATCATATCTTCCGCGGAGATCACGAAGGAGGATTGTGTGCTGGAGATCGGTCCGGGCATTGGCACCATGACACAGTATCTGGCGGAGCGCGCGGGCAGTGTTGTGGCGGTGGAGATTGACAAGGCATTACTTCCGATCCTGGAGGAGACTTTGCAGGATTACGATAATGTAACAGTGATCAATGATGATATTCTGAAAGTGGATATTAACCGACTGGTGGAGGAGAAAAACGGTGGACGCCCCATTAAAGTGGTGGCAAATCTTCCTTATTACATCACGACACCGATCATTATGGGACTGTTCGAGAGCCGTGTACCGCTGAAAAGCATTACGATCATGGTACAGAAGGAAGTGGCGGATCGTATGCAGGTAGGACCCGGCACGAAGGATTACGGTGCATTATCCCTAGCGGTGCAGTATTATGCGAAGCCGGAGATCGTGGCTAACGTTCCTCCGAACTGTTTTATTCCGAGACCTAACGTGGGTAGTGCGGTGATCCGTCTGACCCGTTATGAAGAGCCGCCTGTGAAGGTAAAGGACGAGAAGAAGATGTTCTCACTGATCCGTGCTTCTTTTAACCAGCGCCGGAAGACTCTGGTGAACGGTCTTGGCAATGCGGGACTTCCCGGAATTACAAAAGAATCAGCGTCAGCAGCTCTCGAACAGATGGGATTGTCACCTACCGTTCGCGGAGAGGCACTGACGCTGGAACAATTTGCACAGCTGAGTGATCTTATTTAGACTGTTAAGATGCTAATTCTTCTTTTTCTCTGCCGCAGCGTTGATCAGCTCCATAATGGTCTTCACTGCGTCCATCTGATGGCTTTTGCTCATGGCGTCTACATAATTCTGGCGGTTAAAGTACAGTTCATGTACTTTAGCTACCAGAAGATTCGTCGTAATATCATCCTCATTCAGGACAATGGAATACCCCTGGGCTTCGAAGGAAGCGGCGTTCAATAACTGGTCTCCGCGGCTGCTGGCAGCAGGCAGGGGGATCAGGATATTGGGCTTTTTCAGTGCCAGCAGTTCACAGATGGCGTTGGCTCCTGCACGGGAGATCACCACATCCGCCATGGCAAAGATGTCTTTTAATTCCGCTTTGATATATTCAAACTGTTTATACCCGGGGGTATTTAATAACAGATTGTCGATCTTGTCTTTGCCGCAGAGGTGTACAACCTGGAAATCCTCCAACAGCTTCGGCAGGGCATCACGGACTGCCTTATTGACATTGGCAGCACCCAGGCTTCCGCCGATGACCATGATCACAGGCTTATTCGCGGTAAATCCGCACATGTTAAGTCCCGCAAGCTTACTGCCCTGGGCCAGCTCCGCACGGATGGGAGAACCGGTGAGGACGGCTTTGTCTGCGGGGATGTTCTTCATAGTCTCCGGGAAATTGCAGCATACCTTTTCCGCAACGGGAATGCACAGCTTATTGGCCAGCCCCGGAGTCATATCCGATTCGTGAATGATACAGGGAATATGTAAGGAAGCTGCGGCGCGGACCACGGGGACGCTTACGAAGCCTCCCTTGGAAAATACTACATCCGGCTGATAATTTTTCAGATAATTGCGTGCCTCCACGAATCCCTTCATGACACGGAAAGGATCCGAGAAGTTCTTGGGATCCAGATATCTGCGGAATTTTCCGGTAGAGATTCCGGTATACGGAATGTTAAAGTCCGCGATGAGCTTTTTCTCAATACCTTCATAGGAGCCTACGTAGGCAATCTCATAGCCGGCTGCCTGCAGCGCCGGTAACAATGCAATATTCGGTGTAACGTGTCCGGCAGTTCCGCCGCCGGTCAGTACTATTTTTTTCATAAAATCTCAATGCCTTTCGGTAACCTGTTTATTATTTTGCGATCATTTCCTCCAGGGCGTGAGCCAGCTGGTCAGGACAGGAGGTAGGTTTGAAGCCGCAGCGGATTCCTTTCAGACGGCTGATGGCCTCTTCGGGCTTCATACCTTTTACCAGAGCACTGATGCCCTGCAGGTTGCCGTTGCAGCCGCCGGTAAATTTAACGGAATCGATGACACCGTCCTTTAATTCTACGTCGATCATAGTAGAGCAAGTACCCTTTGTCTTGTATATCATAAGTAAATCAACCTCTTTTCTAACAGAATCACTAAAGATTGATTATAGCAGATTTTTATGGTTTATACAATAATGTCAGAATGCTTTTCTTGTTATAAAAAATGTAGAAAGCTCATAATTTTTGTCTGACGCAGTAGAAGAATGACGATGAAAAACCGTACAAAACAGGACATATATACGTTATACTTGAGGAAACGACGGAAAGGAGTTTTGAGGATGTTTACGATATTTAAAGAAGAAAAAGTGATCACGGCGGGGATCCTGGTATTTTTATGTCTCAGCGTTCTGGTGCGTCTGATGCTGGCGTGGATGTATCATACAATGATCCGGGAGACAGACAATATGGCAACTACGGGGAACCGGCTTTTGAAACAGTGCAAGGTCAAATTCGCGAATTGTTACCAGTTAAACGGAGGCGTGTCCAATATTCCGGTGTTTGTGGACAAGTTCTTAAACCGATTGTCCTTCGGACATTTGTCCTTTGATGCATGGTATCATCTGTCCGGGCAGTGCATGCTGTTCTCGGTAGTATTTGCGGGAGTGGGGATCTGTAAGGGGATTCTGGACGGAAGAATGCTTGGAGAGATTCTGCCATATTATATTGCGAGTTTTCTGGGGCTGTATCTCTATTTTTCTCTGTCGGCGATGATAGATATCAAGGGGAAGCGGCGGGTACTGAAGACGAATCTGATCGATTATCTGGAAAATCACCTGTCCGGCAGGATTCCGGTGACGGAGCAGGACTACGTGAGACTGTATGGAGCACCGAAGCTTCCCGGCAGGCGGACTGTAGAGCTGATGCCGATCCGGGGCAGGGCAGCGCAGCCGCAGGAGATGGTTCGGGAGGCAGGAAGAGAGGTGTTTTCCACGGAACATGAGATGTCCGGGAAAACGGAAGACAGAGGCATGTCTCAACAGGAGGAATCTTCAAAGGTCACGGAGGAAGAATTACAGGCGCTTTTACAGGAATTGCTTACAGTATAATAAATGGAAACGATTTCGATATACATCTTGAAAATGGAATGTAACTTTGTTAAAATAAAAACTATCTGAGGCATATTTGCAATAAAGAAAGCTTCACAAAAAGTTATGCAAATATGGATCAGAATAGTTTTGTTAAGTATGTGATATATCTGAAAGATATAAGGAGGAGCATTATGAGCAGACAAGTTACATTTGATTATTCCAAGGCCGGCTCTTTTATTTCTGAAGAAGAGATCGGTTACATGAAGAAGCTTACCCTGGATGCGAAGGAGACCCTGGTATCCAAGACCGGTGCAGGCAATGATTTCCTGGGATGGATCGACCTTCCCGTAGATTACGATAAGGAAGAGTTCGCCCGCATCAAGGCAGCAGCGAAGAAGATTCAGAGCGATTCCGACGTTCTGTTGGTTATCGGTATCGGTGGTTCTTATCTGGGAGCCAGAGCGGCTATCGAGTTCTTAAGCCACAGCTTCTACAATGTGCTGGATAAGAGTGTACGTAAGACTCCGGAGATCTACTTCTGTGGTAACTCCATCAGCTCAACCTATCTGAAGCACCTGATGGATGTCGTAGGCGACAGAGATTTCTCCATCAACATGATCTCCAAGTCCGGTACCACCACAGAGCCCGCTATCGCTTTCCGTGTATTCAAGGAGAAGCTGGAAGCGAAATACGGCAAGAAGGGTGCGGCAGAGAGAATCTATGCTACCACTGATAAGGCGAAGGGAAGCTTAAAGCATCTGTCTGATGAGGAAGGCTACGAGACCTTCGTAGTACCCGATGATGTAGGAGGACGTTTCTCCGTACTGACCGCAGTAGGTCTGTTACCGATCGCTGTCAGCGGTGCTGATATCGACAAGCTGATGGAGGGTGCAGCCAGCGGAAGAAAGCGTGCACTGGAAAATGATTTCGAAGAGAACGATGCTTTACAGTATGCGGCTCTGCGTAACATCTTACTTCGCAAGGGCAAGAGTGTTGAGATTCTGGCGAACTACGAGCCCGCTGTTCACTATGTAAGTGAGTGGTGGAAGCAGCTGTTCGGTGAGAGCGAAGGTAAGGACAACAAGGGCCTGTTCCCCGCAAGCGTGGATCTGACCACCGATCTGCATTCCATGGGTCAGTTCATTCAGGACGGTTCCCGTGTAATGTTCGAGACCGTGATCAACATCGACACTCCGAGAGAGGAGCTTACGATCGGCGAGGAGCCTGTTGATCTGGATGGTCTGAACTATCTGGCAGGCAAGACCGTTGATTTCGTTAATAAGAGCGCTATGAACGGAACCATTCTGGCACATACCGATGGTCAGGTTCCCAACTTCATGGTAACCGTTCCCGAGGTAAATGAGTTCTATCTTGGCGAGTTGTTCTACTTCTTCGAGTTCGCATGTGGTGTCAGCGGATACCTGCTGGGTGTAAATCCTTTCAACCAGCCCGGTGTAGAGAGCTATAAGAAGAACATGTTCGCTCTGCTTGGCAAGCCCGGTTACGAGGCACAGAGAGAAGAACTGCTGAAGAGACTGTAATTGTTACAAGCAATCATATATCTGCAAAGCATAAAAGACAGCGTAATGAATTGATTTCATTACGCTGTTGCGGTATTATAATCTTACATTTTATGCAATAATGAGCGCAAGAGAGCCAGAAAGCTGCTTGTATAATTGAAGAACATGATATGAAGATGCTTATGTGACTTAGAATGATTCAAATACTACAAAAGAACAGGAGAGAACGGTAAAAATGAAGATTGTATTGCTGGAGAGAAACAGTGCGGGTACGGATGTGCCGGTAGATTGTTTTCAGGAACTGGGAGAAGTAACATCCTATCCCAATACGGTTACGGTAGAAGAAGTGGCAGAGCGTGTAGGAGATGCGGATGTTATCGTCTGCAACAAGGCTCCGATGAGAGAAGAATCCCTGAAAAATTGTCCGAACGTGAAGTTGATCTGTGAACTCGCTACCGGATATGACAACTGCGACCTGGAATATTGCAAATCCAGAGGCATTAAGGTCGCAAACGTGGTGGATTATTCCACGGCTATGGTAGCACAGCATACTTTTACCCTGGCGCTGGCACTGAGCCAGAAGCTCCCCTATTATGATGAATATGTAAAATCCGGCGCTTACAGTGCGCAGGATCGTTTTTCTAATTTTGACAGACCTTTTTATGAATTGGAAGGCAAGACCTGGGGCATCGTAGGAATGGGAAATATCGGTAAGAGAGCAGCGGCAATCGCAACGGCGTTCGGCTGTAAGGTGATCTTTTATTCCATCACCGGTAAGAGCACCTGCACGGATTATCCCCAGGTGGACAAGGATACTTTATTAAGAGAGAGTGATTTTCTGTCCCTGCATTGTCCGTTAAGTGATCTGTCCCGCAACTTCATCGACAAGGAAGCTTTCCGTAAGATGAAAAAAACGGCGGTCCTCATTAATGTGGCGAGAGGTCCGGTAGTGAACAATTCCGATCTCTATGAGGCACTGGTGGCAGGAGAGATCCAGGCAGCAGGTCTGGATGTACTGGAGAAGGAGCCCCTGGAGTTGTCCAATCCGTTAAGCGGACTGAAGGACAGCAACAAGCTGATCATTACCCCTCATCTGGCATGGGCAAGCGTGGAAGCGAGAACCCGCTGCGTACAGGGTGTCTATGAGAACATCAAGGCATTTATGCGCGGGGAAAACAGGAATGTAGTGAATCTGTAAAATACTTGCATTCATAGAGATATTTGTGTATATTTGTAATTACGGCTTTCAACAATGAAAAATGAGATTAATGTAGGACATTATCGCGTAAGCGTGGATACTACAGGAAATGAGGATAACATGATAGAAAAGATAAAAGCACTGTGGATCAAATATGAAGAGATCATCGCATATCTGATCGTAGGTGGACTAACCACGGTCGTATCCTGGGCAGCAAAGTTCTTAGCAAACTTCCTGTTATTTGACAATACGATGTATCCCACACCGTTTCAGAATGTTGTATTGAGTATTATTAACTGGACCGCCGGTGTTATTTTTGCATATTTCACGAACCGTAAGTTCGTATTCAAGAGCAACGCACCGATGCTTTCGGAGGCTCCGAAATTCGTCCTTTCCAGAGTATCTACCCTGATCCTGGATATGGTAGTGATGCAGGTGCTGACCGCAGTTGGTGTAAACCTGCTGGTTGCAACCGTGATCTCTGCGGTTCTGGTCATCATTGGAAATTATGTGTTCAGTAAGCTGTTCGTATTCAACAAGAAAAAAGACGGCGAAGCGGAAGAGGCAAAATAGGTATATTACTTGCAAGAGTATTATAAAAGCAGTCCGGAACCGGCAGAAGATAGAAAATCTGTCGGTCTCCGGACTGCTTTTTATGTGCAATTTATATTTGGAGTTATGCCAGATAAGCCTTTAATAATTCCAGTGTTGCGGCAACGGCATCTTTATGTGACCGTTCATAACCGTGAGATGCGTAGACACCGGGACCAATGAGTCCGTGTCTGGCGTCGATGCCGGCGCTTAAAGCCGCATCGGCATCGGAACCGTAGTAGGGATAGACATCTGCAGCGTAGTCGATATGATTGTCCTTCGCTGCCTGGATCAGGGCTTTGACTACATCATAATGATAAGGCCCGTGGCCGTCCTTGACACAGATGGATACCTGACGATCTGTGCATTCCAGACCCTCTCCGACACAGCCCATATCTACGGACAACAGCTCTTCCACATCCTCGGGAACAGAACCGCAGGCACCGTGGCCGACCTCCTCGAAGACGGTGATATGCTGGTAGACTTTGCGGGACAGCTTCAGATCCTCGTCCTTTACATATTTAGCAAATCCCAGCAAAATAGCGGTGCTAAGCTTGTCATCCAGGAAACGGCTCTTGATGTAGCCGGACTCGGTGATGCGAGTACGGGGATCCATGCAGACGAAGGAACCGTTTTCGATTCCAAGAGCTTTTACTTCCTCTTTGGAAGATACCTTTTCATCCAGTAGGACTTCCACGGAGTCAAAAGTTCTCTCGGACTTCTGATAATCGTCGTTGACATGGATGGAAGCGTCGGTCAGCTGTACGGTACCGTCGTATACTTTGCCGTCCAGCGTGTAGATACGGCAGTTTTCAGTCTCGATGTTGTTCGCATTCAGGCCGCCGACCCTAGTCAGGCGGAGACGACCGTTGCTCTTGATCTCAGCTACCATGCCGCCGAGGGTGTCTACGTGAGCCATGGTCAGGACAGCATTGCCTTTACCGCCGATCTCTACGAGAACACCGCCCTTTTTGGTCTTGACCGGTTTGTAGCCGAGGCGTTTATATTCTTCACAGAGATAGTCGGTTACCTTCTCGGTAAATCCGGAAGGGCTGTCGATAGCAAAAAGGGCTTCTGCCTGTTTTAAGATATATTCTATATATTTCTTTTCTTTTTTCATGGAAATGATCCTGTCTTTCGTCATAATCTTCATTTACAGACTACTGCGTTCTGGGGTGAATCTGTACTGGCGGCAGTGGTGATGCCGCAATCCTCTGCCATTTGTCTCAGATCCGGGGCATCATGGCTTCTACCAGCTTAGCGGAGTGGAGTGCTGCGGCTTTTTCAAAGGTAGGATAATCCATCTCGGCACTGTCATCTGCCTTGTCGGAGATAGCACGGATGATGACAAAAGGAATGTCGTTTAAGTATGCACCGTGGGCAATGGAAGCTCCCTCCATCTCGGCACAATCTCCCTGAAATTCCTGAATCAGACGAGTCTTGACCTCTTTGCTGGAAATGAACTGGTCACCGCTGACCACGCGTCCGGTATGAACGTGAATGTCAGGATTGACTTCTTTACAGGTGGAGACAGCGACTTGTGCGAGATGTTCATCTGCGATAAATTCCCGACAACCTAACTGAGGAACCTCACCGGGCTTGTAACCGAAAATCGTGGCATCCACATCATGATGCAGCGCATCTCTGGAGATCAGGATATCTCCGATGTCCAGGGCAGCATTCAGGGAACCTGCCACGCCGGTATTGATGATAGCAGTCACTCCGAAGAGGTCTGCCAGGATCTGTACACAGAGAGCGGCATTGACTTTGCCGACACCGCTGCGGACGATGACAACGGGAGTACCGTTTAATGTGCCTTCGTGAAATTCCATGTGGGCTTTGGTAGTGATCTTGGTGGTGGTCATGTGAGCTTTGAGGGTCTCTACCTCCAGCTCCATGGCACCGATGATTCCGATTTTTTTCATGAGTGTTTTCCTGTTCTTTCTTAAATAATTGTAATCACTCCGGATATACCAGGCGGCTGTCATCAATGTTGTACAGCACATTATCCAGATAGCGTTTTGCTAGGTAATTTGCCATGCCCAGATTCATATCCAGGTAGTTGCCGCAGTCCTTGGGAGATGCACCGGGTACTTCGCCCTTGTAATCGCGGATGAACTCGAACATTTCCACCATCAGGGGAACGATATCCTTAGAGGAAAGGTCACCGGCTAACAGCAGGTAGAAACCGGTACGACATCCCATGGGTCCAAAGTAGACAGTCTTGTCCTTATATTCCGGATGATTACGCAGGAAGGTCGCACCCAGATGCTCGATGGTGTGAACTTCTGCGGTATTCATCACCGGCTCCTCGTTGGGACTGGTCATGCGCAGATCGAAGGTGGTGATGACTTCTGCTCCGATGTGATCCTTACGGGATACATAGACACCGGGTTGTAGCTTGATATGGTCAATGGTGAAGCTGGCTATTTTTTCCATAATATTCTCCATTCCGCGCCATGCAGTACTTTTGCAATTGCGCTTTTTCTCTGCATAGTATACACTAATTTCATGGAAAAAGAAATAGTCGGAAAGAGGAAAGCATTTATGAAACATTCAGCGGAGTATTATATTGAACATCTGGAAATGGAACCCCATGTGGAGGGTGGATATTTTAAGGAATGCCTGTTGGAAAAGGAAGACAGAGATCTGTGGAGCAGCATCTATTTTATGCTGGCAAAGGGTGAAGTGTCGAATTTTCACCGCCTGAAATCGGACGAGGTGTGGTATTACCATGATGGCAATGCACTGACAATCTATATGATCGATGAGGAAGGAAAGCTGACAGCGGCAAAGCTGGGACTGGATCTGGAGAAGGGAGAAGTACCCCAGGTACTGGTACCGAAGGGGATGATCTTCGGTTCCGCCATGGAAGAGGAGGGCTTCAGCCTGGTGGGATGTATGGTGTCACCCTGTTTTAAATATGAAGAGTTTGAACTGTTTGATCGGAAAGAACTGCTGGAAAAATACCCGGAACACCGGGAAGTGATCCTGCGGCTGACCCGTGAGTAAGCGCTTACATTCACAAAGTAGCGCAATAAAGCGTTGCATTCTGTCGATTTGTGTGTTATACTGGCTTCGCATGCAAATAACTGCATGCAGATAAGGTTTATGAGAGGGAGAAAAGAAAAATGAAGAAATTTGCAGGAATTATGGTAGCAACTGTACTGGCTTTCAGCCTGGTAGCATGTGGTCCTGTGGACAGCGCTGTTCAGAACCTGGCAGGAGCAGCATCCAACAAGGACAGTGGTGTGGTAACCGCAGATGACGACGGATATGCAGAGGGACGTATCGGAGATGTAATGAGAACTTATTTCTTCGACTACACAGTAAACAGCGCGTATACCTGCAAGGAATTTGAAGGATATACACCTGCAGAGGGAAATAAGCTTCTGGTGGCAGAATTAACGGTTAAGAACACAGATCGTTCTACCGTTACTATGTATGATACCGATTTCCAGATCCAGTGGGGCGATGATGACGACGATGATGCCTTTGATGCACCGATTACCTATTATAGTGATGCCGTAAGCGACGATCAGCTGCCGGAAGAGTACGATCTGAGTGTCAACGAAGAGAGAACCGGTCTGCTGGTATTTGAAGTACCTGAGGATTCCAAGGATTACTCTATTTCTTATCTGGAGCAGTTCTCCAATGAGACCGAGGGAGATGTATTCTTCGTATATTTCACTGCAAAGGATAAGTAAGATCAATCATATTATTTATGAGAGTAAGGACCGAAGTACTGTGGATCACAGTGCTCCGGTCTTTTTTGCTGTTTATTTTTAATTTATAATTATATAATTTTTCCTTAATTGACATACTTATACATGCGTGTTATAGTACAACTAGAACAAAGGAAAGGAAGAAAGATCAAGAGATGGAAAGAAGATCGAGGTCAGAAATCCGGGACTGGTTCGGAAGTCCGATGGTGGTTACCGGAGGATGGAAAAGGTAAGAGGTATCGAAAGACACCGACATATGTTTAATAGAAAAGGAGAGATGACTTATGTTATTACCTAGCATTTTTGGAGAGAACTTATTTGATGACTTTTTTGATGATGTACCTTTCTTTGACAACAGAGCAGAGAATCAGATAGAGAAGAAACTGTATGGCAGACATGCACACAACGTAATGAAGACCGATATTAAGGAGACCGATGATGGCTATGAGCTGATTGTTGATCTGCCCGGCTTCAAGAAAGATGAGATCAAGGTATCTCTGGAGGATGGTTATCTGACCATCGAGGCTGCCAAGGGTCTGGATGAGGATGAGCAGGAGAAGAAATCCGGCAAGTACATCCGCAAGGAACGTTATGCAGGTTCCTGCCAGCGTAGCTTCTATGTTGGTGACAATCTGACCCAGGAGGATATTAAGGGTGAGTTCAAACATGGTATTCTGACCCTGAATGTGCCTAAGAAGGAAGCAAAACCTGCGGTAGAGACCAATAAATACATCGCCATTGAGGGATAATCTCTGAATACAAAAACCGTTGCCCGTAAGGGCAGCGGTTTTTTGCGTTAGAGAGAAGTTCAGGTTAATTGCCGTTTTCGTAAGACAGCCCGTTCTTTTTTTACGATATATTGTTCCAGCCCGGGAACCGGATTGCTGAGCCGGCAGCCATAGAGAAACAGCCCGTTCTCTAATTCCTGCACACGGGCGACCAGTCCATACAGATGGAAATTAAAGTTCTCCGCAGTCTCCTCCAGATGATCATTCAGGACAGCGTGCACGGTCTGGTTGACACCCAGTTCCAGATCTTCCTTGCTGACTACGGCGAATCCGTTGTAGCTGATATCCTTGATAATAACATTGTGGGCAGAACGGTTCAGACCGCATTGAATGGCGGTTTCGATGCCGATATAACAGCGGTAGCTCTGCCTGCGGTTGTAGGTTTTGCTTCCGGCGATGCTGAAGACAGTGTAACAGAGAGTTCCGTCGGCGCGTTTCACCACGTTGGTGGTGACATTTTTGAACAGCTGAGGTTTATCGTCTGAGAGAGTGACCAGCAGATCGACGAGTAGCCCTTTTCCCCGGAAAGAGATGATTTTATCATCAGTAAACACACCCTCAGCCAAAAGTGTATGTCTGCGGGAATAGACTTCCAAAATGCGGGATTCAAATTGAAGTTCTTCGTTGTTCAGATGAATGATAAAGCTAATGGATAACCCTGCGGTCAAGTCATCGATCTGCATGGTTCGGTCAGTCTCCCATCGTTAATAAATCTAAATTAATTCACCATTTTCGCATTCGGATAGATGCGTTCCATTCGTGCGTCAGGATAGTTTTCATCTAAAAATTTCTGCCATCCGTTAAGCTCTGTGGTTTCCACAGAATAGGAGGTATCGTTGCGTTCGGTGTATCTGGCAAGTGCCAGTGCGGAGATCAGCATGTTGGCAATCATAAATACAATTAAAATATTACAAATGATCGTACCCGCTTTTTTCGGAATCTTCTCAATCCAGTCGGACAGCTTCGGATAGATGAACTTCAGCCATACCACAGCGGCGATTCCCCAGAAGAAGCAGTACAACAGGTTGATACGACCGCCTAAGTTAAAGGCGAATCCACTGTAATCCCAGAAAATCGTGCCGAAGACCATTTCCGTGAAGACACTGCAGATATATTCATAGGCACCACCAAGCAATGTTCCTGCCAGGAAAATAGAACCGTCACTTTTATTCCGGTAGCGATAGAGCAGCAGAGTCAGAAAGGCACAACCCAGTCCCCATACGATACTGAAGGGCCCGTAGATCACACTGCTGCGGCTCATCCAGACCCCGGCTGTGATACGGCAGAAGATCGTCTCTGTGATATCACCTAAAAAGGCACCGATGAAAAAGAGGGAAAACAATTTATAAAAGCAGCAGCCCTCGGCAAAAACAGTAGATTTCTTACGTTCTGCCCGGGCTTTTACCAGGGCATCCAGACTGATGGAAGGATAAGACTTCTGCAGACGCTTTTGCATATGCCTGGTCAGAGCATTTTCCAGGAAACGGGAAGTCTGTCCTAATCCTTCGGTGATCTGACCCAGCCGGGCGGTCTGCTTTTCTAATGCATAGTCCGCCCGGTGTTTCGCCTGCAACTGTAAGCTTATTGTTGACAGGGCGGAACCGATGGTGTCTAACAGGAGCAGCCCTCCGAGGACTAACAGAAGTATTACGGAGAGAAGATGCGGAATGCGGTCAAAAAGCCCGCACAGCAGCGGATCCGCGAACATCACGGTCACAACGCTTAATGCGCCCCACAGCAGGGAAAACGGCAGGCAGATATAACCGCCGATATTATAGCGGAAGCGGGAATAATCCCATAGTTTTTTCTTATAGACTTTTTCAAAAAACATTCCCGTGGAATATTCCAAAAGAGAGGACAATACAAAGCCGCCCAGGAACAGGAAGAACGGATATTCCGTCAGCTCCGGCAGGAAGATCTCGAACAGCATGGCACCGAAACCGTAGATCGGGCATAGGGGACCCGCTACGAATCCTCGGTTGACGAATTTCCGATGCTGCACCGCGGCAGAACATACCTCGATACACCATCCTATAAAAGAATAGAAGAAAAACAGCCAGAACAGGGATAACCAGGATATTGTCATAAGAGCACCTCTTTCGTGGAAAAATGTCGAATATTGTCTTGTTCCATCATATCACAAGAAATGAGGTTCAGCTATATTTATATGCTTTATTGTATGAATGACTTTATATTGTTTTCATAATTCGCACAGTGGAAATCACAACATTTTTATGCTATCATACATATAACAGTAAGAGGTGATAGCTATGAAAATAGAAAGAATTGATGACAAAACCGTAAAGTGCTTCCTGTCCAACGAAGAGCTGGAAGAGTACGATATTGATTATAAAGATTTTGTGACCCGCAGTGACAAAGCCAAAGAAGTAGTACAGGAGATCATCGAGCAGGCAGAGGAAGAGGTGGGCTACAAGCCGCCGAAGTATGCATTTGACCTGCAGATCATGATGCTGCCGGATGAGGGACTGGTACTGGTACTTTCCGAGAAAGAGCCGCTGGAGAATAAGAGCGGTGCACAGCTGTTGCAGGCTTTGCAGGAGATGAAGCGAGTCTTCGAGGAGAAAAAGGCAGAGATCGGTGCGGCGGAGAAAAAAGCGCAGGCAGGAGAAAACGCCGGAGAATCCGGCAAAAAGAATAAAAAGGCAGCGGAGGCACAGAAACCTCAGTTTGCAATTTTTGCGTTCCGCAATATCGGCAGAGTCATTGAATATGCAGCAGTATTGCCTACAAACTTACGCATCGACAGTACTCTGTATCGAATGGAAGATGGTACCTGTTATGCTTATGTACGAAAAGGCGGCGCTTCCTATGAACGTTACAGCAGAGCATGTATCCAGGCCATGGAGTTCGCAGCCTTATATGCCGCGGATGAGCAGAAGCTACGATACTTGGAAGAGCATGGTGAATGCCTGATCCGGGAAAAAGCGTTGAAAAAACTACGGGTATAATACCGCTGCCATATCCTCCGGCAGAGGTGCTGTGAACTGCATTTTCTCCCCGGTGATGGGATGATAAAATGACAGCTTCCAGGCATGTAATGCCTGCCGCTGTATCCGTTCCATATCCGGATTGTACAGATAATCTCCAATCAGGGGATAACCCAGATATTTCATATGGATCCGTATCTGATGGGTACGGCCGGTCTCTAAGATGAGAGAGACCAGGCTGTGCCCGTTTTTTTCGTCCAGAACTTTGTAATGGGTAACAGCGGATTCTCCGTTTTCAAAATCCACCGTCCGTTCGATGATCGAGCCTTCCTTGCGCCCTAAGGGTGCGGTGATGGTTCCCTCTAAGGGACGCACCGCGCCTTTTGCAATGGCAAGATATTCCCTCGTGATGCCGGAAGTCGCTTTATTGGCAATCATGGCAGACAGCATCCCGGCGCTGACATAATGCTTCGCCACGATGGTCAGTCCGGAAGTATCCCGGTCCAGGCGGTTGATGCAGCGGAAGACGAAAGGACAGTTCTGCTGTTCAAAATAGTACGCAAGGGCATTCGCCAGGGAATTGTAATAATTGTTCATGGAAGGGTGGATCGGCATTCCCGCAGGCTTGTTGATCACCATGAGATCCGTATCCTCGTAGACAATATTTAACGGCAGATTTACCGGGGGAATCTTTTCCGAAGAGTGATCTTCCCGGATATGTAGTGTCAGGGTATCGCCGGGCTGCAGTATATGATTCATAAAGCAGGGGATCCCGTTTGCCAGTACAGCGGAGGGGTCTTTTTTTAACTGCACCAGATTCTGTGAGGAGAAGCCCTTCTGCTTCAGAAAATAGCTGACCGGCATGGAGACTATGGAATTATCAGCAGTATAAATCAGTGTTCGTTCCATGAAAAACTCTCTTTCTCTATGATTACTCATCATAACATAATTCCTGTATCTTGTGCACAACAGAATGAACGGCGCCATTTTCATTCGGGCAAAATCGGACAGTGCCCGGAGCAAATAATGTCATTTCGAAACCGGAATCCACAGGCTACAATAAATACAGAATCAGCGGAAATGGGCGGTCTGTCCATCTGCGCATAGGAAACGCTTGAAATACGAAGAAAGGTAGGGTGGCGATTATGGAAAAATATGCTTGGCGGGGAAAGATTGTACCGGGAATGCAGGAGGAATATAAGAAAAGACATGACTGTGAGTTTCCGTATAAATCAAGGGTAATGGCAACCTGAGAACCCTTAAAAACCCTTAAAGTCCCTTACATGGCGAGAAATCCCATGAAATGGGGCTTTTTTAGGCTTAAAGGGTAGGAAATCCACTTAAAAATTTAATGCGAACTAAATGGCAACTTGAAAAAGAAAAATGCGATTTAAAAGGGGAAAATATAGGTGGCGAGATGCCTGGAAAGTGTGGGTTTTAAAATCATTTAAAAGCCTTTTAAAGAATATTATAAAAGTGCTTTAAAGTATTGATTTTGTGGGATTTTGACCTTTTAAAAGGTTTTAAAATTATCGTTCAAAATACGGATTTGAAAGAAAAATTTAATATGAACCAAATGGCAACCATAAATGGCAACTAAAAAAGAGCAGTTTCAGGAGCGTGGCAGAACGTCTGAAAATGCTCTTTTTCTATGTCTTAAAGCATAGTGGTAAATGCAATTAAACTATATCATGCAAAAGAGGGACGGTCAACATACAATATATTTCCGTTTCTTCTTATATGTCGCTTCTGGGAACGGACAGTTTTTGTGTACCATTCATCCGATCCATTTCTTCATAGATGATAGTGTGGACACGATGCTGTCCTCGCCGATCCAGTTTGTTGTATGTGGTAAGAAGTTCTTTTTCATCATTTGATAATGCCGGTGCAGATGTCGTGTCTTCAATTCCGGTTAATATCCAAGTACATGATATGCGAATATCCTTTTTTGAATATTTCATCAATTCTATAATTGCTTCCATTGGAAGTCCCCGTTTATTATTTTCAATTTCACTTAACGCTCCTTGCGAAATGCAAAGCAATTTAGAAAAATCTTTCTGATTCATAGAAAGAATAGTGTTTCGTGTATATGCTAATCGTTCCCCTACTGACTTCAAAAGAAAAACCTCCAGTTATTCAAAATAGGATAATATATATTCAAAACAGAATTGACAATATCCAAAACAGGATATATAATCAAAATGTACCAATAATACAAAAGCCATTATATCACGAAAAATGATAACTGAATAGGTTATTTTGTAACAGCGGTACAGAAAAAAATAACGGATAACGCTAAAGGAGGGCGAGTGGAAGTTGAAAAATAACAGAATAAGTAATCTCGCTGAATTCAGACGGTGGGTAAAAATACGGTTGGTGGAGAAAGAGATTTCCCAGAACGAGCTGGCTAGGCAGATGGGCATCCCACACGCAAGAATTAGCGAAGCAACACACGGAAAGCAGTCCGGAAACAAATACATCATTCCTATTATTGAGGAACTGGATGGAGATGTGGATGATTTTAAAGAGTTTTTAAAAGCCATTTAAGGAGGAGCGTATGAAAATGAATAAAGAGCAGTTTTTAAAAACGGAGTTCGGAGGGGAACTGGAAAGCACAATTACCGCATGGGATGATGCACTGAGCAGAAATAGAGAGGATAAGGAAGTACTGAGAACGCTGGCATGGTGTCAGGCACAGTGGGAAGTTTACCGGATGGCGATCAAACACTTTTACGGAGTGGAATATCACTTTACCAGAACGGATGAGTATTACGGTTTGTGTACCGAGGATGAGAGCGATTGGCTAATGAGAGTGAAGCGTGTGAAGCTCTTTCAAATGAAAACAATGTTTTCAAGGCAGCGAGTAACTCGCAGAGGAATCAGAATTGATGGAGTGGAGTATTGGGATGATGATTTTGTACATCTCAATCTTGGGAAAACAGTAATTGCGGAGTGTACACCTTGGCTCATTAGGGTGTACACGGAAGCAGGAACTCCACTCCATATATTCCAAAGATAAATCACTTCCTGCATTTTTCAGTATTTGATTCGTTTTCGAGGGCTTCTTGAATGAGGCAATCAATACGTGCAGATACGATTTCATCAAAGCGATTTAGTATTGCTTGATGGGCAGCAGGGTCTGAGTTGTTCAGATATGACAATATAGCCTGAGCAAGAGGTTCTTGGGCATAGAGTTTTTCTGAAACGGATTCCTTCAATGCTTCAATATCGGTCATGGCAAATACCTCCTTTCTACGGAGATTATACCAGAAAAATTGAAAAGCGAACAGTCGAAACCGGCGTAAGCCGGTCATGCAGGGATAGCCTCCTGCATCTGATGATGACAGGCTGTAAGGTGGTGATGAGATGGGACAGATGCTTACCGCAAAGCAGGTGGCAGAGGTCAAAGGATGCAGTTATCAATATGTGAAGCGAATAATTAAAGAAGGTAAACTTCAGGCACAGGAAATCCTGAATGATAAAAACAGAAAGACCTATCTGGTGCCGCTGGAGGCTCTGGACGAGGAACTACAGCAGAAATGGTATCAGATGAATCTGGAGAACCCACCGGAGGAGATAAGCACTCCGGAGCCGGTAACGGATAAAAAGGCGGTAGACCATTTCTCAGAAAGCGAAAGGCAGGAGATTGATTTCTGGATCAGCCTTGTGGAGCAGTGGCAGCAGTACCGGATGAAGCCGGGAGTTACCTGCAAGGCAGATGTTGATAAGAAATTCGTTACATTATGCGGACTGGAATATCCGGACAAAGAGATTTCTGTTGATATCATGTACCGGAAGTGGAAAGCGGTTAAAGAAAATGATTTAGACGGTCTCATTGACAAGAGGGGCAAATGGAAAAAGGGAACCAGCAGCATTGATGATACGATATGGCAAGCGTTTCTGTATTTCTACCTTGATGAGAGCCAGCATCCGATCCAGAAGTGCCTGGACTACACCAAGATGTGGGCTCAGGAAAAAAGACCGGATTTATACACCGACATTCCAAGCTATTCCGCTTTTTACCGCAGACTCAACAACGAGGTGCCGGAAGGTGTCAAGGTGCTGGGACGTGAGGGACATAAAGCCTACAATGACCGCTGCGCTCCGTTTATCCGCAGAATTTATGAGGATATCGAAAGCAATGAGTGGTGGATTGCTGATAACCATACCTTTGATGTCATGGTAAAGGACAAGAATGGAAACATCCACAGACCTTATTTGACAGCATTTCTGGATGCACGAAGCGGTATTTTTACCGGATTCCATATTACATACAATCCCTGCTCCGAGGCTACACTGATAGCACTGCGGAAGGGAATCCTCAAATATGGCATACCGGATAACATCTACGTGGATAATGGTCGAGAGTTCCTGACCTTCGATATCGGAGGTTTGGGACACCGTAAGAAGAAACCAAAGGATGGCGAGGAGAAATTTGAGCCACCGGGAGTATTCAAGAGACTTGGCATTAACATGACAAATGCGATTGTCCGGAATGCGAAGGCAAAAATCATCGAGAGACGGTTTGAGGATGTTAAAAATGACCTTTCAAGGCTTTTTAATACCTACACCGGAGGAAGTGTGGTGGAGAAGCCGGAGCGATTGAAATTCGTACTGAAGAAAGACCAGATTTATACGGATGAGGAATTTGAGGAGTATGTGACAGCGGTTCTGGAGTGGTATTTCAACATGGAAGCCTACAACGGAGCTGTGGAAGCCGACAAGGGAAAATGCAAGATGGATGTTTTCAACGAGCATCTGAAACGGAAACGTGTGGCATCGGCTGAGGAGCTTAATCTCATGCTGATGAGAAGCACTAGACCGCAGCAGGTTACAAGGCGAGGAGTTCACTTGGATATTGGAGGTGGACGCATCGACTTCTGGAATGATGATTTTGTACATCTGATGCTCGGAAAGAAAGTTTACTTCCGTTATGATCCGGAGAATTTAAGCGAGGTCAGAATTTACGATCTGGAAGACCGTTACATTATGTCAGTACCTGCAGACAATACCGCAGTTCTTTCCTACAATGCCAGCAAGGATGATGTCAAGGCAGCGATGGCGAAGACCAGAAGGCTGGAGCGTATCGCAAGGGAATACAAGGAAAACGCTATTCTGGCAGATGTGGACAAGATTACTGCAATGGAGCTTGTGCTTAAGCAAGCCGAGCGAAACAAAGCGAACTATCAGGGCAAACCGAATCCATCCCTGCTTGAGGTTCAGAGGGCAGACGAAGAACCAGTATTCAAGAAAGTGGTTGGAGGTGCAGACCTTGATGTAATGAATAGAAATGCAGCCATAAGGCGAGGAGGTAAATGATGAGTAAACAGTACAACACAAAGCTTCAGGAGAGATTAGAGAAGTTCCTGAAGGACGAAAATTTGAGTCAGGCAAAGGCAGCCCCGATTCTTGGAATCAGTCAGGCAGCACTCAGCCAGTACCGCAGAAGTATGTACGATAAGGGCGATATTGAAGCGGTGGAAAATAAGCTGAAGGAGTTCTTTCAGATTCAGGAAGAGAAAACACAGAATGCGCAGAAAGCGGAACCTTTCAGAACCAAGACTTCAGCCGGGTACATACCGACAACCATTTCCGAGGAAGCGTACAAGCTGATCCGGTACTGCCAGCTGGAGAAGGGAATTGTAGTTATTGATGGGGATGCCGGGATCGGAAAGACGAAAGCAGCAGCCAAGTTCCTGCAGGACAATCCTTCAACAACAGTTTATGTGAAAGCAACACCGAGTACCGGCTCAACAAGAAGCCTTTTAAAGATGATTGCAAAGACATTAAAACTCCCTGAAAACCAGCGCACCGAGGATTTATCGGTATCCATTCAGGAGAAGCTCAGAGAGACTGATAAGGTTATCATTATTGATGAAGCACAGAATCTTAAATTCCTCACTCTGGAAGAAATCAGAGGGTGGGTAGATGAAGATATATTTACCGGAAAGCCGGGTATTGGAATCGTACTCATCGGAAATGTGGAAGTCTACAATAAGATGCTCGGAAAGCAGGAAGCAATTTTCGCCCAGCAGTTTAACCGCACGAAGCTCCATGGAAGGTATCGCACATCGGATATCCAGAGAGAAGACGTTGTCAAATTCTTCCCGGTGTTGGAAGAGAAGGGAATGCAGAAAGAGATTGACTACCTTCTGAGCATCAGCCACAGCAAATGGGGAATTCGTGGAATGGTGAGTGTGTTCAATAACGCAGTCAACAACGAGGATATTTCCTTTGAGGGGCTGGAAAAAATGGCAAATACAATGGGAATCCGCTTCATATAGGAGGGCAGGACATGGAAAAGTGTTATATCGTGACTGTGATATGCCTGACGCTGATTGTACTGGCATATATCGGGAATAAAAAGGGCAAGAAGTAAGAGAAAACGGAGGTAAATGCAAAATGAAGAACCCTAAAGAAAGAAGTATCGCAATTTTGGTCGGTGTAGCTGCTGGTGCAATCTTGATGGCTCTTATGTTTATGATTGTATTCGGCTTGCATACTGGAATAGCCGGTGTGGTACTGGTACTGCTGATTGTTGCAGTATCTGCAATATCAGGATGGTTAATAGGATGGAATCAGCGTATCCAGAGGAGTAACTATTACTCATACATGAAAGGGTACCGTGAGGGATTGAAAAAGAAAACGCTGATCATTAGGCATCCGGTATGCGAATGCAAATTCACGTTTCCGGATAGATAACAATGTGCCGGGGCTTATGCCCCAGCCTTAATGCAGCCACTGAATGGTGATGGTCACAAGCCCATGAAATGCAGAGTGAGGCAAAACTGAATAAAAGGAGGATTCAGGCATGGTGGTATGTCCTAAGTGCCGGAAACCATACACTGGACGTCCGGCATTGTCGAGGGTGGATAATAAAACGGATATCTGCCCGGATTGCGGTATGAGAGAAGCTATTGAGAGTATACCGGGGATGAATGACAGAAAGAGAATTGATCCGGCAGAACGCACAAGAAGGTTGGTACAATCCACCGGAAACCGATGGGCGATGGAAAATTTCAATGCAACACACAGTTGAGGTCGGGAGGTGATGAGGTGCCGGGAAAGATTACGGTGAGGAATTACACCACACTGACAGATTATGCAGCATTGCTACGAGCTGGAATGTACCTTGCTGGAAAGAAGGAAGAGGCAGAAGATAATGGATTCCGGTTTAAGGTTACAGAGAGTGAAAGGCATGGTGTAGTGGTAAAGATTGCGGAGGTGGATAAGTGAAGAATGGAAAGAAGCCGACACTGGCACAAAAGAAGTTTCTGCAGGATACCGGGCTGGATTCTGAAAAGTGGCTGATTGTTAAGGACACTCCAGAGGAGATGGTCATTGTAAGCAGAATTGCCCTGCAGAGGAGGAGTGGAAAAACAAAGACTATCAGAAAGGCGAAGAAATGAGCGAGAAATCAGATGTTAAGGTTCCGGAGGAAATTCGGAAAGGATGGGAAGAGGCAAGGTTGTGTGCCAACCTGATCAGGGAAGGTAAAGCCAAGATTATGATTGCAACCAGAAAAGACGGTACCACGTACCGATACACGAAGCCAAAGTAAGGAGGTGCAGGATGGTATTAAGAGAAGAAATGTACTTTGAGCCGAGAACGATCAGTTCGGGAGGAAGCATCCGCTGGTTCGGAGCGACCTATTCGGCAGATCCGATGCTCTGTCATACGGAGCAGACGGTTTATATCAGGGATAACGGAAAGATGCTGTTCATCTATGAGTTAAACAGTGACAAATTATCCGAAGAGGAAAAAATCGAAGCAGTGTTCACACTGATCTGTAAGATTGAAAAGCCGGAAAAGGGACACCGGTATGGCAGAAAAATTACATAAGGGGCATTTGCCCCTCTTAATGCAGCCACCGCAAGGTGATGGTCACAAGCCCATAAAATGCAGAGTGGGAGAGGAGAATGGCATGATAGCAAGGATTATACGGACAATCCTGCAGTATCCGGTTGGAGCTGAGGTCGGCTTTACGGATGAATTTACAACAGAATACCGGACTGTGACGGGATATCAGTACAGTCATGGAGCCTTCTATGTGATCTTCTCTGAAAGAAGCATGGTACACATGAACCGGCTGGATGAGCTGGTTGTGTCAGTAAAAATCAAAAGGAGGGCACGAGATGCAAGCAAGCAAAAAAGTGACTAAGGGTGGTGGAGTGACCATCCCAAGAGGTATCCGTCAGGAGACCGGCATTCTTCCGGGAGTTCCGGTTGACATTACAACGAATGAAGACGGCATCCACATTCAGAAGCATGTTCCGGCTTGTTTCCATTGCGGAACGGTGGATGATGTGAAAATGGTCTGTGGTATTGAGATCTGCAGGAAATGTGCAGCCAAGATTGCGGAGGTATTCAGATGATGTCAGATGTAATGGAAATCAAAGCAAAGGCTGACCGGTTAGTGGAGCTGACCAGCCAGCAGAGTGTAATCAAGGCAGAGATTGACGAGATCAAAGCGTGGTTCGAGAAGCTGGCAACGGATGACCTGAGGGACACCAAGAAAAAGACCATTGACTATTGGGGCAGCAACAATTCCAAGGTTGTGGTCGGAAACAGCGAGACTGTAAAACCGGTCTCCATGACAATGGTTAAGAAGTTGCTGGGTGATGTGTTCGGGGATTTTGTGAAAGAGGATACCACATACAAGATGACGGATCCATGCAAGAGACTGTTTACCATGATGTTCATGGGCAATTACACCGAGGGAAGCTTGGACGAGACAATCAAGGCAATCACAGCTGATGAGAAGATCCAACGTACCCTGAAAAAGAAGCTGAAGGGCAAGTATGAAAAGGATACGGAGACATTGATGAAGCTGGTGGGGCTGCCGGAGCAGGAAGCCAGCGACTGGGCATATCTGACTGCGGAGATCATCAACTGGGAATGGATGCTGCAGATATTAAAGTCAGCAGAGTGGAAAGGAACACCGCAGGAGGCGGTTGAAATCATCCGGGCAGCCATTATCGTGGATGAGGGCATCAAGGTAACGGTGGAGGCTGAGAAAACGGAATAACCGGAAAGGAGAGGCAGATGAGAGCGATAGAGCAGTTTCAAATCAGAAAAATATATGCCATCGGCAATGCACTTGGCATTAAGGCATCCGGCAACGAGGATGAACTCCATGTGCTGGTGGGAGGTGTGACCGGAAAAGACTCTATAAAAAGTCTTACATACCAAGAGGCTTGTACAGTGATTGCACGTCTGGAGGAGCTGCAGGGTAAAACTGCCTCTCCAAAGCCGAGAAGCAAAATGCCGAAGAAACATCAGAGCAGACCGGGCGGAGTCACATCCGGTCAGCAGAAAAAAATCTGGTTCCTCATGTATGAGCTTAAGAAATACGATGAGGTGCCAAACGATGTGCAGCTGGGGGACAGACTTTGTGCGGTCATCAAAAAGGAATTTGGTGCGGATGCCATTGCCAAGAACCCGTTTGCATGGATAACCTTTGAGCAAGGGAATAACCTGATCGAGATTTTAAAGAGATATGTGGCAAGTGCCAGAAAGAGAGGCGAGGCATAATGGACTTGCTGGAAAAGGTGCAAATGGAAAATCTGGACGAGGAGCAGAAAATGCTTGCGGAACTGATTGGGCTGGAGGCTTTCAAGAGCCTCGTGAGGGCTTTTAATGGCACTTCCATCTACATTCCGAAAATTGAAAGTCTGGAAAAAGCGGTTCGTGACGAAATGATTAAAGAGGAGTTTGACGGAGGAAATTACAGAGAACTGGCTCTGAAATTTGGATTGACAGAAACGTGGATTCGCAATATAGTTTTAGACAAAGCAAAAGAGATAAAAGCCAGACCGATAGATGGTCAGATGAATCTTACGGACTTCTTAGAATGAATATATTTTCTTAAGTGCTTTATTTTAATATTTATGATTTAGGAGATACACTTGTGTTAGACACGCAGGTGTATCTTTTTTTGTGTGAGGTGAGAGGATGAGCGAATGGATTATAACTACAGCAATCACATTGGGAATTGGAGTGATTACATATTTTCTGAAACGCACCATGAGTCAGGTTGACAAGCATGGAGAGGAGATCAGAAGGATAGACAATGAGAGGGTTACTAAGACAGATCTGAAAGAAAGCACCGAGGAATTAAAAAAAGACATCCGGCAGATTCGGGAAGACTATACACCCAAGAACGTGCATGAAAAAGATTTTGACGAATGCCGGGCTGATATCAAACAGATCAAAGCAGAGTATCTGACGAAGGATGATTTTATACGGGAAATGAACAAGATGGACAGAAAGCTGGATCAGATGCTGGAACTTATGTTGAAGAAGTAGGAGGTCGAAAAGATGAGCAGAGAAACAGAAAAAAGGCAGCTTCGGGCTGGCAACTTTACAATGAACAATGGCAGGGTGCTGTCGACAATAAACCTGCTCCGGGAAAAATACAATGCACTCCGGAGTGTGGAGAAGGCGGTCAGCTACGAAGGCATTGAAAAGCAGGAATTTGTAGACAGCGTTAATTTCCTTGCAGAAGAGGGCTATATCTACCTGAGGGATATTAAAACACGTGAAGATGCATCCCTTGCGGACTGTGATTATCAGACACTGGAAGCCAAAGTCACAGGAAAAGGCATCCGGCTCCTGGGCGGTGGGATTACTGATAACATGGTTGATCTTGGCGATTAACGATGGAACAGAAAGAGAGAAGACGCAGCACCGGCAAGGTGGACAGATTACCGCCAGAACTGAAGGACACTGTGGAGCAGATGCTCCTGACCGGCTGCACATATAAAGAAATTGTTGCATTCCTGAAAGAGAATGGCGAAGAAATGTCACAGATGGCGATCTGTACTTATGCAAAGAAGTATCTTGCCACTGTGGAGATGATAACGGTGGCACAGAGCAATTTCTCCATGCTGATGGATGAAATGAACCGGTATCCGGATCTGGACACTTCGGAGGCACTCATCCGTCTGGCAAGCCATCATGTCATGAATGCTCTTACCAACGTGGATGAGGAGCAAATGAAGGAAGTGCCAATTGAGAAGCTGATCAAGGAGACCAATGGTCTCATCCGGGCAGCTGCTTATAAGAAGCGGATTGAAGTACAGAATCGTGATAATTACGAAGCCGGACTGGAGGCAGTCAAGAGCCTTGTATTTGAGGCTATGGCGAAGGAAAATCCGGAACTCTACCGTCAGGTGAGTGCATACCTGAACAAGAAGAAAAACGAAGGACTGGAGGGATAAAAGGTGATGTGGTATGTGATTCAAGTTATGACCGGCAAGGAAGATGATATTGCCGGAAAATTGAAAGAGCAGGGCATCCGGGCTCTTGTCCCGAAGGAAAATCGTCTGATACGCTCCGGAGGTTCATGGTCACAGAGAGAATACATCCTGTTTGCTGGATATGTATTCCTGAACATGAATTACAATGCGGATAACTATTACAAGGTTAAGGGGATTCCGGGAGTGATCCAGTTTCTTGGAGACAGCAGGAATCCATCAAGACTTTCCTATCTGGAGGCAGAGTGGATCATGCTGCTGACCGGGGAGAACAACCAGCCGATTGAGCCTACAGTGGTCAGGGCTCTGGGCGATGGAAATTATGAGACTGTGAAAGGAGTTCTTGAAAAATTTGAAAACCGCATCATCAAGTATGATAAGCGGAGCAGGAAAGCAACCTTTGAGATTACGATCTGTAATGAGAAAAAGGAAGTCCAGTTGAGCATCCGGCTGGAGGAAGATGAGGAACTAAGCCTTGCCGGGGCTGGCAGGGATGGGGCAGAGGGTGCAGCACAAGCGGTTTTGAAAGAAGCCACCTGATGGCATACGGTTGATTCGTCCCGATGCCGGAAGCTGGCGGACATAGAGAAAGGGAACTGAGCAGAAAAAGTACACTGGTTGGGTGGCGAAGCCTACCCATCGGGCTTGTTCTGGCAGTTCTCTTTTTTGAATGGTGTAAAAACACCGTTTAAAAACACGCTAAACCCATTTAAAATCGTTTGAATGATGAAAGTGGGGGAAATTATCGCTGAAACACAAAAATGCAAATATGGGGCAAATATGAGCCTTAAAATTTTACGGAAAGGCAGGTGGTGGGTGTGCGAGCAGGAAAAAAAGAAAGCATCGGTGTTCTGATCGGAGCGATGGCAGAGGCTGAGAGCAAGAGCTTCTATGATGATACCGAGGCTGTTACAAGCGATTTAAAAAGCCTTTTAAACATCTTTTTAAAAAAGGACAGTTCTTCGGAACGTGTGCAGATTTTGAAAGATTATGAATCCGGAGCACCGCTTACCGGAAAAGGAGGCATCCGCCAGAGGCTGGGAGCCATTGATATGGAATTTTTCGGCAGGGCATACTTTCCACATTATTTTTCCAGACCATCCCCGGAATTTCACCGGGAACTGGATAATATATGGCAACAAGGAGTTTTGAAAGGGGAATATCCGACTACACCGGCAAAGGTAAAGAAGATCAGCCGGATGAATGGAACCAAGCGAGTGGTCGCAGCTCCACGTGGACACGCAAAGTCCACGAGCCTTACTTTTAAAGGCAGCATTCATGCCATAGTTTATGAATACAAGCATTATCCGATTATCATATCCGACAGCTCAGAGCAGGCTGAGGGATTTCTCGATAACATCAGGGTAGAGTTTGAGGAGAACGAAGCTCTGAAGGAGGACTTCGGGAGCCTGGTCGGAAAAGTCTGGAGAAGCAACGTACTGATCACAAGCACCAACATCAAAGTTGAGGCAATCGGATCGGGAAAGAAGATCCGAGGCAGAAAACACAGAAACTGGAGACCAGACCTTCTGGTTCTGGATGATATTGAAAATGACGAGAACGTCCGGACACCGGAGCAGCGAAAGAAACTTGAAAGCTGGTTTTTAAAAGCTGTTTCAAAAGCCGGTGATGATTACACGGACATTATCTATATTGGAACATTATTGCATTATGACAGCCTTCTGGCGAAAACTCTGAACAATCCGGGATATAAAGCCATTAAATACAAGGCGGTCATTTCTTTTTCCAACGAAGAGGATCTATGGAAGGAATGGGAGGAGATTTACACAGACCTTTCAAACGAGAACCACGAAGCCGATGCGAGAGAGTTTTTTGAAAGGCACCGGGAGAAGATGTTGGAAGGCACGGAGGTTCTGTGGGAGGAAAAACTGTCTTATTATGATCTGATGGTTATGAGGTTGACAGAAGGCGAGGCATCCTTCAACTCCGAGGAACAGAACGAGCCTATCAATCCGGAAGACTGTATTTTCAATCCTGAATGGTTTGAATTCTATAATGAAGCAGAGATCGACTTCAAGAACCGGGACTTCCTTTTCTTTGGCTTTGTCGATCCGTCACTTGGAAAGACCAAGCACAGCGACTTTTCCGCCATCATCACGCTGGCGAAGCACAAAGTATCCGGGTATATGTATGTCATGGATGCGGATATCGAACGCAGACATCCGGATAAAATTATCGGTGACATTCTGGAGAAGGAGAAGATGCTCCGCAGGGATTATGGCAGGGGCTATAAGAAGTTCGGAGCTGAGACAGTGCAGTTCCAGTGGTTCCTGAAGGAAGAATTGGCAAAGGCATCTGCAAAAGCTGGGTTATACCTTCCAATCGAGGAGGTACCGCAGACCAGCGATAAGACAATGCGTATACAGACGATGCAGCCGGATGTAAAGAACCATTACATCAAGTTCAATAAAAGGCACAAGAGACTGCTGGAGCAGATGGAGCACTTCCCGATGGGAGCGCACGATGATGGTGTGGATGCTCTGGAAGGATGCAGAACGATTGCCAAGAAGATGAAACGGTTCCGGGTGCTGGATAAAGGGAAATTAGGATTGTAGGAGGTAACGGTCATGCCGGTTATTTATATGGATAGGGCTTCCATTGAAAGTCTGACAGAAAAAGATATCCGTGAGATCATCGATGAGAACAGCACGGATGTAAAATATGGAATGCTGCATGATTACTATGTTGGCAATCATAGAATCCTTGGAGAAAACAAGAAGGACAGCACAGCTCCGAACAACCGTCTGGTCAATAATATGGCAAAATACATCACGGATACCGCCACCGGTTACTTCGTGGGTGAGCCGATTGTCTATGACTCCCAGAATGATGAATACCTGCAGACAGTGCAGGATATTTTTGATTACAACGATGAGCAGGATCACAACATGGAGCTGGCGAAGCAGTGCAGCATTTGCGGAAGCTGCTTTGAAATGCTCTATCTGGATGAGGATGCCAAGATAAGGCTTGCGAGGGTTCCGACTGCTAACGGAATTATGATTTGCGAGACGGACAGTGGATTTTCCACTCCGATGGCATTTATCCGAACCATTATTTCAAAGGATAAGGATGACAACGTAATCAGGAAGGTGGAGTTCTGGAATTCCAGTCTTGTGATGCGATTCCAGTCATTGAATAATGGATACCTGAACATGATAGCAGTTGAGGAACATTACTGGCAGGACGTTCCGTTTGTGGAATACATCAACAACGAGGAAAGGCTTGGAGATTTTGAGGGTGTCATTACGGAGATTGATGCCTATAACAAGGTGCAGAGTAACACTGCAAACTATTTCCAGTATAATGATGATGCCATTTTAAAGGTTTTAAAACTTGGAGATGTCAGCAGTCAGGACATTGCTGACATGAAGGAAAAAGGAGCTATCATTCTGGAGGATGGAGGAGATGTGGACTGGCTCCTGAAGACGATTGATGATACTGCACTGGAAAATTATAAGAACCGGCTCCGTGAGGATATTCACACTGGAGCCAATGTGCCACATATGTGTGATGAGTCTTTTGGAGGAAACCTATCCGGAGTGGCTATATCCTATAAATTATGGGGACTGGAGCAGATATGTTCGATTAAGGAACGGAAGTTCAAGAAAGGACTGCAGCGCAGGATTGAGCTGATCACAAATATCTTGAACATCATGGGGCACAATTATGATTACAGAGACATTGTTCCAAAATTCCGCAGGAACCGTCCTCAGAATGATATGGAAACAGCACAGATTGTCACGATGCTGGCAAATGACCTTTCAAGGGAGACCAGACTGCAGCTGATGCCAGGTGTTGAAAATGTTCAGGATGAGCTGAGAAAACTGGAGGAAGAAAAGAACAAGGAGCAGGAAGACTTCGGAGTATATAAGAATTTTACCAAGGCTTTTCAGGGTGCAGCTGACAGAACGGAGGCGGTAATGGATGAGCCAGAAGGAACGTAACGAGTGGATTGAGCGAGCCAAGCAGAGGGTTCTCAATAATGCAGAGATTACAGACCAATCCGTAAAAGAGATAATGTTTCTCTTTGATGAAGCAGCATGGACGCTTGAAACGGAAATCAATTCTATGTTTCAAAAATATGCCACGGAGAATGGTCTGACGAATGCAGAGGCTTCCAAGCTGCTGACCGGAAGTGAATATTCCCGATGGAAAAAGGGGATTGAAGAATACCTGAAGGAAGCTGAAGGGGATTCCAAGACACTTCTGGAACTGAACACGCTGGCAATGAAGTCGCGGATCAGCAGGAAGGAGCAGATGCTTGCTGCCGTTTACCAGACAATGATAACACTGTCGAGGGATACGGAAACGAAGATAACAGATCTGCTGGGTGATATGTTCAAGACCAATTATTACCGGGGCTGTTATGATGTGCAGAGCATCCTTGGTGTTGGATTCAATGTTTCCAAGGTAGATGTGAAGATGCTCCAAAGGATACTGAAGCATCCGTGGTCTGGAAAGAATTACTCGCAAGCACTGTGGGAAAATACTGATAAACTTGCCACTCTCGCCAAGAGAGAGCTGACGATGGGATTTATGAATGGCTCCAGCGTACAGAAGATGGCAAAGGAAATCAATGATGTCATGGGCAAGGGACGCTATGCTGCAGAAAGGCTTGTCCGGACGGAGAGCAGCTATTTCTCTAATCAGGGAGAACTTGCTTCTTATAGGGAAATGGGAATTCAAGAGTATACTTTTCTTGGAGGTGGTTGCGAAATATGTATGGAATTAAATGGACAATCTTTTCCGCTGGATGAGGCAGAGCCGGGGCTTAATCTACCACCGATTCATCCGAATTGTAAATGCACAATCAAGGCAAAAGCAAAGATTGATTTATTTAAAGACCGGGAAGGAGTGAATCCACTGGAGAGCAATCCGAAGTTTGAGGAGTGGAAGAAGAAATATGTTGACACTCCAGCTCCGGAACCTATAATAAAACTATCAGAGAATGAACAGCACGCAATAAATAGCTATATAAGCAGCGAGGCATACACGTGGAATGACAAGCTGAGAAGGGGCGTCAAACTGACGAAGGAAGAAAAGAAACAGATTAGCAATCTGGATTCAGCTCTTCAGAAGATGCCGACCTATCAGGGAGTGTTATATCGCTCTGTTTCTGATTTTGGAATACCAGATGTGCAGGAGTTTATTGTGGGGCATAAGCCCGGTATGGAAATTAGTTTTCCTGAATTTCTTTCAAGTTCCACTGAGGTATATGATGACAGTTTCCCGATTCAGTATGTTATTACATCAAAGACCGGGCGAGATATACGGAAATTTAACTCTCAGGAAAAAGAGATTTTGTTTGAAAGAGATTCGATGTTCTACATATCCAAGGTGGTTAATAACGTGATTTACATGGAGGAAATATAATGAGCAATCCATATTCAGATAAACGGTGGAGTGATGCACCGAAACCAGTTAATAGCGAGTGTAATTCGTGTAAATATCATTACGGATTCGGAAAATGCGAGAAACATCCGGAGGGAATACCAAAGGAGAAGCTAAAACAGTCTTTTCCGGGTACCGGAAATTATAATAAAAAATATTGCGAACACAAGAGCAAATAAGCACCCAGCCGGGTGCTTATTTAATTGCAAAAAATATGGACTCAAGCATCGTTTAAAAGCATTTTAAATGGTGCTTTTGTTATACAAAATTTAGACCAGGAGGTAAAAAAGATGGATGGAACAACCACCATGCAGGGTACTGAGCAGGAAGTTCAGAACACTGCAACAGAAACGCAGGGACAGCAGACAGCGGAAAGTACACCGGAGAAAGTAAGTACCCTCCAGAAGTTTATTGATGGACTTTTTGGCGGTGGAAAGAAAGCTGAAGGGGCTGAACCTGAAAAAAAGGATGGAGATCCTGCAGCGGAAAAAGCTGAAGAGGAGAAATCCTTCACTCAGGCAGATGTAGATGCTGCCATCGAAGCTGCGAAACAGCAGTGGTTAGATGAAGCTGCGGAGGCAGAGCGTGTCAAAAAACTCACTCCGGAGGAAAAGGCAAAAGAGGAGCAGGAGAAAAAAGACTCCGAGATTGCCAGTTTGAGAAGCCAGCTCTTGCAGAAAGAGCTGAGAGAGAGTGCGACTAAATCTCTGGAAACGGATGGATTCCCGGTTGGTCTTGCAGATGTGCTTGACTATTCCAGCAAGGAGCGCATGGAAGAAACCCTGAAGAATACCACAAAGGTTTTTAAGGACAGTCTGGCAGTGGCAATCCAGTCCCGGCTGAAGGGTAAGACACCGGAAGGACTCGGCGGAGCAGCTTCTGCTGAAAATCTGTTAAGAGACCAGATCGCAAAAAATGTCAGAGGATTATAAGGAGGAGAAAGTAAATGAATACCATTGAAACCGCAACAATTATTCAGAGCGAGTTAGACAAGGCTGCAGTGGAGCAGGCTACTTCCGGTTGGATGGAAGTAAATGAGAAGTTGGTTAAGTACACCGGTGGTGCGGAGGTCAAGATTCCGAGTCTCGATATGGACGGAATGGCTGATTATGATCGCACCAATGGATTTGTGCAGGGCAGCGTGAATTTCCAGTATGAAACCAAGAAGATGACTCAGGACAGAGGACGCTCTTTCAGTTTTGATGAGAACGATGTGGATGAGACAAATTTTGTATTGACTGCATCCACTGTTATGGGCGAGTTCCAGAGAACCAAGGTTGTTCCTGAGATTGATGCATATCGTTACAGTACCATCGCTGCAGCGTGTATCAAGAAGGGCAAGGCATCCGGAGGCTATACCGCTGATGAAGCAACCATTCTTCAGAAACTTTACTATGATATTGCAGCTGTTCAGGCGATCGTTGGACAGAACACACCACTGGTTATCACCATTGATTCCATGGTAGCAGCAATCTTAAGCATGTCCGAAAAGCTCTCAAAGAAGCTGGATATAACCGATTTCAAGCAGGGAGATGTAACTCTTAAGGTTCGCAGCTTGGATGGTATCCATCCTTTAATCCCGGTAAGCTCCGACAGAATGAAGACGGAGTACCTTTTCAAGGATGGCGTGACTTCCGGTCAGGAAGCTGGTGGTTTTGCTCCTACTGAAAACAGCAAGAGCATCAACTGGATCATCACTCCGAGAAAGGCACCTGTTGCAGTGTCCAAGACGGATAAAATGAGAATTTTTGATCCGGAAACCAACCAGAAGGCAAGAGCATGGGCGATGGATTATCGTAAGTTCCACGATATCTGGATTCCTGCTCGTAAGGTGGAACAGTGCTTTGTTAATGTGAAAGAAGAATTAGCCCAGGGGGGAAAGGAGTAGACCATGAGCGAGATCGAATTAAAGAGAGCGAATGTAGTGAAGCGTGTTGATTCCGAGGACAAAGCCAAGGCTCTGGAAGCCAAGGGGTTTGTCAGAACAGATGGAACAGTTGCGAATAAAACAGAAAGTAATGCCGCATCTGAAGCTGTGATCAATGAATTGAAAGAGCAGCTTTTAAAAGCAGGAAAAGTCATTGAAGCGTCGGATGCTAGAAGGGGAGAATTGGAAAAGGAGCTGACTTCAACGAAAGAAAAGCTGGAGGAGGCTTCTAAATACGCAGAAGAAGCTGATAAAAAGATCGCTACTCTGGAAGCTGAACTTTCTGGCACGAAGGAACAGCTGGAGGCTGCTTTGAAGAAAAATAAGGCTGCAGAGAAAAAATAAGGAGGAACTGCCATGACAAAGGAGCAGGAGGACTGGTTAGTAGCGGAAGTGATGGACAGCATGAAGATGTCAGAAACGGAAGAACGGTCAGCCAGAAGGTATGTCAAAAGGGCAGTGGATAAGATCCTGATTTATTGCAACCGTGAAGATCTGCCGGAGCAGCTTCTCAGCACTGCAGCACAGATTGCTGAAGATATGTTGAAGGCTGATCTGGTAAAGACCGGCGAGAAGGAAGTGGCGAGTATCAATCGTGGTGATACCGCCATTTCTTATCGTGACGGAAGTGGTAATCAGAAAGCCACTGTTGATTTTATGAAGAACTATGAAAAATCCCTTAACCGTTTTAAAAAAATAAATCTGCCGAAGGATTTAGCAAAATGACAGAAGCTGATATCCTTGCAACAACATACGAAGATACCGTGACCGTTTACAGAGCTTTCAAAGATACCCTTCCGGGTGGAGAAAGCGTTTTTAAAAGCGGTCTGGATGGAAAAGTTGTGTATGAAGATGTGGAATGCGCATTGTCTACACATACAGGTGGAAAGCTGCAGCAATCGAAATCTACTGCGAAGACGGAAACAACTTTTTGTCTGTTTACCCGTCCGGAAGTTGATATCCAGACCAATGATTTCCTTGTGATCACGCACTTTGGAAAGAAAATTGAAGCGGTTGCAGGTTTTCCTGAGTGCATGAAGTCTCATAATAATATCCCGGTCAAGTTGGACAAGGAAACTGTTTAATACTGAGTATAAGCTGGAGGGGCTGGAAGAATGGGAGAAACGACTCTCACAAGCCATAGAGAGCCAGTACCCGGCTGAGTTCCGGGAGATGGTTATTGATTTGGCGGTTCAGCTTCAGGGAAAGGTCAAGGATAACACTCCGGTTAAGACTGGACACTTGCGGAATGAGTGGCACGTTGGGAGTATAGAAAAGCGAGGCAATGAATATTACATCGAGGTCTATAACAACGTGGAGTATGTCGAGCCGGTGGAATATGGACACCAGACAAGAGGTGGAAAGGGCTTTGTAAAAGGAGCCCACATGATGGAGCTTTCCCTTCAGGAAGTGCAGAAACACCTTCCCGGTTATCTCCGGGAGTGGATGAATGACTTCCTGAATACTCATGAACTTTAGGAGGTGGACTATGGAACATCCGATTATTCAGATAAAAAATGCAATCACAGCATTGCTGAAAGGGATTGATCCGGATACCGATGTCTTTTACGAGGAAATAAAAGGCACGGAAGAAAAGCATGGGCTTGATGAACCAGAAACCTATTACTTCGTAGATATCATCCCGAATGGGAACGAGACAGTCGACAGATTTTTTACGGATATGGGAGTGTTGGTTGATATTGCTTACCACGAGAAAAGCGAGAGCAATACCGCCTATTTGATTAAAGGGGCAGAGATTGATGCGGTTGTCCGACCGGTGTTCAGTTTTGGAGACAGGAACATAACCATCAATGATGCCAATATGAAAGTATCAGACCATGTGCTGCATTACAGTTTTACCATAAACTTCCGTCAGGCACGGGAGCAGACGAATGAGTTTGAACCGATGGGAGAGCTGGAAGTGGCTATTAGAAAAGGAGTGTGATTTAAATGAGTTTAGGATTACCGAGTTTTAGCATGATTTTCAGTGGAAAAGCAGTGTCTGCCATTGAAAGAAGTGCAAGGGGTATCGTTGCCATGATTCTCACGGACGGTACCGAAGGTGGAAAAGACTTGAATATTTACAAGAAGGTGGATGAGGTTGATTTTCAGAACTGGACAGAGCAGAACTACAACTATTTGAAGCTGGTGTTCGCTGGAGCTCCGTCTACTGTCATTACAATCCGCAGAGCAGAAAATGCAGAAGGGTACAATGCTGAACTTAAGAAGCTGAAAGATCTGAAATGGAACTACCTTACCATTCCCGGTCTTGGTTCTACTGATACAACAACAATCTCAGCGTGGATCAAGCAGTACCGTGATGATGAGAGAAAGACCTTCAAGGCGGTTATGGCACACTGTAAGGGAGATCATGAAGGAATCATCAATCTCACAACAGAGAATATCTCCACGACCATTACCGGCGCAAAGCATACTGCAGCTGAGTATTGTGCGAGAATTGCCGGGGTACTTGCAGGGCTTTCCCTTGCAAGAAGCAGCACATATTATGTATTGGACGATATTTCTGAAGCAGAAACTCCGGACGATCCGGATGATCGTATCAATGCTGGTGAGATGGTCATTGTCTTTGATGGAAGGAAGTACAAGATTGGGCGAGGCGTGAACAGCCTTGTCAGTTTCACGACAGAAAAGACAGAGGATGTCCGTTTTATCAAGATTGTAGAAGGAATGGACTTATACATGGATGACATCAGGGAAACCTATGAGGAAAGCTATGTCGGCAAGATCATCAATGACTACGATGGAAAGCAGATGTTCGTGGCTGCCATTGGTGCTTACCACAAAGGGCTACTCGGCAATGTGCTGGATAAATCCTATGATAATGTGGTGGCGATTGATATCGATGCACAGCGTACTTATCTGGAGAGCAGAGGAATGGATACTTCCGAGATGGATGATATTGCAGTTGCTAAAGCTAACACCGGAACAAAGGTATTTATCGCTAGCAATGTAAAGTTTGTAAACGCAATGGAAGATCTGAAAATGAATGTCAATATGTAGGAGGTAAACGGATATGGAAGTTATCAGAGGTAATAAGACTCTCTCCGGAACATGGGGAGAACTCTGGATCAACGGAGAGAAGATTTTTGAATTCTCCAAAATTGAAATGAAAGTAACTGCTAACCGTGAGGATGTGCAGCTGGGAATTGATGTGGACAGCAAGATTACCGGTCTGAAGGGCGAAGGTTCTTATACCGTGAAAAAGGTATATACCAGAGCAAAGGAAATCTTGGAGAACTGGAAAAAGGGCATGGATGTCCGTGCAGAGGTTATTGCGAAGCTGGCAGATCCTGATGCTGTTGGAGGTCAGATCGAACGCTGGGCTTGTGATAATGTATGGCACAATGAGATTCCGGTTGTGAACTGGGAGAAGGGTGCAATTATCGAGGAAGAAGTTTCTATCGGATTCACACCTTCTGATCTGCAGAACTTAGATGCTGTTGCGTAGGAGGTTGCTATGGAAAAAAATAAAGATGATATTTTCAAAGCCTTTACAGCGAAGGCTGTTCAGAGATTAAAGGATAAGAAGGTTACAAAGTACGAGACTTTATATGTTCCGAGCATTGACCAGAACATCAAGATCCGGAACCTGAACTATCCGGAAATTGTGGAATGCACGGAGATTGACGATAAGCAAGATCCGAACGCATCTGATAAGTATTGTATTTATCTGGCAGTTGTTGAGCCTGATTTAAAGGCGGTCGCAATGGAATTAAAGGATCAGGGCGAGATTAAGACCTATCCGGAAGTGGTTGATATTTTCGAGATGAGTGAGATTACATCCATTGCTACGGAAATTATGAAATTGTCCGGTGTGATCGGAAGTAAAAAAGTGACGGTTGTTGAAGAACAAAAAAACTCATAGACCAAGACGGTGAGTGTTATTTCCTGCATTATTATATTCAAAAAGGCTTCAAGCTGGAGTATCTGCTCCAGCTTGGGGTGGAAGAAAAATGTTTCTATTATGCATCGATGTTAAAGAGCATTGAAGAACGTGAGCAGCTGTTTTCGGGAGGTGGAGGTGGCTAAATGAGTGTTGTAGGCAGGATTTCCATCCGGGATAATGCCAGTTCTGTGCTAAAGAGCATCCGACAAGAACAGACCGCCCTCCGGAAAGATGCAGCTGAAACGAGGAAAGAGCTGCAGCGTGCTTGGGATAAAACTTACACTGCTAAGATCAATACCGAATCGGCAACAAGAAAGACGGATGGACTAACCGGAAAGGTAAAGCAGTTAGGAAAAACAGTAATATCCCCAGTCATTAAGGCGAAGGATGCAGCCAGTGCGACAATAACAAAAGTCAGCAATGGAATTAAGACGGTTGGAAAAAAGGTGGCAACTCCGGTCATTAAGATAAAGGATTCTGCCACATCAAAAGTAAAATCAATAAAAAATGCATTAACGGGGGTGGCGAAAAAAGTAACCACACCCGTTATTAAATTGAAAGATGCAATCACTTCCAAAGTCACAAAGATAACTGGGAAGCTGAAAGCATTAGGGGGGAAGATTTTTTCTCCGATAGTAAAGCTGAAGGATGCCACAGCAAGTGGAATATCTTCTATCAGTGGCAAACTTAAGACCTTGGCAGCAACCGTGGCTATTCCGGTAACGATTGTAGCAACAGCGGTGGTCGGCGGTGCTGTAACGGAAGGAGCTGCACTGGAGCAGAGCATTGGTGGCGTGGAAACATTGTTCAAGGAGAATGCCAGTGTTGTTAAAGCCAATGCGGATGCAGCGTTTAAGACAGCCGGTCTATCTGCCAATGAGTATATGTCACAGGTCACAAGTTTTTCTGCATCACTTTTGAGCAGCTTGGGTGGTGATACCGCTAAGGCTGCAGAAGTTGCTGATATGGCTATGATTGACATGGCAGACAACGCAAATAAATTTGGTACCGACATGGAGTCTATCCAGAATGCGTATCAGGGATTTGCAAAGCAGAATTACACGATGCTGGATAATCTTAAGTTGGGATATGGCGGTACGCAGGAAGAAATGCAGAGACTGCTTCAGGATGCCAGCAAGATATCAGGTGTTAAGTATGATATCAGCAACTTGTCTGATGTTTACAGTGCTATTCATGTGATTCAGAATGAACTCGGAGTAACCGGAACAACCGCAAAAGAAGCCGGACAGACCTTTAGTGGTTCGTTCTCAGCGATGAAGGCAGCAGCAAAGAACCTTCTTGGAAATATGGCGATTGGCGGGGATGTAACCGAATCGATGGAACAGTTGGTGGATAGTGCGTCGACATTCTTATTCGATAATGCGGTTCCGATGATTGGACGTGTATTCTCATCACTGCCAAGAGTGGTTAAAACTGGGGTTAAAAAAGCGGTACCGAAAATCAAGACACTTGGAAGAGATATAGTGGTCGGATTGAAGGACGGGCTTAAGGAAATGTTCCCTTCAATGGCTCCGGTAATCGAAAACGGATTCAATGCTGCCATTACAGCTGTACCGGAATTTATTTCAGGAATTAAGAGTGTGGTTTCCACGCTGGGGTCTCTGGCTGCCGGGTTTGCACCGCTGATTCCGCAGCTTGTCTCGTTTGGTAGTGGTATGACTACTACCATCCAGCAGGTAGTCGGTGCGTGCGTACCGGCTCTAACAAGCATTATTTCCACTGTACAGACGATGCTACCGGTAATTCTCCCAGTAATCCAAACGGTGGTTTCCACGATAGGAAACATCATCGGTCAGGCAGCTCCGGTCATTGCCGGTCTAGTACAAGGTATCGGAACGGTGGTTTCTGCACTGGCTCCGGTATTCAGTACGATTTTCTCTGAAATCGGAGAAAAGGTTGGCAGTGTCATTTCATTTGTCAGTGAGAGGATGGGCTTTATTCAGGAAGTCATCGGAACGGTGGCTCCATTGATTGGGGACATCATCAGCACAGCTTGGGGAGTAATTTCTCCAGTAATTGACATTGTAATCAGCGTATTTGAGATTTTGTTTGGCGTGGTTCAAAAGGTATTCCCTGGCATCCAGTCAATTATCGAAACCGTGTGGGGAATCGTAAAGCCACTGGTGGAAGGAATCGGCAGCGTTATCGGAAAGATTGCAGGATGGTTTGGTTCTGTAGCAGATGCGATAACCGGTTCTGGAGGAGATTCCGGAACTGTTGGAGAAAACGCTGAAGGAGATAATAACTGGAAGGGCGGTTTGACATGGGTTGGCGAGAAAGGTGCCGAGCTTGTTGATTTGCCAAGAGGTTCCAGAATTCTTCCACACAAAGAGAGTGTTTCCCTGACGAAGCAGGGCAGTGGAGTTGTAAAAGACAGCACTGCCAACATCATGCAGAATACAGTTTTATCCGGTGGCGGTCAGGATCTGACTCCGATCATGATGATACTGACAAGCATTGATGAGAACCTGAAGCAGCTGGTGGACAGAATCAAGGGGAAAGAAAGCGGTCTTGAAGTTCCGGGTTCCGGAAAGACTAAAGGGACTGCAAAAGGATTTATTGGCAGCGTGACGGTTGCCATTGCAAAACTGGCAGATGAGATCATTGTCCGTGAGGATGCGGATATTGATGAAATTGCCGACAAGGTTGCAAAGAAAGTCGTGGAAGTAGTTGTAAACATGGGTTAGGAGGTGGTCTGATGAAAACCAGAGTAATTGAATTAAGCGTAAACAACAGGAAAGAAGTTATCGAGCTGCCAATCAATCCTCCTTCTGTGGAATTCACAGAAAAACAGTTGAATCAGGCGATAACCCTTCTAAACATAGGAGAAGCCAATCTGAAGGGAGAGCGAGGGCTTAAGTACACAAAGCTGTCGAGCTTCTTCCCTTCGGAGAAGTCTCCATTTTATAAGAATGCGAAAAAGAAGCCTGACAAATATGTAGCGATGCTTCAGGAATGGAAAACCACAAAAGCAGTGGTCAGGGTAATCATAAGCGATATGAAAATCAACCTCGCAATGCTGATTGATGATTTTACCTACTCTATGAGGGAAGGTGATGGGGATATTTACTATACCATTTCATTTTCCGAGTACCGGACATTGAATGTTCCATCTGTTCAGATTACAACGAAAGTACGGAATAATGGTCTTTTGTCGAGACCTGCACCTGCAGCTGCAGGTGGATCTTATACAGTGGTTGGAGGAGATACACTCTGGGGGATATCAAAACAGAAATACGGAAATGGAAGTTCATATCCTAAAATTTATAATGCAAACAATGGAACAATTGAGGCAAGTGCTAAAAAGCATGGAAAGTCCAGTTCTGATAATGGACACTGGATTTATCCGGGCGATGTGTACACAATTCCGGCATAGGTGGTGTTGAGATGAAATTACTGACTGTAGGAAAAGATATCAGCGAACTGATCGAGCAGATCAAGTGGTCTGGTGACACAAAGCAGGTCGCACGTACCATTCAATTCACAATTGCGAAGAATAAGAAGGACAAAGACTTTCCCACGGTTGTCATTGACGAGGGTGCAGAAATCATCATGCAGGATGACAGTGGGAAGGATGTCTTTGGAGGCATTATTTTTGACATTGACAAGAGTGCCAGTTCCAAGGTGGAAACTTATCTGGCATACGATTTAATGTTCTATATCAATAATTCAGATGTCAACAAAATATTTGAAGGAACTCCGGAAACGATTGTTCCGGGGATCTGCACAGAACTCGGAATTGAAAGCGGAACGATGGCTGCAACGGGAGTGAATATATCTTCTATGCCATGCTTTGGCAAGAAAGCCTATGAAGCCATTATGATGGCATACACAGCTGCAGCAAAGCAGAATGGCAGCAAGTATATTCCGCTGATGACCAATATTAACAAAGTGAGTGTTTTGGAGAAGGGGACGCTTTGTGGGGCGGTTATGACCGGGGATTACAACCTGATTGAAGCAACCTATAAAAGCACCCTTCAAAAGCTCGTTAATAGGGTTTTAATAACAGATAAAAACAACAATGTCATAAAGACGGTGGAGGATGCAGCCTCGATCCAGAAGTATGGTTTGGTGCAGAGAGTGCTGAAACAGAATGATGGAGAGGATGCTACAACACAAGCCAAGAAGATGCTGGTAACAGTGGAGTCCTCGGCAACCGTGTCCGGAGTTCCAAATGATTTCCGTGCGGTATCAGGATACTCAATCATTGTGCAGGAAACTGACACCGGGCTTTATGGACAGTTTTACATTGAAAGTGACACACATACCTTTTCGTGCGGTAAGGCTCAGATGGATCTGACACTTGCCTTTGAGAACCTTATGGATGAAAGGGAGATTGAAGAGACTACATAAAGGCAGGAGGTGGAAAGGTGTCGACAAACAGAAATATTGTGGAAATGGTCGAGGCAATCAGAAAGGGAACTGGTGGTTCCAATAGTGCAGATGGAGTGGATGGTACCTATATGGCGGATGTGTTGTCGGTAAAACCACTGACAATTAAGATGCACAATACAACTATCACAAAGAACCTTTACATCAATCCGGCACTGATGCTGAATGCTTCGGATAGTGGCGAGGACATCAAAAAGCCATTTATTACACCTTTTGAACCGCAGGAGGCTTATGAGTTCCTGAAAGAGTTTCACGAGAAGTATGTGCTTAAGAAAGGGGACACGGTTGTGGTGCATATAACCGGATCCTCTTTTTATATAGCAGGAAAGGCGGTTAAGGCATGAGTATTTTTCCTTTTATTGATTCAACAAGCACAAGTACTGAGACGAATGGCGAACTGCCAATGTTGAAGGAATATGCTTATGACTTCGAAAAGAACGAGCTGCTTCTGGATGAGGGAGGACGCACCTACATGGTGGAGGGAAATGAAGCACTCCGCATCTGGATATTTAAAGCCCTGTTCACGGAGCGATGTCATTATACCGCATATTCCTTTGCATTTGGCTCAGAAATTCAGGATCAGGTAATCGGACACTCCATGAACGTGGAGATTGTCAAACTGGAGATTGAACGCTTTATCATTGAAGCTCTTATGGTCAATCCATATATAAAGCGTTTGGATAATTTTGTTTTTGAAAATACTTCTACCGGGATGACAGTGAGTTTTGACTGCACCGGCATTTATGGTTCAAACACAATTCTGGTTCCGGTGAGGGAGGTGAGAGTGTAATGGATTTTAGTGCTGAAGGAATACTGGCAAGGATGAAGGCTGCGTTGAAAAATGAGGATACCAAGATGGAAGGCAGCTTCTCAATGGATAATCTTCAGGCGGTGGCTGAGGAGCTTGCCCGGCTTGATGCCATGAGGATTGTTCCTCTGATGAATACCCTGACAGACAAAGAGGAGGATATGGGTACCAGCGGAAACGAGAGGCATTATGTGAGATGGGCAAAGGAAGCCACGGATGCAGAGGGTAATGTCATTGTGGGAAATGCAAAGGTGGACACACCAAGGGATGGAACCGGGCTTGTGTCGATTGCGATTCTTACAGTGGATGCCAAGCCACCAACGGAAGAACAGATTGCATTTGTCCAGGAATACATAAACAGTATGCGTCCGGTTGGAGCTGATCCGGTTGTGGATGCTGCGGAGAGCATTCCGATTGTTATTTTATGCAGCGTTGTGAAAATGTCCGGTTACACAGAAGAGACCGTGAAAACGCAGATCAGGAGCAAGATCGAGGAGTATTTCACTCAGATCGCTTTCCAAAGCGGAACAGTGTCTTTGAACTACTATAAAATCAGTAACATCATCAGTGGAGTGGATGGTGTGAAGGAAGTGGGAATCCTGAAGGTCAACGGAGCTCAGGACTCCATTACTGCAGAATACAACAAGTATTTTGCTCTGCAGGAGCTGACGGTCAATGTCACTGAATAACAGCCAAATGCTTCCAGCAAGAGTCCGCAATATGAAACAGATGAATGATGTCCTGAATGCCGAGGATATCATTCTGGCTGAAATAGAACGGATCATTGATGAGATGTACCAGAGAGCATCCTTACTCCACGAGGAGCTGATCAATGAAGAATGGCTGGAAAATAAACTGTCAGAGAGAACCGGAGCCGGTGTTGATGTTACCGGATATGCTGAGAAGTTGCTTGCGGAGATTGTTCTGGATGTGAGTGAGTTGCAGCATATCGATATGCCGGATGTCCGAAAGTTTTTGGATAAATGGGTACCGGCTCATCTGATGTATAAAATAATTCTGCTGCTGGACTACTCGGCAAGTATCGGAGAGGTCTTCTCGGTAACGGAAATGACAATCGGTTTTGATTCGCCTTACTGGAATGTCCGGAGGTTAAATGGAACATGGTTGCTGGATGGCACCTATAATCTGGGAGTCGGAAGAAAACCGGATGAATGGGGTATCAGCTACGATATGGGAGACGTCGAGGTTTTGGAGAGCGTAGAACTGGATGTGAGTGTATCTGCTACATCACAGCTGCAGGAGATATTTACTGATGCCGGAGTGGTTATCGGCTTTGACTCGCCTTACTGGAATGTACGGAGATTGAATGGAACATGGCAGATGGATGGCAGCTATGAGCTGAATGTGTTAAGAAAACCAGATACATACGGTCTGGCAATTGACTTGGGGAATACCAATATCGAGGAAATGACACCGGGAGGTGTTGTTATAAAGAAAGACTTGTGGCTGCTGGATGGCAGCTATCAGTTAAATGGAACAAGGATATTAGATGCCATAAGGCGAGAGGAGGAATTGTAAAATGGCAGAGAACCTTACACAGAATCAGATTATTACAATTGCAGGAAGGAAAAAGATGCTGAGAGCCAGAGCTGGAGAAATCCAGCTGCCTAAGATTGTGGGCTTTGTATTTGGTGATGGTGGTGTGGATGCAGATGGAAATGTTATCGCACCGCTGGAGACAGAATCAGAACTGAAGAACGAATTGCTCAGAAAGAAATACGATACTTACACCATGTTGAGCGATACGAAGTGCAAGTATGAATGTGAGCTAAAGGAGAGTGAGCTTCCGGGTGCTGCGATTAGCGAAATCGGACTCTATGATGCGGATGGGGATATCGTTACCATCAAGCGTTTTACCGCAAAAGGAAAGGATGCGGATATCAGCATGACTTTCTATATTAACGATACATTTTAGGGAGGCAGGACATGGCGAAGAATTTAACGATTCAGAATGAGCCGGTTTACAACGAACAGATGGAGGCTCTGGAGCCTACCACACCGGCACATGCAGATTACTTTAATGAGCGATATGCCCAGCTTCTCAACAACGGAAAAGCCAACCGCAGGGATGCGAAGATCTTTGAGGATGACGTGAACGGTGGGAAGATGCGATTAGGCATGGAAAACGGTCATTTATATTATGAGGAACTGTAAAAATAACGTATTACGTTATAATCTAACAAAATAAGCAAATATAAAACGTAAAGTGTTATATTATGCTGGAAACGAGGTAGAAAATGTCGAAAAAGGTTTTTATTGCAGAGCAGGAAACACTGCTTGAAGTGCAGGAGCAGGTGGAAAAGCTGGTGAGAAATCTGGTACCGGATGATGCACCGATTTATGGAATGGTTATCCATGAAGCTTCCGACCTGAATCCGTCCACAAGAGTGGAGTACCTTGGTGCGAACAAGGACTTTACGCCTATGAGCATGAACATGAGCACGCACGCCATGAATTATGGATCATGGGCTGGCTGGGACTGGCTGAAAGCTAATGTACCGGTTATGTGTAATTGGGATGGAGGTATTGATTACTTCTTAGATCCGGACGATTATACGAAGAAAGCGGATGGAACGAACTCTGATGCGGCTAATATTGATTATGCCGGTGATGCGATGGCAATCGTCAAGAAAATCTACAAGAAGGAATATAAGGTTGGAAATGACCGCTATGTATATTTCTGTGAAAGAAAAGTGGATGATGATTTCCATGCGGTAGGATTTAATGTACTTGGAAAAGAAAGAGATTATATGCTGATCCCGATGTTCTATGGCTCCATTGATTCCAATGGAAAGATGAGAAGTATTGCAGGGCAGTGGAGCTGCTTAACAGCCTCCGGTTCTGCTGCAGATAATGCAAACGGAAAAGCAATCGGAACTGCCGAGCAGTATACAGCAATTCAGGCAGCATCCGGCAAAGCTCTTTTCTTTGGCGGTGCATTAACGAATACATTGGCAGACATCTGTATTCTGCTGAGTAAGAGCACCGACTCTCAGACTGCTTTTGGATCAGGCATGTGTTCTACCTACGTTGAAGATAAAGCACAACATTACGGAACGAAAATCAATACAGTCATTGGCGGAGGACAGTTTTATGGTTCTAATGATAATAAGTCCTTCAATAAGATTTTCCATAGCTGCGTTATGGGGAGTTATATGCTGTGGCAGAGAGATCCGTATATGCTCCTGATTAACGGAAGAATAAAGGTGTCCCCGGATTATACCTATGACTTAACCGGGGCTAAATATCTGGATACTGGAGTGAATTTGGCAAAAAACGGATATTATGCAACAACTCAGGTGGTAAAGGATTTTGGTGCAGTGCCAAATGATGAAATCGCATGCAGTTCTGCTACTGGATACTGTGATCACACTTGGGTGAACGCAGAAATAACGGCGGTTTCGCGGCGGTTCGGCATTTGCGACCACGGTGCTGATGGCGGGCTCTGGGCTCGCGCGCTGAACTCTGTCGCTGCTAACGCCTGGTGGGGCTACGGGGCGTCCAAACTTCTTCCAGCACCTGCTGCAGCGTAAGCTGCAGATAGGGGGTTTGGGGGTCTTCCCCCAACTGCTTTGTATAAAATATAGGAATGGTTTTTTAAAGATCTTGAGGGGCTATCGGAACTCCCTCTCCGGCGGTTTCGCTGCGGTTCGGCAATTGCAACAACGGTGCTAATGACGGGCTCTGGGCTCGCACACTGAACAATGTCGCTGCTAACGCCTGGTGGAACTACGGGGCGTCCTGATTCTATCAAGAAACTATAAGTCCAAAATGTTACCGATAGTCATATACACCGCAGACAGTTGAAATACTGCTATATCCGCCTTTACAGGTTTTGGTGAGTGGAAATTATTCCGGTCAGGAGCTGCAAGTAGTAAGTAATGTTCGAAAGCGGCGAGGAGATAGAAGATAAAATGCATAAGTTCAAATATGACATTGAAAAAGAGACCGGCATTCCTTGGAAGAAAAAGAAAAGTTACAGATATTTATACACGCTGGCTTGCCAAAAGGGTGTTATCCTTCGGGCATTTAAGCGGATGAAACGTGGAAAAAGTGACAGAAAAGATATTCAAATGGTGGAGGAAGATTTAGATGGATGGGTTGAGAAAATACAGAAAATTATCCAGAATACGAAGCCAGCCGGATGGAAGGTGGAAAATCCGGAACTGGAATTTAAACCACCAAAGCATAACCCGGTTATTATAAAAGAAGCTGGGAAAACAAGGGTCATATATGTACCGACAATGGTTGAATTGTGGATACAGCACGTTATTGTGCTAATTCTGGAGCCGATTATTCAAGGGAGCAGTTACCATCACAGCTATTCGTCTTTTCCCAAGCGTGGATCACATCGGGGAATGAAAGCGATGAAAAGATGGATTCAGTCTGGGAAAGGTATCCGGAATTTTGCACAGTGCGATATCCGACATTTTTATGACCATGCAAAGTATAAGTTTATCCGACCAAAACTGTTAAAACGTATCAAAGATGCTTTATTTATGTATCTGATAGATGTGTGCCTGACATGGTTTCCAGATAAGCTGCCACTGGGCTTTTATTTGTCACAGTGGCTGGCAAACTTTCTCCTGCAGGGGCTGGATTTTCTGATAAAGTGCAAGCTGAAAATAGCACACTTTATCCGGTATATGGATAATTTCACGATGGCAGATGATAATAAAAAGAAGCTGCACATGGCGATTATATTCATTAAGCAGTGGCTTGGAAAAATCAGGCTGAAAATGAAAGGTGACTGGCAGGTGTTCCGGTTTGAGTACATTAAAAAGAATGGCAGGAGAACCGGCAGGGAAGTATCGGCAATGGGCTGGCTGTTCTATCGAAATCGGGTAATCATAAGAAAGCATACGCTGATACATATTGCGAGGATAGCAAGGAAACTCAATAAAAAGAAGATGGAAAAGAAGAAATATCCATTAAGGCTCTGCAAGGGTTTTATTTCCCTGATGGGCTGGATAACACACTCTGACACCTATGAGTGGTATCTGATGTATATTAAGCCACTTATAAGCGTGAGGGCGGTCAAACGCATCATATCTAAAATGGACAAGGAGGCAAATAAAAATGCAAGGATGGAAAACAGAGAATTGCTCCTCACTGCCTGAAACGTTGGAAATGGTAAATGCCAATACTTACATCCAGAGAAGAAATATCAATCGTATCGAACGAGACAGTATGGATGGCAGCGAAGAGAAAGAAGTGGGCTATACATGCGAGTATCGTTTCCTGAGTGAAGAAGAGTATTATAATCTGATCCAGCAGGAAGAGAACACTGAAAAAGTAAACGAGAACATTCTGATCAGCATGGGAGCACAGGCAGAACTCTATGAAAAACTGCTCGCAACAGAAGAAAATCAGCTCATTATTATGAACGCAGTAGCGGAACTGTATGAAGCAAAGACGGGAGGTAATTAAGATGTTGGAACTGTATATTAAATTAGTAAAGGCTGGAAAAAGAACAATCGACAGTATTCCGGAGAAATTCAGGGACGATGTAAGAGCAGCAATCGAAGCTGCAGAAGATGCTGCGGAATAAACGATGAAATGCCGGAAAGGGTGGCTTTATGAATCTGTTGGCGGTGATAGACCTGTTGTGTGACATCACTACTCAGCAATCGGATCTGCTGAGAAAACTCGTGACTGAATTAGAACACACAAAGCAGGTTTCCCAAGAGGTCAAATCGTATTACAGGGAGGCTTTTGAAAACATAGAAAAGCAGTTGGATGTCAGTGAGTATAACTGTAGAAGAATTGAATAGTTGATAAACATTCAGGAAAATGTTGACGGGGTTTTTCTTGTAAATGAGGAGTCTGAAACAAGGCTCCTTTTTGAATGCAGCAAAGGTGTTTAAAAGGGCTTTCAAAGCCCTTTTTTAAATACAAAAAAATATGGAAGGAGACGCAGAAAATGGCAAGTTTAAGCAATGCAGTAACTATTATCGTGGTATTCGCAATCCTGATCCAGTTCCTTGTGGACAGAGTGAAGGAGCTTGTGGGTGACAAGGTAATGAACATCGTTAAGGCACCGGTATGGGCGGTAGCTTTCGGAGCGCTTTTTGCTTTGATGTTCGACATTGATTTCTTTGCTTTGATGGGCTACAGTTCACAGCTGCCTATTATTGCAAAGGTGATTACCGGCTTAATTCTTTCCTCCGGCTCTACCGGAGTACATGAGCTGGTAGCCAAGTTAAGGGAAAGCAGAGTGGACAGTTAGGAGGTACACAATGGGAAAGAAACGTATTTGTTTAGATCCAGGGCATTATGGAGAAAAATATAATGCCGGGGTCGTTTCTGGATATTATGAATCAGCGACAGTCTGGAAACTGACACAGTATGAGAAGGAATATCTGGAGCAGATGGGAATTGAGGTTCTCGTAACCAGAAGTAATATCAATGAGAATCCGGATCTGACAGCCAGAGGAAAAATGGCTGCCGGATGCGATCTGTTTGTGAGCAACCACACAAATGCCTGTGGTACTGAGGTAGTAAACAGAGCAGTGGCGATTCATTTTACAGATCGTAATGAAACCTTGGTTGATGATCAGTCCAGAGAATTTGCAGCACAGATTGCAAAGGTTATCCAGAACACAATGGGCGTGGACGGATATCAGATTTATTCGAGATTATCCGACAATGACAGAGATGGAAATGGAAAGAAAGACGATAACTACTATGGAGTGCTGAATGGCAGCTTCTTAGCCGGAGTTCCGGGCGTTATCGCAGAACATTCTTTCCATACAAATACTGAAGCTTGTAAATGGCTGATGGATGATAGCAATCTTCGTAAGCTGGCGAAGGCGTGTGCAGAATGCATGGCATCCTTTGTGGGTGCATCTGTGACAGTGGATACCGGTATTCAGGCGGTAGAGTTTGCGAATATGGCAGATACTGATATCGTGAAGCGAGTTGGCGAGTTATGTACTGCTGATATGAAGAACACCGGCATCCTTGCCTCTGTGTCAGCAGCACAGTTTATTCTGGAATCAGGATATGGAAAATCAGTGCTCGCACAGATGGCAAATAACTGCTTTGGAATGAAGTGCTCGTTATCCGGAAACACTTGGTCTGGAAGCTCATGGGACGGAACGAGTGAATATACCAAGGAGACGAAGGAATATGTAAATGGAGAGTATGTAACGGTTACAGCTGCATTCAGGGCATATCCGAATGTCGAAGCATCTATTGCTGATCATTCCGCATACCTGCTGGGTGCAAAGAAAGGCGAAGCACTTAGATACGCTGGTTTGAAAGGCGAGAAGGATTACAAGAAAGCGGTTCAGATCATCAAGGACGGTGGCTATGCAACTGCTCCGGATTATGTTAACAAGGTGTGCAGTATCATTGAAAAATACAATCTCACCGCTTATGATCAGCAGAAACAGACAACAGCAGAAAGCTGGTATCGTGTCAGAAAGAACTGGAGCGATGCCAAGAGCCAGATTGGAGCGTACCATTCGCTTGAATATGCAAAGACTTGTGTAGACAAGAATCCTGGTTACAGTGTGTTTGATGAAGCAGGTGTAAATGTATATCCTGAAAATGTGTTTGCTCCTTATATGGTGCGTGTGAAAATCAGCGATTTGAAGATGAGACTTGGAGCAACCATTGACACTGCTTCTGTTGGTCACATCCCGGTGGGCTCGTATACCATTGTGGAGGAAAAGTATGGAAAGGTAAGCAAATCCGGTGAGGAAGGCTTGTGGGGACGTATTAAGTCTGAACAGCCTTACAACGGAAAATATGTTCCGGTCTGGATCTGCCTTTCTTATACCGAGAAAGTGTAATAGGAATGAGTTTTGTCCGGGGGCTGAAATGCTCCCGGATTACCTGATTGAATGCCCCAACATTGAAAATCAGGAGGAAGAAGAATGAACAGTTTTATTGCATGGATTGGTGGAAAGAGGTTGCTTAGAAAGGCGATTATTGAAAGGTTCCCAGAGGAAGGCTTTGACAGATACATTGAGGTGTTTGGTGGAGCCGGATGGGTGCTGTTTGGCAAGGAAGTGGGAAAAGAACTGGAAGTATTTAATGATGCAGACAGCAACCTTATCAATTTGTACCGCTGCATCAAATACCACTGTGAGGAACTGCAGAAGGAACTTAACTGGCTGGCAATTTCAAGGGAACAGTTCTTTGACAATAAGAGCCAGCTGAATGCCAGAGGGCTTACAGATATCCAGAGGGCAGCACGATACTTTCATATTATAAAGGTGAGTTTCGGAGCTGACAGAAAGACCTTCGGAACGAATAAGAAAAACCTTACAAATTCGATTGAATATCTGGCAGAGGTGCAGGAGCGTTTGAAAAATGTGGTCATTGAGAACAGGGATTTTGAAAGCCTGATCCGGGTGTATGACAGACCGGGAGCATTGTTTTACTTAGATCCGCCATATCATGGCACCGAGAAATATTATGAAGGAGGGTTTTCACATGATGACCATATTCGTTTAAAGACCGTTTTAGATGGGATTAAAGGAAAGTTTATTCTTTCCTATAATGATGATGAATTTATCCGTGATTTATATAAGGATTATCACATCGAGGGAATAAGCAGGAACAGCAATCTAACGAACAAACTGAATGCTGATACATTCGATGAAGTAATCATCAAAAACTTTTAAACATTATTTTTTTTAGGGTATAAATAACGCAATACGTTATATTCTAACAAAACAATATTTAAAATTATGCCTCGTGATAAACTAAATAAAGGGGCATAAAATCATGGTTAAAATTCATCTATCAAGACTGCTTGGCGAGAAAAGATGGACTCAGAAGGATTTGGCTGATGCTACTGGGATTCGTCCGTCAACTATCAACGAATGGTATCATGAGCTTGTTCCTCGTTTGAATGTAGACCACATAGATAAAATCTGCGAGGCTTTAGACTGTACGATAACTGATCTATTGGAATACATACCAAATGAACGGAAGACGACTGGAAAATACTTGATTCTTGAAGAACATGGAAATCGTAAGCAGAAAAAAGAAAAAGACTAAGCCACGAAAGGACGTTTGAAAGGTTATTAAATATCTTTCAAGCGTCCTTTTTTAAATTCCTTTTTAAAAGTGGTTTTTGTATTTTATACGAAAAAATTTTGCGTTTTGTGCGCAAAGCAACAATGACAATATCTGGCCGGAGATGAAGGAAGTCCTGGCAGGTGCGGGAATCGTGAATTACTCCATCTGGATGCAGGGCGAGGAACTGTTCGGATACTATGAATGTGAAAAAGGCGTAGAGTACGCTGCAAAAGTACAGGCGGAGAGCAACGTGGTGAAAAAATGGGATGAATATATGAAGGACATTCTGATCATGGAGAAGGATCCTGTCACAGGAGCACAGCCACTTTTAACCCAGGTATTCAGTTTCAGATAAGGGAGGCTGTGGATAGCTTATGGGAAAATATTATCTGGCTGTGGATATCGGTGCTTCCAGCGGACGACATATCCTGGGGCATTTAGAAAACGGAAAAATAAAGTTAGAAGAGATCTACCGTTTCGAGAACGGTATGGATCATAAGGACGGAAAGCTTCTGTGGAATGTGGACCGGCTGTTTGGTGAGATCCTGAATGGCATGAAGAAATGCAAGGAACTGGGTAAGATCCCGGTGAGCATGGCAATCGACACCTGGGCAGTGGATTATGTGTTGTTGGATGAGCAGGATCGCATCCTGGGAGATACTTACGGTTACCGCGATCACCGCACGGACGGCATGGACGCAGAAGTGGCAAAGATTCTGCCGGAGACAGAGCTGTATGCAAAAACGGGCATTCAGAAGCAGATTTTTAATACGATTTATCAGCTGATGGCTGTAAAACAGAAAGAACCGGAGTTTTTACAACGGGCGAAGACACTGCTCATGCTGCCGGATTATTTCGGATTCCGTCTGACGGGAAACAAATTATCGGAGTATACCAACGGTTCCACCACACAGCTGGTGAATCCCAACACTTTCCAGTGGGATACGGATCTGATCCGGAAGCTTGGCTACCCGGAGGACATTTTCCTGCCCCTGCAGATGCCCGGGACGAAAGTAGGACAGCTCCTGCCCGAGATACAGAAGGAAGTTGGTTTTAATCTGGAAGTGGTATTGTGCGGAAGCCATGACACTGCATCGGCGGTAATGGCAGTACCACAGACGTCAGGGGATGGCATCTATATCAGCTCGGGAACCTGGTCTCTCATGGGAATCGAGTCATTAAAGCCCATCATCAATGGGAATGCGGCAGCAGCCAACTTTACCAACGAGGGCGGTTATGACCGCCGGTTCCGCTTCCTGAAAAATATTATGGGTTTGTGGATGATCCAGTCTGTAAGACACGAATATAACGACGCATATTCTTTTGCACAGTTGTGCGAGATGGCGGAAGACAGCAGAGACTTCCCTTCCAGAGTGGATGTGAACGATCCAAGCTTCCTTTCACCGGACAGTATGGTGGAAGCGATAAAGAAGTACTGTCAGAAGACGGGACAGCCGGTACCGGAGTCTGTAGGAGAGTTGGCATCTGTGGTATATCGCAGTTTGGCGCAATCCTACGGAGAGACCGTAAGCGGTTTGGAGAAGATCGCAGGCAGGACCTACGATAGCATCCACATCATCGGCGGCGGTTCTAATGCCGCATATCTGAATCAGCTGACAGCGGATGCCACGGGCAAGACCGTATATGCAGGTCCTGGTGAGGCAACCGCTATCGGTAACCTCTTGGCACAGATGATCTACGCGGAAGAACTGACGGACCTGAAGAGCGCAAGACAGTGCGTCAGAGATTCTTTTGAAATCAAGACGTTTGTTCCGGCAAAGTAAATCATTCATAAAAATGACCTTAAGAAAAGGAGGAAATCATAAATGTTAGTAAACACAAAGGCAAAGATCGGTGTATTTTCCATCGCTTTGGGAGCATATCTGCCCCAGTTCCCCCAGCTGGTGCCCAATTTCGAGGCACAGTATGAGGATTTCAAGAAGACAATTCCCGATACCGTAGAGATCATTGACGGCGGCATGGTGACCACCAAGGAACAGGCCATGGCAGCCGGTGATAAGTTCCGTGCAGCGGATGTGGATCTGGTATTTTTACAGCTGCTGACCTATGCAACTTCCTATAACGTACTTCCCGTCATCCGCGATCTGGATGTTCCCGTGGTATGTATCAATGTGCAGAAGAAGCTGGCTCCGGACTATGCGAACACCGACATTCCCATCTGGCTGGGTGATCTGTATGCCTGCGGTGCCGTAGGTGAGGCTGTGGCTGACTTAGAGCGTGCAGGCAAGAGACATGCCGTGATCACCGGTGTTGTAGAAGGCGGTGATCCTGAGGTGGCAGCACAGATCGCCGACTGGTGTAAGGCAGCACAGGTGCGCAGACGTTTCCGTCAGACCAACATTGCCCAGATCGGACGCCCCTATCCCGGTATGATGGATCTCTATATCGATGAGACCAACCTTTACAACCGGATGGGTCTGTATACCAAGCAGTTCGACTGGGAGGATATGTGGGCCATTGCGGATGACATTGCCGATACCGAGGCTATTAAAGCAAAGGCACAGGATATCATCGATACTTTTGATGTAGAGGGCGGCGCTACTGCAGACGACGAAGATATTATGGATATGGCAAAGCATGTGCTTGCATTCGAGCAGTGGGCAAAGGATGAAGATCTGAGCATGATCGCTTCCCACTATGCAGGTAAGGCACAGGGTGTAGCCGGCAAACTGGATTCCATGCTGATCCCCGCATTTTCCATGCTGATCAAGCAGGGTACTGCATGTGCGGTAGAAGGTGACATGAAGGTCGCCATGGCAATGTCCATTCTGAAGACCATTTCCGGCATGGGACAGTTGTCCGAGATGTATTCCATTGATTTCAACGAAGACATCTGTATCATCGGCCATTCGGGATCCGGCGATGCGGACATCTCGCTGGCACATAGGCCTACCATGAAGATCGTAAAGGTATTTCACGGCAAAGTAGGCGGCGGCTATCTGACACAGTTCTATCCTCCGGTAGGCCCTGTAACGTACCTGGCTATCACACAGGATAAGGACGGCAACTTTAAGTTTGTAGTGGCAGAGGGCGAGAACCAGCCCGGACCGATCTTCACCTTCGGCGACACCAATATGCGTACCAAGTTCTCGATCCCCTGCAGAGAGTTCGTGAACCGCTGGAGCGAGGCAGGCCCTACCCATCATATGGCAACGGCAGCCGGAAGGCATATTGATACGATTTTAAAGGTTGCTAAAATACTGAACGTACCGGTAGATGTGATCACACGGTAAAGGCACTTGTGTAAATATGACGCAGTAACCACAGGAGCGAAAAGCGAGCTCTGAAAGAGCAATTTTGTGAATGGGTTTCGGAATAGTTACGAATGTTTATGATTTAAAAACAATATGCCTGTGGGCGGGAGTCCGCAGGCAACGGAAAGGTTAGGTATTAATATGAAATTTTTAGATGCAGAATTTGTACAGGGATTTATCAGAATGGCAGATGACGGATGGCAGCAGGGCTGGCACGAGCGTAACGGCGGCAACCTGTCCTACCGTGTGAAGCCGGAAGAGGTAGAGCTGGTAAAGGAGAACTTCGAGCCGAAGGAGTTCCAGCCCATCGGCACCACCGTTCCCGCACTGGCAGGAGAGTATTTCCTGGTGACCGGCAGCGGTAAATATTTCCGCAATGTCAGCATCAAGCCGGAAGATTCCATCTGCATGATCGAGCTGGATGACAAGGGTGAGAATTACCGTATCGTATGGGGACTGGTAAACGGCGGCAGACCGACCTCTGAGCTTCCCAGCCACCTGATGAATCTGGAAGTGAAGAAGTTACAGGATCCGGATTATCGTGTGGTATATCATGCACATACCACTAATATTATCGCACTGACCTTCGTCCTGCCTCTGGAGGATAAGGTGTTCACCAGAGAACTGTGGGAGATGGCAACCGAGTGTCCCGTAGTATTCCCGGATGGCGTGGGCGTAGTGCCCTGGATGGTGCCGGGAGGCAGAGAGATCGCTGTGGCTACCTCCGAGCTGATGAAGAAATACGATCTGGCGATCTGGGCACATCACGGAACCTTCGCAGCAGGAAAAGATTTCGACCTGACTTTCGGTCTGATGCATACCGTAGAAAAATCTGCAGAGATCCTGGTGAAGATGCTGTCCATGCAGTCTGACAAGAGACAGACCATTACTCCCGATGATTTCCGTCATCTGGCAAAGGACTTCGGCGTGACCCTTCCCGAGGAATTTTTATACGAAAAATAACGATCCAAGAGATACACAAAGGATTCTCGAATCGTTACATATATAAAACACTTGATGCTATTGGCGAGACTTTAAACGCGCTTCGTTAGGCGTCATGTCATACATTTTTTTGAACTGTTTGTAGAAAAAGTTCTGATTTTCATAGCCCACGGACAGGGCGATCTCAGACACCGGCAGCGCCGTGTGGGAGAGCTGATTCATAGCGACCCGCATGCGCTGCTTTGTCTGTATTTCCTTGAAGGTGGTACTGGAATATTTTTTGATCATACGGCTCAGGGAGGATGGAGTATACCCAATCTGTGCCGCCAGCTCATGAAGCGTTCCGGTGTCGTAATGCTCTGCCAGGTACCTGCGTACTACCACCATCAGGACATTGCTCTGCTCATCCTTTTGGTCTAATAAAATATTTTCTGCATTGCTTAATATGTGCATGAACAGAAGAGCGAAAGTATGCTCCGAGAGCTTATGCCAGTTCTGAGGCTGCTGCAATAATAGAAATACGGCATTATGAATCAGATTCTGGATACAGGGATTGTCGGAGACCGTGAAGTACAGATACTGTCCGACACAGCTGTCACCTTCTAAAGCGTTGATAATAAAATCCGCCAGAATATTGTTCTTATTGATCAATGTGAGGATATTCTGAAAATACGCCGGGCGGATGATGATATTAATACCCAGATCTTCCTGCCCACACGCTATAACGGCGTGTTCGATATGCTGGTTCATGAATAACAGTTCTCCGGGGCGGAGGCGGATCTCTTCCTCATTTATGACATGAGTGACGGAACCGGAGAGACAATAGAAAATCTCCACATAGTCATGCTTATGCTTTGGAAAATCCACAAATCTGGTATGGCGCCGCAGCGTAATATCATCCTCGGAATGCTCTAAAAATTTATTGCTCTCCACCACAAAATCCTGTTTGCTGGTGTAAAGATTCTTCTGAACGGCAATGTCGCCGTCTAAGATCTGTTGTTCTTCCGGCGTGATATAGGCCGGATCCAGAAAATTGTTCTCGTACATATCAAAATACATTCCTTTCAGCAGCCTGCAGAAGATGAACTGCAGGAAAGTCCTCCAACTGAGTCTATTTTACAGGAAAGCGACAAAAACCTCAAGGTATGTAAAAAAGTGTTTCCTGGATTGCAAGATGCTTTTTAGTGTTGTATGATAAAATAAATTTACATGTTGCGAGAAATAAAGAACATGAGTAGTAGGGCAATCAGCCCGGATCAAGGAGAGAATCCTATCATGGCAGATACGGAAGTAAAAAAGATTATTTGTAGTTCCTGCGGAGCGGAATTCGAGGATACCCTTCCAAAGTGTCCCTATTGCGGAAGCTTGAATTACAAGGGCGCCGAAGCGGAATATCTGGGGAAGCTGGAAAGCATGCGGCAGGATATGCAGCAGTTAGAGCAGGTACCGGAGAAGGAACTGAAGAAAAAACTGAAAAAGAAACAGAAATTTGTGATTAAGCTTCTGATCATATTGGCAGCGTTGGCAGCGATTCTTGCGGTAATTGTGTTCCGGGCACAGTATATAGAACCCAGGGATGCCAGAGCGGATTATCTGTGGGAAAAAGAAAACTTTCCGGTTCTGGACCGGTTATACCGGGAGCAGGACTTCGAAGGACTGACAGAATTTTATGAACAGGCTGTCATAGAGGACAGAACGATCGGCAGATGGGAGCATAGCGGTATTTTCACGAGGCTCATGAGCTGCCGAAATGCGAGAGAATATCTGGCGCTGGAACAGAGTGGAGAGACACTTCGCGATTATCAGGAGACACAGCTTTTAGATGATTACTGGATCCTGCGGGGACTGGAATACAGTAGAGGAATGTCGGAGGAAGACAAAGAGTATATCCGTCCTTATGTGGAAGCAACCCTGAACAGTCTGGCAGACCGTTATACGTTTACCGCAGAAGAAGAGAAAAAATTCGAGGATAGTCTGCGAAATAATTACGGTTATCCCAGATATGAGGATTGCAAAGAATACATTACGAAGCATAACGAATAGGAAAGGATCATAAAAGCAATGATGAAATGTAAATATTGTGGGGGTAACCTGACACTGGAGCAGGCATATTGTCCGCATTGCGGAAGACCGAATGAAGAAGCCGCACAGCATGTCAAGGACATGGAGCATTACAAGAGCAACTTTGAGGATACCAAAAGCGATGTCTATGAAGTGACGGAGAAAAATACGGAGATCATGTCACATATGATAATCATCACTGTGCTGGTGATCCTGTGTGTGGTGGTGTTTGTAGTATCTGCCCGTAGCTGGAGCATCCACAGAGGCTTGCTGCAGTTTGATGCAGGGATCCGGCAGGGCAGCTATATGAAACAGATGGAACAATATCTGGAAGATGAGGATTACATAGGCTTATCAGCTTTTTGCGACAGGCATTACATCCGGCCTTATAGCAGTAATAATAGTTATGAAAAATATCAGCTGCTCATGGAAGCCAGCGGAGCGTATCGTTACTTTTATGAAAGTCTGATGAAGGCAGTTACTATCAACTCCGGCAATGTATCCATACTTCCCGGCCTGTATGAAGATATTTCGGATTATTACGAGCAGCTGGAAAGGATTCTGCATCCTGTGGATAATGATTATAGGGCAAAACAATATCGGGAACTGCCGGAGGAGCAGAAGGAAGCCATTCTCCGGATGGAAGAGAATGTGAAGGCACTGCTGCAGACCTATTTTGACATGACACCGGAAGAGGCAGAGAATTTTGGTACGATGTCAAATGCACAAAAAATCTTATTTTTGGAAGAAAAAGGTGAGGTGATGGGTTATGGTAAATTTGAAGAGTAAGCTGAAACAGGTACAGAAGCAGAGAGGCGCGCTGCTTGTGATGAATCTGGTGATCATAGCCCTGTGTCTGGTATTGTTTTGGGGAACCATTCATATGTTCCGGCAATTAAACGACGCCTTTTCCCGTCCTGCGAAGACCAACTGGATGGAGAATAATGTGCAAAATGAAAATTATGCCTACCTGTTAGTAAATTATCACGAGGACATGGTGTACGGCGGCTTGCTGTCCGGAACGAAAAAGGAATGCTATGGTGTGGCGAGATATTTTGAGGCGGCGTCCATGTATAAGGCATTTCTTCAGACCGGCGATACCGAACGCGCTGCCAGAGAAAAAGAAAAAATGGATGCAGCATACGAAGAAATGGGCGACTGGAATATCGCAGCCGACAGCATCCGGAAAAAATTAGGACTGGAGTAGGGAAAGAACCTTGACAAATCCTGGAAGCATGCACTACAATTACTTGCATACGACAATGACGATGAAAAGGATCAGTACGATCGGAAAGCATCCCAGAGAGAGGGGAAGGACACGTTGACGTGCGGCTGGGAACCCCTTATGACAGAGGATCGGAAACCTCCCTTGGAGTCCTGTGCGAGACGCAATGTACCTGGAAGCGGCGAAGCATAGCGTAGAACCGGCGTTAACGGTGACAGAGCAGGATACGTATTTGTATCAATCAGGGTGGTACCGCCGAGTGATCGGTCCCTTTTTCGGGAGCGATGACCCGGCGTTTTTCGTTTCCGTAGATCGTATTAGCAGTTTATTTTCAGAAAAAGAAAAGGAGAGAAAAAATGGCAGACAAGAAAATGGTAGAAGCGATCACTTCCATGGAAGAAGATTTCGCCCAGTGGTATACCGATGTAGTGAAGAAGGCAGAGCTGTGTGATTACACCAGTGTCAAGGGATGTATGGTGATCAAACCCGCGGGCTATGCAATCTGGGAACTGATCCAGAAGGAGCTGGATGCACGTTTCAAAGCAGTCGGAGTACAGAATGTATATCTTCCCATGTTTATTCCCGAGTCCCTGTTGGACAAGGAGAAGGATCATGTAGAAGGTTTCGCACCCGAAGTAGCATGGGTTACTCAGGGAGGATTGAACGAGCTTCCAGAGAGACTCTGTGTCAGACCTACTTCAGAGACCCTGTTCTGTGATTTCTATAAGAATGACATCCATTCCTACAGAGACCTGCCTAAGGTATACAATCAGTGGTGTTCCGTGGTACGTTGGGAGAAGGAGACCAGACCTTTCCTGCGTTCCAGAGAGTTCCTGTGGCAGGAAGGACATACCGCACATGCTACCGCAGAAGAATCTCAGGAGAGAACACTGCAGATGCTGAATGTATATGCGAAGTTCCTGGAGGAGGTTCTGGCTATCCCCGCGATCAAGGGACAGAAGACCGAGAAGGAGAAATTCGCAGGTGCAATTGCAACCTATACGGTAGAAGCACTGATGCATGACGGCAAGGCACTGCAGTCCGGTACCAGCCATAACTTCGGTGACGGTTTCGCCAAGGCTTTCGGCATCCAGTTCGCAGACAAGGACAATACTTTAAAATATGTACATCAGACCTCCTGGGGTATGACCACCCGTCTGATCGGTGCACTGATCATGGTACATGGTGATAACGAAGGCTTGGTGATCCCTCCCCGTGTGGCACCCATCCAGATCTGCATTGTACCCGTTATGCAGAAAAAGGAAGGCGTTCTCGACAAGGCGTATGAGCTGAGAGATCGCCTGGCGAAGGATTTCCGTGTCAAGGTAGATGACAGTGACAAGACCCCCGGCTTCAAGTTCGCAGAGGCTGAGATGAGAGGTTATCCGATCCGTGTGGAGATCGGTCCTAAGGATATCGAAGCAGGCAAGTGTGTGATCTGCCGCCGTGATACCAGAGAGAAGACCGAGGTGGCTCTGGAGGATCTGGAGACCAAGGCAGCCGAGATCCTGGAGACTATGCAGAAGGAAATGCTGGAGAGAGCAAGAGCACATCGCGACAGCCATACCTATGTAGCACACAACATGGAAGAGTTCGAGCAGATCTTCAATGAGAAGTCCGGATTTGTCAAGGCTATGTGGTGCGGATGCCGGGAATGTGAAGATCAGATCAAGGAAAAGCTTGCTGTTACCAGCCGCTGCATGCCTTTTGAACAGGAACAGATCGCAGATACCTGCGTATGTTGTGGAAAACCTGCGAAAAAGATGGTATACTGGGGAAGAGCATACTAAGATAATATATAACTATTCAGGGCGAATGTGATTCTGAATAGTTATGATAATATTAATAAGGCAGATGAAGACGCAGGCCGGTAGTATTGCTACAGGGTCTGCGCCTTATTTTTCAATGATAATGCTCAGAAATGAGGAAAAAGATGATCTATCATACATTCGAACTGCATCAGGAGGGTTCCCTGCCGGGAGCACATTTAGTTACCTATATTCAGGAGGATTCGGATGCCCTGGCGATTCACGACAGACCGCTGATCCTGCTGTGTCCGGGAGGCGGCTATACCAGAACCTCCGACAGAGAGGCAGAACCCATGGCACTGAAATTCCTGGCGATGGGATATCATGCGGCAGTGTTGCGTTATTCCTGCGCCCCTGCGGAATATCCTACTTCCTTAAAGGAACTGGCTTACAGCATCAAGTTCCTGCGGGAGCACGCGAAAGAGTGGCACATTGATCCCCACAAGATCGTAGTGGAAGGATGTTCTGCGGGAGGACACCTGGCAGCCAGCCTTGGTGTGTTCTGGGATGAAGATTTTCTGGCAGAGAGTCAGGGACTTTCCGCTTCCGAGCATGAGCTGCTGCGTCCGGACGGACTATTGTTATGCTATCCGGTCATCACTTCTGGAGAGTTTGCCCACAGAGGATCTTTTGAGAATCTGTTAGGCAGCAGACAGCAAGAGCTGGGAGAAAAGCTGTCCCTGGAAAAACAGGTTACGGGTAAAGTGCCTAAGACCTTCATCTGGCATACCTTTGCGGATCAGTCAGTACCGGTGGAAAATTCCCTGTTATTCGTCAGTGCTCTTCGCAGAGCCGGAGTGCCCACAGAATTCCATATGTATGAAAAGGGAGCGCACGGGCTGGCACTGGCAAATAAGCTGACAGAGACCAATGATGGCAGAGCGGTACAGGAGGAATGCACCTCATGGATTCGGCTGGCGCATACCTGGCTGGAGAGCCTTTTTGCAGGAGATGTGGAAGACGGACTGCACGCACAGGGCAGAGAATGGTAAGAATAGTAATAAACGAAAATGAAAACGCAAGGAGCAGTCATGGAACAGGCAGATACGATCATTCAGATCCCTCATTTCTACGGAAGTCTGAAGGGAATGCAGAACAAATTTGATAAATATGCAAGGCAGGATGCGTTCACAGGATCCACCAGAGAGGAATGGGAAGCCTGGAAGGAGACTTCCAGAGAGACATTAAAAGACCTCCTGGGGTGGAAATACATGGAGTCCTGTGATCTGGACCCACGCGTGGAAGAAGTCGTGGAGCTGGAGAACGGCATTCGTCGGGAAAAAGTGATCATTCAGGTAGAGCCGGAAGTATATATGCCTATGTATATCCTGATCCCGCCGAAGCAGAACGAAGGGAAGCAGAAATGTTTTCTTGCCCTTCCGGGACATCAGGGTGCAGGCAAATTCAGCGTGGCAGGTCGTGATGATATTCCCGCGGTAAAACGGATGATCGAATTCTACCATTATGATTACGGCATGCAGCTGGCGAAGCGTGGTTATGTGGCAATCTGTCCGGATTGCAGAGGCTTCGGAGAACGCAGGGATGAGGCATTGCAGAAAGGAACCGATGAGAAATCCTTCCTGACCAGTACCTGTTTTCATCTGGCACATATGGCGGAGCCTTTGGGAGAGACCGTGGCAGGTATGTGCACCTGGGACGCTTCCAGGCTGATCGATTATGTATATGAACGTGGCGAATGGGATACTGAGGACTTGGGAGTCATGGGATTTTCCGGCGGTGGTATGCAGACGCTGTGGGTCTCTGCTTTGGATGACCGTGTGAAAAAATGTATCATCAGCGGATATCTCTATGGATATCGTGACGCGTTGTTATTACTCAACGGTAATTGCAGCTGTAATTATGTTCCCCATCTGTGGGAACACTTTGATATGGGAGATATTGCATCGCTCATTGCGCCGAGACCGCTTGCGGTCCAGTCCTGCCGGGATGACCATCTGAACGGTCCCAGAGGATTGGTGAATGTGACGGAGCAGCTAGATATTGTACGGAAGGCTTATAGCCTGTACGGAAAAGAGGAATATCCGATCCACGATGTCAGAGAGGGAGACCACTGCTGGCATGAAGAGGTATTGGATATCGCACTGCCAAGACTGTAAGACATTTATAACCCCTGTTAATAGTTACAAAATATGGAGGAACGTATGGAATATATCGTTCTGGATCTGGAATGGAATCAGAGTAACACCGGCAAAGAGGATGCTGTGGAGAAGCTGCCTTTTGAAATCATAGAGATCGGTGCCATCAAACTGAATAAAGAACGTGTCATGGTCAGCGAATTCAATGAACTGATCAAGCCACAGGTCTACCATGAGATGCACAAGATCACCAGCAAACTGATCCATATTCAGATGCAGGAGCTGGAGCGTGGGAGACCGTTCCCTGAGGTTGGAGGAGATTTTGTCAGATGGTGCGGACAGGAGGAGCATCTGTTTTGTACCTGGGGGACGTTAGACCTTACGGAGTTACAGCGGAATATGGCATATTATGAGATGCCGCTTCTGGCACCGGGACCGCTGCCCTATCTGGATGTGCAGAAGCTGTTCGCCATTGCCTATGAGGAGCGCAAGATCCGCAGAAATCTGGAATATGCCATCGATTTTCTGCATATTGAGAAGGATATTCCCTTCCACCGGGCGTTCAGTGATGCCTACTATACGGCAAAGATCCTGATCCGGATCCTGGAGGAGCACCCGGAGGTAGTGGTGAACCTGTCCTACGATACCTTCTGTCCTCCGAAGGACCGCAGGGATGAAGTCAAAGCGCAGTTTGATACCTATGTAAAATATATTTCCAGGGAATTCAAGGACAAGACAGAAGCCTTCGCAGATAAGGAAGTGGTGTCCAGTAAATGTTATCTTTGCCATCGTAACCTGCGCAAGAAGATCAAATGGTTCAGCGCTAACGGCAGGCATTATTACTGCGTGGCTTATTGCGAGAAGCACGGCTATCTCAAGGGCAAGATCCGGGTACGCAAGGCATATGACGGCGGTGTATATATTGTCAAGACCACGAAGCTGATCCCTAAGGAAGAGGCAGACGCTATCGCCGCCCGCAGAGATCACGCCAGAGAAGTGCGCAAGAGACACAAGCACAGCAAGGCAGGGAATGCCGGGGAATAAGCATAGAATGGGGGAGCCGTTTTTAGTTTGCTCCCCGTGTTTTTTTCTCTTTTTTTAAGAACAGGTACCCACAGATACCGGCAAAAACAATCGTTGCGACGATCAGTATCGGCAGTACCGGTATGGAACGGATATCTGTACTGATGAGCTTCAGTCCCTGATACAGTGTGAAGACGCCGAATACAGAGAAGATGACGAAGGCGAGAGTATTGAGCAGCCCTTCCGGTGTCTTGCTCTTTAACAGATAGCCTAAAAGCATTCCCAGGATGTCTGCTAAAAACAGTCCCAGAGAACAGCCGAGCCATACGATCAGTGCGGAACTCATACCTTCATTGGCACCAAAGGTGATGGCGGTAAGCTGTGTCTTGTCTCCAAGCTCGGCTACGAAAAAGGTACAGAAAACCGCAAGCGGTGCGAACCGGATCCTGGATCTGCCGCTGCCTTCCTTTTCCTCCTCATTGCTGCCTGCAAGTGTGGATGCGGCAAAATACAGAAATGCAAGTGCGGCAATGACCTTGATGAGCCAGGCAGGGATGAATTCGCTGACCAGCCCGCCGGCGAGAACGGCCAGGCCGTTCAGCACCAGGATTGCGGCAGCGGTTCCCAATATAATATCTCTTAATTTGTATTTCGAAGTAAGGGCGATCAGCATAAGCTGTGTCTTGTCGCCCATCTCTGCGATGAATTCCGTGAGAAATACCTTAAAAAACAATATCATTTGTACGGCCCTCATTTATCTGATTATGATATAAACCGCATATACTGCGTAAAGAGCCACCATACAGAAGCCTTCGACTCTTCCGATTTTCTTTTTGCTTCCTGCGAAGATCCACACACACACAGTAAATGCGATCAGTACACACAGATCAATAATGTTTTCCGTAATGATGCTGATGGGACTGATGGCGGAAGCGATACCCAGAACCATCAGGATGTTAAATACGTTGGAACCGATGGCATTACCCAGTGCCATATCGACTTCATTTTTTCTGGCTGCAACGATGGAAGTCACAAGCTCCGGAAGAGATGTACCGATGGAAACGATGGTAAGTCCGATCAGCGTCTGCGTCATTCCCAGGTCGCTTGCAATTCTGGATGCAGCATCGACGGTGAGATCTCCGCCGAAGGCGATCGCAGCAGCACCGCCGATGATGAAAATAATGCTGAGCGGCACGGAGATCAGCTTGATCTCTTCATTGGAACCGCCCTCAATCGCTACCTTTTTCCCCTCTTTATTTGCTTTTAAGGCAATTCTGATCATGTAGAAGATATATCCGGCAAAAAGACCCAGGAATATTACACCATCGAAATGTCCCAGTGTCATTTTGGTCTGATCACCAAGTCCGATAATTCCCAAAAACAGTAAGAGACCGGCGCAGATCAGGGAAAGGGGGATGTCTCTCCGGATAGTTTCCCGCGCAACCTCTACGGTGGCGATCATTGCACATACGCCGATCACGACCATCAGATTAAAGATATTGGAACCGACGACATTACTGACCGCAAGTTCATTATTGCCTGCGAGGGAAGCCGATACACTGACCGCTGTCTCCGGGAGGGAGGTTCCCATTGCTACGATGGTAAGTCCGATGATGATAGACGGAACATGCAGTCTCTTCGCTACACTGGAGCTTCCTTCTACGAAAAAGTCCGCACCCTTAATAAGCAGTATAAAACCGATTACAAGGAATACAAGAACAAGGGCAAACGGGGCATTGTTAATAAGTTTCTCCATGTTTTTCTCCTTTGCGTGATCCATTATAGTGTTGTCAGCCGAAAGCTGTGCGATGATAAGTATCGCCAGAGATAAAAAAGACTCATGTATATCAATTATCAGCCAGTGTGTATTATACACAGACCATTAATAGATATACATGAGTCTCATTATTTAAGATTTGCCAGATTATACTCTAAAATTATAATCAGAATGTTGACAAATCACACCTTCGTGCTAACTACTCCCTCATGGAATATTCAATTCTTGATAAATAATATCAAAAAGAATTGCCGGTGTCAACAGGTGAATGAAGAAATCTCGAGGGTGTTCTGCTTTATTGGTTTGCACTGTCTGCGTCAATTACCGATTGAATCTGCTGCATCAGAGAGTCATAGTTATCCTGGTTATCAATTCCACCAAGGATCGGATCCCCTACAATATTGCCATTTCTATCGACAAGTATTGTTGTAGGAAATGCCATAATATCAGAGGCATATTTACCCGCATCGGAAGCAGAGTCAATGGAAATATTGCGGTACTGTGCACCCTGGCTTTCAAGAACGGCGGCAGCTTCTTTCATGGTAGCTTCATTGCCGTCGAAGGTTTCGGTATTGATGCCGATGACTTCGCCGCCCATTGCTTTGAGCGTATTGTTTAATTCGTTCAGCATAGATAACTCAGCAACACAGGGCTTACAGCCGGTAAACCAGAAATTAACAACGGTTACTGCATTGCCGGAAAACAGACTTTCATCGACAGAATTACCATCAAAATCCTGACCGGAGAAATTCCGGAAGGGAGAGGCAGCTTCGGAATTGTTTCCCGGAGCAGTATTATCGGCTGTGGTAGTTCCCTGTTCCAGTTCTGTGATCTGTTCTTCGATTTTCCGTATGGTTTCTATATCATCCGTAAGAGTTTTCCATTCATCATCTGTAAATGAGCCCTTGTTTGCTTCGACGGTATCAGCCAGATAATCAGCATAATTTCCGCTGGGATCAGCATTACTTTTGCTCATCATGCCGAATACCTTGTTCCATACAGCCTCATGATCTGCAAAAAGCTGGTTCTCCTGCTGATACAGATCGTCCAGCGCAGTGTTGGAGCTGTCTGTGGATACTGTGCCGGTTTCCGTCAGAGACTCATTGGTTTTGTCCGTGCCGGCAGCATCTGTTGCACCGCAGGCTGTAAGCAATAAAGCTATGCAGAGCGTTAAAATAGTAAGGAATTTTTTGTTTGTTTTCATGATTGATTTCTCCTTTAAGTAATAGTAATAAGATTATTTTCCCATAAACCGGTAGTGGATCGCATCCTTGGGGCAAGCCTTGATGCAGGCTCCGCACCGTATGCATTCCGGATGATCTGGATGCTTGCACACATCCACGTCCATTTTACATACCTTTGAACATTGACCACAACCGATACATTTGCTGTTATCCACCTTAATATTAAGAAGGCTGACCTTATTAAACAATGAGTAGATCGCACCAAGAGGACAGATCCATTTACAGAAGGGTCTGTAAAATAAAATACTTAACACGACAACTGTGATCAAAATAAAGCATTTAAAAGAAAAGAGTTTTCCTAGTGCGGAACGTATGGCTGTATTTCCCAGGGAAAGCGGGATCGCTCCCTCCAGAACGCCCTGTGGACAAATATATTTACAGAAAAAGGGGTCACCCATTCCTATAGAGTTCGTTACGAGCAGCGGCAGAAGGATAACGAAAACGATAAGAATCATATATTTCAGATATCTTAGCGGCTTCAGTCTGGCTGTGGAAAATTTTTTCCCCGGGATTTTATGAAGTAAATCCTGAAACCAACCAAACGGACACAAAAAACCACATATAAATCTTCCAAGTGTCACACCCAGTAAAATAAAAAATCCCGTGAAGTAATATGAAAATTTAAATCGGGAGGATCCGATCACCGCCTGAAATGCGCCAATGGGGCATGCTCCCGTGGCGGCAGGACAGGAATAGCAGTTTAATCCCGGTACACATACGGTCTTAGCGTTTCCCTGATATATTTTTCCCTTAAAAAAATTAGGGATGTGAATATTAGTAAGCAGTGTGGCAGCAGCCTGTATCCATCCGCGTATCCCGGCTACCTGCCCTGACAGTGATTTTTTTCTCTTATCCAATTCCAACACACTCCAGACATAATTTTATTGCTTTACCAAGCACGACAGCAGCTTCGCCTCTGACTGCACCGTAGCCGATCATAGTGATTCCGGTGACGAGCAGAACGATCTGAGATATTTTCCTACACTTCAAGTTATTGTTACTCCTTTCGATCGTGGTATTTATTGACCAGTTGACTTCTCTATTATACAATAATTGTTGTAAAATCTTTGTTAAGGGCGGGGAAGGAATTTTGAGATTATTCATTGTTGAGGATGAAAAAGAAATATGTGATACGGTTGCGAAAAGTCTGTATGACGCAGGATATGAGGTAGATACCTGCTATGATGGGGAAGAAGCTCTTGCAGGTATCCTGACGGAGAACTATGATCTGGTCGTTCTTGATCTGAATCTGCCCGGCATGGATGGAATGGAGATCCTGAAGGAGCTCAGGCAGGAAAATGAGGAGACGAAGGTTCTTATATTATCTGCAAGAGGGCAGATAGCGGATAAGGTTGAGGCGCTGGATGCGGGGGCAAATGATTATATGGAAAAACCATTCCATTTACAGGAGCTTGAGGCACGTATCAGAAGCCTGACCAGAAGGAAGTTTGTACAGAAGGATGTATGTCTGGAAAGCGGTGAGATAAAGTTCGATACCGTAAGGCGTGAGGCTTATGCAAAAGGAGAAATGGTATCTCTGACAAGAAAAGAAAATGGCATTCTGGAATACCTGCTTCTGAACATGGGCAGACCGGTAAGCCAGGAGGAATTGATGGAGCATGTCTGGGATGCATCTGTGGATAGCTTTAGCGGAGCGATCAGAGTACACATGTCTTCCCTTAGAAAAAAACTTAAGGCTGTGCTGGGATATGATCCGATTCTGAACAAGGTGGGAGAAGGGTATAAAATACGAGAGGAGTCCGATAGATGAAAAAAATGTCGCTGCAGTGGAGACTTACCTGCATCATTACATTATATATAGCGGTGATATGTGGATGCGTGACGATGCTTGTCTATAAAAACGGTGTATATTATATGGATTCCCTGCAAGAGGCTGTGGATACACGGGGAGATGATCAGCCGGACGATGCGGAGGAAATATATATCAGCATTCCGGAGGACAAGTGGGATGAGTTCGCTAATGACTTTTCTGTCCAGGTGTATAATAATAAGGCGGATTATAGAAAAAACAGCTTGATCATTTCAGCAGTATTAGCTCTTCTGGGTGGAGTGGTTACCTATTTTATAAGTGGGCATGCACTCAGACCGATCAGAGAGTTTTCTGACAAGATCGAAAAGGTGCAGGCGCAAAATCTGGCAGATTCACGGATAGAAGAAAATCAGGTGAAGGAACTGAACCAGCTTAGCGTTTCGTATAACCGGATGCTGGAACGCCTCTCGGATGCATTTGAGATACAGAGACAATTTACTGCAAATGCAGCCCATGAGCTTCGTACGCCATTAGCCCTGATGCAGGTACAGCTTGATCTGTATCATTCCAACAGTCATCCGGGCAATGATGCAGACACGGTACAGATGATAAAGATGGTTACCGAACAGAACGACAGACTCAACAAAATGGTAAAGACACTTCTCGATATGAGTGAACTCCAGACGGTAGGACGGGATGATGAAATTATATTAGATGCTCTGGTGGATGAGGTATTGGAGGATCTGGAACCGCTCGCAGAGACAAAAAATATAAGACTGATCGGAAAATGTAAGGATATAACGATGGTCGGAAGTGATATCCTTATCTATCGGCTGGTATACAATCTTGTTGAGAATGCCATAAAATATAATCATTCGGGCGGGCAGGTCATAGTAACCGCAGACCGGAAGGAAAACCATGTGTATCTGTCAGTAGAGGATACGGGAGCCGGAATCCCGGAGGAACTTAAGGAGAGCGTGTTTGAACCGTTTTTCCGGGTGGATAAATCCAGAAGCCGGGAGCTTGGCGGAGTAGGACTGGGACTTGCACTCGTTCGTGAAATTGTAAGAGTGCATGATGGCAGTATCACAGTGAAGTCCAATCCATCCGGAGGGACGATCTTCGAGGTGGTTTTGTAAATTGTAGCAGAACAGGGTGTTTGAAGAAGTATGATCAGAGTATTACAAAAAGCAGATATCGAACGAGTTGTTGATATATGGTTAGATACCAACTTAAAAGCACATTATTTTATTCCGGGGCAATATTGGAAAGATAATATTGATTTAGTGAAAGAAATGTTGCCACAGGCAGAGGTCTATGTGTATGAGAATGACTGCCAGATAGAAGGCTTTATGGGGTTAAATGATGAATATATGGAAGGCATTTTTGTTCGTGATGAAATGCAGTCGCAGGGTATAGGTAAGCTTCTGTTGAATTTTGTAAAAGAAAAAAAGACGAAAATATACTTAAATGTTTACCAAAAGAATACACGTGCAATTCACTTTTATCAACGAGAAGGTTTTGAAATTCAACGAGAAGGATTGGATGAAGTTACCAGGGAAAAAGACTATGTAATGGTATGGCAGCGTAGAAAATCTTTGTAGGAAGAGTGGCAATTCCCAAATTGTCGGAAACATTGCAGGAGAAAGTAAATGAGAACAGAAAGCGTCGAACTTACCGTTTTATGCTTAATACATAAAAATGGCAGATACTTGTTACAGGACAGAATAAAAAATGACTGGAAGGGATATACACTTCCGGGAGGTCATATCGAGCCGGGGGAATCCATCGTGGATGCGGTGATAAAAGTTGTGGTGAAACGGGAAAAAATAATTTATAGAGGGGAATGAAATAATGGAGAAATTGGTTATTGTCGATGGTGAATCATACAAAGATTGGATAACAGAAATATCAAATGAATTTAAAAGGAGCCAAATTCGTGCAGCGGTAAAAATAAATGATGAAATGCTACGTTTTTATTGGAAACTTGGAAAAGATATTTCAACCATGAGCAAGCAATACGGATATGGATCAGGATTTTATAAGATACTTAGTGATGACTTAAAAAAGGTATTACCGGATGTTAAGTCATTTTCACCAACCAATTTAAAATATATGCGTTATTTCTATGAATTATATCCTTGTGCCGGAAATCGTCCACAAGCTGTGGACGATTCGACTATCGTTTTTAGAATTCCTTGGGGACATAATAGAACAATAATAGACAAATGTAAAAACAATGTGGATAAGGCATTGTTTTATGTGAGAAAAACACTAGAAAATAATTGGTCTCGTGATGTCCTGGTAAATTTTTTAGATACGGATTTATTTGAAAGACAAGGAAAAGCTATAACAAATTTTGCAAATACATTACCTTCAGTGCAAGGTGATTTGGCGCAGGCAATTACAAAGGATCCGTACAATTTTGATTTTTTGACATTACGGGAACAATATGATGAAAAGGAATTAAAGGATGCATTAATTAATAAAGTAAACAACTTTCTAATAGAACTCGGAACAGGATTCGCTTATATGGGGCGCGAAGTCCGTATCACAGTGGGGGAAGTAGAGAAATTCATCGATATGTTGTTTTACAATACACAAAGACATTGCTATGTAGTTGTAGAAATTAAGACAGGTAAATTTGACTCATCTTATGCCGGACAGCTTGGAACGTATGTTGTCGCAATTAATCACCAAATGAAAACAGAGAATGATAATCCAACTTTAGGATTGTTAATCTGTAAAGATATGGATAAAGTCGAGGCACAGTATGCACTGGAATCAACAAGTCAACCTTTGGGAATATCCAGCTATGAATTATCTAAGTTGATACCAGAAGAATTTAAGGGAAGCTTGCCTACAATTGAAGAGATTGAGGCAGAATTGAAAGATTAAAATCCTTGCAAAGGAAACATCGAAGTATATTTTCAATGATGAGGAGGAAAATGAACTCAACTGACAAATTTTAGTTTTAAATGGTTAGGAAAATTGAGGCCTGTGGAGTGGAAAAGACAAGGCTTGCGACAGAAGAATTATATTAGATGAAAAAGGCAAAGAGGAACATAGAATGAGGGCAACAGGATGAAAATAGAACACATTGCACTTTACGTAGAGGATCTGGAAGGAGCCAGAAATTTTTTTATAAAGTATCTGGGGGCGAAATCAAACGAAGGATACCATAATCCACAGACAGACTTTCGTTCCTATTTTCTTTCTTTTGAGGATGGTGCCCGACTTGAGATCATGCAGAGACCGGAAATGGTAAACCTGCCGAAAGAAGCTGCCAGAACCGGATATGCACATATTGCCTTCAGTGTAGGAAGCAGGGAAAAGGTGGATGCTTTGACTGCGGAATTAAAAGCAGACGGATATGACGTTGTCAGCGGACCCAGAACTACAGGAGACGGCTATTACGAAAGCTGCATCGTTGTAATGGAAGGCAACCAGGTCGAAATTACGGTCTGATGACGACCGGATTAAAATCGTTATTCGGATAGGTACTGTTAATAAGTGAAAGGGGAAACAGGATGAAAGAAAATTTAATCAGACAAATAGAAAACTATCCCCCATTCAATGAACAGGAAGAAAAGGACAAAGCTTTGATCCTGGGATGGATCAGGAACAATGAGAACGCATTTTCCAGAGAAAATACAGTTGCGCATATTACGGCTTCCGCATGGGTGGTAAATAAGGACAGAAGCAAGGTGCTTATGGTATATCATAATATTTATAATTCCTGGTCCTGGTTGGGAGGACATGCGGATGAGGAGACGGATCTGCTGTCCGTTGCCATCCGGGAAGTGAAAGAGGAGGCGGGAATTTCCAATGTGAGACCGGTATCAGAGGAGATTTTTTCTCTGGAATCTCTGACGGTGGACGGACATGTGAAAAAAGGGAACTATGTGTCCAGCCATTTGCACCTGAATATCACGTATTTACTGGAGGCAGATTCGGAAGAGCAGGTATCCGTAAAAGCCGATGAGAACAGCGGAGTGATGTGGTTTTCTCAGGAAGATGCTTTGGAGAAATCTACGGAACCGTGGTTCGTGGAACATATTTATTCAAAACTCATTAAGAAAATGGGTATATGAAATTGGAAAAAAGGAGAATGACCTATGATAAAATTCTTAAAGGCAGCGCCTGTCGTGTTCCTGATCGGAACCATTGTCACGGGTATTTTATATCAAAAAACTTTGTTAGAAATCTGGCTGACGATTGCCATTACCTTTGGAACCACTGCTTATCATTTTATCATGCGATGGGTGGTAGCATTTATCTACAATTCTATCATGCATAACAGGGCAGATTACAGAAAACACTGGTATCAGGTAAGTAAATCCGAAATGAAATTATATGAAAAGCTGCGTGTGAAAAAATGGAAGAATTGTATGCCTACCTATAATCCCAGCCTGTTTGATCCGAGACAACAAACTTGGGAGGAAATAGCGCAGGTCACATGTCAGGCGGAACTGGGGCATGAGACGATCGTAGTGCTCAGCTTTGTACCGATTGTGGCAGGGCATTGGCTGGGTGGATATCCGGCATTTATCATTACATCGATCCTTGCGGCCATGTTTGATATGATGTTTGTGATCATGCAGCGATATAACAGGCAAAGGATTCTGAAACTGATAAAATAGAATGGATACTTGATAGAAAAGGATATTTGATAGAGAAAGAGGACGGTATGACTAAATATAAATATGGGAATCCGGAGGCTCCCATTGTTTTGATCCAGCCCGTGGGAGATCATGATCTTCCGGAAATAGAGGGCGAAGTGGCACAAATCCGGAAACTGACAGCATTGGATTTTCAAATGATTGCGGTGAAAGTGGATGACTGGAACCTCGATCTGTCTCCGTGGAAAGCACCAGCGGTATTCGGAAATGAGGATTTTGGCGATGGTGCAGCCTCGTTGTTAGAAGAAATTTTGCGTTTTTGTTCGGATGAAAGTAAAACTTATTATCTCGGAGGATATTCTCTTGCAGGGCTGTTTTCTCTGTGGGCATCTTATCAGACGGACCGGTTTGCGGGGATAGCGGCGGCATCGCCCTCGGTGTGGTTCCCCGGTTTTCTGCCCTATATGAAAGAGCACGAGAATCAGAGCCGGGCAGTTTACTTAAGCCTGGGGGACAAAGAGGAAAAGACCAGAAATCTTGTTATGGCTACTGTGGGTGACTGCATCCGGGAGGCACATGCGTGGCTGCAGCAGTGTGGGATCGGCAGTACGCTGGAATGGAATCCGGGGAATCATTTCAGAGATCCGGGCCTGCGGACTGCGAAGGCATTTGCCTGGGTAATGAAAAATTCATAAATTTTGCTTATTGGATCGGAGGAGAGGGATATGGTAATGGAAGCTCTGGTATACATATTGACATTATTGTTTGGAGTATCTACCGTTATCATTATAAAAAATAAGAGATATAAGGTTGTACCTTTTATATGTCTGGACATCATCCTGACATTTGCTGGTTTTGCCATCACATCATTTGTTATTTTGTTTGTAGGGAATGAAGCTCTCGAAGCGTTGCTGATTATGAGCGTGTTTGGATTGTTTCTGTTTTTACTGGGTGTGAATGATATCTATGCTGTATTTTGCTGCAATCAGAAGATAGAAGCTATCTATTGCGGATATAACAGCTACCCCGGACGCTATGGTATTACCAGCTATGCACCGGTGTTTGAATACGTCTGTAACGGCACGGCTTACCATGAGCAGACCACATTGACGGTACCCTATCGCCTGCTGCGGAGGATGACAGAAGGGAATACTTATCCCATCTATATTCATTCAAAACATCCGGGAGTATGTGTTTTGAAGAGAAGAATCAGGTTCACGACAGTGATTGAATTTGGTTTTGCAATTATGTTTTTGGTAGTAGCAATTTTGTGGCAGCAATCCTGAAAATGGTACATAGGAACATTCGGAATATATGGACAATGCCGAATACCGGAGAAACCGGTAAATCAGTAGAAACTCTGAGGTTTGCGGAAATGTTAAGTTCCTTTGCGCAAATTCCCGGAGATGTTGATAGCGCTGCATGGCGATAGCGTGCTATACTTCCTGCGAAAGGAGAGGTGACGGATGCAGTTAGGAAACAATATTCAGACCTTAAGAAAAAAGAAGGGGCTTTCGCAGGAGAAGCTGGCAGAAAAAATTAATGTTACAAGGCAGACCATATCAAATTGGGAATTAGGAGAGACGGCGCCGAATCCGGAGCAATTAATTCTCTTATCAAAGCAATTCGACATAAGCATTGATGAATTGGTGGGAAATGATGCGATGTCATCCGGGAGTTCGAGGGAGAATAAGAGTATAGAAGATATCTATATCGGATGGATCGTTTTGTGCTGCGTCGTAGCATGCGTATGGGCATTTTCGGCAAACAGATTTCGCTATGTGGAAATACTGGGAATCACCATTGCCGGGGCGGTGATAGGAGCATGCCTGGGCAGAGTGATCCATGGAATTTTGATGTATTTGCGAAATGATAAAAAATAGGCTTCTTAGGAAGCGCTTTTTTACGTAATAGATCTTTTGATACATTTATAGTAAAAATAATGTGTTTCTAAGGCGGAAATTTTACTTTTCCCGGCTTTTTCGCATGTTTTAGTAGAATTAAGAGTAAGTTTGGTTGAGCGAAGTCAAGTCCAAATTTGTGTGTAAAGAGGCAAGCTTTTTTGTATTAAAATCGCTATTTTTTGCTGAAAAAATACAAAAACAGGAGATTTTGGGCTTTTATAAGAGCTTATTTTCGCTGAAATGGAAAAAATCATAAAATCCGTACAAAAATGTTTGATTTAGAAGTTTTTTTGTACGGATTTTGCTATTTTGATACGATTTCCACCAAAGCAATAGAAAGATGGCTACTGGTTTTTTGAAAGCTTTTCAAAACGCAGAACTCCCGGAATATGCGGTGCCATGTCGAAGATGTTTGTCGGAGGATGTTGATATTTTCTAGAAAAGTGCTGAAAGACAGGGGGAAAGCGGACACGATGTCCGCGTCAGCCGATTGTCGACATGGATGTCGACTGTAGGCGGCCCCGTCATGACGAGAACTACTCATCACTTTTCGTAGAAAATTCACATCCGGAGACCTTACATCGAGACATGTGTATCGCATGTTCCGGGAGTTCGTGGATTTTATGGCAACCCTACGTTACGAGCCATGCACTCAATTCATAAATGTGTCGCAAAGGGCGCTCCACATTTATTGGCAGTTCTCCGCAATGAGCCTCGCTATTCATAAGATTGTCAGCAAAAGTCGCTGCCAATCTTATTTCATATCGCGGCGTTCGCCGCATCACGGCAAAAGTAAAAACCGTGATTTGTGAGCAAGCTCCCAATCACGGTTCTTATTTTGCCTATGCGCGGCTATGCTTTCGTAAACTCTCAATTTACTTCCGGTGTTTATTCTCCAGAGCCGCTTCCACGAATCCCTTGAACAACGGATGGGGTCTGTTGGGTCTGGACTTGAGCTCGGGGTGTCCCTGGGTGGCTACGAAGAAGGGATGCTCGGTAAGCTCGCACATCTCCACGATACGTCCGTCAGGAGACAATCCGGACAGACGAAGACCGTTCTCGGTGAGGACGGCACGGTAATCGTTGTTGACCTCGTAACGATGACGATGTCTCTCGGAGATATTCTCCTGTCCGTAGAGCTGATAAGCACGGGAATCCTTATCCAGTACACAAGGGTATGCACCCAGTCTTAAGGTACCGCCGATATCCTCGACTCCGTTCTGGTCCGGCATCAGAGCGATCACAGGATGTGTGGTGTTAGGATCCAGTTCCACACTGTGGGCATCCGTATACCCGATGACATTTCTTGCATATTCTACGATCGTCAACTGCATTCCCAGACACAGTCCCAGGAAGGGAACTCCATGGGTTCTTGCATACTGGATTGCCAGGATCTTGCCTTCGATACCCCGGGAACCGAAGCCGCCGGGTACTAGGACACCGTTGCAGTCACCTAATAGTTCTTCCACATTTTCAGATGTTACCGTCTCGGAGTCGATCCATTTGATGTGTACGGTCGCATGATTGGTGATACCGCCATGCTTCAGCGCCTCTACGACACTGATATAGGCATCGTGCAGAGAGACATATTTTCCGACCAGAGCGATCTGCACCTCATCGGTGGGATGACGCAGGTCCTCCACCATCTTCTTCCAGTCTGCCAGATCCGGTTCCGGACAATCCAGATGCAGACATTCACAGGCTACCTGTGCCAGATGCTCTTTTTCCATAGCTAACGGAGCCTCATACAGATATTCCACATCCAGGTTCTGCAATACATGACTCTGAGGTACGTTACAGAACAGAGCAATCTTATCCTTGATGGACTGATCCAGAGGATGCTCACTTCTGCAGACGATGATATCCGGCTGGATGCCCATGCCCTGCAGATCCTTAACACTGGCCTGGGTAGGCTTGGTCTTCAGCTCCTGAGAAGCACTTAGATAAGGAATCAGCGTTACATGGATCAGAATGGCATTATCATGGCCCACCTCATGCTGGAACTGACGAATGGACTCCAGGAAAGGCTGGCTCTCGATATCACCTACGGTACCGCCGACCTCAATGATGGCGATACGGGTCTCATCATCGGTAAAGTTGCGGTAAAAGCGGCTCTTGATCTCATTGGTGATATGAGGGATGACCTGTACAGTACCTCCGCCGTAATCACCACGACGCTCCTTCTGCAATACGGACCAGTATACCTTACCGGTGGTGACATTGGAATTTTTATCCAGATTCTCATCAATAAAACGCTCATAATGTCCCAGGTCCAGGTCAGTCTCCGTGCCATCCTCTGTGACGAATACTTCGCCGTGCTGGATCGGGTTCATGGTGCCGGGATCAATATTAATATAAGGATCGAATTTCTGCATGGTTACTCTGTAACCTCTTGCTTTTAACAGTCTTCCCAGGGAAGCTGCGGTAATTCCTTTTCCCAGACCGGATACGACTCCTCCGGTCACAAACACGTACTTTACTGCCATAATTTTCTCCTCCTTTTGATATACAAGAAACAATTTATAAAATAAAAAGAGCGAGAAACTCCCCTTGGGGAGCGCCTTCGCTCAATAACTGCCATAATTTATAATAGAATGACAAAATGTTTAGTTGTGATACAGCTTCTGGTTCTGATAATGAGGTTCGCATGTCAGGTTCACACCTAACTTGCGGAAGGTATTCATGTCGATCTGGGACAGGATCACGCTGGAGTGCACTTCGGAACCTTTCAGGTTCTTCAACTGCTCCACAGCAGCCTTCGCAGTATCATCCGTAGCTGCACAGATGGAAAGCGCGATCAATGTTTCATCCGTATGCAGACGGGGATTGCGGTTCCCCAGGTAGTTCGTCTTCAGATCCTGGATAGGACCGATGGCGGTAGGTGAGATCAGCTGTACTTCGTCCGGAATGCCGGCCAGAGCCTTCAAGGCATTTAATAATAATGCGGAAGAAGCCCCCAGCAGAGTACTGGTCCGTCCGGTGAGGACTCTGCCGTCCGGAAGCTGGATCGCAGCTGCCGGTTCCCCGGTGGTCTCTGCTTTGATATTGGCTGCACTGACTACTGCGCGATCGTCGATGGTGACACCTGCCTGCTTCATCAGAAGCTCAAGCTTTAAGATCTGGTCGTCACCGGCGGTACCCTGGCGCTTCTGGCACAGAGTGTGGTAGTAGCGGCGGATGATTTCCTGTTTTGCGGCGTCGCGGACAGCTTCGTCATCGACAATACCGAAGCCTGCCATATTGACACCCATGTCAGTAGGAGACTTATAAGGACAGCTGCCCATGATCTTTTCGAACATAGCGCTGACTACGGGGAAGATCTCCACGTCACGATTGTAATTGATCGTGGTCTCACCGTAAGCCTCCAGATGGAACGGATCGATCATATTGACATCGTTCAAGTCTGCGGTAGCGGCTTCATAAGCCAGGTTCACCGGATGCTTTAACGGAATATTCCAGATCGGGAAAGTCTCATACTTGGCATAACCGGCCTTGATGCCTCTCTTGTATTCGTGATACAGCTGGGAGAGGCAGGTAGCCATCTTGCCGCTTCCCGGTCCGGGAGCAGTAACGACTACCAGAGAACGGGATGTTTCAATATAATCATTTTTACCGTAACCTTCATCGCTTACGATGAACGGAATATTGGAAGGATATCCGGGAATGGAATAATGGCGGTATACCTTCATTCCCAGAGACTCCAGCTTTTTCTGATAAGCAATGGCACTGGGCTGTCCGGCAAAGCGGGTCAGACATACACTGCCGACATACAGACCATAGCCGCGGAAAGCATCGATTAGACGTAAGACATCCAGATCATAGGTAATGCCAAGATCGGAACGGACCTTATTCTTCTCAATATCTGCTGCATTGATGACGATGACGATTTCCGCCTCGTCCTTCAGCTGTGCCAGCATATTGATCTTGCTGTCCGGATGGAAACCGGGCAGAACGCGGGAAGCGTGATAATCATCGAACAGCTTGCCGCCGAATTCCAGATACAGCTTGCCGCCGAATTTCGCGATACGCTCCTTGATCTTCTCAGACTGCAGACTGAGATATTTGTCATTGTCAAAACCTATCTTGTACATTGCTGACACCTTTCTCTATGGATCTTTGCAACTAAAATACCATGATGTTCTATTATAGTTTAGTGTCTCCCAAAAATCTACTGGAAAGTAAAAAAAATTTTGGAAATCATTATTATATCTAACAAATTTGAGCAAATAATCACATAATGAGCAATTTTAAACAAAGGCCTCCTTTTTTATAATGTAATTACAATAAAACAGAACAAAAAAGTTCTGAAAAAGCAAAAAACTATATACGGGAGGGACGCGTTTTGCAATACGGCTATTTCGATAATGAAAAAAGAGAATACGTCATCGACAACGTGGCACTGCCCTGTTCCTGGACCAACTATCTGGGTGTCGAGGACATGGCAGCGGTCATCAATCACACGGCGGGAGGTTATCTGTTCTACAAGACTCCCGAGTATCATAGGATCAGCCGTTTCCGAGGGAATGGGGTACCCATGGACCGGCCGGGATTCTATGTATACATCAGAGATAATGAGAAGAAGGATTATCATTCCATCTCCTGGCAGCCGGTGGCGAAGGACCTGTCCAAGGCAAGCTACCGCTGCCGTCACGGACTGTCTTACACGGTCTATGAAAGTGAGTATGACGGACTGGCATCTTCACAGACTATGGTCATTCCCCGTGGGGAGAATGTATTGTTGTGGGACGTAAAGGTGAAAAACACCACAGATGCCGTCAGGGATCTTTCCTTATTTACTTACATGGAATTTTCTTTCCATCACATTATGATCGACAACCAGAATTTCCAGATGAGCCTGTACTGTGCCGGATCTTCTTATGAAGATGGCATCATCGAGGAAGACTTATTTTACGAGGAAAAAGGGTATCAGTATCTTACTGCCAGCTTCACACCGGATGGCTATGACTGCGTAAGAGACAAGTTCTTAGGGGTGTACGGCACCGAAGATCATCCTGCGGGATTGGACAGAGCAGTTCTCTCCGGTTCCACAGAACTGGGAGGCAACCACTGCGGAAGCTTACAGAAAAATTTCAAACTGCAGACTGGTGAGGAAGCCCGCTTCGTGATCATGCTGGGAGAGGGCAATCGCGAAGAAGGCAGAAGGATCCGTGTAAAATACAGTGACCTGAAGAGAGTGGATGCGGTCTACACCAATCTGGCAGCTTATTGGAAACAAAAATACGATGCACTGCAGATCAAGACTCCGAACGAAGGCATGAATACACTCATCAATACCTGGACACTGTACCAGTCGGAGATCAACGTCATGTTCTCACGCTTTGCATCCTTTATTGAGGTCGGAGGTCGTGTGGGACTGGGATATCGTGATACGGCACAGGATGCCATGACGATCCCTCATTCCAATCCGGATAAGTGCCGGGAAAGAATCGAACAGCTGTTAAAGGGTCTCACCACCACAGGATACGGTCTGCACCTGTTCTCACCGGAATGGTTTGAAGAAAAGACCGGGGACAAACCGTTCCAGTCACCGACGGTGATCCCGGAGCCGGACAAACAGAGCATGATCCACGGAATCAAGGATGCCTGCTCCGATGATGCCCTGTGGCTTGTGGGTGCAGTGGTAGAGTACATAAAAGAAACAGGAGACCTGAATTTTGCCAGAAAAGAGTTCACCTATGCAGATACTTACGTATTGGGAAATAAAGTAACGGAGAGTGTATATGAACATCTGAAGCGGATTCTGGACTTCAGCGCGGAGCAGGTCGGTGACGACGGAATCTGCAAGGGACTTCGAGCTGACTGGAATGACTGCCTGAATCTGGGCGGCGGTGAGAGCGCCATGGTAAGCTTCCTGCACTACTGGGCATTGCAACATTTTATCACACTGGCGGAGATCCTCGGGGAGAGAGAGGACGCGAAGCATTATCATCAGCTGGCGAATAAGGTAAAGGCAGCCTGCGATGCGGTATTGTGGGACGGTGACTGGTACATTCGCGGCATCACGAAGAACGGGAAAAAGATCGGCTGCAAGGAAGACGCAGAGGGCAAGGTACATCTGGAGTCCAACGCCTGGGCAATTCTGTCTGGCGTGGCAGATCCGGAGAAGAGTGCAAAGACGTTGGAGACCATCGACGAATATCTGTATACACCGTATGGTTTACTGCTGAACACTCCTTCCTATACGAAGCCCGACGATGATATCGGATTTGTAACGAGGGTATATCCGGGCCTGAAGGAAAACGGAGCAATTTTCTCCCATCCCAATCCCTGGGCATGGGCAGCAGCCTGTGTCTGCGGCAGAGGCGACCTGGCAATGAAATTCTACGATGCGCTGTGTCCTTACTGGCAGAATGATAGGATCGAGATCCGGGAATCCGAACCCTATTCCTATTGTCAGTTCATTGCAGGCAAAGATCACACGGCATTCGGCAGAGCAAGACATCCATTCATGACAGGCAGCGGTGGCTGGTCCTACTTCAGCGCTACCAGATATATGTTGGGAATCCGTCCGGATTATGACTGCCTGATCATCGATCCCTGCATTCCGGCAGACTGGGAAGGCTTCGAGGTGACCAGAAGATGGCGTGGAGCAACTTACAATATTAAGGTGGAAAACCGCAGCAAGGTGATGCATGGGGTAAAAGAGATCCTTGTGGACGGACATAAGGCAGACAAAGTACCCGTATTCCGCGCAGGTACGGAACATGAAGTATTAGTCATTATGTAAATGATGCCAGGGTCAAAAGGTCTAAGCCCACATGAACTTGCGCATAAGTTGGTGAAAGACCTTGGGACCGGAGCGGAGAAGTGGTAGTGCGTAGCACGGAACAAAAGCAAAAAAAGATAATATATAAGGAGGCAGTATTATGATCAAATTTGGTACCGGTGGTTTCCGAGCCGTCATCGGAGAAGATTTTACGAAGGAGAATATCCAGATCCTGTCCAAGGCACTGTGCGATAAGATGAAAAAGGAAGGTGTGGAGAACACCGGAATGGTCATCGGTTATGACCGACGTTTCCTGTCCAAGGAAGCCATGCAGTGGGCTGCAATGGTATTCGCGGCAGAAGGGATACATACAAAACTGATCAATAAATCCGTACCGACACCTCTGGTAATGTTCTATGTGATGAAGCATGACTACCAGTACGGTATGATGATCACGGCGAGCCATAATCCGGCAATCTACAATGGTGTTAAGGTATTCACCTACGGCGGCAGAGATGCAGACGAGAAACAGACCATGGAGATCGAGCAGTTTATCAATGAGGTGACGGATCTGCCTGTGAATGAAATGGATTATCAGAAAGCACTGGAAGCCGGACTGATCGAAGAAATCTATCCTTTGAATGAGTACCTGGACAGCATCATTGCCGCAGTAGATATGGAAGCTATCCGTGAAGCGGGACTGCGCGTGGCACTGGATCCCATGTATGGCGTCAGCGAGACCTCTATCAAGACTGTGCTGATGACTGCGAGATGCGAGGTGGAAACCATCCATGAACGTCATGATACGTTGTTTGGCGGTAAGCTGCCGGCACCTACAGCAGACACGCTGCGTGCTTTACAGAACTATGTTCTGGACAGAAAATGCGACATGGGAATCGCAACCGACGGTGATGCGGACCGTATCGGTGTCATCGATGAAAAGGGAAACTTCCTGCATCCCAATGACATTCTGGTACTGCTGTACTACTACCTGATGAAATACAAGGGCTGGCACGGTCCCGTAGTCCGCAATATCTGCACCACGCATATGCTGGACCGCGTGGCAGAGAGCTTCGGTGAGAAATGCTATGAGGTTCCCGTAGGATTTAAACATATCTCTGCGAAAATGTATGCAACGGATGCTGTCATCGGCGGAGAGTCATCCGGTGGTCTGACGGTGCGTGGTCATATCAAGGGTAAGGATGGTGTCTATGCATCTGCATTGCTGGTGGAAATGCTTGCTGTCACCGGCAAAAAGCTTTCCGCGATCATGGAAGAGATCCATGCACAGTATGGTAAGCTTGCATTGGAAGAGAGAGACTACCGCTTCAGTCAGGAGAAAAAGGAAGCGATTCAGAAGCATCTGCTGGAAGAAAAGAAATTGCCGGAGATTCCCTACGAAGTAGAGCAGATTTCTTACCTTGACGGGGTAAAGCTGTATCTGAAAAACGGTGGATGGATTTCTGTACGGTTCTCCGGTACGGAACCGTTGCTTCGAATCTTCTGTGAGATGCCGGAAGCGGAAGATGCAAAGCAGCTTTGTGAGATCTTCGAGGATTACTTATTGCTGAAAAAGTAAATGGATTATCATAATTTGGTGAAAGAGATGGTAACACAGTGGAGAACTGTGTTATCATCTTTCTATATACAAAAATTTCTAAGGGGGATGTTCATGAAGACAAAAGAAAAAATCTGCAGACGGAAATCCTTGCTATGGAGTATGCTTTTCCTACTGTTATTCGGCTGGTTCCTGCCGCTGCTTGTGACCAACGGCATCATGAGCATTATGGCGACACGGAAAGTACATACCCAGATCGATCGGTCCGTGACGACGTCCATGGAAAAGGCGGCAGAGATCATGGAGCTGCAGCTGGCAGAGAGTGAGACCGCATCCAAGAATGCTTCCTATCTGAACGTGATCCGGGAAGCATATCTGACGTATCAGGATGGCGGAAACAGACGGGATTTCCAGACAACCGTATTTACCTTCCTGGAGCAGCAGTATATGTTCCATAAAAACTGCCAGGCTGTGAACCTGGTATTCCGGGAATATCCCGATGATATCTATTACACCTACAATAACAGTACCGGCGGAACCTATCGTGACATCACTTATTTCAAGACCTATGTGGCAAAGGATCTGTTAGAAGAGATGGATGACCTGGATACCCGGACGGAACTGCGCAGCTACGACGGACGACTGTATATGATCCGTAACCTGGTGGACTCCAAATTCCACCCTTTTGCAATCCTCGCGATCGAATTGAACGAAGAATCTCTGATGGAGAGTTTAAAAAGTGTCTGGGGTTATGAAAACGCTGTGGTCTATCTCGACGGCACATATGCTTTAAGCATGGAGGGTGGCGACAGCTTGCACTATGGCGAAGAACAGCAAAACCGGCTTGCGGAAAACGACAGCTTTATAGAGCATGCGAGCGGTAGGCAGAACCCCTATGTATATAAGAGGCTGAAGCTGTATCATTCCACGTTAGACTGTGTGGTAGAACTGGACCGGTCGGCAATCTATGCAGAGATTAAGACAATCCGCTATGTTTACGGAATTCTGGCGGTGTTTGCACTGCCGCTGGTATTCATTATTTATAATTTCCTGAATAAACGGGTCAACAGACCGGTGCAGGATCTCATTAAGGTATTTGATGTGGTGAGAGCCGGGGAGTACGGCACCCAGATTGAGAATATGGCAAACAGCGAAGAATTCTATCATATGGAAGAATCCTTTAATTATATGTCATCCCAGCTGAAGCAGCAGTTTGATAAAATCTACATGGAGGAGATTGCTCTGCGGGATGCAAAGATCATGGCATTGCAGTCACAGATCAATCCCCATTTCCTGAATAATACATTGGAGATCATCAACTGGGAGGCACGCCTGAACGGTAATATGCGTGTCAGTCAGATGATCGAGGCACTGTCCACCATGCTGGAAGCCACCATGAACCGTAAGGCGGATCCTTACAATACTGTGGCGGAAGAAATGGAATATGTGGATGCATATCTCTATATCATCACACAGCGGTATGGAGAGAAATTCACCTGTCGAAAAGAAATAGATGAGAGCCTGTTAAACTATAAGATCCCCCGCCTGATCGTGCAGCCCATTGCAGAGAATGCCATTGAACACGGCATGAGCATTACCAGAGAAGGGGAACTGGTGATCAGGCTGTATCGAAAACGGGAAGATCTGTTGTGTATCGAGATTGAGAACAACCGTCCTTTAAGTGAAGAAGATCAGGCGAAGATACACAAGCTGTTAAAGGAAGGGCCGAATCCACAAAAGGAACACCGCGTAAGCCTTGGAATCCGTAATGTTGACCAAAGACTTCGCATGATGTACGGTCCGGAGTGCGGATTGTTCATCAGTAATAACAAAAATAATCATACGGTTAGTACAATTTTGGTCAAAATTGATGAAGGAAGACAACAATAATAGGCAAAAAAAGCCAAAGGCAACAATTTTGATTTTCCCCCATTCATACTATTATATAGTTACAACAGATGAAGAACATCTGGAAAACAAAATTTGGGAGGTATAGTGTATGAAACGATTTATTGCAGCAATGCTGGCAGGTACCATGATTTTTTCTCTTGCAGCATGTGGCAGCCAGCCGTCTGACGGGGGCGTAGAGACGACCGGCACAAAAACAGAAAGTACTACAAGCTCCGAGGAAACAACAGCTACAGCAAAGCCTGTAGAACTGAATGTAACCACCACCTTCGCAGGTGAAGATGGTAACGCACAGAATTTCAAAAATGCCGTAAAGGCATGGTGTGACGAGACCGGTAACACTGTGGCAGATACCTCTGCTACTTCTGATGAGACCTTCAAGACCAGAGTAATCACCGACTTCGAGACAGGCTCCGAACCCGACGTACTGTTCTTCTTCAACGGAGCAGATGCAAACAGCTTCATCGAAGCTGACAAGGTAGTTTCTATTGATGAGATCCGCGCAGAGTATCCCGATTATGCATCTAACATGAATGATGATCTGATCACCGACTCTCTGGTAGACGGCAAAAAATACGCAGTTCCCGTCAACGGTTTCTGGGAAGCAATGTTCGTGAACAAAGAAGTTCTGGACGCAGCAGGCGTAGAAGTCCCCGGTGCTGATTACACCATGGACATGTTCAAGGAAGACTGCCAGAAGATCAAGGATGCAGGATATACTCCGATTGCAGCAGCTCTGGGCAACATCCCTCATTATTGGTGGGAGTATGCGATCTTTAATCATAACACCCCTGAGAATCATGTACAGGTTCCCGCAGGAATTGAGGATGCTACTTCCTGGGTAGACGGTATGCTGGATATCAAGGAGCTGTATGAACTGGGATATTTCCCTGACAACACCTTATCCGCTACCGATGATGAGACTTTTGCAATGTTCGTAGACAGCAAGGCTGCATTCCTGATTGATGGTTCCTGGAAGGTTGGCGGTATTGTAAGTGCATGCCAGTCCGATCCCGAGGACGCTTCTACCCTGGATGCTGACAAGCTGGCTAACTTTACCGTTACCTATGTACCCGGCAATGGTGACAGAAAAGCAACCGATCTGATCGGTGGTCTGTCCATGGGTTACTACATCACCAGAAAAGCATGGGAGGATCCCGACAAGAGAGCAGCAGCTGTTGATTTCGTAAGCTACATGACCTCTGATGAATTAGTTCCCGTATTTGCACAGCATACCGCAAGCGCTCTGAAGAACGCTCCTGCAGTAGACGAGAGTCAGTTCAATGCATTGCAGATCGAAGCTATGGATATGATGTCCGGTGTTACATCCCTGACCGGAGCCGTACAGGACATCTTCATGGGTGACTGCCGTGTAACTACTTTTGACGGCATGCCCGAGATCGTAACCGGTAAGCTGGACGCAGCTGAGGCAGTGGAAGAAGGACTGAAGCTGTATCACGCACAGCAGTAAAATAAAAAAGATTTCTTGCTCAGCCGGGGGATAAAACCTCCGGCTGATTTCAACAGGAAAGTGAATGGAGGAAGCATATGGGAGCAAGTATATACAAGAATAAGAAACCGGCAATAATTTTCCTGATCCCCGCCTTTCTTTTCATGATTGTCTATTTGTATTACCCGTTCTTACAGAATATCTGGAATAGTTTTCAGAATATACGACAGCTGGGAAGCAGCGGTGAAGGATTCCTGGATCCCTGGTACAGCAACTATGTAGAGATGTTTCATGATGAAGTTATGTGGATTTCCCTGAAAAACACACTGATCATGATGCTGGTTACGCTGGTGGGTCAGGTGGGAATCGCTATTGTCCTGGCATTGATGGTAGATAATATTACACACGGGAAACACTTTTTCAAGACGGTATACTTCTTCCCTATCGTGATCTCTGCTACCGCACTTGGTCTGTTGTTCAACCTGATCTTCCTGTATGACAAGGGTATGCTGAACCAGATCCTGGAAAAACTGGGTAAGGTCGGACTGACAGACTGGAAGGGCGAAGGGATCGCACTTTTCACCATGATGCTGCCGGTTATGTGGCAGTATGTAGGATTCTATTTCGTGATCCTGATCACGGGACTGAATAATATTTCCGATGAATTGTATGAAGCAGCCAGAATTGACGGAGCTTCTACATTCCAGAAGGTAAGATACATATCCATACCACTGTTACACAACGTGATCTGTACCTGCAGCGTTCTGGCAGTCACCGGTGCCCTGAAAGTATTCGACCTGCCCTGGACCATGTTCCCGAAGGGAATGCCCTTAAAGAGCACCTTCCTCACCGGAACTTACATGTACTATCACACCATGGAGACTAAGAATGTAGATTATGGTTCCGCACTGGCAGTACTGATCGTGGTCCTTGGTATTGTACTGGCTAAGGTGGTAAATGCCATCTTCAAAGAAAAAGATTACTAGGAGGGAAAGCCATGAAGAAGAAAATATCCGTTGGATCCATATTGGTATACCTTTTCCTGAGCATCTGGGCTTTTACAACGATCTATCCGATCATCTGGGTCATCCAGAACTCCTTCAAGGCGAAGGATAAGATCCTTGCAGATTCTTTCTCTCTGCCGGTGGGGGATCTGTTCACCACAGCCAACTATCGTAAGGCATTCGGCAATCTGAATATCTTCGGAGCTTACCGCAACAGTATCTTCATCTCCATGATGGTATCACTGTTAGTAATTCTGTTAGCGGGTATGGCAGCATATGCACTGGCAAGATATTGTTTCCGGGGAAGCAGCTTCCTGTATTCCATGGTAGTGTCCGCTATGATGTTCCCGGTATTCGCCACCATCATCCCGGTGTTCTCCATGGAGACCTCCTGGGGGATCGTTAATACCAGCAGCTGGTGGCTGACCATGCTGTCCGTGATCCTGCCGCAGGTAGCTGGTAACCTGGCGTTTTCCATCGTAGTGTTGTCCGGGTACATGAAGAGCCTGCCGCTGGAACTGGAAGAAGCAGCGTACATGGAAGGCTGTAACGCATTCCAGATTTATTTCAAGGTCATCATGCCGTTGACCAAGCCTTCTTTCGCTACCGTAGCTATTTTCGCATTCCTGTGGAGCTACAATGATCTGTTTACCCAGATGTTCTTCCTTCGCCGTCCGGAGATGCGTACCATCACAAGACTTTTGAATGAACTGACCAGCCAGGAAGGAACGAACTACGGACTGATGGCAGCCGCCGTTACCCTGGTAGTTGTGCCGGTCGTAATTGTGTACATTTTCTTACAGAAATATATCATAAAAGGAATGACAGCAGGTGCCGTTAAGGGGTAGAATGTTATTAAGCAGAGCCAGGTAAGTTTCGAGTCTTCTCACCGAATGCTCGCATTCGCAGGAGAAGACGATGAAAGTTATTTGGCGAGCAACCACATGAGCAAAAATTTATCGAAGATGAATTTTGCGAATGGGGTCTGCTTAATAACAAAGATAAAGCATTATGAGAGGTGCCGGTATGTACAAGGTAGTGATTATTGATGATGAACCGCTGATCGTGGAGGGACTGTCCCGGAGTATCCCCTGGGAACGTTGGAATTGTAAGGTCGTGGGATTCGGCTATAACGGAATCGAAGGGATGGAAGTGATCCGCAGGGAGAAACCTGCCATTGTCATCTCAGATATCAGTATGCCGAAAATGGACGGACTGACCATGATCGCCGGTCTGAAATCAGAATTCCCGTACATGCAGGTGTCTATTCTTACAGGGTATCGTGAATTTACATATGCGCAGGAAGCTATCCGGCTGGGGGTGTCGGCCTTTCTGCTGAAACCGTCCAAGATGGACGAGTTGTATGAAGCTATTGAGAACATGACAGAGAAACTGAAGCTGTTCCACATAGAAGAGGAACAGCCGGAAGCTGTCACGGAAGAGGCGGAGGAAGAAGACTCCGTACTCTACAATAGTGAAGCCAATAATTTTGTGGTGACAAAAGCACTGGAATATATCAAAGAACATTCCAGAGAACGAATCCAGCTAGCGGATGTGGCGGATCACTGTTATGTGAGCCAGTGGCATCTGAGCAAGCTGTTAAATAAGCATACGGGCGAGAATTTTTCCGTTGCCCTGAACAAAGCACGTATTGCGGAAGCTAAGGAACTGTTACAGGATCCTTCCCGCAGAATCTATGATATCGCAGAAGAAGTGGGATTCCAGGATCTGGCCCATTTCTCCCGGGTATTCAAAAAGCTGGAAGGAATCTCAGCCAATGAGTATCGAAATACTTTAAGCTGAGTCTGTGACCGTCTATAGAGTTCCTTATGCATGACCTTTAGAGCGTGCAGGAGGAGACGAATATGAGAGTTTATTGTGCGAAGAATTATGAGGAAGCATCCACGCTGGCGGCAGATCTGATCGCTGCACAGATTTTATTAAAACCGGACAGCGTGCTGGGACTGGCAACAGGATCCACACCCATCGGTGCCTATCAGAGACTGATCGCAAAATACGAAGCCGGAGAGTTGGATCTCTCTCAGGTGAAGACCATGAATTTAGACGAATACAGGGGGCTGGACAGCGAGAATCCCAACGGATACCGCTACTTTATGAACCATCAGCTCTTTGATCATGTAAATATAAAAATAGAAAACACCAATGTTCCCGACGGTAAAAAAGATCCCGCCCAGGCATGCGGTGAGTACGATGCCATACTGGAGCGTATCGGTGGTATTGATTTACAGCTGTTAGGGCTTGGGCATAACGGACACATCGGATTCAATGAGCCTGCAGAGGAGTTTTCCAAGACCACACATTGCGTGGATCTGAGTGAGAGCACCATCGAAGCGAATGCAAGATTTTTCGATTCTGAAGATCAGGTGCCCAGGCAGGCATATACCATGGGCATCCAGTCCATCATGCAGGCGAAGATGATTCTCATTATGGCTTGCGGAGCAGATAAAAAAGAAATCGTAAAGAAAGCATTCTGGGGACCGATCTGTCCTCAGGTTCCCGCTTCGGTATTACAGCTTCACAATAACGTGATTCTGGTGGGCGATGAAGCCTGTCTTGGCTGAAGTTAAGGAGGGGACAAAATGCCAGCAGAGGGTGCGAAACAAATAAAAGAAGTAAAAGGATTATTATATACCACAGAATATGAGTTCCGTCCGGGCAGAATCCGCATCGAAGGAGACCGGATCGCAGAAGTGGACTTCTGCACAGAGGGAGAGCTAAGTGAAGTGGAACGTGAGACACTGGTGCTGCCCGGACTGGTAGATGTTCATTTTCACGGAGCAGCGGGATATGACTTCTGTGATGGGACACAGGAAGCGTATCGTGCCATCGAAGCCTATGAGAACAGTCATGGGATCACCAGTATCTGTCCTGCGACCATGACACTGCCGGTAGAACAGTTAAAACAGATTTTGACAGAAGTGTCGGGGGATAAACCGGACAGCTTAGTGGGAGTACATCTGGAAGGCCCTTTTATCAACAAAGCAAAAAAGGGTGCCCAGAAGGAAGAATATGTCATCCCTCCCAGTGTTGAAGTGCTGAAGGAATTACAGAAATGCGCAAAGGGACTGGTAAAGCTGGTATCCATCGCACCGGAGACAGAAGGAGCCATTGACTGTATCCGGGAACTGGGGAAGGAGTTCCACTTCTCTATCGCACATACAATGTCCGATTATGACACGGCTGTCAAGGCAATACAGGCTGGAGCCAAACACATTACCCACCTGTATAATGCCATGCCCGTACCAACCCATAGAGAGCCTGCTGTGGTGGGAGCCGCAGCGGATGATCCGGAAGTCATGCCGGAGCTGATTTGTGATGGCATTCATATCCATCCCTGTATGGTAAGGAATACCTTCCGCCTGTTCGGTGCACATCGTATGATCCTCATCAGTGACAGCATGCGTGCCGTAGGTATGGAGGATGGACAGTACACCCTGGGCGGGCAGGAGGTTACCGTGCGTGGAGCCTTAGCTACCCTGGCAGACGGAACCATTGCCGGAAGCGCCACGAATCTGTATGACTGTATGTGTAAGGCTGTGGAAATGGGAATCCCGAAGGAGCAGGCAATCCGTGCGGCTACCATCAATCCGGCAGTCAGCATCGGAGTCGGGAACAAGGTTGGATCCCTGGAAGCAGGCAAATACGCGAATATCGTGATTGCCGACAAAGAGTTGCATCGCCGTCAGGTCATTCTGAAGGGTGTGATTCTATAATTGTTTGTTGTAAGTTGTTTGTCGCAGGCAGGTGCCCGAAATTCGTTTCTTACGGATTTCGGGTGTTTGTCTGCATATAGATCACAAAAATATGCTGTCGGAGAGAATTCCACAGTATGTGTCAAACGAATCCTATTTCGGAGAAGTGACGGTATTTCGGATTCATGGATAAATAGTGTGATATAGCCTGCTTTTCATGCTTTTTTCACATTTGTGCTATTGATTTATCCGCAGGTTATCTCTATAATAAAATAGATTGTAACTATTCAGAGCCATGTAAAACTGCGTTCTGCAAATGGGGCTAAATAGTTACAATAAATTTATTGTCTCAGAATATGAGAATATTAAATATAGAAAAAATAGAGACAATAAAATAAAGTAGAAAATGGAGATGACATGAGAATATTATCTGAATCATATAATAACGGCTATGGCTCCGGTAACGGCGGCAATGGCAACGGAGCTCCCGGCAGCGGCAACAATAGCGGGAACGGCAATAACGGTAACGGAGGCAACGGAAATCGTCCACCAAGGCGTCCCAGTATCCTGATGATGATCCTGTCCGGTCTGATGACAGTGATCGCCATATTGATGTTGTATAATGCATTTTTCGGAACCGGCAATGGTACGGAGGTGTCTTATACGGATTTCCTGAAGGATCTGGAAGCGGATAAGGTGGAAGCAGTAGAGGTAAATAAGGAAAGCGGTGTGATCACGGTACAGCTGAAAAAGGAAGCGGCAGCTACGCCGGCACCTGACAGTTATGTGACCTTTTATGGTATTACTCAGAAGGCAACGCAGTCTAAGACGGTATATTATACGATGCTGATGGAGGATCTGGATACTTTGACGGGCAGATTACAGGAGCATGGTGTGACGGGTACCCGTATCAGCAGTAATACCTCCAGCTTTTTGATGGAGATTCTGGTAACGGTAGTATTACCTGTAGTGCTGATCTGGGTCGTAGCCGGATTCCTGTTCCGTAAAATGGGCGGCAGTGGAGGTCCCATGGGCGTCGGCAAGAGTAATGCCAAAGTATATGTACAGAAGGAAACCGGTGTTACTTTTAAGGACGTAGCCGGCGAAGACGAAGCAAAGGAATCTCTGGTGGAGGTCGTGGATTTCCTGCACAATCCCCAGAAATATTCCAAGATCGGCGCAAAACTTCCCAAGGGAGCCCTGTTAGTGGGACCTCCCGGAACCGGTAAGACTTTGCTTGCAAAAGCAGTGGCAGGTGAGGCACATGTGCCGTTCTTTTCCCTGACAGGTTCCGACTTTATTGAGTTGTATGTAGGTGTGGGCGCCAGCCGTGTCCGCGACCTGTTCAAGGAAGCAACCAAGAATGCTCCCTGTATCGTATTTATCGATGAGATCGATGCCATCGGCCGCAGCCGTGATTCTAAGTACGGCGGAGGCAACGAGGAGCGGGAACAGACCCTGAACCAGTTGCTGTCCGAGATGGATGGTTTCGACAGTTCTAAGGGTATCCTGATCCTGGGTGCGACGAACCGCCCGGAGATCCTGGACAAAGCTCTGTTACGTCCCGGACGTTTTGACCGCCGGATCATCGTAGACAAGCCGGATCTCAAGGGACGTGTGGAGATCCTGAAAGTACATGCCAAGGATGTGAAGATGGATGAGACCGTAGATCTGGATGCTATTGCACTGGCGACCAGCGGTGCGGTAGGTTCCGATCTCGCCAATATGATCAACGAGGCTGCCATCAATGCCGTCAAGGAAGGCAGAGAATTCGTCAGCCAGAAGGATCTGTTCGCAGCAGTGGAACAGGTACTGGTAGGTAAGGAGAAAAAGGACCGCATCATGAGCAAGGAGGAGCGTCGTATCGTATCCTATCATGAGGTCGGTCATGCACTGATCAGTGCCCTGCAGAAAAATTCCGAGCCGGTGCAGAAGATCACCATTGTGCCCCGTACCATGGGTGCGCTGGGGTATGTCATGCAGGTACCGGAGGAGGAAAAATACCTCAACACCGAGGCAGAACTTCGGGATATGCTGGTAGGACTGGTGGGCGGACGTGCCGCTGAGGAAGTAGTATTTGATACCGTGACCACAGGTGCAGCCAATGATATTGAAAAAGCTACTTCTATTGCCCGTAATATGATCACCCGTTACGGTATGAGCAAGCGCTTCGGACTCGTGGGACTGGCTACTGTAGAGAGCCAGTATCTGGAGGGAAGAACCGCGCTGAACTGTAGTGATGAAACGGCAGCAGCCATTGACGAAGAAGTCGTTGCCATGATCAAGGAAAGTTATGATCAGGCATTACAGATGCTTCGCGAGAACAGAGAACTGATGGATAAGCTGGCAGCGTTCCTGATCGAGCGTGAGACCATTACCGGTAAGGAATTCATGGAGATCTTCCGCAGAGAAAAGGGATTGCCCGATCCTGAGGAAGAAAAGAAGGATGCCGCGGAAGGCGCTACCGGTCAAAAGGCTGAGACAAAAAAGGATGAGACAGATAATACGGTTGCAGATGCAATGAAGGGAAACAACATTGACGTGACCATCGGTGAGCAGGTTATGACTTCCACAGATCCGACATTTCAGCCGCTTGCCTTTGAGGACAGCTTGCAGGAAGCAAAAGAGCAGACAACATCGGAGAATGCAACGAAGGAAACTGCCGGCGAGGCTTCTCAGAGTGACGCAGCTGTGGAAAAACCTGAAAACAAGACTGAGACTTCAGCAGAATCGAAGGATTCCAAAGATCCCAAGGATCCTCCCCAGGGACCGGTAGGATTGTTCTCCCATGGAACGATTTCCTAAAATGAAAAATGACTTTAATTTAAACTCGAGTTTAGATTAAAGTCATTTTTGGTATGTAAGCGATAAAATAAAATTAGGAAAGTACAACTCTGGGTTGATTATTTCGTGAGATTGCTTTATCATAATAAAGTGTCGGGAGATTCCTGGACAGACTGCATTATCAGTCAGATCGCAATGAGGAGGTAATACCGAAATGTTGAAACAGTTATCTATTTATGCTGAGAATAAAAAAGGAGCCCTGCAGACCATCACTAATGCGCTGTATGAAGCAGGCATCAATATCTGGGGTTCCGTGACCAACGATGGAGCCGAGTACGGCATCAACCGCATGGTCGTATCCGATCCCGAGAAGGCAAAAGAGGTCCTCACAGAGAAGGGCTACCTCTGCCGTTTCGTGGATGTTCTGGCAGTAGAGATCGAGGACAAGCCCGGTGCATTGAACACCCTGCTGACCGCGCTGTTAGACAGTAATGTCAATGTGGACTACACCTATCTGTCCTTTAACCGTGATTCTTCTACCCCTGTCATGATCCTGCATACCGCAGATCCTGAGGAAGTGGAGATCTGCCTGAAGGCGAAAGGATTCAAGATGGTATAGCACCAGAGTCCTTTGCAAAATTGAGAGTTAGTTGAATACATTGGCAAAATCCACGAACTCCCGGAGCATGCGATACACATGTCTCGATGTAAGGTCTCCGGATGTGAATTTTCTACGAAAAGTGATGAGTAGTTCTCGTCATGACGGGGCCGCCTACAGTCGACATCCATGTCGACAATCGGCTGACGCGGACATCGTGTCCGCTTTCCCCCTGTCTTTCAGCACTTTTCTAGAAAATATCAACATCCTCCGACAAACATCTTCGACATGGCACCGCATACTCCGGGAGTTCTGCATTTTGGAAAGTTGCTAACACATCAGTAGCCCACATTGGGTGCATGATACGTAATAACGTAGGGTTGCCATAGACCAGATGAACGCCAACCTGTACCCTTCTTCCGCCTCAGCGTGAATAGTTTATGGGTATGGGAAGCTTATTTTGCTGCTGATACCCAAATCGTAGAAACCGTAAGGTATAACAAAGGAACTTTGTATTCTAAAATGCCTATAGTTGACGTTCTGCGTCCGAAGCGGAAGCGCGTCTGCGGTTCTTGGCCCCAATGCGAGCTACGGGGATTCGAAAGCATTTCTTCACTAACTCTCAATTTAAAATAATGTCTGCTGCACGTATCTCTCGGGGAATTCATGCAGGTAAGTAAAGCATTCCTTCGGGGAACACAGCATACCATTCGCTACGCAGGTATTTTGAATCAGTGCCATAAGCTCTTTTGCATAAGGACTGGGAATATCGTAGGCATTTCCGTAGGTGCTGATATATTTTTGCCGGATGCCGGGGAAATCACGATCCAGCGCCTGATAGAAATATTCCCGGTCGCCTTCCCGTAGCGTGACACCAACATCGAACACCAGAATCCCCCGAACTCCTGCCAGCAGGCAATAATCAAGCAAGCCTTCTATATTCTCCCTGGTATCGTTAATAAAAGGAAGAATCGGTGTCATCCACACAAGAGTCGGTATTCCCAACTCTTTACATCTCATCAACACTTCAAAACGCTCTCTCGTAGTAGACACATGCGGTTCAATCTTACGGCACAGCTCCTCGTCATAAGTAGTGAGCGTCATCTGCACGACTGCTTTGGCCTTCTTATTGATAGATTGCAGCAGATCGAGATCCCGAAGCACCAGATTGGATTTTGTGAGTACCGTAACGCCATATTCATACCGATCGATCAGTTCCAGACATTTTCTGGTCAATTGAAGCTCTTTTTCAGCGGGAAGGTACGGATCGCACATGGCACCTGTACCGATCATGCATTTGTGCCGTTTTGAACGTAATGCCTGCTCAAGCAGTTCAGGAGCATTTTTCTTGACCTCGATATCTTCAAAGGCGTGTGTAAAACCGTAACATCTGCTGCGGCTGTCACAATAAATGCAGCCGTGGGAGCATCCGCGGTAAATATTCATTCCGTTATTCTGAGATAAAATCCCCTTCGCCTGGACAAAATGCATGGCAATATTCTCCCTCATTTGATTGTATAACTTTATTTTTATATTAACATAGGAAAAGTGAGAAAACAAAAATAATTTTAACTAAAATTAAGCTAAAATAGCTAGCTAAATAAAGATAATAATGATACAATACAAGAACGGAGATTGGAAAAGCTTTACGATAAAACAATTATGGAAAGGAAAACTTTTGATGCAGAAATTTGGTACAGAAAAATTTCATGGGGTGAATTTTGCGGTATTTCCGCACAAAGGCGTACTGGGATCTGGAGAAGCCAGAAAAAGTATGGAGGAAATGGCGCATAAGACCCACGCGAACTGGGTGATACTCACTCCCTCGGGGATGCAGGAAACCCCTTATAGCGAAGAAATTCGTTTCGATGGGGAGAAAAGCTGCACGGATGAAGAACTGTGTGATATGATTCGCTTTGCGAAGAGTCTGGGATTAAAGGTGGCATTAAAGCCTACCGTGAATTGTGACAATGGTGTCTGGAGAGCAAGGATAAGCTTTTTTGATCATGATGTTCCCTGTGAACCGAAGTGGGGCAACTGGTTTGAAAGCCATATTGCTTTTCAGAAGCATTATGCACAGATTGCACAGCGGACAGGGTGTGAATTATTTCTTACAGGCTGCGAGATGACGATGACAGAGCACCGGGAGACGGATTGGAGAAAGCTGATCGCAGAGGTCCGCACAGTATATGACGGACCTGTCGGTTATAATTGTGACAAATACGGAGAAGATCATATTACATGGTGGGATGCAGTGGACGTAATCGCTTCCAGCGGATACTATCCCATCGATGATTGGGAGAATCAGTTGGATCGCATTGAAGAAGTAGTAAAAAAATACCAGAAGCCTTTTATTTTCTCGGAGGCTGGATGCATGAATATCCATGGTTCCGCGCTGGTTCCGAATAACTGGGAACTGCAGGGCAAAGAGGATGATGCGGAACAGGCAGACTGGTATTTGGCAATGTTTTCTGCCTGCGAAAAACGGGATTGGGTGAAAGGCTTCGGAATCTGGGACTGGCCGGGAAGTATGGAAAGGAAGAGTCCTTATGCAGTCTGCGATCGCCCTGCGGAGGCTGTGATCGCAGAAGAATACAGCCGTTGTGCCAGGAATCGGTGATCAGAGAGCGAAACATCGAAAATCAGAACGACAGATAAAACAATGCACAGGGAGGTATGGCAGAAAAATGGAGCAGCCAACAAAGACAGTCAGTGTAGCAGCATTGCCGCAGGTACGGGTGTTGGGACGCACCACGGGAACGGATGTGGTGAACTTATTCTGGACCGGCAGCGGAATAGAATTTATCTATACCGGCAGTGAAATTCAGGTGGAGGTAAATGTCGATTACGACGCTTATGAACCGTGGCTTGCGGTGGAACTGAACGGTGTGCAGATCAGTAGAGTTCCGTTAAATAAAGGGAAAAATGAAGTGTGCCTGTTCCGGGGGATGACGGTAGGAAAACCGAAGCATGTACGGATTCTGAAAGAAGTACAGGCAATGCATCAGGATCCCGGGCATCTGTTACAGATTGTGGGATTGCAATATGCAGACGGTGAATTCCAGCAGCTGCCGGAGCCGAAATACCGGCTGGAATTTGTGGGAGACAGCATTACCAGCGGGGAAGGTACGGTGGGGGCCGTCTATGAGGAAGATTGGATCAGTGCCTTTTTCTCTGCAATGAATACTTATCCCCGTATGGTGGCAGATGCATTATCCGCAGAGTATCGTGTGGTATCTCAGAGCGGCTGGGGAATTGTCACCGGATGGGATGGAAATGTGGAGAATAAGATTCCTCCGTTTTACACACAGGTCTGTGGCTTACTCACCGGGGAGAGGAATGCTTCTTTGGGAGCGTTGGAAGACTATGATTTCGAGGCATGGCAGCCGGATGCGGTCATTATCAATCTGGGAACCAATGATGTCACAGCGATTCAGTCTGCAGCGGAACTGGGGCAGGAATGGGCAGGAACAAGGGATATAGAAGAAGTTAAAGAGATCCTGACTACAGCCATCGGCGATTTCCTGAAAGTAGCGCGGAAAAGCAACCCCACAGCACAGATCATCTGGGGTTACGGTATGCTGGGAGACAACTTCCTGTCCGTCATCCGGGAAACTGTGGAAGGCTATGCGGAGCAGACCGCCGATTCCCGGATACACTTTTTGCAACTTCCCGACACTACACCGGATACCGTAGGCAGCCGCCTGCATCCCGGTGTGAAAGCCCATCAAATTACCGCGAAAGAGATCGAAACATATCTGCAAGAACTGTTATAGGAGAAATTTATAATTTCTTAAGAAAAATGTGACGTAAAATGTGACAATTCCGCGTTATATTGAAACCCGTAGAAAGTAATTCATTCGGAGGGACTGGCAATATGATGCAGGAAAATCGTTCGGGCAGACAGGCAGAGATCCATATAACGCAGATGCGGAGGAATCCGTATCTGGTGGATTATCAAACCGGGAAAAAAACGGGCAGACATATAGGAAGGCGCATAGATCAACGACATCATAGTGCAGTGCCCCAGCAGGAAAACAGAATCCGCCAACAGAAACAGAAAACTGCGGCTGCTGTATCTGATGGAAACGTATGTAGAGACAATACCTACAACACGCGCACAAGACAACGCCTGACGAGGGCGGAGAGACAGCGTCGCCGCAGACGGGCAAGAATCCGCAGATATATCCGGATGACTTTGCTTTGTGCAGGAATTCTGGTAGGAATCGTCGCATTGACAAAGCTTTTGAAGGTGCCTGCCAGTACTGCGGAAGCCAGCACACCGATGGAAGCAATAGATATGGCGCAGCAGGTGGAAAAAGGGATTGAGAATACCATGGGGACTAGGATCCAGGGACTGGCGGCGGAGACTTACGCAGCGCATCCTGACTGGACGGAGGATTTCCTCACGGTAAATGAATATTCCAGACCGGGAGATCCTTTGACGGAGGTGAATAATATTTTCGTGCATTATACTGCCAACCCCGGCACCAGTGCGGCACAGAACCGCAGTTATTTCGAACAGCTTAAGGACAATCATGAGCGCAGTGCCAGCGCGCATTTCATCATCGGCTATAACGGGGAGATCCTCCAGTGTGTTCCTTTGGATGAGATCGCTTACGCGGTGCAGACCCGTAACGAGGATTCCATCTCTATCGAATGCTGCTATAAGGCGGACAACGGACAGTTCACTCAGGAGACCTACGATTCCCTGATCAGGCTGCTGAGTTGGCTGATCGATGCCTATGAACTGGAACCGGAGGATATTCTCCGCCACTATGACTGCGGTGGGAAAAAATGTCCCATATACTATACAGAGCATGAAGATGCCTGGGAGCAGTTAAAAGAGGATGTCAAAAATCTATAGAGAATTACGTGATCACAAGACACGAAGAGAGGAACTTTTTCCAAAAGGAAAGGTTCCTTTTAGTTTATCTTGTTTTAAGAATACAAGTTTGTTAGAATAGACGCATACGGAATACGATTTCCTTTTCAAAGGGAAAAGTGTTGCAGACAAGGCCCTAAGGGGCAGAAATGAGGAGTATCATGAATATTTTATCACCTTCAATTCTTTCGGCGGATTTCTGGAAGCTGGGAGAGGATATCAAAGCTGTGGAAGGAGCCGGTGTGCCCTGGCTGCATGTAGACGTGATGGACGGACTGTTTGTGCCTTCAATCTCTTACGGAATGCCTGTCTTGAAGGCAGTGAGACCCCACACAGACATGTTCCTGGATGTGCATCTGATGATCGAGAAGCCGGAGCGCTATGTGGAAGAGTTCGCTGCCTGCGGTGCGGATCTGGTGAATTTTCATCTGGAAGCCACAGAAGATGTGAAGGGATGCATTGATAAAATACGTGCCACCGGCAAAAAGGTTGGCATCACCATCAAACCCGCCACCCCGGCAGAGGCTGTGGAACCTTATCTGGAACTGGTGGATATGGTACTGGTCATGACCGTGGAGCCCGGTTTCGGCGGACAGAAGCTGATCCCGGAATGCCTGAATAAGGTAGCGGCGATCCGTAAAATGATCACGGACAGAGGACTTGCTACCGATCTGGAAGTAGACGGCGGTATTCATCTGGACAACGTAGTGCAGGCATTGGAGAAGGGAGCCAATGTTATCGTGGCAGGCTCTGCTGTATTCAAGGATGACATCGCGGCCAATGCAAAGGCGTTCTTAAATAGAATGCAATAATTTTGAGAAAACGATTGCCTGCGTAGTGACGGCAGGATTAACAGCGTGAACGCCTAGTGGAAGGCGCAGACTGCCGACAGACGGTGACGTAAGGACAGACAGCCGTCTGCGGAATGGAGAGCAATATGGAGTTACAGATATTACATGCAATTCAGGGGATCCATCAGGAATGGCTGACAGAGATTCTTCGTTTTTTTACTACGATGGGAGAAAGCGGTCTGGTATGGATCGTTATTGCGATTGTGCTGACCTGTATACCTAAGACCCGGAAATGCGGTCTGACGATGATGATCGCCATGGCCGTTACATACCTTGTGGGAAATTTGTTCTTGAAAAATGTGATTGCCAGACCCCGGCCCTGTGCAGTGGACACCGGTGTGACGCTGAAAATTCCGTTCCCTTCAGAATATTCCTTCCCTTCGGGACACACTTCCAACGGTTTTGCCGGAGCGGTGACCATTTTCAGCTATTATCGTAAGGCAGGTATTTTAAGTCTGCTGGTGGCAGCAATCATTGCTTTTTCCAGACTCTATTTCTTCGTGCACTATCCCACGGACATTCTGGGTGGCATGATACTGGGAACATTGGATGCAGTACTGGCAGTTTACATAGTAAAACGTTTGGAAGACCGAGTGGATGTGAAGACCATATCACACAACGATAAGACGGGACACAAGTAGGAAAAGCAGCACTATAGAAGCAGGAACCTGACAGGAAACAATATGGACAGAAAGGGCAGAAATTTCGATGAACAGCAGAACGTTATGGAATGATAATTGGTATTTTGCCAAAACAGCATTAGGTGTGAACTGGGAAGACAGGCAGATCTGGGAAGCCAAAATGCAGCCGGTGGATCTGCCCCATGACTGGTTGATCTATGATACGAAGAATCTCTATGAAGACAGCATCGGCTGGTATCGGAAGAACTTTGCCTATGCCCCGGATAAAACAGGAAATGATGACCGTGTCATCCTCCGCTTTGAAGGTGTCTACATGGATTCTTCTATTTATGTAAACGGTGAGCACCTTGGTGACTGGAAATACGGCTATTCTACCTTTGACTGGGATATTACGGATGCTTTACATGAGGGAGAGAATGAAATCGTTCTGCGTGTTGTATTTCAGGCGCCCAACAGCAGATGGTATAGCGGTGCAGGAATCTACCGGAATGTGTGGATGATCCGGCTGCCGGAGACACATATTCCTCTGGACGGTATCTACACATCTTCTGTTGAGACGAAAAAGGGTTATGACCTGACTATCGACACGGAACTGGAATGGGGAACAGATAGTGGAAATTATGAACTGGAATACTGTCTGCGAGATACTGATAACAGCAAAAGCCCCATAGAAACAGAAACCTCGGAGCTCTTCCGGGTAAAACAGCCCCTCACCTGTGGACAGAACAAGATATCCATGACGATCCCTGTGGATAATCCGAGGAAATGGGACATTACGGATCCTTACTTATATGATCTACAGGTATGCCTGTGGAGAGAGCAGGAGACCAACAGCCGGGAACTATGTCAGCAGGAACATTTCCGTATCGGCTTTCGCACCATACAATTTGATCCCGACAGGGGTTTTTTATTAAATGGCAGGAAGATCCGCCTGAACGGTACCTGTGACCATCATGACCTCGGAGCGTTGGGAGCGGCTTTCCACAAGGAAGCCATGCACCGTAAGTTCAAACTCATGCGTTCCATGGGTGTCAATGCCCTGCGGACTTCTCACAACATGCCGGCAGTGGAAGTGATGGAACTGGCGGACGAGATGGGCTTTCTGGTATTGTCTGAAGCCTTTGACATGTGGGAGATGGCGAAGAATCCATATGATTACGCCAGATTTTTCAAGGATTGGATGGAGAAGGATGTCCGCAGCTGGATCCGCAGGGACCGCAATCACCCCTCTGTTATCATGTGGAGCATTGGCAACGAGATCCCAGACACCCATGCGGATGCCCACGGACAGGAGATCACCGGAAACCTCATTGCCGCGGTTAGAAAGTGGGACTACCGTAATGTGGCACCTGTGACCATTGGCTCGAACTATATGCCCTGGGAAAACGCACAGAAATGTGCAGATATCGTGAAGCTGGCGGGATATAATTACGCGGAAAAATATTATGAAGAGCACCATAAAAAGTATCCGGACTGGATCATTTACGGAAGTGAGACTTCTTCTGTCGTACAGAGCCGCGGCATCTATCATTTTCCACTGGATCGGGCGACTCTGATCGAAGCAGACGAACAGTGCTCTGCTCTGGGCAACAGTACTACCAGCTGGGCAGCCAAAAATACGGAATACTGTATCATTATGGACAGAGATACCCCCTATTCCTGTGGACAGTTCATCTGGACAGCTATTGATTACATCGGTGAGCCGACACCTTATCAGACGAAAAACAGCTATTTCGGGCAGATGGATACAGCGGGATTTCCGAAGGATTCCTACTATCTCTTCCGCGCAGAGTGGACAGATGTGAAAAAAGATCCTATGATTCATGTCTACCCTTATTGGGACTTCAATCCGGGGCAGCAGGTGGATGTGCGGATCACCAGCAATGCTCCGGAGGTGGAACTGTTCGTAAACGGCGTATCACAAGGAAGGCGGCAGATCGATCATCAAAAGGGAATAGTATTGCAACCCTCCTGGAAAGTACCTTATGTGCCAGGTAGTATCTGCGCTGTGGCTTACGATGAGACCGGCAGAGAGATTGCCAGACAGGAGAGACATTCCTTTGGCAACACCGATCATTATGTATTAAAAGCAAACAAAACCACTTTGTGTGCCGACGGCGAAGATATGATCTTCCTGGAGATCGCAGCAGAAGATAAGGACGGACATCCCGTGGAAAATGCTTCCGATTATGTGAGAGTGACCGTGGAAGGCGCCGGACGTCTCGTAGGTTTGGACAATGGTGACAGTACCGATTACGATGCCTACAAGGGAACTGTCCGCAAGCTGTTCCAGGGGAAGCTTCTGGCTATGATCGCTGCGAAAACGATCCCCGGAGAGATTCGTGTGACCGTGGAGGACGCATGGACAGCCAAGGCGAGCATGACCGATGAAACCGTCATCGGAACGGCCGCAGCAGTAGTCGAGACTCCGGATAATACGGCAGCTGCCGGGCACCGCACGGCGACAGTGACGCTTTATGCTATCGAAGCACCGATCCGTCCCGGTATCTGTGCAACGGAAGAAAACAGAGAATATCCGCCTGCCTTTGTGGAACCCGGATTCGTGCCGGTACGCAAGTTGGAACTGAGCGCAGCCGCAACGACGCTGACACCGGAAAAACCTTCTGTACTGCTGCATACCTGTATTTATCCTATGGAAGCCACTGACCGTAAGCTTCTGTGGAGCATTACGGATGCCACAGGTATTCCCAGCTCGATCGCAAAGCCGGAAGAGCTTCCGGACGGTGAAGGCATCCGTATCACAGGCATCAGTGACGGAAGCTTCCAGGTGAGATGTATGTCCCGCAACGGTACCCCTTCTGTGAAAATGATCTCACAGCTGGAGTTTCAGGTGGAGGGAATGGGGCAGGCGTTTCGGTCACCTTATGAACCGGTTACTGCTATTTCCTATGACACAAGCTTTGGCGGGGATGTGAGCCGCGGTGTGGAGAACAGTGCCGGAACGGATAAAGCACAGCCTACCGGTCTGGTCTATAGATCCATGGATTTCGGCGAATTCGGAAGTGATGAGATCACGCTGGCTATTTTTTCGAATGATAATGACCCTCACAGAATTCAAATCTGGGAGGGAGAACCCGGGGAGAATGCATCCGGATTCGGAGAGACGGGAGAACTTGTCGGAGAAGTCACCTATCAGAAGCCCGGCATCTGGGAGGTCTTCCAACCGGAGACATTTACACTGTCCCGGAGACTGAAAGGCGTGGTAAATCTGACAATTGTGTCGGAAGATAAATTTTTCCTGAAGGAGTTTCATTTTACCAAACAGGAGAAAGCTTATGCGAGACTGTTTGCCCTCACAGACGGCGTTACTTATGGAGACAGCTTTGTGAGAACCGAAGATGCCATTGAACAGATCGGTAACAATGTTTCCCTTGAGTTCAGTGATATGGACTTTGGAACAGATGCTTCTGACAGTATCGTCATATGCGGAAGGACACCTCTGCAGCACAATACGATACAGTTGCGATTCAGTAATGGGGAGACGCAGGTACTACCCTTCCCGTATAGCGGGGAATATCGTGAGATGCGATTCCCGATACAGAAAGTAACGGGAGAACAGAAGGTGACATTTGTCTTCCTACCGGGCTGTAATTTTGATTTCAAATGGTTCCGGTTTGAAAAAAGTGGATCGGAGGAGTAAGAGAAAATGATGAGCAGATGGAATAGAAAATTATGGGCATTGATACTTGCAGCAGGGATGACAGTATCTCTGGCTGCCTGCGGAGGAACCGACCAGGCAGCAGGCGGTGCATCCGCGGGTACACAGGATGGGACTGCCACCCAACAGAACCAGAGCACGGGCAGCGATATCGACAACGCCGGCAGTACTGTAACGTTAGCGCAGGATGCCCGGGCACTGCAGATCATAGACGACAACTACCGCACCTACTACGAGCTTTTTGTTTATTCCTTCTATGACAGTGACGGTGACGGCATCGGTGACCTGCAGGGAGTCCTGGACAAGCTGGACTACCTGAATGATGGTGACGATACGACGGATACGGACTTAGGGATCAACGGCATCTGGCTCATGCCGGTAATGCCATCCACGACCTATCATAAATACGACACTACGGATTATGAGAATATTGATCCGCAGTACGGTACTCTGGATGATTTTGAGAAGCTGCTGACAGCCTGCCATGATCGTGGGATCCGTGTGATCCTGGATCTGGCGATGAACCATTCTTCCAGTAGGCATCCATGGTTTTTACAGGCAACGGAGTATCTGAAAAATCTGCCGGAGGGAGCTGAGCCTGACTCCTCAGAATGTCCTTATATAGATTATTACCATTTTTCAAGGGAAGCCCAGAGCGGATATGCGCAGGTAAATGGGGCAGACTGGTATTATGAAGCAAGATTCTGGGACGGCATGCCGGATCTGGATCTGCAGAATGAAGAGGTACGCCGGGAATTCGAGCAGGTGGCGGACTTCTGGCTGGATATGGGCGTGGATGGGTTCCGCCTGGATGCGGTGAAGGAATACGTCACCGGCTCTGTGGAAGACAATGTCGAGATTTTAAGCTGGTTTGCCGATTATATCCATGGCAAGGACCCGGAGAATTATCTGGTGTGTGAATGTTGGACAGATCAGAATACCTATGCGCAATATTACGCGAGCGGCGTGGACAGCATGTTTGATTTTACCTTCGCTGACAAGTCCGGAATCATCGCAAATGTGGTAAACGGCAAGGCATCCGCGGCATCCTATGCAAAGAATCTGGAAGCGGAGCAGGCTATGTATGCACAATACAATCCGGATTACATCAATGCCCCTTTTTACACGAATCATGATATGGGGCGGAGCACAGGCTACTATGCAGGAGAGAACAGTGAGGCACAGACGAAGCTTGGCAATGCCCTGAATCTGTTGTCCGGCGGAAGTGCCTTCCTCTACTATGGGGAGGAACTGGGAATGAAGGGCTCCGGCAAGGATGAGAATAAGCGTGCTCCCATGTACTGGAGCAAGGATGACAAAGCGGAAGGCATGTGCAAGGGACCTGCGGATATGGAAGATTTTCAGATGAAATTCGACAGTCTGGAAGAACAGCAGGAGGATCCGGATTCCATTTACAATTATGTAAAACAGGTGATCCGTATCCGGAACCAGAATCCCGCTATTGCCAGAGGCACCACCACTTATCTGGAGCAGTATTCCGGCGAGCAATGCTTTGCACTGACAAGAAGCTATGAAGACAGTACTTTATTACTGTTGGGAAATACTTCTGCGGAGCCTGCAAGTGTGGACCTGTCCGGACTTACCGTTGGTAACACTGCAGCAGAGGATCTGGTGCTGCTTGGAGAGCTTTATACCGGAGAGGAGAGCGCCAAACGCGAAGGAACTGCGGTCACACTTCCGGCATATTCTGTTTTGATACTGGGGGAAAAAGAGGAGCTGCAATGAGCAGTAATGAGACAAAACTGCATTGACAGTCCGGATTTCCTGTGCTACTGTAAGAATACGCAAATGCAATGAGGAAGAGAGTATTTATCATAGAAGTTTTACAGAGAACATTCCGTAAGGCTGAGAGGAATGGAACGGACAGATAGAGAAGATGGCTTCTGAGCGGCGCACCGAACGGATACCGGAACAGAATAGGAACGGTAGAAGCAAGGCTGCGACAGGATCCGCCTGTTACAGCGGATAGGGTTACGGACCCGAAGAGGTCTGTGCTGTGAGGTACAGACGAAGAGAAGTGGTAACACGAGATAACGCTCGTCTTCTTGAAGAACTTTATGTTCTTTTAGGAGATGGGCTTTTATTTTTAAGAAAAGGAGAATCAGATTTATGGAAAGCAAAGGAAAATATTATCTTACAACGGCCATTGCCTATACGTCCGCCAAACCCCATATCGGTAATAACTACGAGATCGTACTGGCTGACAGCATTGCACGTTTCAAGAGAAAAGAAGGTTATGATGTTTTCTTCCAGACCGGTACCGATGAGCACGGCCAGAAGATCGAACTGAAGGCAGAGGCAGCCGGTATCACACCCAAGGAGCATGTGGACAAGATCGCCGGTGTGATCCGCGGACTGTGCGACCTGTTAAACATTTCTTATGATAAGTTCATCCGTACTACCGATGAGGATCATGAGAAGCAGGTACAGAAGATTTTCAAGCGTCTCTACGATCAGGGAGATATTTACAAGGGAGCCTATGAGGGAATGTACTGTACTCCCTGTGAGTCTTTCTGGACGGAGTCCCAGCTGGTAGACGGCAAGTGCCCGGACTGCGGCGGTGTGGTAAAGCCTGCCAAGGAGGAGGCTTACTTCTTCCGTATGAGCAAGTATGCGGACAGACTGATCAAGCACATTAATGAGCATCCCGAGTTCATTCAGCCCGTATCCCGCAAGAACGAGATGATGAACAACTTCCTGCTTCCCGGCTTACAGGATCTGTGCGTATCCCGTACTTCCTTCACCTGGGGTATTCCGGTGACTTTCGATCCCAAGCATGTTATCTATGTATGGCTCGATGCGCTGACCAACTACATCACCGGTATTGGCTACGATGCAGACGGCAACAGCACCGAGCAGTACAAGAAGCTGTGGCCCGCAGACCTGCACCTGATCGGTAAGGATATCATCCGGTTCCATACCATCTACTGGCCTATTTTCCTGATGGCACTGGGCGAGCCTCTGCCGAAGCAGGTATTCGGACATCCCTGGCTTCTCATGGGCGGCGGCAAGATGAGTAAATCCAAAGGAAATGTGGTCTATGCGGATGATCTCGTAGATTATTTCGGTGTGGATGCGGTACGCTACTATGTACTGCACGAAATGCCTTTTGAAAACGATGGCAACCTGACCTGGGAGCTGGTGGCAGAGCGTACCAATTCCGACCTGGCCAACACCCTGGGCAACCTGGTGAACCGTACCATCTCCATGAGCAACAAATACTTTGGCGGTGTGGTAGAGAATAAAAACGCTCAGCTGACCGAGAATGATGCGGCAGTGGATGCGGATCTGAAGCAGACCGTGACCGGTACCTATGCAAAAGTTGTGGCAAAGATGGAAGAACTGCGTGTGGCAGATGCCCTGACCGAGATCTTCGGTATCTTCAAGCGCTGCAACAAATACATCGACGAGACAGAGCCATGGGTACTGGCGAAGGACGAAGCCAAGGCAGACCGCCTGGCAACCGTACTGTATAATCTGGTGGAAGGCATCATCATCGGAGCTTCCCTGTTAGAGCCCTATATGCCCGAGACAGCAGAGAGAATTGCAAAACAGCTGAACACCTCTCTGCGAGATTTTGACCAGCTGGAGCAGTTCGGTCTGTATGAGAGCGGCAGCAAAGTAACCGACCAGCCCGAAATCCTCTTCGCACGTCTGGATATGAAGGATGTAGCGAAAAAAGAGGCAGAACTGGAAGAAGCCATGATCAAGGCAGCAGCGGAGCATGAAGCGGAAGAAGCAAATGCAGAAGCTGAAAAAGCAGAGCAGGAAGCCATTGATATCGAGCCCAAGGCAGAGATCGAATATGACGATTTCGCAAAAATGCAGTTCCAGGTAGGTGAGATCATCTCCTGTGAGGCAGTGCCTAAGTCCAAGAAGCTTCTGTGCAGCCAGGTAAAGATCGGCAGTCAGGTACGTCAGATCGTCTCCGGCATTAAGGCGCATTACAGCCCCGAGGAAATGGTAGGCAAAAAGGTTATGGTACTGGTGAACCTGAAGCCCGCGAAACTGGCAGGAGTATTGTCTGAGGGCATGATCCTGTGCGCAGAAGACGCTGAAGGCAACCTCGCGTTGGTAACACCTGAGAAAAATATGCCGGCAGGAGCAGAGATCTGCTAAAACAGTTCGACCATGAACAGTGCGGATGTAATGGTTACTTTTTTACAAAAAAAGCAATATAGGACTTAAAATTTTATATAAAATGATATATAATGAATAGGACGCAGAAGCATATGGCTGTAAATTGACATTTGTTTTATGCGTCCTATGATTTTCTGCAACCAAGGAGGTCTTATGATCAAGGAAGAATTCTACTTTGACTCCCGGGACGGTGAGAACCGTATCCATGCAGTGCGATATACACCCGATGACGGTAACGTAAGAGGCATCGTGCAAATCGTGCACGGAATGGCAGAATACGTGGAACGCTATGAAAATCTGGCAGAATTTCTGACGAAGAGAGGAATCCTTGTCACCGGTGAAGATCATCTGGGACATGGAAAATCTGTTTCAGAGGGTGGATCCTTCGGTTACTTTTGCGAGCAGGATCCTGCAACGGTAGTAGTCCGGGATGTACATCGTCTGAAGAAGATCACGGAAGAACAATATCCGCAGGTGCCTTATATTATTCTGGGACACAGCATGGGATCTTTTATTGCCAGGAATTATCTGTGCCGTTACGGCAGCGGAATAGGCGGTGCGGTCATCGTAGGTACGGGAATGCAGCCGGCGGGGCTGATCTTTGCCTCAAAAGCCATGGCGGGAATACAGAAGCTGTTCTGCGGTTCGAAGCATGTCAGCCATTTTATGGATAAGGCTGCTTTCGGAGGCTATAACAAACGAATTGATTCTCCCAGAACTTCCAGTGACTGGCTCAGCCGGAATACGGAGAATGTGGACCGCTATATCGAAGACGAACTGTGCGGATTTACCTTTACAGTGAACGGTTTTCAGACTCTGTTTGAACTGATCCGCAGATTGCAGAAGCAGGAGAATCTGGAAAAGGTTCCCCAGAACCTGCCGATTCTTATGGTATCCGGAGCGGAAGACCCTGTGGGAGATTACGGTAAGGGTGTTCATAAGGCATGTGACTCTCTGAAGAGAGCCGGAGTGAAGAACATTACCGTGAAGCTATACGAGAATGACAGACATGAACTCCTGAATGAAGACGACGCTGAGGTGGCAATGGAGGACATCTGGCAGTGGATCTGCAAGGAAATTCCTGGGATCGCCTGAGAACAGAGGCGTCCCTGATCCTGAATCGGAGAGACGGTGCAGTATGGCAGATATGGCGAATGGCTACGAGATCAGATGGGCAGAGGACAAAGACTGGATCCCTGCCATGCATATGATCTGGAAGACTTTTTTGAAATATGAGGCGGTGGATTATACAGAGGAGGGAATCCGTAATTTTCATGAATTTATTACGGATGAACACCTCTATAAGTCGTTCCGGCAGGGGAGATATCAGATGATGGTGGCTTTGGATGGTGTCAGGATCATCGGAGCGGCTTCTGTGCGGAACTACAACCATTTGTCGCTTCTTTTCGTGGACGAAGAATATCATCACAGAGGTGTTGGACGGAGTCTGATGGGAAGAATGTGCGAATATCTGAAAAAAGAGGCGGGGGAACGGTATATGTCGCTGAAGGCAGCTCCGTATGCCGTGGATTTCTATCGGAAGCTGGGATTTCATGCAGTGCATGAGGAGGAAGCTTTTTCTGGGATCCGCGTAACACCGATGGAAAAATTTTTATAAAACACAGAAAAGGATATGACGTAAATGAAGATTTTTGACCTGGACAGTCCGTTAATGAATGTACTCAATAAAATGGCAGACCTGATGTGGCTGAACATTCTGACTCTGATCTGCTGTATTCCCATTATTACTGCAGGAGCGGCATTTACCTCCATGCATTATGTGGCACTAAAGATCGTGCGCAATGAGGAAAGTTATATTACCAGAAGCTTTTTCAAATCATTTAAGACAAATTTCCGCCAGGCTACTCTGATCTGGCTGCTGATCCTGCTGATAGCAGCAGTACTGGGTGGAGATTATTACATTATTACCAAATCCGGAATACAGTTCAGCAGCGTGCTGGTGGTTCTGATCATGGCTGCTGCAGTGCTTGTGATCTGCACGACATTGTATGTATTCCCGGTACTTGCCAAATTCGACAATACGATCATGGGAACCATCAGAAATGCTTTTATTATGAGCATCCTGCAGCTGCCCAAGACAGTTGTGATGTTTGTGATGGCATTTTTCCCGCTGATCATATATCTGGTGTCTTTACGACTGATACCGATCATCTTCCTGTTTGGTTTTTCCCTGCCGGCATATGCGTCCGCAATGCTGTATAATAAGTTTTTCCAGAAACTGGAAGACCAGCTTGTGTCAGAACAGGAGCCGGCACCGGAAGTATCACCGGAAGAGGATGAAAGAGTATTTCATGATGAGATCGATGAAAGCATTAAGATAGAGGATAAGTAGCAAGGTCGCCTGCCGGGCCGGGGTCTGATGGCGGAGACTCTAAAGACAGCAGATAAGAGGTGTTCAGAGTATGCAGAAGAGAAAAATATGGGAAAATTTCCTCCAATGGGTCCTGCCATGTGTATTGTTAGTCATTGCACTGGTCCTGAGCATATATGACTTTAATAATAAGATGGATGCAGCAATACAGACAGTTGTGGACGATCAGGCGGAACAGATCGGACTTTATTATGCTGCCGGGGTAGAGGATAAACTGAAAGCGCTGGGAAATATCACGGATGCGGTTGCGTCGATCATGGCGAGCCGCCCGGACAGAAGTGATGCGTTTCTGAATGAGAAGCTGGATACACTGATGAAGGCCAGTGATGCATATATGGTTGTATACTGTGCATCCAACGGTACGGGCTTTCTGAATGACAGACGGCAGATCGATATGACAGAGCTGAATTACTATGATAGTATCCTTGGTGAAACACCGCATTATCTGTTTACCAGATCGGATGGAATCAACGGACAGATGGCTTTCATCTATGTATGTCCTATTACAAATTCCGGAAATGTAAACGGATACCTGCTCAGTTATATGGAGCCGGCAGAGATGTCTGATTTATTTGAGAATTCCGTATACGGAGATAGGGCATTTTTCTCTCTGGTCGATCGCAACGGAACCATTATGGCATGCTATGGAGCGACAGAAGGAACGAAAATTTTACAAAACGATTTCTGGAATTCCTTAAAAGGGGTAGCAGAGAGCCTTGGAAGCTGGACACTGTTTGACAGACAACAGCAGAAGGGCGACAATGGGATACTGCATGTCAATGAGAACGGCGTAGGTAAGATTCTCTGTCATTTTCCCATTGCGGACACAGCCTGGAATCTGGTGGTAGGCATCGATGAATCCTATCTGTCCGGTATTCAGCAGTCCTTCCGTGGTCCTATTGTGGATCTGATCGTCAAGATCAGCATATCGATCGCAGCAGCCCTTATTGTGATCACGGTGATCAATGTGCTGGTACGAATAAAGGTCTCGGAACACAGCAAAGTCCTGGAAGACAAGGCAGACACCGATCTACTGACTGATCTGAACAACAAGATGGCCACAGAGCGTAAGATCCGTGAATATATGGAACAATATCCGGATAAGCAGGGGGTATTGTTTGTTCTTGATGTAGATAATTTCAAGAAGATCAACGACACCATGGGACATGCCTTCGGAGATGAAGTGCTCCGGAACCTGGCAGTGCGCCTGCAGTCCATGTTCCGTGCAACGGATATTGTGGGCCGTACCGGTGGTGACGAGTTCATGGTATTTCTCAAGGACATCCGTGATATTACCATGATCGAACGGGAAGGGAAGAAGATCGAACAGTTTTTCCACCAGTTTGAAGTCGGAGAATATGTGAAGTATTCTGTTACGGCCAGCGTGGGAGCAGCAGTGTTCCCCGGAGACGGCAATACCTTTGAAAATCTGTACAAATCCGCGGATAATGCGTTATATGTGTCAAAAAGACATGGAAAAAATCAGCTTACGTTCTACAAAAAGCCGGAAAAAGAGACACAGTAGAGACCACCTTGTGGAAAATGTCCAAGAAATAGAAACAGATTTGTTCAATCTGACAAGCATTTTTAAAAAAAGAAAAGTTTATAAGCAATTCATACAATATGATTCAAAATCTTTGTGAAATAGTGGTATGGCACATTTTCGTGAATTTCGTTATACTGATTTCAGATTCAAACGAGACATATCGTTTCACAATGAGAGAAAGTAACATTGTAAATATGAAAGGAGTATTTTCAAATGGCAAGTTTATCTTTAAAGAATGTCTGCAAAGTATATCCTAACGGTTTTGAAGCTGTTAAGGATTTCAACCTTGAGATCGCAGATCAGGAGTTCATTATTTTCGTAGGTCCTTCCGGATGTGGTAAGTCCACCACTCTTCGTATGATCGCAGGTCTGGAAGATATCTCTTCCGGTGAACTGAAGATCGGTGACAGAGTAGTTAACGATGTAGAGCCTAAGGACAGAGATATCGCAATGGTATTCCAGAACTACGCTCTGTATCCTCATATGTCCGTATATGACAACATGGCATTTGGCCTGAAGCTGAGAAAAGTTCCCAAGGATCAGATTGACAAGATGGTTAAGGAAGCAGCTAAGATCCTGGATCTGACTCCGCTGCTTGATCGTAAGCCCAAGGCTCTGTCCGGTGGTCAGAGACAGCGTGTTGCTATGGGACGTGCAATCGTTCGTAACCCTAAGGTATTCCTGATGGATGAGCCTCTGTCCAACCTGGATGCTAAGCTGCGTGTACAGATGCGTATCGAGATCGCTAAGCTGCATCAGAGACTGGGCACCACCATCATCTACGTTACACATGACCAGACCGAGGCTATGACCCTTGGTACCAGAATCGTTGTTATGAAGGACGGCGTTATCCAGCAGGTAGATACTCCTCAGAACCTGTATGAGAAGCCTTGCAACCTGTTCGTAGCAGGATTCATGGGATCTCCGCAGATGAACTTCTTAGATGCTACTGTTAAGGTAGAAGGCGACATCGCTAACCTGGTAATCGCAGGCCACAGCATTCCTCTTCCTCCCGCTAAGTCCAAGAAGCTGATCGATGGCGGTTACGATGGAAAGGTTGTTACCTTCGGTATCCGTCCTGAGGATGTATATGATTCCGAGATGTACATCGAGACCTCTCCTCAGAGCGTATTTACCTCTACCATCAAGGTTTACGAGTTACTTGGTGCAGAAGTATATCTGTACTTCGATCTTGACGAGTTCCCTATGACCGCAAGAGTAGATTCTCGTACCACTGCAAGACCTGGCGATACCGTTAAGTTCGCTCTGGATGTTGAGAAGATCCACGTATTCGACAAAGAGACCGAGCAGGTTATTACCAACTAGTCTTAATCAGAAATTTCAAGACCCTGTCTGTAATTACAGACAGGGTCTTTTTTCAGCATTTTGCTTGCACCAAATGCACAAATCCTTTATACTAAACATATATAGTGATGCCAATCCCACGATATGCGAATAGAGGGGAAGGATTGTGGGAGTGCGTACCACGGAGCAATCCGTAGCATCAAAGTCGGGGCTTTTTGACCCCGACATCATATAGCTCTACCATAGATAAAAGGCGAGACTGCCTGTAGAGGGAGCTTCTCAGTTATGAGTAGAGCGAACGGATATGAAATATTATAGAAAGGCGTGGACAATATGATTACAGGCCAGATTATACAGACAAGCATTGATGAATTAAAAGCAATCACAAAAGTAGACCTCGGAGTTTATGACCTGAACGGATCCGAAGTGGCATCTACCATGGAGAGAGATGACATTACGACTGATCTGATCACAGGCTTTGCAGCATCCCCTGCGGACAGTCAGGTGATCGGAGTGCATCATCTTCTGAAGATCCGTGATGAAGGTGAACTTTTATATGTGTTGGTTGCCCGCGGAATGACAGACGATGTGTATATGGTGGGCAAGATTGCCGTCAGCCAGATTCAGAATCTCGTCATTGCCTATAAAGAGCGTTTTGACCGGAACAACTTCTTCCAGAATCTGTTACTGGACAATTTGTTGTTGGTAGATATCTACAACAGAGCGAAGAAGCTTCATGTGGAAGTAACTTGTCCCAGAGCGATATATCTGATCGAGACGAAGGATGAGAAGGACGGTATTGTATCGGAAGTGCTTAAGAGCATGTTCTCACCCCAGTCGGGAGATTATGTGACTGCTGTAGACGAATCCAGCCTGATCCTGATCAAGTCTGTGGAGAATACTACAACGCCGCAGGCATTGCACGAACTGGCAGAGACTATCGTAGCAATGATGAATGCGGAAGCTCTGCTGGATGTCAAGGTGGCTTACGGTACTGTGGTACAGGAACTGAAGGATGTCTCCAAGTCCTACAAAGAAGCTAAGATGGCACTGGATGTAGGCAAGATCTTCTATGCAGAGAAGAAAGTAATTGCGTACAGCACACTGGGAATCGGACGACTGATCTATCAGCTTCCGGTGAATCTGTGCAAAATCTTCATCGAAGAGATCTTCGGAGACAATGTACCTTACGACCTTGACGAAGAGACATTGAATACATTGAACAAGTTCTTTGAGAACAATCTGAACGTGTCGGAGACTTCCAGACAACTGTTTGTACATCGTAACACTCTGGTGTATCGTATTGAGAAGATCCAGAAGAGCACCGGGCTGGACCTGCGCAGCTTCGATGATGCATTGACCTTCAAGATCGCATTGATGGTCGTTAATTATATGAAATATCTGGATAACCAGGAATATTAAGGACAACCCCCTGCATAAAGTTAGATAGAAACTTTATGCGGGGGGATTTTTATGTCATATCGGAAACAGATCAGTTATTTGGAATTACAGGAAAATGGACAGCGAATCCGAAATGCGGGATATGCGAGGCTGGAAAGCCTGGATAAAGAAGAAATTTTGACAGTGCAGCTGAATGGACAGGAAATCGTGTCCGGTAAGGAGATACTGCTGTATTTGCAATGGAAAAGTGGGGAACAGCAGCTGTGCGAAATGACGATAGATCGGGGAAAAGATTCTTGGGAGAAAAGGATTCCGTTGGAAAAAGAGGAGGAGCAGATACTTGGGATACGCATTCCGCTGGAAAGGAATTGCGCCATCGTTGGGAAATTCGGAGGAACCGGAGATACCAAAAAGAAATCCGTGTCAAAGCCGGAAAACGTGATGAAAAGCGAAGAACCGAAGCAGATAGAGAAGAAAGCAGAGGTAACGGCGGAAACAGCCATGCCCATGGAAACAGGAAAACGGCAAGCACAAACGGTAAAGGAATCCGGTGCCGTTACGGAAGACATCCTGCACATGAAAGATACCAAATGGGAGCAGCTGAGCAGCATTTACCCACACATTCATCCCTTCCGGGATGCCAGGGAATTTCTCTCCGTAGGACCGGAGGATTTCGTGGTTCTGCAGGAACGCTGTTATCAGATGACCCATAATAGCTTTTTGCTGCATGGATATTACAATTACAGACATTTGCTGTTGCTGCGGCAGGAGACAGCCGGGCAGGCAAAGTATTACATAGGAGTTCCGGGAAACTTTTATGAACGGGAGAAACAGGTCGCGAGAATGTTTGGCTTTGAGAGCTTTGAAGGAGCCAGAGAACCGGCCTGGGAAGGAGACTTCGGATATTATCTGATCTCTGTGGAACTGTGAGAGGATCACAGTCCCCGTTCATCGAATTCCGGAATAAAGCTTTCACTGGCGGACGTTCCTTCCTGACGAAATCCGCGTTCGATGCCGATCCGTTCTGCAAACCGCAGTACACGGTCATATTCTTCCTGCGTTACGGTACGATTTAATGCTTCGATATTTGCAACCTGTGGCAGCGGTGTATATTGATTCATGATACTGATATAGATATGATCTCCGTAGGTCTCATGGAGATAGCGCAGGATTTTTTTGGAATCCTTCGTCTGTCCGGGCAGAAGCAGATGCCGTACGATAAGTCCCCGTTGCATTAATCCGGTATCCTCTTCGATGACAGAATCCCCCACCTGGCGATACATTTCCGAAATAGCTGCACAGGCAGCTTCAAAATAATCCGGAGCATGGGAATACGCAGTGGAAAGTTCCGGGGAAAAATATTTCAGATCCGGAAGATAAATATCCACCAGTCCTTCCAGATAGTGCAGTGCTTTCGGAGATTCATAGCTGCCGGTATTGTATACAATGGGAAGATGCAGCCCCTGCTGTTTCGCCTGCTCCAGTGAAATAACGATCTGCGGCAGAAAATGAGTCGGAGTGACGAGGTTGATATTATTTGCCCCCTGCTCCTGCAATTGCAGAAAGATTTCCACCAAATGTTCCGGAGAAATGAATCGTCCGGCCTTACCCAAAGCAATATTGTGATTCTGGCAAAAGACACATCTGAGATTACAGCCGGAGAAAAATACGGTTCCGGAGCCGGAAGTACCGGAAATACAGGGCTCCTCCCAATAATGCAGGGAGGCTCTGGCAGCCATGAGCTCGGCGGTCTGCCCACAGTACCCAGTCTGACCGGCGAGACGGTTCACATGGCAGGCCCGGGGGCAAAGCACACAGTCGGACATGATGTCACGAAACCAGGTGTCGGCATTATTATTCGAAAAAGCAGTAGTCTCTACAGCCATATCTGTACATCCTTCTTATTCATAGCTACAAATATCAAAACCGCATACGCCGGACCATGACAGCAGCTCCACCCAGTTTCCTCACGGCACATGGAAGGTTCTACTTAGTGCTGCTTTGTTCCCAACCTGACACGGTTCGTAGATTTCCATTGCGTAAGACCGAGTTTCATCACCACTGCATGGCAACCCGACATATACGGCTTTTTTAGTGTATCTGTTTCCGGCGGCTTTGTCAAGCCTCTTTGCCTTGAAGGAAACCAATAAGAGTGATATAATCAAAATAATACGTAATTTTGTCGAAAAATAGCTGCCTGCGGAGAAGGGTCCATGGAAAATAAACGAAAAAGTATATCTTTACTGGGATGGATAATTGGTGCACTTTTACTGATATATCTGGGTGTGTTCTGTTACCTGAATCTGTGCAGGTACACACAGCATGTGGATTCGGATATTGCCGCGGAGGCTTTGCTGGCCCGGGAGATCTGGGTGGAGAAGGACATTACCCCTAATGACTGGATTTCCAGCACGGAGCGCCGTATCATCGGCATGCCTACGGTAACGGCCGCATTTTACGGGATCACCGGCAGTATGCAGACGGCGGTTGGAATTGCCTGTGTGCTGCTTGGCGCGATTTTGCTGGGAACCTTCTATTTTTTTCTGAGAAAATTGTCTTTGAGCAGGCAGGCATCTGTCACTGCCCTGCTAGTACTGTGCGCGTTGCCGGCTAACGGTTTTCGCAATGAAGGACAGATGGTCCCTTTTGTTACACTGCTGTTATTTTTGTTTGCGGAGTATTATGTATTTCATGGAATATTTCTATTTTTAAATATCCTCTTTTATATAAAATTGAGAGAAAAGCAACGAATTACCAGAAAGATCTTTTTGGAGTGGCTGGTATTGTTTATAACTGCGGTTTTGTTGAACTGCGGCGGTCAGAGATGCCTGCAGGTCATCATCCTTCCACTGCTTGTGGTGGAAGTAATTGCTTTATTTAGGGAATCGGGACACTTTAAACAAAAATTGCCCGGAGGACGTTATCTCCCCACAGCTTATGTGGGAAGCCTCGTCCTGGCGTTCCTGGTATCCTGTTTGTACGGCGGCAGAGGAGACTACGCGGTTTATCTGTTGCAACCACGGGAGATGGTGGAAAAACTGCTACTTACGGTTCCGGCAGCCATACTGGAGAATTTCGGACTGGCGGGTAATGCGAAGGTCGGAAGCTTTGCATCTCTGATACAGTTGCTCCTTTGGGCATTTCTGATCCTGCTGGGATATGGACTCTGGTATGTGTTCCGGGAAAAAACAGAGACCACAGACAGACAGAAAAATGCGCTGATGATCCTGCTTGCTTCGGTGGGAGTGACCGCGTTTATTATTGGGATCACCAGTGCCGAGGCGGCACATTATTACTTTTTCATGGCATGGTTCGCGGCTGCTGTTCTGGTGGCGGTGATGGTGGATCATATGCCGGAGAGACAGCCGGTATTCGCAGGACTGATCTTAACGGCGGTAGCATTGTTTGCCATACTGAATCTGAAATACACCTATTATGATGCAGTCACGACACAGGATAATCTGAAGGAGTATCAGGAAGTGGCGGATTTCCTCATGGACGAGGGAATCGAATACGGCTATGCGGAATTTTGGGATGCGGAACGGATCTGCCTGATCACAGACGGGAAAGTGACCATGGGACATTCCTATACCATGGCGAACCTTTCGGGATACTGGTGGCTGACCAGTACCAAATGGTATCCGCCGGCTTTACCTAGGGAAATGCGGACAGCATACGTGGTGCGGACGGAAATGCGTGAAGCCTTTGAACAACAATTTCCGGAAGGGAAAGCACCGATACTGGAATATGAGAATGAAAAGCTGGCAGTATATGTCGGTGACAGAAATTATGTGGAACTATAAGATAAATATGAGGGAACATTAATGGAAAAAATATACCGTATTCTGTTGGGAATATTTCTTGTCTGTCTTATGCCGATCCTCATGATCCTCGGCTATTGGTCCTGTCGGTATTCTTACTACGGAACTGTAGATTACAGCATGAAAAATCTACTGATAAAAGACAGCACTTGGAAGCATATTTTCATTTTCCTGTTGGCATCCGTCATCGTCTACGAAGGAGATAAATGGCTGACTGCCCAAAATCAGATAAAGCAGGAAAAAATCTGCATCTATACATTGTTGGCAGCCAGTGTTACTGCGTTTCTGCTGGGAAGTATCTACGTTCTCAACAATCCCTATTATCCGGTAGGAGATCAGATCAGCGCCACGGCATTTGCAGCATATTGCCGGGATGGCAACTTCATTATGTTGTGCTCCGGAGGTTATGTGGGGATGTACCAACAACAAAAAGGACTGGGGATATTATACGAGATGCTGTTTGCCCTTTTTGGAAACTTTAACTATACTCCGGCCAAAATTCTGCATGTAGTATGGTGGGTAATGGCAATTTTGGCGGGATACGGATTTCTGAAGCTGAATACAGACAGAGCCATATTCCGGGTCGTATATTGCTTCATGATGTCAGGCTGTATTCCCTTTTTACTTTATTTACCTTATATTTACGGAGATGTGCTTAGTATCAGCTTTGGAATAGTAATGTTCTGGGCAGTGTCAGCTTATGAACATTATGAGAAGAAGAGATATATTGCGTTGGCGGCATGTGTAGCAGGGGTTGCTGTGCTCGCCCGGAAAAATACATGGATCATACTTATTGGAGTGGGAATTTATGCAGTTCTGGTCTGCCTGAAGAAAAAGAAGGGACAATATCTGCTGGCTGGGGTTGCGATTCTTCTGACAGCAACACTGACGGTAAAAGCCGTGGATGTAATGTATGAATACCGATCCGGATATCCCAGCGGCATCGGCATCCCCAGCATTCTCTGGATCGCCATGGGATTGCAGGAGACAGATGGTATGGCCGGTGTGTACAATCGTTATCAGCAGGCCACGTTTGCAGACCATGATTTTCAGCAGGAGCCTGCGGCACAGGAAGGCAGGGAATATATTCGCGAACGGTTAAAGGAATTCCGGGAGAATCCGTCCATGATGGTGGATTTTTTCAAGAGAAAGTTGGAGAATCAATGGATCGAGCCACTGTTTTCCAGCCTTAAAGCAACAGAGACTTTTGATACAGATGGAGAGCCGCTGCCATCGGTTATTCAAAGTCTGTACTATGGAAATCTGCATGAAATCGTATGGAAGCTGGCCAACTATTACCAGAGCCTGGTATATCTGGCAGGGATTGTACTTGGTGCAGCCCTATGCGGCATATGGTGGCGGAAAAAAGAGGTGTCTTCAGCCTTGTGGCTGCCGTTGATCGGTATAGTGGGAGGTTTCCTGTTCAGTGTGATATGGGAGGCACAGTGCAGATATGTATTTCCCTATTATGTATTTTTGATCCTGTATGTGCCCATGGGACTTTATGAGATGGGAAGAGTAATTTCTCGATTGACCGGATACAGGAAGAAGACAACAGAAAAAGATCAGACACAGGAAGAGAGCTTACAAGAGATCGCCTGATGCTTTTCTGGCAGCTTTCTCCTGCTTGTTCCGGATGCGGAGCTCCTCAAAAAAAGTCTTCAGCATCTGACTGCATTCTGCTTCCAAAATGCCCCGGGTAACCTTCACTTGATGGTTAAACTGGGGCATTTCCAGTATATTCAGGATGGATCCGGCGCATCCGGCCTTGGGATTCATGCAGCCCATGACGACTTCGGGGATCCGGGCCTGCACGATGGCACCGGCGCACATCTGGCAGGGTTCCAGTGTCACATAGAGGGTGCACTCTTCCAGGCGCCAGTCGCCGATGACCTTGCTGGCTTTGTTGATCGCTGTGATCTCCGCATGCGCCAGCGTATTTTTATCTGTATTGCGGCGGTTATAACCCCGGCCGATGATCTTTCCCTCGTGTACGATGACACAACCGATGGGAACTTCTCCCAGAGCGTAGGCTTTTTTTGCCTGTTTCAGGGCTTCTTTCATATATTTTTCTTCCACACTTTTGATGACTGCCATGATATGTGTTGCCTTTCCGGCGCTTTCGCTGTCCTATTTTAATCTGTTTTGGAAAACCTTTTCCAAAAATTCAAGCCATATTTCGTAAATGCTGTACATTGACGAAATTGCCATTAACTTATAGTATAGAGAATATATGAGCAAACGTCAAATGGAACAAGACCGCATTCCGTCGCGGTAACGGAGAAAAACGGGCGCAGGGGTCTGCGGCCGGAACGGGGGATTTATGGTATCAATCAAAGAAGTGGCAAAACATGCCGGGGTGGCAATTTCAACAGTATCCAAGGTCTTAAACGGCTACCCGAATGTCAGTGAAGAGACGAAAAAGAAGGTACAGGACGCCATCAAGGAGCTGAATTATATTCCGAATTCCATTGCTGCGGCGCTTTCCTCCAAGCAGTTTGGAAGAATCGCGCTGGTGCTGGATCCCAATAGACAGACCCAGGCCATTGACCAGATCTTCATGCAGTATCTGGTAGGGGCATTGGATAAGGCGAAAGAACTGAATGTGGAAGTCGTGACGATCTTTCCTTCTATGATCGCGGGAATGACAGCGGAAGAGATCACCAGATCTTTTCTGTCACAAAGTATCTCGGGCGTTGTGATCTATGGCATGTCCAAAGAAGATAAAGTACTGCAGAAACTCATCCGGGAAAAGCAGTTCGCCTGTGTGGTAGTGGATGCACCGATTGTAAATGCCAGGACCACATACATCAGTATCGATCAGGAACAGGCCCAGTACGATGTGGCGAAAAAGACGGTGCTGGACGATAATTGCAAGCGTGTGTTATACATCGCAGGCAGAAGAGACGGTTATGTCACGGAACAGAGATTAAAAGGCATGAAGCGTCTGGTGAAAGACTTGGATCTGACCATGATGGTGAGACAGGGAGATTTCAGTGAGCTGACAGCGAGAAACGTGGCACTGAAATACGCGAAAAATAAGGACGTGGTAGTCTGTGCATCCGACCTGATGGCAATCGGCGCCATGAACGCCCTGATCGATATGGACATTTTCCGTCCGGTGTGCGGTTTCGATGGCATCACCCTGATGGGATATGTCGGTAAGCAGATGAATACGATCAGACAGGATTTCTACAGCATCTCCAGCAGAGCCGTGGAAGAAGTACATCAGCTGATGAACGGCGGTGAGGGACATCAGGTAGTCATGCCCCACAGTATCGTGAAAATGTACTATAAGGACATTATCTGTTAAGCTATTTTGCACAAAAATACAGGAAAATCAAAGAAAGGGTTGCGGAAAACGTTTTCCTATGGTATCCTGTGTATTGTAAGAGAGCAACAAAACTATTTTTCCTGAAAAACGGAGGAAATGGCATCCGCTGATTCAGGGAAAACCGCAACAGAGAGAATAGAAAAATAGTGCGCTTCCCTGGGGAAACGTGCGGAAATGGGGTTAAAGATGAATTTAGAGCAGACATTAAACGAGATCACCGGCAAAATGTATGGAAAAAATATCGGTGCCTGCACCGATGCACAGCTGTACACCGGAGTACTGCAGCTGACCAAAGAGAAGATGGCAGAGACTCCTGCAATCACCGGAGACAAGAAAGTATATTACATTTCCATGGAGTTCCTGATCGGTAAGCTGTTATCCAACAACCTGATCAACTTAGGTATCTATGAGGAGCTGAGCGATATCCTGAAGAAAAACGGCAAGAATCTGGCAGACATCGAAGAGGCAGAGCCGGAACCCTCTCTTGGTAACGGTGGACTTGGAAGACTGGCAGCATGTTTCCTGGATTCCATCGCTACTCTGGGACTTCCCGGAGACGGTATCGGTCTGAACTACCACTTCGGTCTGTTCAAGCAGGTATTCAAGGATCATCTGCAGAATGCTGAGAAGAACGATTGGATCCAGAAGGATTCCTGGCTGAACAACACCGGCACTAAGTTTGAAGTAGCTTTCGGTGACCGCAAGGTGACTTCCGTATTGTATGATATTGACGTGGTAGGTTATGAGAACGGACTGAACAAGCTGCACTTATTTGATATTGAGACTGTGGATGAGAGCCTGGTAAAGAAAGGCATCACTTTCGATAAGGAAGCCATTGAGAAGAACCTGACTCTGTTCCTGTATCCGGATGATTCCGATGAAGCCGGTAACCTGTTACGTATCTACCAGGAGTACTTCATGGTATGCAACGGTGCCCAGCTGATCCTGAAGGAAGTAAAGGAAAAAGGCTATGATCTGCATACTCTGCCTGAGCATGTGGCAATCCAGATCAACGATACCCATCCTACCATGGTTATCCCTGAGCTGATCCGTATCCTCACCACTGAGGAAGGCTTCACTATGGACGAAGCCATTGACGTGGTAAGCCACACCTGCGCGTATACCAACCACACCATCCTGGCAGAAGCTCTGGAAAAGTGGCCTCTGGCTTATATTGAAAAAGTAGTTCCTCAGCTGGTTCCCATCATCAAGGAGCTGAGTGACCGTGTGGCAAAGAAATATAAGGACGAAAAAGTTCAGATCATCGATAAGGATAAGAGAGTGCACATGGCACACATCGACATCCACTACGGTTACAGCGTCAACGGTGTGGCAGCGATCCATACCGAGATTCTGAAAGAGAGTGAACTGAATCATTTTTACAAGATTTACCCTGAAAAGTTCAACAACAAGACCAACGGTATCACCTTCCGTAGATGGCTGCTGTCCTGCAACCATGAGCTGGCTGCGTTCCTGACCCAGACCATCGGCGACAGTTACAAGAAGGATGCCGAAGAATTACAGAAGCTGTTAGAACATAAGGACGATCAGGCGGTACTGGATGCTATCTATGATATCAAGAAGACCAAGAAGACCGAGCTGGTATCTTATATCAAGGAGAAGGAAGGCGTGGAGCTGAATCCCGATTCCATCTTCGATATTCAGGTAAAGCGTCTGCATGAGTATAAGCGTCAGCAGATGAACGCACTGTATATCATTCACAAATATCTGGAGATCAAGGGCGGCAAGAAGCCTTCTACACCGCTGACCTTCATCTTCGGTGCAAAGGCTGCACCTGCGTATGTGATCGCTCAGGATATCATTCATCTCCTGCTGGTAATGTCCGACATTATCAATAATGATCCTGAAGTCAGCCCTTACATGAAGCTTGTTATGGTAGAGAACTACAACGTAAGCTATGCCGAGAAGCTGATCCCTGCCTGCGATATCTCCGAGCAGATTTCTCTGGCATCCAAGGAAGCATCCGGAACCGGTAACATGAAGTTCATGTTAAACGGTGCAGTAACACTGGGTACAAGTGACGGTGCAAACGTAGAGATCCATGAGCTGGTAGGCGATGACAATATCTACATCTTCGGTAAGGATAGTGACACTGTTATCAAGCATTACGAGAAGGCAGATTATGTCTCTAAGGACTACTACAAGAAGAGCCCTGTGATCAAGGAAGCAGTGGACTTCATCGTCAGCAAAGAAGTACTCAAAGTGGGCAAAAAGGAGAACCTGGAGCGCTTGTACAACGAGCTGCTGAACAAAGACTGGTTCATGACCCTGCTTGACTTAGAGGACTACATCAAGGTAAAGGATCAGGCATTCGCCGATTATGAGGATCAGCAGAAGTGGAAGAAGATGATGCTGGTGAACATCGCCAAGGCAGGCTTCTTCTCCTCCGACAGAACCATCGCAGAGTACAACAGAGACATCTGGAAATTGAAATAATAGACATGCAGCCCCGGTGTGAATGCACCGGGGTTTCATGATAAATTGAGAGTTAGTTGATTAACTTATTGGCCAGCCTACCGTAGCCCTTGGCAGGGTATGAGAAACGCTGACATCGTTTCCGCTCGGAAACAGATCGCAGCGGCACATAAGCGAGGAAAATACCCTCGCTAAGTGCCGGCGTCTGTTTACGGTCAGCTTATTCTTATACCCTGCCGGGGCTACTGATTTTTGAAATATAAAGTTCCGTGTTATACCTTCGGTTTTCACGATTTGGGTATCTGCAATAGAACAAGCTTCTCATACCCACAAACTTTTCTCAGTGTGGGTATCAATGGCAAAACAAGCTTCTTATACCCACAAACTTTTCACAGCGTGGGTATCAGCAACGAAACAAGCTTCTCATACCCTCAAACTTTCCATAGCGTGGGTATCAGTGGCAAAACAAGCTTCTTATACCCTCAAACTTTCCATAGCGTGGGTATCAGCGGCAAAACAAGCTTCTCATACCCATAAACTATTCACGCTGAGGAGGAAGAAGGGTACAAAGAAGCTTGCTCCTATCATCTGTGCCCACGCTGAGGAGGAAGAAGGGTACAGAGAAGCTTGCTCCTATCATCTGTGCCCACGCTGAGGCGGGAGAAGGGTACAGAGAAGCTTGTTCCTATCTCCTGTGCCCACGCTGAGGCGGGAGAAGGGTACAGAGAAGCTTGTACCTATCATCTGTGCCCACGCTGAGGAGGAAGAAGGGTACAGAGAAGCTTGCACCTATCATCTGTGCCCACGCTGAGGAGGAAGAAGGGTACAGAGAAGCTTGCACCTATCATCTGTGCCCACGCTGAGGCAAAAGAATGGGCACAGGCGGAACTTGTCCTGTCTACGGCAGGCCTACGCAATGAGCCACGCTATTCATAAGATTGCCAGCAAAAGGCGCTGCCAATCTTATTTCATATCGCGGCGTTCGCCGCATCACGGCAAAAATAAAAACCGTGATTTGTGAGCAAGCTCCCAATCACGGTTCTTATTTTGCCTATGCGCGGCTCATTGCTCGCGTAAACTCTCAAGTTACAGAACAATTGAAATTATCCATAAACATTTATCGACACTTTATTCCGTTGTGAAAATGCACAAAAACAATGTTGCAGATTTGACAACAATATACAAACTTCCGATAAATTACAGGAAATCTCTTGCAACTGATTCGTGAATGTGCTATCTTCTAATTACAGCAACGGAAACGTTACCGGTAACAATACCGATACCGATTCCGAAACACTTACGGGAACATGAAAAAATTATGAAATGACCCGTACAAACATAAAGGAGAGGTAAGATTATGAAGAAGAAATTGGCAAGCGTATTACTTTGTGCAGTAATGGCAGCTTCCATGCTGACCGGTTGTGGAAACTCCGGTGATGCAGCAGCTACCACCCCTGCTACCGACAGCAAGACCGATGCAGCAACCACCGAAGCTGTTGAAACGACAGCAGCTGCAGACGGATCTGTATACTACCTGAACTTCAAACCTGAAGTTGACGAAGTATGGCAGAAGCTGGCTAAGGAATATACCGAGGAGACCGGTGTTCCTGTAAAGGTTGTTACCGCAGCAAGCGGTACCTATGAGCAGACTCTGATGTCTGAGATCGCTAACAAGGAAGCACCTACCCTGTTCCAGATCAACGGACCTATCGGTTATCAGAACTGGAAAGATTACTGTGCAGACTTAAAGGATACAGACCTGTACAGCTGGTTAATGGATAAGAGCCTGGCAATCACCGGCGAAGACGGTGGTGTATACGGAATCCCTTACGTAGTAGAGGGTTACGGTATCATTTACAACGACGCTATCATGCAGAAGTACTTCGCACTGGATGGTGCTAAGGCAGCAAGCATGGATGAGATCAACAACTTCGCTAAGTTAAAAGAGGTTGTAGAAGATATGCAGGCTAAGAAAGATGAGCTGGGTATTGAAGGCGTATTCGCTTCCACATCCCTGACTCCCGGTGAAGACTGGAGATGGCAGACTCATCTGGCTAACATCCCTGTATACTATGAGTTCAAAGACAAGGGTATCACCGATACCGACAACCTGGAGTTCACTTACTCCGATAACTTCAAGAACATTTTCGATCTGTACATCAACAACTCCTGCACAGCACCCGGCCTGCTGGGAAGCAAGTCTGTAGACGACTCCATGGCTGAGTTCGCTCTGGGTCAGGCAGCAATGGTACAGAACGGTAACTGGGGTTGGAGCCAGATCAATGGCGTAGACGGCAACACTGTTAAGCCTGAGGATGTTAAGTTCCTTCCTATCTATACTGGAGTTGAAGGTGAAGAGAACCAGGGACTGTGCACCGGTACTGAGAATTTCTTCTGCATCAACAAGGAAGCTTCTGCTGAGGATCAGGCAGCATCTATCGCATTCGTTGAATGGCTGTTCTCTTCTGAGACCGGTAAGGCAGCAGTAACCAACGACCTTGGATTCATCGCTCCTTTCGATACCTTTAGCGATGACGAAAAGCCCACCGATCCTCTGGCACAGGAAGTTCTTCGTTACATGGCAGATAGCTCCAAGACATCTGTAGCATGGAACTTCACTTCCTTCCCCAGCCAGCAGTTCAAGGATGACTTCGGTGCAGCTCTTCTGGAGTATGCTTCCGGTTCCGTTGACTGGGATGCTGTAAAGACAACCGTAGTTGAAAGATGGGCAGCTGAAAAGGCCGCAACTGCAGCTAACTAAGCTCCATCAACAAAAAGACAATAACTTAATCCATCTTATATAACTTCAGACACAGGGGGCGGTGGTGGTACCACGGCCCCTGTGTTTGTAAAAAAGGAGACAGGCTTATGCAAAAGACATTAAAAAGATATTTTCCCATTTTTGTACTGCCTACCCTGATCGCGTTTTCCTTTGCTTTTATTATACCGTTTGTCATGGGCGTATATCTGTCCTTTTGCAAATTTAAGACAATTACAAACGCGCAATTTGTAGGCTTAGACAATTACATTAAAATTTTTGCGGACAAAGATTTTGTCAACGCATTTGGATTTACTCTAAAATTCTCCGTAGTGTCCATTGTCACCATTAATGTGTTTGCCTTCATTTTGGCACTGGCATTGACGAGAAAGATCAAAGGAACCAACCTGTTCCGTACAGTATTTTTCATGCCGAACCTGATCGGCGGTATCATTTTGGGATATATCTGGCAGCAGATGATCAACGCAGTATTGTTAAAATACGAGACAACACTGGTGGCGAATCCGACCTATGGATTCTGGGGTCTGATCATTCTGATGAACTGGCAGATGATCGGTTATATGATGATCATTTATGTAGCCGGACTGCAGAATGTACCTACGGATCTGATCGAAGCAGCAGAGATCGATGGAGCTACTTCGTTACAGACATTATTCAAAGTGAAAATTCCGATGGTTATGCCATCTATTACCATATGTTTGTTCCTCACCGTGTCCAACAGCTTTAAGCTGTTCGACCAGAACCTTGCATTGACGGCTGGAGCACCCAGCAAAAAGACAGCTATGCTGGCTCTGGATATCTACAATACCTTCTATGGCAGAAGCGGATTTGAAGGTGTTGGTCAGGCCAAAGCAGTACTGTTCTTCATTGTAGTGGCAGTCATTGCCCTGGGACAGCTGGTACTTACCAGACGTAAGGAGGTAGAGCAATAATGACTAAGAAAAAAACTTCTAATGTGATCATTTTTTGTATCCTGTGTGTGCTGGTAGTTGCATTTTTGACACCTATTTTCTTCGTGCTGATCAACTCCTTTAAGGGAAAACTGTTCATCAGTAACAATCCTTTCGCACTGCCTACTGCAGAGACTTTTGCAGGGCTTACCAACTATGTGAACGGTATTGAAAAAACAGGTTTCTTCACAGCCTTCGGATGGTCTGCTTTTATCACGGTATTTTCTGTGGCAGCGATCATTCTGTTTACTTCCATGACCGCTTATTACCTGACCAGAGTAAAAACCGGTGTGACCAACGTATTGTATTATATGTTTGTATTTTCCATGATCGTGCCTTTCCAGATGGTTATGTTCACGATGTCTAAGCTGGCGAATATGACTCACTTAAATAACCCTCCCGGAATGGTGCTTCTGTATCTGGGCTTCGGATCTGGTCTGTCCGTATTTATGTTCTGCGGATTTATCAAATCTATTCCGTTAGACATCGAAGAGGCAGCCATGATCGACGGCTGTAATCCGCTGCAGACTTTCTTCGGCGTCGTAATGCCGATCCTGAAGCCGACTGCTATCACAGTAGCGATTCTGAACGCTATGTGGATCTGGAATGACTATTTGCTGCCCTATCTGGTAATTGGTCTGAGTACTAATTACAAAACCATCCCGGTTGTAGTACAATATCTGGTAGGCTCTTACGGGGCAAAGGATCTGGGTGCCATGATGGCACTGCTGGTACTGTCTGTTATCCCTATCATCGTCTTCTATCTGACCTGTCAGAAGTACATCATCGAAGGCGTGGTAGCCGGCGCAGTTAAGGGTTAAACGAAAAAGTTACAACGGGAGATTTATGTTATGAGAAAAAGTGGAATCTTGCTGCCGGTGAGCAGTCTGCCTTCCAAATACGGAATCGGCTGCTTTTCCAAAGAAGCATACAAATTTATTGACAGATTAAAAGAAGCCGGTCAGGCATACTGGCAGATTCTGCCGTTAGGTCCGACCAGCTATGGAGATTCTCCTTACCAGTCCTTCTCCACCTTTGCAGGGAATCCTTATTTCATCGATCCTGAGGATCTGGTGGCGAGAGGCTATGTGACCGCTGAGCAGTGCAATGCTTATGATTTCGGTACTGACATTCATTCCGTGGACTACGGTAAAATCTACAAGAGTCGCTTCCGCCTGCTAAAAGAAGCGTTTGATAATAGTCATATTGAAGAAGATGCAAGATTTCAGGAGTTTGTAAAGAAGAATGCATACTGGCTGGAGGATTATGCATTATATATGGCAGTCAAGGATGGCTTTCGTGGTATCTGTTGGGCAGCCTGGGAGGATGATATCAAACTGAGAACTCCTGCGGCTATGGACAAATATCGCAGAAAATATGCGAAAGAGATCGCTTTTTACCAGTTCCAGCAGTATCTGTTCCAGGTACAGTGGGAGAAACTAAAGACCTATGCCAACGATAACGGCATCAAGATTATCGGGGATATTCCAATTTATGTGGCATTTGACAGCTCAGATGCCTGGGCGAATCCGGAGCTGTTCCAGTTTGACGAGGATTGTGAGCCGGTAGCAGTAGCGGGATGCCCTCCCGATGCATTTTCTGCCACCGGACAGCTGTGGGGTAATCCTCTGTATAACTGGGAACATCACAAAGAGACCGGTTATGCCTGGTGGATGCAGCGGCTGGCAGCCTGCTTTGAGCGCTATGATGTGGTACGTATCGATCATTTCCGTGGATTCGATGCTTATTATGCGATTCCCTATGGGGAACCCACTGCGGAGCACGGTCACTGGGAACAGGGTCCGGGATACGATATTTTCCGTGCCATGAAGGAAAAATTGGGAGAAAAAGAAGTTATTGCAGAAGACCTTGGCTTTTTAACACCATCTGTGATAGAATTAGTGAAGAAATCCGGTTATCCAGGTATGAAAATTTTGCAGTTTGCTTTTGATTCCCGTGAGGAAAGTGATTATTTGCCGCACAATTATACACATAATTGCGTGGTATATACAGGAACTCATGATAATGATACTGTGATGGGGTGGTATGACACCTTGAAGGGAGCTGACAAAAAGCTCTGTGACGACTATCTGCGTCTGAAAAATGCGGACGGAGAGCCGATTCCCAGAGAGCAGATTCCCTGGGAATTCGTGCGTGCCGCAATGTCCAGCGTAGCGGATATGGCGATCATTCCCATGCAGGATTATCTCGGACTGGGATCGGAGGCCCGCATCAACATTCCTTCCACGCTTGGCATCAACTGGATGTGGAGAATGGGGAACGGAGATTTTACAAAGGAGCTTGCAGGGCGGATCCGCAGCATGACGAAGCTGTACGGCAGATAAGTCTGTAGGCTTAGAAAGGTTTGCATTCCATGGAGGAAATCACGATCAGAGACATTGCCAGAATCTGCGGTGTCGGCGTCAGCACGGTATCCCGTGCCATAAATAACCACCCGGACATCAATCCTGAGACCAAGGAAACGATCATGCGGGTGATCAAAGAGAATAACTACGTACCCAACAACAGTGCCAGAAACCTGAAGCGTCAGGATGCCAAGGCAATTGCAGTACTGGTCAAAGGTATTAATAACTCTTTCTTCAGCCAGATGATCAAGGTATTGGAAGAAGAGATCAAGGAAAAGTCCTACTCCATGGTTTTGCAGCATGTCGATTATGACGATGATGAAGTGGAGGTGGCGCTGAAGCTGGTGAAGGAAAAAAGGCTTCGGGGCATTATTTTTCTCGGTGGTTATCTGGTTCACAGCGAGGAAAAACTGGCACAGCTTCATGTACCGTTTATCTTGAGCACTACCGGAATGCTGCCAAAGGGATTCAGCCGTAATACCTATTCTTCCGTGACCGTGGATGATACCAAAGAAAGCTACAAGATGGTGGACTATCTGTGTAAGAATGGGCATAAGGATATTGCGATCGTCTGTGCCCGCAAAACGGATGCTTCCATCGGTAAGCTGCGTTTGGAAGGCTATAAAAAGGCGTTGAAGGATAACGGAATAGAAGTAAGGGAAGAACTGATCCTGCCCATGAGGAGTGATTTGGAAGATTACTCCCTGGAGAATGGCTATATGGTGACGAAGGAATTCCTGGAGAAGCAGATTCCGTGCACGGCGATCTTCGCAATCTCCGATATGCTGGCAATCGGTGCAGGAAAAGCATTGTCTGATGCCGGATACAAGGTACCGGAAGATATTTCCCTGACAGGCTTTGATGGCGTGGAAATCGGGAAATATGTTATCCCGTCATTGACGACTTTAAAGCAGCCGGTAGACAGCATGGCGAGAGAGACTGCCCGGATTCTGTTTGACATTATCGGGAAAAAAGCGAAACACCAGCACTGCGTATTCGATGGAGAACTGGTGGTCCGGGATTCTACGATGTCGAGGACGTAAGAAAGAGTCATACAGTCCCTGTGGGGACGAAGGGAATGCTGTATGGAAATACATGGTTTTAACAAGACAACTTTATTAGATTATCCGGAACATATTGCAGCCACTGTTTTTACAGGAGGCTGCAATTTTCGCTGTCCGTTTTGCCACAATGGGGAACTGGTACTGGATCCCGGATGCCAGCCGTCTGTTCCGGAGGAGGAAGTGCTTGCTTATCTGAAAAAAAGGCAGGGGATCCTTCAGGGTGTCTGTATCACCGGCGGAGAGCCGACTCTGCAGCGGGATCTTCGCAAGTTCCTGCAAAAGATTAAGGAGCTGGAGTATCCCATTAAGCTGGATACCAACGGGTATATGCCAGGAGTATTGTGGGAATTGTTACAGGAGCACCTGATCGATTATGTGGCGATGGATATTAAGGCTTCCAAAGATAATTATGCCCGGGCGGCGGGACTGCCGCATATAGATATCTCCCGCATCGAGGAGAGTATCGGCATTCTGAAAAGCAGTGGCATCCCCTATGAATTCCGGACTACTGTGGTAAAGGGGATTCATACCGTGGGAGAATTTGAGGAGATCGGCAGATGGATCGAAGGATGCCCTGCCTATTATCTGCAGAGTTATCAGGAGAATGATAACTGCCTGTACCGGATGATACAGACAGCAGAAAGCAATGCTGTTAAGCCGGGCGGTGCGGAAGTGTTCGGCGCTTTCTCACGGGAGGAACTGGAACAGATGGCAGAACTCGTCCGGAAATATGTGGGGAAAGTTGTGTTGCGGGGCGTGGTCGGGACATGATGCAATTATGATGCAGTGGTTGTATATACTGGCATTAGGAGGTAAATAAAATGAAAAAGAAATTATTGGCTACAATACTTACAGGACTGCTGCTTGCGTTTACTGCATGCGGAAGTCAGGAATCCCCAGTGATCCCGGAGGTGACCGGCACCGCAATTGAGAATACGCAGGAAAGCGTACTGGAGAATGCAGAAACGGAGACTGCATCGCAGCAGGAGATGCAGACCGAGACTGCGACAACCGGCAAAGTGGAGATTACCACAGAGGATTTTGAAGGCAGCAGTGATCCGGAAAATGCGGAACGAAAATACACCTATACCTATCAGGTGCCGACGATCACGATAGAAGGTAATGAAGAAGCGCAGGACATGATCCAAAAGGATTTGAACGCGTATGTGGAAACTTTTTTGGATAGTATCAACAATAGTGATTTCGGTACAGTTTATGAGGGCGAGATGTCGGGAGTGACAAGCTATGAAGAGCTTTCATTTCAGGTGATCCGTGCAGATGACAAGGTGATCAGCGTGGTATGGGGCAATGAGGGCTATAATCAGGGAGCGCATGGCTGGTACATACAGGATTACAGAAACTATTATACGCAGACAGGAGAAAAAATTACCTTTGACAGTCTCGGAAACAGCTTCCGTGACAAAGCACTGGAACTGGTGACGAAAAAAGCTGCCGAGATGCAGGCGACGGATGACTGCTTCTTCCCTGATTATGAGAAGAGTATTAAACTGGTAGTGTTAGATGGTACGGAAAATATGGATACTATCTATCAGGAAATCTATGGAGCGGACATCGCAGGTACCGGCAATGGACCGGCAAGCCCGACTTTCAGCATTACGGGAGATGGATTCGTCTTTGAATCCGGGCAGTATGTACTGCAGCCGTATGCAGTGGGAATTGTTGATTTCGAGATTCCGGCAGAGGATTTCGGGGATGCGTTGACGGTGGATATTTTCTAGTATATAATAAAAACATCGGGAATGAGGTTCTCCCGGAAACTTAGGTTTCGAACCGCCGAAATAGGATTTTATTTGGCTGATGACTTCTGCAGAACATGCAGGGGACACCAGCCTTTTTGCTGGAATCCAAAACGTCCTGCTGCGAGAAAACGGAGGAATTTTTATGCTTACATCATTGGGACTGATCTTTTTATTGGGATTGCTTATGGCGGCGATCTGCCAGAAAATCCATCTGCCCCGCATCATTGGAATGCTGTTTACCGGAATTATTCTGGGACCATATGTGCTGAACCTGTTGGATGTATCGATTCTGAATATTTCATCACAGCTACGACAGATCGCGCTGATCATTATACTTCTCAAGGCCGGATTATCTCTGGATCTGAAGGATCTGAAAAAAGTAGGACGTTCCGCAGTCATGCTGTCCTGCGTTCCCGCTACTTGTGAATTGCTTGCTTTTGTAATATTTGCCCCCATGATCCTGAATATCAGCAGAATGGATGCGGCGGTCATGGGTGCGGTACTGGCAGCAGTGTCACCTGCTGTGGTGGTGCCGAGGATGGTGCACCTTATGGAGAATGGCTATGGCACGGAGAAAAGTATTCCGCAGATGATCCTGGCAGGAGCTTCCTGCGATGACATTTATGTCATAGTGCTGTTTTCCACTTTTGTTGGAATGGCGCAGGGCGGACATGTAAATGCACTGGATTTTGCAAATATTCCGGTGTCAATTCTGACCGGTGTGTTGGTCGGTGCGTTGGTGGGATGGCTGCTGGGACAGCTCTTTGAACTGTTATATCGGAAGGGCAGTTATGTGCGCAATAGTATGAAGGTCATTATTATTATGGGGTTATCTTTCCTGCTAATGGCACTGGAGACGATGTTAAAGGGAATGGTTGCATTTTCCGGATTGTTAGCCGTGGTGAGCATGGCCTGTGCACTGAAGCTGCGGACACCTAAGGAAGTCACGGGCAGGTTGTCTGTCAAGTTCGGCAAGCTGTGGCTGGCAGCGGAGGTAGTACTGTTTGTACTCGTAGGCGCTGCGGTGGACATCCGCTATACCATGGAAGCCGGTCTTGCAGCAGTGGGCATGATTCTGCTGGCACTGGTGTTCCGTTCCGTTGGTGTGGCGTTGTGTCTGCTGGGAACGGAACTAGGTAAAAAGGAGCGCCTGTTTTGCATAATCGCTTATCTGCCGAAGGCTACCGTGCAGGCAGCTATTGGTTCCGTACCGTTATCGATGGGATTATCCTGTGGCAAGGTCGTCCTGTCAGTGGCAGTGCTGGCAATCCTCATAACGGCACCACTTGGAGCTCTGGGAATGGATGCTACATACCGCAAGCTGCTTCAGAAAAATGGAGAAAATACTATTATTTGACAGAAAAATCCCCCGGCAATTATATTTGCCGGGGGATTTTTAAGGAGGATAGAAATCGTTTTGAAAGGAATTAGCCCATCGTAATAACTACGTTGTACTCTTCCTTGCCCTTTTCGTAAGGGATGATGTGTCCGTCAACAGCCTTGCCGTCAACGGTCATGGATACCACACCCTTCTCCACGTTCTGAGGATTCTTCACCCGAATGTGATAGGTGCCCTCACGGAACTTACGGGTGATGGAGAAATCGCCGAAGCCCTTAGGAATACAAGGATCTACGGATAATCCCTGATGGGTAGGATATACACCCAGGATGTACTGGGAGATATTTACGAAAGTCCATGCCGCGGTACCGGTCAGCCAGCTGTTTTTCGCCTCGCCGTGGAATTTTGCATCCTTACCGGCTACCATCTGGGAGTATACATAAGGCTCGGTACGATGGATCTCGCTGATATCCTCGATGTATGCGGGACAGGTCTTGCGGTAGATTTCGAAGGCTCTGTCACCTCTGCCCAGAACGGTCTCTGCGATGGATACCCAGGGATTGTTGTGGCAGAAGATACCGGCATTCTCCTTGTATCCGGGGGGATAAGAGGATACTTCACCAAGTTCGAGGTGATACTCCGTGTATGCAGGTTGTAAGATCATGACACCATACTTGGTATCCAGTCTTTCTTTTACGGAATTCAGTGCCTTCTCGGCAAGCCCTTCCTTTACACCGACACCGGCGAGCACACAGAAGCCCTGAGGCTCGATGTAGATCTGACCTTCGCGGCATTCCTTGGAACCTACCTTGTGACTGTAAGCATCGTAAGCACGAACGAACCAGTCGCCGTCCCAGCCATCCTTCAGGATCGCATCGTACATTGCCTGTACTTCCTTGCGTGCGCGGGCAGCTTCATCAGCATCACCCATCAGCTCGCACAGCTGGGCATATTCTTCACCGTATTTTACGAACATACCGGCAATGAATACGGATTCTGCCACGGGTCCTTCACTGGGACCGAAGGTTTGGAAGGATTCTCCGGGATGAGCGGAGAAACAGTTCAGGTTCAGACAGTCATTCCAGTCGGCGCGGCCGATCAGAGGCAGATTGTGAGGACCTTTGTGGTTGATGATATAGTCTAAGGAGCGCTTTAAGTGATCCATCAGAGGAGCAGCTACGCTCATATCGTTGTCAAAAGGAACCATCTGGGTCAGGATGGAGGTATCACCGGTCTCTCTTACGTAAGCACTGGTACCTGCAATGAGCCACAGAGGATCATCATTGAAGCCGCTGCCGATATCGGAGTTGCCCTTCTTGGTCAGAGGCTGGTACTGATGGTAAGCGCTGCCGTCCTGGAACTGGGTGGAAGCGATATCGATGATACGCTCTCTTGCACGATCCGGGATCAGATGTACGAAGCCGAGCAGATCCTGGCAGGAATCACGGAAGCCCATGCCACGACCGATTCCAGACTCATAATAAGAAGCGGAACGGGACATGTTGAAGGTTACCATGCACTGATACTGGTTCCAAGTGTTGACCATACGGTTTACTTTTTCGTCAGCAGAATCTACCGTGTAACGGGCAAGTAACTGTTTCCAGTAAGCCTGCAGCGCTGCGAAAGCTTCTTCTACCTGGGCGTCGGTCTGGTATTTTGCCAGCATTTCCTTGGCACGGGTCTTGTTGATCACACCGTAAGACTCCCACTTCTCGTCTTCGGGATTCTCGATATAACCCAGTACGAAGATGAAAGTCTTGGTCTCGCCGGCTGCCAGATCCACATTGATCTGATGAGAAGCAATGGGAGACCAGCCGCTTGCCATGGAGTTTGTGCACTTGCCGTTCTCAACCGCTTCGGGAGAATCCGCACCTCTGTACGCACCCAGAAAAGCATCTCTGCTGGTATCGAAACCGTCAATCTTCGTATTTACAGAATAAATTGCGTAATGATTACGGCGTTCGCGGTACTCGGTCTTGTGGTAAATAGTCGAATCCTGTACCTCCACTTCGCCGGTGCTTAAGTTACGCTGGAAGTTCTTCATATCATCATCGGCATTCCACAGACACCATTCTACATAAGAGAATACGGACAGCTTCTTGTCCTCGGAGCTTCCGTTGGTCAGAGTCAGCTGAGAGATCTCACAGTTATCATTCAGAGGAACGAAGGAGAGCACGGAAGCTTTAACACCGTTCTTGGAAGAGGTGAAACGGCTGTAACCGATACCGTGACGGCACTCGTAAGAATCCAGCTCGGTCTTCGTAGGCTGCCAGCCGGGATTCCATACGGTATCTCCATCCTTAATATACAGATATTTGCCGTTGATGTCTGCCGGTACATTATTGTAACGATAACGGGTCAGACGCAGCAGTTTGGCATCCTTATAGAAGGTATATCCGCCGCAGGTGTTGGATATCAGACTGAAAAACTCGTTGCATCCCAGATAGTTGATCCAGGGAAGCGGAGTCTTGGGAGTAGTGATGACATATTCTTGATGCACATCATCAAAATGACCATACTTCATAAGAAAATCTCCTTCTTTCATGTTGTTGTATGTTGAGTGTTTGCTTTTTCGTTGCGGATTTCTTAATGATCAGTAAACGATTAAGTAATCCGGAATTCTGATTTGTATTATACAGAAGCAGTGCTGAAAATGCAATACGAATCTTGAAAAAGCCTGTAAAATGCGCAATATATACAAATACGCAAGAAAAACATGGACAGAAGATACAAAACAAAACGGATCTTGAAAAAAGCGGATTTACGAAACAAAATAATAGCAAACGTTATCGCATACTTTGCCATTATATAGAAGAAACCCGATTGCTGCACAAGCCAAATGTACAAAAACACTTATTTGAAATTGTTAATTATAGACAAAGTGGATACTTTTTAGAAAAAAACTGCAAAAAAGTATTGCAAAATGCTCAAAGGTGGTATATATTAAAACTACGAAAACGATTAAGTTACAAAACAGGTCGGATGAAATGACGAAGACATGAAACAGGAGAACGGTATGGCATCATTGAAAGACATTTCCAAGATTTGTGGAGTCTCCGTTGCAACTGTCAGCAAGGCACTGAACGACCACAAGGACATTGGAGAAGAAACCAAAGCAAATATCAGACGGGTAGCCAAGGAGATGGGATATTCCCCGAACCTTTCCGCCAGAGCACTGAAGACGAACAGAACTTATGGAATAGGAGTCCTCTTCGTAGATGAAGCACAAAGCGGTCTGACCCATGATTACTTTTCCAGTGTACTGGACAGCTTCAAGAGGACTGCAGAGAAGAGCGGTTACGACATTACCTTTATTAACAGCTGCAAGAACCGTTCGGATCGGATGTCCTACCTGGAACACAGCAGGTACAGAGGCTTTGACGGAGTGGTGCTCGCCTGTATCGATTTCGCAGATCCCGAAGTCATCGAATTAGTACAGAGTTCCATCCCAGTAGTTACTATTGACTATCTGTTTAATAACCGTATCGCGATCATGTCGGACAATGTGGCAGGTATGAAAGAACTGCTGGAATACATATATAGCAGAGGACATAGAAAAATTGCCTATATACACGGCGCAATGTCAGCGGTTACCTCGGGACGATTATCCAGCTTCTACCGGACGGCAGAACGACTGGGACTACAGATTCCCGATGAGTACATCAGAGAGGCAGCCTACAGAGATACAACCACAACCTATCGTGTGACCAACGAATTACTGGATCTTCCGGATCCACCGACATGTATCATTTATCCGGATGATTTCGCTTCCTTCGGAGGCATCAATGCTATCAGGGAGAGGGGGTTACAGATTCCCGAAGATATCTCGGTGGCAGGATACGATGGGATTCAGTCCGCAAGACAGCTGGAGCCCAGGCTGACCACAGTCCAGCAGGATACCGAACAGATCGGCTGTCTGGCAGCCAGAGAACTGATTAGCCTCATAGAGAGACCCAAGACCACCATTATCGAACAGGTCATAGTACCCGGTAAGGTAGTGGAAGGCAAGTCGGTAGCACAGATCCCGACAGACAAATAATCAGGCATTTATATGGAAGCGCCGCAACCGCAACCATATGAAGATAAATGCAACAAGCACTTACAACAAACATTCAACAAAAAAAGGGAGGAAACAAACATGAAGAAAAAAGTACTTAGTGCTTTACTTACAACCGCTATGCTTGCCAGTATGCTGGTAGGCTGTGGCAGCAGCAACGATGCTCCTGCAGCAGCTTCCAGTGAGGCAGCACCCGCAGCATCCACCGAAGCAGCAGCTTCTACCGAGGTAGCAGCTGAACCTGCTACAGAGGAAGGCAAAGTCTTCAACATCTACTGCTGGAACGAGGAGTTCAAGAGCCGTCTGACAGATCATTATCCCGGATATGAAGAAGTAGACGGAACCACCGGTAAGATCGGTGACATCACTGTAAAGTGGAACATCACTCCTTCTGATGACAACGCTTATCAGAACAATCTGGATGCAACACTGTTAAAGCAGGCTGATGCAGCAGCTGATGACAAGATCGACCTGTTCCTGGTTGAGGCTGACTACGCATTGAAATATGTTGATACCGACTACACAATGCCTGTTAAGGATCTGGGCATCACCGATGCAGATCTGGCTAACCAGTATCAGTACACCAAGGATGTTGTTACCGACTCCAACGGCAATCTGAAGGGTGTTTCATGGCAGGGTTGCCCCGGCGTTCTGATTTACAACCGTGAAGCTGCTAAGGCTGTTCTGGGAACCGATGATCCTGCAGAGGTTCAGAAGTCTGTATCTGATTGGGATACCTTTACCGCAACCGCTGAGAAGATGAAAGCAGCCGGTTACAACATGGTATCTTCCGTAAACGATACTTATCGTGTATACTCCAACAACGTATCCGGCAAATGGGTACAGGATGGCAAGATTGTAATCGATGACAACCTGATGAAGTGGGTTGATGACTCCAAGAAGATGGTTGACGCTAAGGAAACCGGTACCTTCGACTTGTGGTCTGATGACTGGAGCAAAGGCTTCTATCCCGATGGCAAAGTATTCTGCTACTTTGGACCCGCTTGGCTGATCAACTTCTCCATGGCAGCTGATACCGATGGATCTATCGCAAATCAGGGTGGCTGGGGCGCTACTGAAGGACCTCAGGGCTTCTTCTGGGGCGGTACTTGGATCTGCGGTGCTACCGGAACCGACAACGCTTCTCTGGTTAAGGATATCATCCTGAAGATGACCACTGATGAAGACATCATGAAAGAGATCGTTGTAGCTGATGATGATTTCGTAAACAACAAACCCGCTATGGAAGCTATGGCAGCAGATACCTCTTATCAGAGCAAGGTACTGGGCGGACAGAACCCTCTGGCTATGTTCTGCGCAGGCGCTGAGAAGATCGATCTGAGCAACCTGTCTGCATACGATCAGGGATGTAACGAAGAGTTCCAGCATGCTATGAAGAACTACTTCGATGGCAAGGCTTCTCTGGATGATGCACTGAATCTGTTCTACAAGGCTGTAGAAGAGAAGTATCCTGAGCTTACTCACTAATCCGAAATGATAAGCGAATAGCGAAACAATAAGGAATTGAGAACCGTGCCTGCCTGGCTGGTCAGGTAGGCACGGTTTTTCTCTCAAAATTCCCGGTTGGCAGAAGCTTTTTTCAGAAGAAGATAATTAAGAACAAAAAGAAGAGAGCTGCTGCGAGCCTGATCGGAAACAAAGAAAGGCACGAAAAACGTAAAGTCGCTAAGAGAGCATGACGGCAAAAGGGAGGAATCATTATGGCAAAGGTAAAACGCGGAAAGGTGGTACGCTATAATAAGTGGGGGTATATTTTCCTGATCCCCTTTGTAGTAGTGTATGTATTATTCCAGTTGATCCCGTTGTTCAGGACATTTTATTACAGCTTTTTTGAAAATTACCGTTCCGGACTGACACAGATCGGACCGAATTTCATCGGATTTGGTAACTATGCAAAGCTGTTGTCCAATCCGGACCTGTGGATGTACACCAAGAATACATTGATCATGTGGATACTGGGATTTGTACCGCAGATCATCATATCTCTGCTTCTGGGTGCATGGTTCTCGGATCCCAGCCTTAGATTAAAGGGACAGAGATTCTTCAAGACAGTGATCTATCTGCCGAACCTGATCATGGCTTCCGCATTTGCAATGTTGTTCTTCACGCTGTTCTCTGATGGTGGTCCTATCAATGAAATGCTGATGCAGATCGGAATCTTAAAAGAGCCATATCAGTTCCTTACAAACGTATGGAGTACCAGAGGTCTGGTAGCATTGATGAACTTCCTGATGTGGTTTGGTAATACAACGATCCTCCTGATGGCAGGTATGATGGGTATCGATACTTCCCTCTTCGAGGCAGCCGAGGTAGACGGAGCAACCTCTACCCAGGTATTCTTCAAGATTACATTACCTTTGTTGAAGCCGATTCTGATCTACGTAATGATCACATCCCTGATCGGTGGTCTGCAGATGTTCGATGTACCTCAGATTCTGACCAACGGTAAGGGCGATCCTATGAGATCCAGCATGACCCTGATCATGTACCTGAACAACCATTTGTACAGTAAGAACTACGGAATGAGTGGTGCGTTGTCTGTAATGTTGTTCATTATCACAGGTATCCTGAGCTTGATCGTATTTAAGTTCTCGAACGGCAAACAGGATAAGTAGGAGGTGGCAGAAATGTTGAGCGTAGAAACAAACGAGACAAAAAAAGGTCTGGGCATTCATGCCAGAAGAGCACTTGCATATATCGTACTGGTTATTATGAGTTTTCTCTGCCTGTTCTGGTTCTATATACTGTTTGTAAATGCAACTAGATCCAAAGGCGAGCTGACACAGGGATTTACCCTGCTGCCCAGCACACATCTGATCCAGAACTGGAAGGGTGTCATGGCAGGAACCCTGCCGGTAGTCAGAGGTATGATCAACAGCCTTGTAGTAGCAACCTGCAGTGCTGTGCTGTGTACCTACTTCTCTACCATGACCGCATATGCGATCCATGTATATGATTTTAAGTTAAAGAAGTTCATGTTTACCTTTATCCTGGCAATCATGACCATTCCTACCCAGGTTACCGCACTCGGATTTATCCAGTTGGTAGCTGATATGAAGCTGGAGGATAACTTTATCCCCCTGATCATCCCGGCAATCGCAGCACCCGCTACTTTCTTCTATATGAAGCAGTACATGGAAAGTGCATTGCCCCTGTCTCTGGTAGAGGCAGCCAGAATCGATGGTTCCGGTGAGTTCCGTACATTTAATTCCATCGTATTGCCGCTGATGAAGCCGGCAATCGCAGTACAGGCGATCTTCACTTTCGTAGCGAACTGGAATAACTACTTCACACCGGCACTGGTTCTGCATGATGACAAGATGAAGACATTACCTATCCTGATCGCTCAGCTGCGTTCCGCAGACTTCCTGAAGTTTGATATGGGTCAGGTGTATGTAACGATTGCATTCTCTATCTTCCCTGTTATCATCGTATACCTGTTCCTTTCCAAGTACATTGTCCAGGGCGTGGCAATGGGAAGCGTCAAGGGTTAATATTTCGCTAGCAACATTCAATACATAAATCTCTCCTGAAAAGCGGCACTCTTCCCCGGAGTGGCGCTTTTCGCTTGCAAAAAAATAAATTATACCCGATGAGGTATAATTTAAAAAGAAATGGATAAAATATACCTTATCGGGTATAAAAATTACGAGAGAACTTGAAAATATACCCGAACGGGTATATAATTGGTGATAATTAGGATGGGTATTATAATGAATAAGATTGCAGAATTTATAAAAGAAAATAGAAAAGCAGCCGGACTGACACAGGAAGATTTTGCAATGCGTTCGGGATTGGGGCTTCGCTTTGTCAGAGATCTGGAACAGGGGAAAGAGACCGTGCGGATGGATAAAGTAAATATCGCATTGGCGATGTTCGACATGGAAGCTGTGCCGGGTAGAAAGGAAAGAGGGTAAGAATATTATGGAGATATTCAGAAGTGTTCAGGTATATATCCGGAATGTGTATGCCGGAGAACTTTCCGAGACAGATGAAGGCTATCTTTTTTCCTATGATGAAAAATACAGAAAAAGAGAAGATGCCAGTGCGGTATCTCTTACAATGCCGATCCGACAGGAACCATACCAGTCGAAAACGTTGTTTTCTTTTTTTGACGGTCTGATTCCGGAGGGATGGCTTCTGGGCGTGGTAAGCAGAAACTGGAAGATTGATGTGAAAGATCGTTTTGGACTGTTGGCGGTAGCTTGCCGGGACGCGATCGGCAATGTCAGTATAAGGGAGAAGAAGGAATGAATTGTCTGTGCTGCTCGAAAAAACTGCAGACGGTAGAAGATGAGAAGCGGGGATGGCATAAAAGCTGTGCCAGACAATTTTTCGGAAGCGACAGGATACCGGAGCTGGAGCTGGATGAAGAAAAATTGAAAGAACTGGCAAATGAAACGGTAAACCGTGGATATACAGTTCCCGGAGTGCAGCGGAAAATGTCATTGCAACTGTTCTCGGATAAGAAGAAAACGAGGCTGACTTTGGTAAACTATCCGACGGGATATATTTTGAAACCGCAGGTTCCGGAATTCAGAGCGTTGCCGGAGGCGGAACAACTGGTAATGTGCATGGCAGATGCGTCTGGGATTGTTACGGTACCACATGCGCTGTTGCAGCTACAGGATGGACTTGCTTATATCACGAAAAGGATTGACAGAGTGTTTGAAAAAGACAGTGTCAGGATGCTGGCAATGGAAGATTTCTGCCAGTTGGATCTGAGGTTGACCGAAGACAAGTACAGAGGCTCTTATGAAAGATGTGAAAAGATCGTAGAACGCTATTCAACAAGGGTGGGACTGGACAGAACAGAACTGTTTTTGCGAATCGTGTTTTCATTCCTGATTGGAAATTCCGATATGCATTTGAAAAATTTTTCCCTTTTGGAGACGCAGGAGGGAAGCGGAGAGTATGCGCTTTCACCGGCGTATGATATGCTTCCGGTGAATCTGATCATGCCTGAGGATGAAGAGGAACTTGCGTTAACTCTCAATGGGAAGAAGATGAACCTTAGAAAAAAGGATTTCTATATTTTTGCGGAAAAATGCGGCATAGCACGTAATTCCGCAGAAAAGATGATAGGAAAACTGGTCTCCATGAAAGACGTTTATCAAAAAATGAACAGGGAATCTATGCTGCCGGAAGAGATAAAAGAACAGTTTGAGAAGTTGATAGAAGAACGATGCAATATTTTGGCATAATTGTATCGGAAGAGAAAGAGGTAATAATCATGCAGATGTATGAGGTGACGGCGCTGGCGCCGGAGGGGTCGGAGGAAGTCTATCAGGCAGTCATATTTGCGGAAGACGAAGACGATGCCCTGAATCAGCTGGAGGAACAGCTGCAGGAGCAGGGGATTGCCCATGGAATGTGCATGGCAGAAGAAGTGTGAAGTGTGAAAAGAACTTCTAATCACTCAGAGCAAGGACTCTTTTGTGAAGAAGCTCTATGTTTCACACGCAAGTTTGTGCCAATGGCACAAAATTTGTAATCAATGGGAGGGTGTCGATATTAGCATGGAAAATTCCTATCGCTTTTTTGAAAATAAAGATTGTAAATATTTCCCCTGCCACAAGGGACTTACGGAGTTCAACTGCCTGTTCTGCTACTGCCCCATGTACCGCTTGGAGCACTGTCCCGGGAATCCCCGGTATTTCGAGAAAAACGGCAGACGGATCAAGGACTGCTCAGGCTGCACCTTCCCGCATGATCCGGAGCATTATGATACGATCATGCAGATCCTGCGGGAGACGTAACACATTTTTCTGGAAAATAAACACATATTTTGCACATTTTTCTAAAACGAAAAGCCGATAGTCTGTTTTCACAGATTATCGGCTTTTTATGCGCGGAGACGGTGGGATTTGAACCCACGTGCCCGAGAAGGGCTAACGCATTTCGAGTGCGCCCCGTTATGACCACTTCGATACGTCTCCAAAAGATTACAACGTAAATTATTTTATCTGAAAAATGCCGGTTTGGCAAGGGGAGAAACGAAAAATCCTGATTTTACCGCCAGAGCGATGAAAATATGGTGCAGAGTTAATAATAAAAAAAGATGTTGACAGAACAACATCTTCGTAGTATATTGCAGATAAATGCTTTGATAGTCAAAATAATTCGGCGAAGATAGACTTGAAATGAAAAAGGTCAATACTGACAACAATTGCGAAGGGAAAGCGAATACGCCGGAGACGACAAAGTAGTAAACCAAGGTATCAGAAACACAATAATGAAATGCATAAGGAGAGCAAAAACATGTTAGAGAAAGTAGCAGCTATCATCAGAGAACAGTTAAACCAGGAGAATGTAGAAATCACGGAGGCGACCCGTTTCAAGGAGGATCTGGAAGTGGACTCCCTGGATCTGTTTGAATTGGTAATGGCATTTGAGGAGGAATACGGAGTGTCCATTCCTTCCGAGAAATTGGAAAATATGGCAACAGTAGGTGATGTTATCAGATATATTCAGGAGCAGGCGTAAGGAACTGCAACAGAATATGTAATATAACGCAGAACGACGAGAAGGATCAGAAAGACAATGAGAACAAAGATCACGGAACTTCTACAAATCGAATATCCTATTTTCCAGGGCGGCATGGCATGGGTGGCGGAACATAAGCTGGCGGCAGCGGTATCGAATGCCGGAGGCTTAGGCATCATCGGTGCCGCTTCCGCTCCGCCGGAGGTCGTCCGGGAGGAAATCCGTAAATGTAAAGAGCTGACCGACAAGCCCTTCGGCGTGAATATCATGCTGCTCAATCCCAACGCAGAGGAAGTAGCGAAGATTGTCGTGGAAGAAGGAGTAAAAGCGGTAACGACTGGTGCTGGAAACCCGGGAAAATTCATGGAACTGTGGAAGAATGCCGGAGTGAAAGTCATTCCGGTGGTAGCCAGTGTGGCTATGGCGAAGATGATGGAGCGTGCCGGAGCGGACGCTGTGGTGGCGGAAGGCATGGAAAGCGGTGGACATATCGGTTCCACCACGACCATGGCGCTGGTTCCGCAGGTAGTGGATGCGGTATCTATCCCGGTGATCGCAGCCGGAGGTATCGCCGATGGCAGAGGAATGGCGGCGGCTTTTATGCTGGGAGCGGAAGGTATCCAGATGGGCACCCGGTTCGTCGCATCAAAGGAATCCATCGTCCATGAAAATTATAAGAATCAGATCATCAAGGCAAAGGATATCGATTCCGTGGTCACGGGAATGTCTACCGGACATCCGGTGCGTTCCCTGCGCAACCAGATGACCAGAGAGTATCTGAAGTTGGAAAAGGAAAATGCAGACTTCATGGAACTGGAAAAGCTGACGTTGGGATCTCTTAGGAAGGCAGTGCAGGATGGGGATACCGTAAACGGAACCCTGATGGCAGGACAGATCGCAGGACTGATCCGCAGAGAACAGACCTGCCGTGAGATTATTGAAGAAACAGTGCAGCAGGCTCAGGAGTGCATAGCGGCACAAGGACAGCATAAATAAAATATAGCGACAGGTAACCGCTGACAACAGATTTCGAACAGCGACAGGCAGCGTAGTTATATGGAAAACGGTGCATTATAAAAAATGTGCTGTAACCGAGGAGAACAATAGCATCACATAGTAATAGGAGATGACAAAATGAGCAAAATCGCATATTTATTCCCGGGACAGGGATCCCAGTACATAGGAATGGGAAAAGAATTCCATGATACTTACCCGGAAGCACAGGCGGTATGGAAGCTGGCGGACAAGGTACTTCAGAATCTGTACTGGCAGGATAAGCGGGAAAAGCAGGCGGATAGCGGACATCCGTACTCTATGGAGCAGCTGACCTTTGAAGAAAATCCTTATATCAACATTACGGAATATACGCAGATCGCTATGCTTACCATGGAAGTCGCAATCCTGAAGGTACTGGAAGCCAAGGGTCTGAAAGCAGAGATGGCAGCAGGCTTAAGCCTGGGAGAATATGGGGCGCTGGCTGCCGCTGGTGTGATGGAATTGCCGGATCTGTTCCGTATCATCCGGATGCGTGGTATCTATATGCAGGAGGCCTATCCGGAAGGTGGAGCCATGACAGCAGTATTAGGGCTGGACGGAGATGCTGTGGCAGCAATCTGCGAACAGACAGCAAAAGAAACCGGCAAAGTCGTCTCCGTGGCAAATTATAACTGCCCGGGACAGATCGTGATCACCGGAGAGGCAGATGCAGTAGAGGCGGCATCAGAAGCGCTGAAAGAAACAGGTGCAAAACGCTGTATCCCCTTAAAGGTCAGCGGACCGTTCCACTCAGCCCTGTTAAAAAATGCAGGAGAACAATTGGCAGAAGAACTGAAAAGCGTCAAGCTGTCAAACCCTTGGATTCCTTATGTATCCAACGTAACAGCGGATTATGTGACAGATGCGTCACAGGTTGCGGAACTGCTGAAACAACAGGTATCCAGTCCCGTACAGTTCACCCAGAGCATAGAGCGCATGATCGCGGATGGCGTGGACACTTTCATAGAGATCGGCCCGGGGAAGACACTCGGCAGCTTCGTACGGAAAATTGACAGAAATGTCAAAGTATACAATATCGAGAAACCGGAGGATCTGGACCGGGTGATGGAGGAACTGGCATGTTGACAGGAAAAAGTCTGACAGGACAAGTTGCTATTGTCACAGGGGCATCACGGGGCATCGGAAAAGCAGTGGCACAGGCACTGGCAACAGAAGGAGCCACGGTGATCATTAATTATAACGGCTCTGCAGAGGCGGCGGAAGCAGTGTCGGAGGACATCCGAAGCCAAGGCGGCATGGCGGAGGCTGTGAAGTGCAATGTTGCGAATTTTGCAGAGAGTGAAGCCTTTGTAAAGGCAGTAACAGAGAAATACGGCAGAGTTGACATCCTTGTCAATAATGCCGGGATCACACGGGACAATCTGATCGTGCGGATGACGGAAGAAGAATTCAATGCAGTCCTGGATACGAACCTGAAAGGCGCATTTCACATGATCCGGCATCTGACGAAGACCTTTATGAAGCAGAGATATGGGAAAATCATCAATATCTCTTCTGTCAGTGGCATCGTCGGGAATGCCGGTCAGGCTAATTATTCCGCATCCAAGGCGGGGCTGATCGGTCTGACGAAAAGTGTAGCGAGAGAACTGGCATCCCGGAATATCTGTGTGAATGCCGTGGCACCCGGATTTATCCGGACAGATATGACAGACAAGCTGCCGGAGGCGGTACAGGATAATGCGGTTGGACAGATCCCGCTTAAGAAAATGGGAAGACCGGAGGATGTCGCACAGGCGGTACTGTTCCTGGCAGGAAATGCCTCGGACTATATCACCGGCCAGGTACTGTGCGTGGACGGCGGTATGGCAATGTAAAAATAGGTCCGAAACAGTAAAGCAGAATAGAAAATATGTCCGCTAACAGTACAGCAGGATAGAAAATAATTCAGGACGCGAGGGAGTATATCACGTATGGGTAAAAATAGAAGAGTTGTAGTAACAGGCATGGGAGCCATCACACCGATTGGAAACAGCGTAGAGGAATTCTGGAATGGTATCAAAGAGGGCAAGACCGGATTCGGTCCTATCACCTATTTTGATACTGCGGATTACCGTTGTAAGCTGGCGGCGGAAGTGAAGGATTTTGATCCTGCACAATATATGGACAAAAAATCTGCCCGCAGAATGGAGCAGTTCTGCCAGTTTGCTGTGGCGGCTGCCGGACAGGCGATCGCAGATGCAGGTCTTATTATGGAACAGGAAGATCCGTATATGGTGGGCTGCAGTGTGGGAAGCGGCATCGGAAGCTTACAGGCCATGGAGCGGGAATATGACCGCCTGAAGGAAAAAGGTCCCGGCAGGGTAGGACCCATGCTGGTGCCTCTGATGATCTCCAACATGGCAGCAGGTAATGTCAGCATTGCCTATGGGCTGAAGGGCAAGAGTCTGAACGTTGTGACTGCCTGTGCAACCGGTACACATTCCATCGGAGAAGCATATCGTACGATCCAGTACGGTGATGCAGACGTGATGGTAGCCGGAGGAACGGAAAGTTCTATTACACCCATCGGCATTGCCGGATTTTCCGCACTGACAGCATTGTCGTTTAGTGAAGATCCTCAGAGAGCTTCTATTCCCTTCGACAAAGACCGCAATGGTTTCGTTATGGGAGAAGGCTCGGCGGTAGTGGTACTGGAAGAGCTGGAGCATGCAAAGAGACGCGGAGCGAAGATCTATGCGGAGCTGATCGGTTATGGCTGTTCTTCGGATGCTTACCATATTACATCCCCTGCGGAGGATGGCAGCGGAGCAGCCACCGCCATGCTGAATGCCTTAAAAGACGGCGGGGTGGCACCGGAAGAGCTTACCTATATTAATGCCCATGGAACCAGCACCCATCATAATGACCTGTTCGAGACCAGAGCGATCAAGCTGGCATTTGGAGAACATGCATATGACCTGAAGATCAATTCCACCAAATCCATGGTGGGACATCTTTTAGGAGCAGCAGGTGCAGTGGAGTTTGTCACCTGCGTAAAAGAAATTCAGGAAGGCTATATCCACCGCACCGTGGGACTGCGTGAGACGGAGGAGGAACTGGATCTGAATTACTGCCGGGACAGCTACAAAGAAGAGGTGCCCTATGCATTGACCAATTCGTTGGGCTTCGGCGGACATAATGCGAGTCTGTTGTTGAAGAAGTACACAGAATAACCGCAGCAGATGTTTAAGACACAGGATAGAAGGCAGAGCATCAACGAGGACGATTGCACAATGCGAGGAAGTAGTTGATACGACAGCATTCGCGGAACGGAGGAACAATGTCAGTTTATAATACACAGGAAATCATGGAGATTCTGCCCCACAGACATCCATTTCTGCTGATCGATACTATCGAGGAGCTGGAGCCCGGTGTGCGGGCAGTGGGACGAAAAAATGTGACCTTTAACGAACCGTATTTTGCCGGGCATTTTCCGGGGAACCCGGTGATGCCGGGCGTGTTGATCATGGAAGCACTGGCACAGACAGGGGCTGTAGCAATTCTGTCTCTGCCGGAGCATCGTGGCAAGACCGCTTATTTTGCAGGGATCGACAAGGCAAAATTCAAACAGATGGTGCGCCCCGGAGACACCTTGGAACTGGAGACCACCATTATCCGCAGCAAGGGACCAGTGGGCGTCGGGGAAGCAATCGCCACGGTAAACGGAAAACTGGCGGCGAAAGCAGAACTTACCTTTGCGGTAAAATAAAAATAGTCTGCGGAAGTTTTTTATGAGTGGGACAGAGAGATAAGAGTGACGCAGAATAAGAGGTGCAAGTATGGGAAATGTAACGATAGAAACAGAGATCAAATGCCCGAAATGTAAGAAAATGATAAACAGAGACCGGGCAGCGAAAAATAAATATGTCTGTTACGAATGTGGTTATTATTTCCGGGTGAAGACCCACAACCGGATCCGCATGGTGGCAGACCGGAAAAGCTTTCAGCCCTGGTTCGAGGAGATAGAAGAGAGCAATCCACTGAAATATGAGGGCTATGAAGAAAAACTGTCGGAGGCCAGGGAAAAATCCGGCGTGAAAGAAGCTGTGACCGTAGGCGAATGCGAGATTTACGGGGAAAAGGCTGTGATCGGCATCTGCGAATCCAAATTCATGATGGGAAGTATGGGGCATGTGGTCGGCGAGAAAGTCACCCGGGCAATTGAAAAGGCGACAGAATTGCGGCTGCCTGTATTTTTGTTCTGCTGTTCCGGAGGTGCGAGAATGCAGGAGGGAATCGTGTCACTGATGCAGATGGCAAAGACCTCCGCAGCGATCAAACGGCATGGAGAAGCAGGACTTCTCTATGCGACTATTTTGACGGATCCCACCACAGGTGGTGTAACGGCCAGTTTTGCCATGCTGGGAGATGTGATCATGGCGGAACCGGGAGCCTTGATCGGCTTCGCAGGACCGAGAGTCATTAAGCAGACCTTGGGACAGCGTCTCCCTGACGGCTTCCAGACAGCGGAATTTTTACAGGAGCATGGTTTTGTGGACGGTATCGTCCGCCGGGAGAATCTGAAGAAGACATTATATTTCCTGATCACGACGCATCGGTGCAGTGAGGGGAATTATGCAGATTTTAAGAAAAATATTGACTTCCATTTTGAACCTACGGAGATTGTGAAGGAACGGTCATTCCTGACACTCCCCAGAACGGCATGGGAAAAAGTCAAGACCGTCCGGAGAGTGGACAGACCGGCAGCGACCGACTATATTCCCTACATTTTCGATTATGTAGTGGAAGCTCACGGAGACCGTTATTATGGGGATGATAAAGCACTGGTAGGTGCGGTGGCATTCCTGGACGGGCAGCCGGTGACAGTGCTGGCAGATGTGAAGGGCAAGGATTTTGCGGAGTGTGCCAGACGCAATTACGGTATGCCCATGCCGGAGGGGTATCGTAAGGCACTGCGCCTGATGAAACAGGCGGAGAAATTCCACCGACCCATTATCAGCTTTGTAAATACGCCGGGAGCTTTCTGCGGCGTGGAGGCAGAGGAGAGAGGGCAGGGCGAGGCTATTGCCCGGAATCTGCTGGAGATGTCGGCCCTGAAGGTACCGGTATTGTGCATCCTTATCGGAGAAGGCGGCAGCGGCGGAGCATTGGCTACGGCGGTAGGCAATGAGGTATGGATGATGGAAAATGCCACGTACTCGATCCTGTCTCCCGAAGGCTTTGCTTCTATATTATGGAAGGATGCTGACAGAGCCAGAGAAGCCAGTGAGGTCATGAATATTACATCCGAGGATCTGAAACGCCTCGGTGTGATCGAGCGGATCGTACCGGAATACGGCGGAGCAGACCAAAGTACCGTGGAAGCCATCGGTGGTTATCTCAAGGAACATATCAAGGAATTCCTGCAAAAATACACCGGTATGACCGGTGAACAGATCGCAGAGGAACGTTATGAAAGGTTCCGCAAGTATTAAAGCAGTAACGAGAGGTGATGTGGGATGAAGCACGGAAAAATGATTCTGGGGGAATTACATGCAGATATTCCCGTGATCCAGGGAGGCATGGGTGTGGGGATCAGTCTGTCCGGACTGGCCGGAGCAGTGGCTGCGGCAGGTGGGATCGGCATCATTTCTACTGCCCAGATCGGTTTCCGGGAACCGGATTTTGACAGAGATCCCATCGCCTGTAATCTGCGTACTATCGGAAAAGAAATAGAAAAAGCAAGGCAGATCGCAAGAGGAGGTATCGTCGGTGTTAACATCATGGTGGCAACACAACGCTACGAGGATTATGTCAGGGCAGCAGTGCTGGCAGGTACCGACTGTATTATCTCCGGTGCCGGACTGCCGTTAGATCTGCCCGGAATCGTAGCAGAGACGGAGGATAGGATGCCCGGGTGCAGCCACAGGACGATGCTGGCTCCGATCGTGTCGAGCACCCGTGCCCTGTCGGTCGTCACGAAATACTGGATGAAAAAATACGACAGAAAGCCGGATTTCATTGTAGCGGAGGGGCCGCTGGCTGGCGGACATCTGGGATTTAAGCGGGAAGAGCTGGATGCGTATACACCGCAGACATATGAGAAGGAACTTACGGCAATGATCCGGCAGGCAGCAGAACTGGAAATTCCACTGATCGCAGCAGGCGGTATTTATGACCGGAGGGATCTGGAGCATTGCCTGTACCTCGGGGCTGCGGGGGTACAGATGGGAACCCGTTTCGTGACCACACGGGAATGTGATGCGGCGGATGCATACAAGCAGGCATATCTCAGCGCACGAAAAGAAGACATTGTCATTGTGAAAAGCCCTGTGGGAATGCCGGGTAGAGCCATACGGAATGCTTTTCTGGAAAAAGTGGCAGCCGGAGAACGGTTTATGACCGGATGCAGACATTGCATTAAGACTTGCGACCCGAAGACGGCACCTTATTGCATCACCAGAGCGTTGATCAATGCGGCGACGGGAGATGTGGATAACGGACTGTTGTTCTGTGGCAGCAATGCATGGCGGGCACAGAAAATAGAAAGAACAGAGGATATCATGGAGGAAATGGCGTGAGGACCATAAGAATCACCGGAACCGGAAGTGCACTTCCGGGAAGGATTGTTACAAATAAAGAATTGGAGCAGATGGTAGAAACCTCGGATGAATGGATCCGTGAGAGAACCGGTATCGGTGAGCGTCATGTGTCTGTGGGGGAGACAGTTGTGACACTTGCGTCAGAAGCAGCCCGTAAAGCACTGGAACAGGCAGGAAAAAGAGCGGAAGAGATCGACCTGATCCTGGTGGCAACCTGCTCTCCGGAGCAGTATCTGCCCTGTTGCGCCTGTCAGGTGCAGGCGGACATCGGCGCAGTGAATGCACTGGCTTTTGATGTGAATGCGGCCTGTTCCGGATTTTTGTTTGCACTGAATACCGCAGATGCTTATCTGAGGACAGGATCGGCGGAAAATGCGCTGGTCATCGGCAGCGAAGTGTTGTCCAAGCTGGTGGATTGGACGGACCGGGGCAGCTGTATTCTGTTCGGAGACGGAGCCGGGGCCGTGGTTATGGAGAGATGCAGGACGGAGTCTCGGGCGGTGGAATACAGTAACGCTTTGCCGGAGACAGAGAAAGGGATGCAGGAGACGGCGGAGGAGAAACGGATACCGGCAGCAGGCATTCTGGGCCGGGCACTGCACTCAGATGGCACCGGTGGCGGAGTCCTGCAATGCGGAGCGAGAGAACTGACAACCCCCTATGTAAGGACTTCAGCGGCAAAAACGGACCAAAACCAGCCGACGAACGACAGAGAACATTATATTCAGATGGATGGACAGGAAGTGTACCGGTTCGCTACCAGACGGGTGCCGCAGTGTATCGAGGAAGCATTGGCAGATGCCGGACTTGCTGTGCCGGATATTGACCTGTTCGTACTGCATCAGGCCAACGCACGTATTATTGATGCAGTGGCGAAACGCCTTCATGCGGATCGCGAAAAATTTCCTACAAATCTGGAGAGGGTCGGAAATCTGTCCTCTGCCTCCATTCCGGTGCTTCTGGACGAACTGAACAGGCAGGGAAAGCTGCACCGCGGCGACCGCATCGTTCTGGCGGGATTCGGCGCCGGACTTACGATTGGGGCTTGCGTGATGACCTGGTAGACGGTATACTGATAACGACTAAGGACACGACAACGGCATGGACGCGGTCCGGTAGACAGGAAGCCTGCGGTCCGGGAGTATTGCCGGTATACCAGAGAGACATTTATTGGGAAAACTATGGAGAAGAGCAACAACCGGGTACTGAATGAACTGTTGGTGAACCTGTTCCATAACGTGATGGATGCAGAGGCAAAGGCGGTCATAACAGAAGAATTCAAGGATATTACAAATAATGACATACACATTCTGGAGGCTATCGGCATCGAGGAACCAAAGAGTATGTCCCGTATCGCTGGGGAACTCCACGTTACCGTGGGAACCCTGACTACGAATATGAACAGTCTGGAGAAAAAAGGCTACCTGGAGCGTAACCGCAGCACGCAGGACAAACGGGTGGTGCTGGTGACCCTGACAGAGAAGGGGAGAAAAGCTTTTTTCCATCACAGAGATTTCCACAGGAAAATGATCCACACCATCATACGGGATCTGGACGAGGAAGAAATGAAGACATTGATCAAATGTCTTGGAAAACTGGATACATTTTTCAGAGAAGGCAATGCAGAGTGACCGGAGAACTCCGGTTACTCTTTTTTGTTTGCAGGACATCGAAATCTTTCGGAAATTACAACAAACTATTTTCAGATGAAAACAAATGTATTAAAATAGAAATAGCGATTCAAAATGTTGGATAGTTATAGTAGACGCAAGAGAAAATAATGAAATATAGAAACGGAGGATCCTACGATGAAGAGAATCGGAATGTTAACGAGCGGTGGTGACTGCCAGGCCCTGAACGCAGCTATGAGAGGTGTGGTGAAGACACTGGCGAACGGTAAGGAAGAGGTGGAGATCTACGGCTTCCTGGATGGCTACAGAGGACTGATCTACGGTAATTTCCGCATGCTGACAGACAAGGATTTCTCCGGCATCCTTACCAAGGGCGGCACGATCCTGGGAACCTCCCGTACCCCCTTCAAGACGATTCAGGATCCGGATCCCAACGGGCTGAACAAAGTGGAAGCCATGAAGCAGAACTATTACAAGCTGCAGCTGGACTGCCTTGTAATTCTCGGTGGTAACGGCACTCACAAGACGGCTAACCTGTTGCGCAAGGAAGGACTGAATATCGTGACCCTGCCCAAGACCATCGACAATGATCTGTGGGGCACCGATATGACCTTCGGTTTCCAGAGTGCAGTGGATATTGCAACGGATGCCATCGACTGCATCCACACCACAGCGGCTTCTCATGGCAGAGTATTTATCGTGGAAGTGATGGGACATAAGGTAGGATGGCTTACCCTGAATGCAGGCATGGCCGGCGGTGCGGATATCATTTTGATTCCCGAGATTCCTTATGATATCGATAAGGTGATCGAGAAAATTGAAGACAGAGACAAAAAAGGCTGCCGTTTTACCATCATCGCGGTAGCCGAGGGTGCTATCTCCAAAGAGGATGCAGCCCTTCCGAAAAAAGATTACAAGAAAAAGATGGAAAAATATCCGTTCCCTTCCGTATCCTATGAAGTGGCTGCGCAGATCCAGGAGAAGACCGGCAGAGAAGTACGTGTCACCGTACCTGGTCATATGCAGAGAGGCGGAAGCCCCTGCCCTTACGACAGAGTATTCGCCAGCCGTCTGGGCTCCGAGGCAGGCAAGCTGATCCTGGACAACCAGTACGGCTTCATGGTAGGCTATAAGAACCGTGAGATCGTAAGAGTTCCGTTAGAGGATGTAGCGGGCAAGCTTAAGACCGTGGACCCTGATGCCACCATCGTACAGGAGGCGAAGATGCTGGGCATCTGTTTTGGTGATTAAGAAAGTCTTCACGGCAGAACAAAGTTAGGAAGAGAGAAAACACATGTCATATACAGCGCTATACCGGAAGTTTCGTCCGGATGCTTTTTCCGATGTCAAAGGTCAGGATCATATCGTGACCACACTGAAGAATCAGCTACGGGCGAACCGGATCGGCCATGCGTATCTGTTCACCGGAACGAGAGGTACCGGTAAAACTACGGTGGCGAAGATTTTTGCGAAAACAGTGAATTGCGAACACCCCACAGAGGACGGCCCCTGTGGGGAATGCCGTATTTGTAAGGCCATTGCGGCGGGAGCCAGCATGAATGTCATCGAGATCGACGCGGCTTCCAACAACGGTGTGGACAATATCCGTGAGATCATTGACGAGGTATCCTATTCCCCGGCGGAGGGAAAATACAAGGTCTACATCATCGACGAGGTGCATATGCTCTCCCCCGGAGCTTTCAACGCATTATTAAAAACTCTGGAAGAGCCGCCCTCTTATGTTATTTTTATTCTGGCGACCACAGAGGTGCACAAGATCCCCATTACGATCCTGTCCCGCTGTCAGAGATATGATTTTAAACGAATTTCCATTGATACCATCACGGATCGCATGAAGGAACTGATGGACACGGAGCAGGTACAGGTGGAGGACAGAGCACTGCGCTACATTGCGAAGGTAGCGGACGGTTCCATGCGTGATGCGCTAAGCCTTCTGGATCAGTGTATTGCATTCCATCTGGGCAAGGAGCTGACCTACGACATGACCCTGGATGTGTTGGGGGCAGTGGATACGGAAGTGTTCAGCAGATTGCTGCGCTTCGTCATGGACCGGAATGTGTTAGGCTGCATTGAACTGTTGGAAGAGATCGTTATGCAGGGCAGAGAACTGGTACAGTTTGTCACGGATTTTACCTGGTATCTGCGGAATCTGATGTTAGTACAGACAGCGGATAATCTGGAGGATGTCATAGATATGTCCACGGATAATCTGGCGAATCTGAAGGAAGAAGCTTCCATGCTTTCCATGGATCAGATCATCCGCTATATCCATATTTTCTCTGAGCTGTCCGGGCAGATCCGCTATGCAGCGCAGAAGCGTATCCTGGTAGAGATCGCGCTGATCAAACTGTGCAAGCCGGAGATGGAGACAGATCAGGAAGCTGTCCTGGATCGTATCCGTCAGGTGGAAGAAAAAGTGGAAAACGGCATTGTCGTTACAGCACAAATGCCTGCGGGAGCTCCCGGAGTACAGGGGGGACCGCAGGGTGGCGCGGCGAGACCCAAACCGGAGCTGCCCAAGGCTATCCCCGAGGATGTACAGGAGATCGTGCGGAAATGGCCGGCCATTGTGGGTAATGCAGAGAATCCCATGAAGATGTATCTGAAAAATGCCAGATTGAGCCTGGGCGGAGACAATAAGCTCATGGTGGTGTTGGAGGATGGACTGGCTTCCGATTATTTCAAGGGAGAAGCCCACGAGCAGAATAAGCAGCAGCTGGAGGCTTTATTGTCTGACTTTTCCGGCAAGGAGATCGAAGTGACGATCCAGACGGTGGAAAGCGACCGCCAGTTCGAGGACAATTACGTGGATCTTGGCAAGGTCATCAACATGGAGATAGACGAAGAGGAGTGATCCTGCGTGAATTTAGGATTGCGACAGGCTTGCAGATAAGGTAAGATATAATAATAACTCACTCGCAGGACGATAGTCCGAAATGCGGATATATTATGATTTCGAGAATGCGTAGCACGGAGAAATCAATCATAAATGATATGGAGGAACAGTAACATGGCAAAAAGAGGTGGATTCCCCGGAGGCGCAATGCCCGGTAATATGAACAATCTGATGAAGCAGGCACAGAGAATGCAGCGTCAGATGGAAGAGGGACAGAAGGAATTAGAGACCAAGGAGTTCTCTGCATCCGCAGGCGGCGGAGCTGTGGAAGTGACCATCAACGGTAAAAAAGAGATCACATCCATCAAACTGGCAGAGGAGATCGTGGATCCCGAGGATATCGAGACATTACAGGATGCTATCGTGGCAGCAGCCAACGAGGCACTGCGCAAGGCTGACGAAGCCAATGCAGAGCTCATGGGCAAAATGACCGGAGGCTTAGGAGGATTTCCTTTCTAATGGAACTTTACAGCGGACAGATCAATAAATTAATAGATGAACTGGCAGCCCTGCCCGGGATTGGCAGTAAGTCCGCACAAAGACTGGCTTTTCACCTGATCAATATGCCGAAGGACCGTGTGGACAGACTGGCGAATGTCATGATCGAGGCCAGAGCCAATGTCCGGTACTGTAAGGAGTGTTATACCCTGACGGATAAGGAAATCTGCCCGGTGTGCGCAAATCCCAGAAGAGATCATCATACGATCATGGTTGTGGAGAATACCAGAGACCTGGCAGCCTATGAGAAGACCGGCAAATACGAAGGTGTGTATCATGTCCTGCATGGTGCCATCTCTCCCATGCTGGGCGTGGGACCCGGTGATATCAAGCTGAAGGAACTGATGGAACGCCTGCAGGGAGATGTGCAGGAAGTGATCATTGCGACCAATTCCAGCCTGGAGGGCGAGACTACGGCAATGTATATCAGTAAATTGATCAAACCGACTGGGATCAAGGTGACCAGAATTGCCAGCGGAGTGCCCGTGGGTGGTGATCTGGAATATATCGATGAGGTAACATTGCTCCGTGCCTTAGAAGGCAGAGTGGAGTTATAAGCAGCAGAGAAAATGAATAAATGTGGGAGGAGAAGACAATGGCAGTAACAAAAAGTGTATTTGGGAAAAGCCCCGAAGGGAGAGAGATCTCTCTGTATACCCTGAGCAACAGCAAGGGAATGCAGGCGAAGGTAACAGATCTCGGTGCGAATCTGGTAGGAATCCTGGTACCGGATGCGCAAGGTGTGACAGCTGATGTGACACTGGGCTTTGACAGCGTGGATCGTTATTATAAAAATTACAGCTTCTTCGGTGCAGTGATCGGACCCTGTGCGAACCGTACCGCAGGGGCAGCATATACATTAGACGGTGTGGATTATCGGATGGATCAAAATGACGGACCCAACAACCTGCACACACATATTGAGTTGGGCTTCCATAAGAGAATCTGGGATGCGGTTCCGGGAGATAACAGTGTCACCTTTTCTCTGGAGGACGAGGATGGATATCTGGGATTCCCCGGACATAAAAAGGTATCCGTAACCTATTCCCTGGACGAGGAGAATGCCTTAAGACTGCATTATCATGCGTCCAGTGACAAACGGACTATTTTTAATCTGACCAATCATTCCTATTTTAATCTGGACGGACAAGGTACCGGCAGAATTGAGGACCATGAATTATGGTTGGGAGCTTCCCATTTCACACCTGTGGTACCGGGATCCATTCCTACCGGTGAGATCTGCGCAGTGGCAGGTACACCCATGGATTTCACACAGCCGAAGAAGATCGGAAGAGATATTGAAGCAGACTTTGAACAGTTAAAACTGACAGGTGGCTATGATCATAATTTCTGCATTGATGACTGGGATGGCAGCCTGAAACATATTGCGACTGCGAAAGGACCGAAGAGCGGCAGAGTGATGAAGGTATACACCACATTGCCCGGCGTACAGTTCTATGCAGGTAACTTTATCGCACCGGAGGAGGGAAAAGCAGGCGCAGCCTATGATAATAGAAGCGGATTCGCCCTGGAGACCCAGTATTATCCGGATACCATTCATCATGAGAACTTCCCTTCTTATATCTTTGGTGGGGAAAATGGTGATTATGATTCTGTGACCGTATATAAATTCGAGTAAATAAATAGTTATGCAAACTTTGTCGAAGTGTTTTTTTAAGGACGCGACAAAGAACGCTAAAATACCTCCTGTGCGGATGCTATAGTTAGTGATAACTGATAGAAACGGCATGGGAGGTGTTTTTTGTATGGAATTACCGAAAAATATAACGCAGATCGGAGAGGCGGACAAGCACTGCAGAGTCTATGTGGAAGATTATGTGGTATCTTACATAAAACAAATGAATGGGATGGCACAGAACAAAGACATTGCCATTGCGCTGTATGGCAGACGGACAACGGAGAATGGTGTGGCTTATCTGTTCGCCTATGGTTCGGCAAAACTGAATTTTCTGCAGAAACCGGTACGGCACCTGTCCCAGGCACAGGAGCAGGAGATCGAGAAGCTGCGGAAGAAGTATTTTCCGGAAATGACATTTTTAGGATATCAGATCCTGAATGGCGAGATGGTGGAAGGCTTCCGGATCTGTGAGCAGGAGATCTGCCGGTATGTGGCAGGTTATGCACAATTTTATGAAAAAAATGACAGCATGCTGGCGTATATGCTGGAGAACCGGGGAGAGGAAGCGGAACCGGAGAAACTGGATCAGGAAAAATATGAGGTCGTAAAGAAGCGGCAGGAAGAACGCAGACAGAGACAGGAAAGCGGACATGCCGAGCGTGTCGAATATACCGGACGAGCGGAACATAGGGATAATATTATTCCCATGCCTACGGAGGGACTGCGCCGGATGAAGATGGCAGCCACGGGAGTGTTCGTACTGCTGTGCGTTATGGCACTGGCACTGATGCGGCAGGAAAACACCGGGGAATCCCTGGAGGAGACGGCCAGGCAGGCGATGAGCAGTCTCATGGAGCAGAAATTACCGGATGCGGTGGAGGAACAGAACCAGGTCAGTACACTCGTGGCAGAGGACAAGCTGGAAGCTGCACTGCGGCAGGAAAACAATGCCATGGCAGAGAACGCGACAGCTACAGCGGAGACCACTGTGCCGGAGACGATGGAGACCGAAGCTGCTGTGGAAGACACAACAGAGGTGACAGAAGAACCGCAGCCGGAAGTGACACCGACACCGGAACCGACACCTGAAGTGACAGTGGAATCGGAAACACCACAGACACAGGCAGCTGTGGCACAGCCGACGGCTTATACGATCAAGAAAGGTGACACATTGATCGGTATCTCTTTACGCAATTACGGAAGCAATACAAAAGTGTCGGAAATCTGTGCACTGAATGGAATCACAGATCCGGATGACATCAAAATCGGACAGGAAATCCTTCTGCCGTAAAAAACTTATTTTCAAAAGGTAAGATTATGGTATACTGTTAATGTTACACAATAGTAGGATATAAGGATACATAAGGAAATAAATGCATGGCAGCAGATATTAAAAATTATCTGAAAGAAAAAGAAAAACGGCAAAAGAATCAGGATGACTATAAGAAAAAGATCCGTAAACATAAACTGACCATTGTATACCGGGTGCTTTTGGTAGCTGCGGCACTGGGAGCGGCGCTGGCACTGGTGGTGGTGCAGGCGAAGCGGCATATTTACACAGGTTATGATACCGTGTCCTCTGTAAACAGGGAGACTTCGTCAGATGCCATAGATGTTCGCCTGAAAAACGGAATCCTTACCTATAGTAAGGATGGTGCACATTGTACGGATGCAAAGGGAAATGTGAAATGGAATCAGACTTATGTTATCCAGGATGTGAAGTTTGCTACCTGCGGAAGTGTGGCAGCTATCGGTAGTTACAATGGTCGTGAGATTTATGTACAGAATACGGAGAAACAGCTGGGAACCATTACCACGACCATGCCAATCCGTAATATTACGGTAGCAGACACCGGCAGGGTAACGGCAACACTGGCGGACACAGATGCGACCTGGATCATGACTTACGAAGCAGACGGAAGCAACAGTTACACCGGACAGGCACATATGAATGACGGAGGATATCCCATCTCCATCAGTCTGTCCCCGAGTGGAGAGCTGTTGGCGGTCAGCTACTTATATGTAGATGCAGGAGTGGTGAAATCCAACGTGGTATTCTATAATTTCGGTCCGGTAGGTGCGAACCAGAGTGACTATATGGTCAGCGCTTATACCTATTCCGATCTGGTCGTTCCGAAAGTGCAGTTTATGAACAATGATACCGCTTTCGCGGCAGGTGACAGCCGTCTGATGATTTTTAGCGGATCGCAGAAGCCGGTAACCATCGGAGAATATCTCTATGATGATGAGATCCAGTCAGTTTTTTACAGCGAGAAATACGTAGGACTGGTATTTTTATCGGATCAGGCGGAGACCAAATACCGTATGGATGTATACAATACTTCAGCGGTAAAAGTGGGGAGCTATTATTTTGATGTGGATTATACAGATATATTTTTTGAAGAGGATGCCATGGTGATCTACAACGAGTCGGAATGTCAGATCTTCACAACAGAGGGTGTGGAAAAATACCGGGGGAACTTTGGCAAGAGCGTGCGGCTTATGCTTCCGGCGGGAGGATCCTACAAATATTACCTGGTGACGGATAATACAATAGATACCATACAGTTAAAATAAAGGAGTATACGAATGAATCTGAATTTATTGCTTATTATTACAGCAGTGATCTTGCTTTGCATGGTGGTGGACGGTTATAAAAAGGGAATGGTGAGATCCCTGATCTCTTTGATCTCCCTGCTGATCACCTGCGTTGTACTGTTCCTGCTGGGAAATGCGCTGAGCAGTTACTTTGACGGAAGGTTTTTCAATGTGATCATCACTCTGTTATTGCTGGCAGCCATCGGACTGGTACACCATTTACTAAATGTGGTATTTTTTTCTGCAAAGGTAATCTCAAAACTACCTATAGTACATAGCCTGGACAAATTACTAGGTATTGTGGTTGGAATATTGGAAACTGTCCTAATTGTTTGGACAATATATGCATTTGACATCTTCAGAGACCTGGGAACCCTGGGACAGGTCATCGTAGATTACACCAGAGACAGCAAGATCCTTACATGTCTGTATGAAAACAATTACCTGGCATACCTGATCGAACAGCTCGGACAAAAGCTTCCTTTCTTCGTAAAATAGAATAGAAAAGTGGTAAAAATCCCCTGTACATGCGGAATTTGCATGACAGGGGATAATTTGTGTAAAAAATTCAAAAAATAATGTTGACAAGTGATATGTGGGGTGATATACTCAGATTCGTTGTCAGGGCAGAACCGAGACAACACAACAACGAAAAAGAAATTCAAAAAGATTTTGGAAAAGTTGTTGACAGATGTCTGGCAGATATGGTAATATAAAAACCTGCCGCGAAAAACGAAAGTTTTTCAAGACAAAAAAGTTTTTAAAAAAGTTGTTGACAAACGAAAGCGGTCATGATAAGATATCAGAGTTGCCACTGAGAACAACAGCAACGAAAGAAACACTGATCTTTGACAAATAAACAGTAATGCAACCCTGAAAATTCCAAGATTTTCAGAAAAATGAATTGCGAGATTCAAGAACAAGCAGATCGATGAAAAAGATCGAGAAGCTACCCGAATTAACAGTAAACAATGCCAGATAAAACTGGCAGGACACAAACACCATTTTAACATGAGAGTTTGATCCTGGCTCAGGATGAACGCTGGCGGCGTGCCTAACACAT